>RCNC010000037.1_pt1 | contig 110765 bp, 110 predicted proteins | sample 2041301 | NCBI WGS metagenome assembly RCNC01 (sample SAMN09708231, study PRJNA481090) | Marine sediment metagenome, whole genome shotgun sequencing project. | biome: marine sediment; feature: ocean; material: sediment; isolation source: Sewage treatment plant 13A marine sediment (STP13A) ...
GCGAAGAGAATTTATTAATGAAAGGAACCGGATATGGGTATCGTTGAAGACAAAATAAAGGATCTCAAAGATCGAGAAATCAAGATCCTGGAGATGGGTGGCGAAAAGGCTGTGGCCAAACAGCATGAAAAGGGCAAATTGACCGCAAGAGAACGGCTCAACCTGTTGTTTGATCCTGGAACATTTCGTGAAATCGATATGTTTGTCACCCACCGATGTGTCAATTTCGACATGCATGCGGTGGACATTCCTTCCGACGGCGTTATTACGGGACATGGTCTCGTGGAGGGTCGTCCTGTCTTTGCGTTTTCCCAGGATTTTACTGCCCGGGCCGGCAGTCTCGGGGAGATGCACGCAAAAAAAATCTGCAAGGTGATGGATCTGGCGCTTAAAGCCGGTGTACCTTTTGTGGGCCTCAATGACTCCGGTGGCGCCAGAATTCAGGAGGGTGTGGACGCCCTTTCCGGATATGGACAGATATTTTACCGGAATTCCCTTGCCTCCGGTGTCATCCCCCAGATTTCCGCTATTATGGGACCCACAGCCGGCGGCGCTGTCTATTCCCCTGCCATGACGGACTGGGTATTCATGGTGAAGAACAGCGGTTATATGTTTATCACCGGACCGGAAGTAATCAAATCAGTGACTGGAGAAGAAGTGACTTTCGAGGATCTGGGCGGCGCCATGACCCATAATACAAAAAGCGGCGTGGCCCAGTTTGCATGTGACAGCGATGAAGACGCTATTGGTGAAATCAAAAAACTTTTGTCTTATCTGCCTTCAAACAATATGGAGGATCCGCCTCTCGTGAATACGGGTGATAACCCTTCCCGGGTGGATCCGGAACTTGATACCATTATTCCGGACAGCCCCAGCAAGTCCTATGACATGAAAGTGGTTATCCGCTCCATCGTTGACAACGGTGAGTTTTTCGAGCCACACCAATACTTTGCCAAAAATATTATTGTGGGTTTTGCCCGGCTTAACAACCGCAGCATCGGGATTATTGCCAACCAGCCCCGGGAACTGGCGGGTTGTCTGGACATCAATGCCTCGGACAAAGCCACGCGGTTCATACGTTTCTGTGATGCCTTCAATATCCCTATGCTGACCATTGCCGATGTGCCGGGCTACCTGCCGGGCAGCCATCAGGAGTGGGGAGGGATTATCCGTCACGGCGCCAAACTTCTCTGGTGTTACTCAGAGGCGACGGTTCCGAAGCTCCTGCTGGTGACACGCAAAGATTACGGTGGGTCTTACCTGGCCATGTGTTCCAAGGATCTGGGCGCGGACATGGCATTTGCATGGCCCACTGCAGAGATTGCGGTGATGGGGGCTGCCGGTGCGGCCAATATTATCCATCGCAAAGAGATCAACCAATCAGATGACCCGAAAGCAAAGCGGGAAGAAAAGATAATCGCTTATGAAGAACTATTTTCAAATCCCTATCGTGCGGCCAACAGGGGATACATCGATGCGGTTATTGTTCCCAGTGAAACACGGCCCCGTTTGATCGAAGCACTCGATATCATGTGCAATAAGCGTGAAATCAGGCCGCCCAAGAAGCACGGGAACATACCCGTATAAATTTGCCCTACCGGACAGATTTATATTTCGCGGTTTTGCCGCTCAAGAAAGATGAGGATAAATGAAGAATAAAAAGAAGATCGCGGCAGCATCGGCTGTGCTCGCATATATCAAAGAAGAAGAGGAGATTGCCGGTGCCATGGCTATGCAGGCTCACACAGGTATCCGGGAAACGCAGGCTTCGGCACAACAACCGATAAGTATGTGGGGCTTGAGTGGGCGCCAGGCACAGATGCAGCTGCGCAATATGATGCAAATCAAGGCATTTCACGGTTTCAGACATCGATAATGAATGGGACCGTTTGCTTCAATCATTTTATTGAATTTAAAATGGCGGCTTTGCCGTATATAAGAAAATCGTTCCAGGCGATTTCATCTCGAGAGGAGAATATGTAAAATGACCGATCACAATCAAGTCAAGATGACAAACATGGATTACAGCAAAGACAGGCCAAAGGCGGAAAACCCTGTCAAAATAGAAGACCTGACACTACGCGACGGTCATCAATCGCTCTTTGCCACCCGTGGCAGGACCGAAGATATGATCCCCGTGGCCGAGAGGATGGATGAGGTGGGGTTTTGGGCCGTAGAAACCTGGGGTGGGGCCACCTTTGACACGATGCACCGCTTTTTGAATGAGGATCCCTGGGAAAGAATTCGAACCCTGAAACGCTACATGAAGAAGACCCCTTTTTCCATGCTCTTGCGGGCCCAAAACCTGGTAGGATATCGGAACTATGCAGACGATCTGGCCCGGGCTTTTGTGGAAAGAACCTCGGACAATGGCATGGATATATTCAGAACCTTTGATGCTTTGAACGATTATCGTAATTTCGAAACAGTCGTTCCCGTGATAAAGGAATGCGGCAAGCATTTTCAAGGATGTATCTGTTACACCATGACGGAGCCCCGTATGGGTGGTGAAGTTTACAATCTCGAATATTATGTTCAAAAGGCCAAAGACCTGGAGGCAATGGGTGCCGACAGCATCTGTATCAAAGATATGGCCGGTCTGATCGCACCCTATGATGCCTATGAAATCGTCAAGGCCCTCAAGGCATCGGTCAAGCCCCCCATTCATCTGCACAGTCATTTTACATCCGGCATGTCCTCCATGAGTCACCTAAAGGCCATCGAGGCAGGTGTCGACATTATCGACACCTGTATGTCCCCATACGCCTATCGTACATCGCATGCCGCCATCGAGCCGTTGGTCATGACACTTATCGGTACGAGTCGGGATACGGGGCTTGACATCAAGCAACTGGCCGGCATTAACGAAATACTGGAAAAGGAAATACTGCCCAAGTACAAGCACCTCCTGGACGACTCCAAGGTGTCGATCATCGACATCAATGTTCTTTTACATCAGACACCCGGCGGGATGTTGTCCAATCTGGTCAACCAACTGCGACAGATGGATGCCCTGGATCGCATCGATGAGGTATACAAGGAGCTGCCACGTGTCCGCAAAGATCTGGGGCAGGTACCCCTGGTGACACCCACCAGCCAGATCGTCGGTATTCAGACCGTGAACAATGTTCTTTTTGACGATGAAAATGAACGCTATAAAATGATCACCGATCAGGTCAAAGACCTCTGTTATGGCTTGTATGGAAAAACAGCCGTGCCCATCAATGAAGACGTTCGGAAAAAGGCCTTGAAGGGGTATTCAAGAGGTGAAGAACCCATTACTTGCCGACCGGCAGAAGTCCTTCCACCGGAGCTTCCCCAGGCACAAGAAGATGTCAAGGGTCTGGCCGTGGACCTGGATGATGAAATTCTCTACGCCATCTATCCGGTGACCGGGAAAAAGTTTCTGAAATGGAAATATGGCAAAGAAGAGCCGCCTGAGGATGTCAAGCCAAGGACCCTGGAACAGGCCAAGGCCGAAGATGAACTGATTAGAAAAGCCAGGCAGGGTCTATTGTTTGAGAAACCGTCCGAGCCAGCACCTGAAAAAAGCGAGAATCTACGGACATTCAATGTTTTCGTGGATGACGAGTATTTTGAAGTGGGGGTGGATGCCCTGGGTGAATCCCCAGCCATTAACTATATTCAACAGATGCCACCCCAGTTTGCACAACCCATGGCACCGGCGGCGGCACCGAAACCAGCAGCACCCAAAGCAGCTGCAGCGCCGGCGGCCGAAGAAAAAGCGTCTGAACCTGCACCGGCAGCAGTGGAAGGTACCCCGCTCAATGCACCCATGCCTGGTATGATCGTAAACTACCCGAAGAAAGTTGGTGACACGGTCGATGAGGGTGAAACAGTGGTGGTGCTCGAGGCAATGAAGATGGAGAATGCGCTTCCGGCACCTGTTGGTGGCACGATTAAGGCCATTCATTATACCAGCGGTGATTCAGTGGCCAAGAACGATGTTTTGCTGGTGATTGGATAACCATCATGAAAATTCACGAATATCAGGCAAAAACGCTATTTAAACAGGCCGGTATTCCGGTTCCGGACGGCGGTGTTGCAACCAGTGCGACCGATGCTACACAGGTAGCGGAGACGCTGGGTGGATATCCAGTCGTTGTCAAGGCTCAGATTCATGCCGGTGGCAGGGGTAAGGGCGGTGGTGTAAAGCTGGCCCAATCCAAGGAAGAGGTCATGTCTCTGGCCAGTGATATCATTGGTATGAATCTGGTGACGCACCAGACGGGTTCCGGAGGGCGGTTGGTTCAGAGCGTACTGGTGGAACAGGGTCTTGATATCGAAAAAGAACTCTATCTGGGCATGGTTCCGGATCGAGCCAGCGCAAAAATAGTGATCATGGCCAGCAATGCCGGGGGCATGGATATCGAAAAGGTTGCGGAGGAGACTCCGGATCAAATCATCAAGGTGAGCGTTGATCCCCTGGTAGGTATTCACCCTTATCACTGTAGAGAAGCAGCCTTCGGTCTGGGTCTACCTGCATCCGTCATCAAGCCCTTTCAGCAGTTGGTGGGCAATCTCTACAAGCTGTTTATCGCCTACGACTGCTCCCTGGTGGAAATCAATCCGCTGGTCATCACCAAGGATGACCGCCTGGTAGCCCTGGATGCCAAGGTGAACATCGATGACAGTGCACTTTTTCGACACAAGGAGATATGGGAACTTCGGGATTTGAACGAAGAAGACCCACTTGAGATCGAAGCTTCCAAATACAATCTCAACTACATCAACCTGGATGGTAACGTCGGCAACATGGTGAACGGCGCGGGTTTGGCCATGGCTACCATGGATATCATCAAGCTTGCAGGAGCCGAGCCGGCTAATTTTCTGGATGTGGGGGGTGGTGCCAGCGCGGAAATGGTGGAAAACGGGTTCCGGATTATTTTGAGCGATGAGAATGTAAAGGGAATCCTGATCAATATTTTTGGCGGCATATTACGATGTGATGTTCTTGCGGAAGGGGTTGTTCAGGCCGCTCAAAAGACCGGTATCAACGTACCGGTGGTTGTTCGCATGGAAGGTACGAATGTAGAGGAGGGCCGTAAGATTCTGGCCGAGTCGGGCTTGAATCTCATCACTGCCGTGGATTTGAAAGATGCCGCGCAAAAGGTGGCTGACCTCGTTGTTTAATCTGAATGGTCGGGCTTCTGAGTCAGATCAGTGTGATTTGGCAGTTCTGATGATGGTAGTTCCGGAAATACGAAGCACGAAATTCGAAATCCTAAACAATACCCAATGATCCAAATTCGAATGATCAAAACAGAGTCGCTGTTATTCAATCTTCGGATTATGGTTTATCCATTTGAGCATTTGAATTTTAAATTTATTTCGGATTTAGACATTCGGATTTAGAATTTTTATCAATCAATATAACATAGCAAGGAATTCATCGTGAGCATATTTGTCGATAAAAACACACGCGTCCTGGTTCAGGGTATCACCGGCAAGGAAGGGCAGTTTCACACCCGGCAATGTGTCGCTTACGGCACGCAGGTGGTGGCCGGGGTCACACCCGGAAAAGGCGGGCAGAAGATGGACACGGTGCCTGTGTTCAACACCGTGGCCACAGCCGTAAATGAAACCGGGGCAGACTGCAGCATGATTTTTGTGCCGCCGCCGTTTGCGGCAGATGCCATCATGGAGGCGGCAGACGCGCAGATACGTATTATCGTGGCCATTACGGAAGGAATTCCGGTCCTGGATATGATGAAAGTCAAAAACTATCTGCGGGACAAAGCATCCCGTCTCATCGGTCCAAACTGTCCCGGAATCATTACCCCGGGTGAGTGCAAGATCGGTATTATGCCGGGTCCGATCCATAAACCCGGTGGCCCCATCGGTGTTGTGTCACGATCTGGAACATTGACCTATGAGGTGGTGCATCAGTTGACCCGCCAGGGTATCGGGCAGTCCACCTGTCTTGGTATCGGGGGAGACCCTGTTAATGGCACCAACTTCATCGACTGTCTTGAGGCTTTCGAAGCGGATGATGTTACCCGCGGAATTGTCATGGTCGGTGAAATCGGGGGGACGGCCGAAGAAGAGGCCAGCGCATATATTCAAGCTCATATGACCAAACCGGTGGTGGGATTTATTGCCGGTCTTACGGCCCCTCCCGGTCGGCGCATGGGACATGCCGGTGCCATCATCAGCGGAAAAAGCGGTACTGCCCAGGGCAAGGTTGCGGCCATGAAAGATAGCGGGATTCATGTGTGTGAAAACCTGGGTCAATTGGGAGAGCTTTGTAAGGAAACCTTTGGTTCGTTTTAGGTTTTAAGTTTTAGGTGTTAGGTGGCTTTCGGCTTCAGGCTTTGCCATGAACCGTTAGCTTACTTAAAACCTAAAACGTAACACCTAAAACATTGTCAAGAGCGTCTTCAATTGTTCAATCCAGAATATATATTGAGTTTTAAAACACGACCTTTGGAATTGTAAATTCATGCACGAAATGGGTATTGCTTTACAGATTATCGAAATTGCATCTGCTTCGATCCCCCGGAGTGAGACGCCCATCCAGGTTGAGAAAGTGAATCTCAAGGTGGGGAAAATGGCGGCGATTGTTTCGGACAGTCTGCAGTTTTGTTTTGAAATTGCTGCAAAAGACAGCCTGCTGTCGGGTGCTGTGCTTCACATCGAAGAGGTGCCGGTGCGGGCACGGTGCAAGGAATGTAATGCCGAGTGGACGATTCATGAAGCGGTGTTTCAATGTCAGGAGTGCGGTAGCGGAAAGCTTGATATCGTATCCGGACGGGAGTTGAATATCGAATCCATAGAGATCGCCGACGAGGAAACCGAATCTGAACCGAAATAGCGAGCGCATTCCCCTTAGGTTCTGCCGTTCGGCAGTGCTTCGCATGCTGCGAGGTTCTTCAATAAACCGGACAAAAAGATTTTATACCGCTTGTCATAATAATGCTCCGAAAATAGGATGGCGGCATAAGGGTTTGTAACAGGAAAACGGTCCTCAATCGGACCGTTTTTCTGACAACCCCTATATCATGAAACCACGAAATTTTGAAAACACGAAAAAGTCCAATAAAATTTTCGTGTTTTTTAGATATGTCTTTTTAGGATACTTCGTGCATGTTTTCATGATTGCTTTTCTTTTTGCCATAACCCATATAAATAATACACTTAAGGAATAATCAGAATGTACCAATTCAGAAAAATTCAGCTGGCAAATCACCACAAAGACTCCCATAAAGGTTCCCAACCCCATACGCATGATACCAAGGATACATCTGTTCATACGGTCAAGTCCGGCACACGTGAAATCAAGGTTATCCGACGAGTCCTGGATGTGAATGACCAAATGGCAGATCAGAACCGGCAACTGTTTGCCGACCATGGTATTTTTGTTCTCAATGTAATGAGCTCGCCCGGGTCAGGGAAGACCACTACATTGGTAAAAACCCTTGCCGAGATTATGCCCGAAATTGGATGTGCGGTGATTGTCGGTGACATCTGTACCACCAATGATGCGGATCGGCTGGCCGTGTCCGGTGCACCGGTGGTACAAATCAATACGGATGCGTTTGGTGGTGATTGCCATCTGGCTGCACATGTTATAGAAAAGGCTCTTGGGGGCATCGATCTACACGGTATCCAGTTGTTAATTGTTGAAAATGTTGGAAACCTTGTCTGCCCTGCCGAATTTGACATTGGTGAAGATGCACGTGTTGTTATTCTCAGTGTGACGGAAGGAGAGGACAAACCCTTAAAATACCCCCTCATGTTCCGGGTATGCGATGTTGCTATTTTAAATAAGACGGATCTTCTGCCTTACCTGGATTTCGATATGGCCGAGGTTGTGAAAAATATTCGCCAGATTCATCCGGACATGCCTATCATTGAAATGTCTTCAAAAACAAAAGAGGGCATGACGCCTTGGCTGGAATGGTTGAAACAACAGGTCAAAAAGAAACAACACGTGTAAAATACGCGTGTTGTTTCTTTTTAGGGGGTGGGAACCATGAATGTGCGCAGAGCTTCATTTGCAGGGAGTTGGTATCCGGACAGTCCTGAAGCCTGTGAGCTGGAAATCAAGCAGTTTTTAGACGGGCAAAAAGAGCTTGAAATGCCAAAAGGTCCTTGGGTTGGCGGCATTGTGCCCCATGCCGGATGGTATTTTTCAGGGGCAATCGCCTGCCATGTGATTCATATGCTTAAAACAGGTGTCCTGCCCGATGTGTTTCTTTTATTTGGCATGCATCTCCACCCTGCTTCGCCTAACTACATCATGACGGAGGGCGCATGGGGAACGCCCTTTGGCGCTCTTGCAATTGAAACAGAGCTTGCCCAAAGACTATCAAAACAATTTCCATTTCACGTTGAAACAGCCCATAGTCATACCAAGGACAACACCATCGAGCTGCAGTTGCCTTTCATAAAATACTTTTTTCCGAAAGCCAAGATCGTCCCCATGGGTGTACCACCCCGTGAAGCATCCCTGGAGATCGGCAAGGCTGCTGCAGAAATATCGTCTGATCTGGGCTTGAGCGCCAAGGTTGTCGGATCCACGGATTTAACGCATTATGGTTTTAATTACGGGTTTATTCCGGAAGGGACGGGTGCCTCAGCTGTGAAGTGGGTCCGGAATGAAAACGATCAAAAGGTTATCGAAGCCATGCTCGCCATGAATCCCACAGGGGTTATCGATGAAGCCCTGGCAAATCAGAATGCGTGCTGTTCCGGAGCGGCTGCCGCAGCCATGGCTGCAGGCAGAGCCCTGGGGGCGACCACGGCCATGCAAACCGCTTATGCTACCAGTTACGACAAGAGCCCGGGAGACAGCTTTGTGGGATATGTGGGGATACTGTTTTAGGTTTTAAGTTTTAGGCGTGGCAAACAGACAAGGGCTATAAGGACTTACTTCCTCCAACCCCAGTATGCCGGGATGCTGTAATCTGCTATAAGCCGTCAGCCACCCTCCCTGCATCCTCGCTTTCCAGCATACAAGGGTTCGAGGGGAATGGTATAGCTTTAAGCCATAAGCTGCTCATTGCTCATTGCTTAAAGCTTATCGCTTATTGCTTTTTTGTATCTTCGCCCAGGTATCCCGTAAAGTTACAATGCGGTTGAAAACGGGATGGTCTTTTGTTGTATCGACCGAATCGACACAAAAGTATCCCCTTCGTAGGAATTGATAACGAGATCCAGGCGTTGCCTCTGCCAGGTTTGGTTCCACATAACACGCGCTCAACACTTTCAATGACTCCGGATTCAAAAAATCCTTAAAGCTCTCCCCTTCTTTCAGGTCATTGGGGTTTTCCTTGCTGAAGAGGTTTTCATAAAGCCGGACCTCTGCTTTCAGGGCGTGCGGAGCAGATACCCAGTGAAGCGTTCCCTTGACCCTTCGACCATCGTCGGACCAGCCGCCGCGCGTTTTTGGGTCGTAGGAGCAGTGAAGTGTCCGAATCTCTCCGGTGGCCGCATCTTTTTCCACATGATTGCAGGTAATGTAATAGGCGTGCTTGAGTCGTACTTCGCGGCCGGGTGCCAGACGAAAGAATTTTTTGGGCGGTTCTTCCAGAAAATCTTCTTTTTCGATGAACAGTTCCCGGGAAAAGGGCAGCATACGGGATCCCATGCCGGCGTCTTCGGGATTGTTTTCCGCCTTGAGTTCTTCTACCTGCCCTTCCGGATAGTTATCGATGATGACTCGTAAAGGATTGAGAACACCCATCACCCGTGGGGCTTTTTTGTTGAGGTCTTCCCGGATAGAATACTCCAGAAGGGCCATGTCCACCATACTGTCTCGTCTGGCCACACCGATGCGTTTACAGAAATTCCGAATAGCTTCGGGTGTGTAACCCCGTCTTTTCAGACCGGAAATGGTCAACATTCTCGGATCGTCCCATCCTGAGACGTGTTTTTCTTCAACGAGCTGGATCAAGCGCCGTTTGCTCAAAACAGTATAGGTGAGATTGAGGCGCGCGAATTCAATCTGCTGCGGGTGATAAACCGCCAGTTCATCGAGAACCCAATCGTACAGCTGCCGATTGTTTTCGAATTCGAGTGTGCAGAGGGAATGCGTGATTCCTTCAAGAGAATCTGAAAGGCAATGCGTAAAATCGTACATGGGGTATATGCACCAGGCATCCCCGGTTCTGTGGTGAGAGACCCGTCTGATGCGATATAGTGTGGGATCCCGCATCAGGAGGTTTGGATGGGTCATATCAATTTTTGCACGTAGAACATGCGCACCGTCTTCAAACTTGCCGGCGCGCATTCCCTGAAACAAATCTATGTTCTCTTGAATGGATCGCGTACGATAAGGGCTCTCTTTTCCCACTTCGGTCAGTGTGCCTCGATAGACCCTGATCTCATCGGCACTCAGGCTGTCGACATAAGCCTTTCCTTTTTCAATGAGTTGACAGGCATAGGCGTAAAGCTGTTCGAAATAATCCGAGGCAAAAAAGCGTCTTTCCCCCCAATCGAAGCCGAGCCAGCGTACATCCTGCTGGATTGCGTCGACATATTCGACATTTTCCTTGCTAGGGTTGGTGTCATCAAATCGCAAATTGCAGGTGCCCTTGTTTTCGGCAGCCATGCCAAAGTTCAGACAGATTGATTTGGCATGACCGATATGCAGGTACCCGTTTGGTTCCGGTGGAAAGCGGGTTGCCACTTTCTTGCCGAATTTGTTGGTCTTAAAATCATCTTCGATGATATTGCGAATGAAGTTGGGTGGTTGCGCTTCGGTTTTTTCTTTAGGAGAGACGGTTTTTTTCTGGTTTTTCGGTGATGTGTCTGTTTGCATGGCTGCGAGGTTCCCTAATTCGAAATGATTTCTCTGTAGGATTGAAAAAATTTATCCTGGGTTTTTCGGGCTTCTTTTTCCGCAGCTTGCGCCTTTTGTTCGGCCTCGTTGGCAGCCGCAATGAGATGCTCTGCTTTGGCAATGAGCTGGTTGGCTTTTTGGACACGGCTTTCGAGCTGTCGCAGCCTGCTTTTTGTAACCCGCTTTTTGTTACGCCAGGGTTCAAGAAAGGCGTCGGTTTCTTTTTTAACCTGATCGGCCTCTTGAATGGCATCTTCAGCGACCCGTCTGGTATTCTCCGCCTGTTTCCTGGCCAGTTTTGCCTGCCTGGTTGCTCTTAGAACGGTGTCAGCTTCTATCTCGGCAGGCGGTGACGTTTCAAATTTTGGTTGGGGAGAAAGTCTGGCCGTATAGCGCATCTGGTCTGCCAAGGGATGGTATACCGGGGGCTTCTGTTTGGAAATATGGATTGTACCCGTGGTATCGCTCCAGGTGTAGAGGGTTTGAGCATGGATATTCTGTTGAACAAGGAGGCAGAATAGGGTACCCATAACGATCTGTCCGTATTTTATGAAAAAATGGCTCAGCATAAGCTGAAATATACAGGAACTATCTTAAGCGCGTCAACAAAATACTGACACCTTCCATCAACACAAACAGGTAATGTCATGCTGAAAAAAACAGACCCTACCCGAACAATGAGCTGGCTTGAGCTGGCGACCCATTTTGAAGAGATTAAAGATACCCACATGAAAGATTTATTCCATTCAGATCCCCGGCGATTTGAAAAATTCTCCATTCGATTCAAGGATCTTCTCGTGGATTTTTCCAAAAACCGCCTAACGGAAAAAACCCTGGGTCTGCTCATTCAGCTTGCAGAGGAAGTTCACCTGGCTGATGCCATTGAAAAAATGTTTCAGGGTGACAGCATCAACGAAACAGAAAACCGGGCCGTGCTTCATGTGGCCTTAAGAAACAGGCACAATCGCCCCATGATGGTCAATGGCCGGGATGTCATGCCGGAGGTGAATGCCGTTCTGGCACAGATGAAAACCTTTTCAAACAGTGTCTATTCCGGAGAATGGCGCGGGTATTCCGGAAAAAAAATCAAGGATATCGTGAATGTCGGGATCGGCGGTTCGGATCTGGGTCCCAGAATGGTGACCGAGTGCCTGAAGCCGTATGCCAGACAAGGCATGAACGTCCATTTTATATCCAATATCGATGGTACCCAAATAACGGAGACATTGAAACATCTGAACCCGGAAACCACGCTGTTCCTGATTGCTTCCAAGACCTTTACCACTCAGGAGACCATGACCAATGCCGATTCGGCGAGGAAGTGGTTTCTGTCTCAAGCCGAGGATGAATCATATATTGCCGGACATTTTGTGGCGATTTCCACCAACCAGGCAGCCATCGAAAAATTCGGCATTGACCCGGGCAACATGTTTCATTTCTGGGACTGGGTCGGTGGCAGGTATTCGCTCTGGTCGGCCATAGGTTTGTCCATAGCCTGCAGTATCGGATTTGAAAACTATGAAGCCCTGCTCGAGGGGGGGCATGATATGGACCGGCATTTCCGATCGGCCCGGTTTGAGGACAATATTCCTGTTATCCTGGCATTGATCCATATCTGGTACAATAACTTCTTTGGTGCTGAAACCGAAGCAATTCTGCCCTATGACCAGTACATGCACCGGTTTCCGGCCTATTTTCAACAGGGCAACATGGAAAGCAACGGCAAGTCCACCGACAGAAACGGCAGGGCCGTCACCTGCCGGACGGGACCCATCGTGTGGGGAGAACCCGGTACCAACGGCCAGCATGCTTTTTACCAGTTGATCCACCAGGGGACCCGGCTGGTGCCTTCGGATTTCCTGGCACCCGCCATCACACATAACCCTGTGGGAGATCATCACGCGATTCTTTTGTCCAATTTTTTTGCTCAGACAGAAGCCCTTATGAACGGTAAGGCGGAAGATCTGGTTGCCGCAGAAATGAGAGGTGAAGGAAAAAGCGAAGAAGACATCAAACGATTGGTTCCGCATAAAATTTTTGAAGGAAACCGGCCCAGCAACTCGATCTTGTTCAAGCAGTTGACGCCGCGTGTTCTGGGAAGCCTGATCGCCATGTACGAACACAAAATATTTGTCCAGGGCATTGTCTGGAACATCTTCAGCTTTGATCAATGGGGGGTGGCGCTCGGCAAGCAGCTGGCGAAAAAAATCCTGCCTGAACTGCAGAACGATGACCCTGTTGAAATACACGATTCGTCAACCAACGGGCTGATCAATACCTTCAAGGAAATGAGAAGTGGATATCCAGGTCCAAAGGGCTCGTGATTCAACCCTATGCGTTAATTTATACACATTCAGCGTGTGATAAACTCTAAATCCGAATATCGAAATACGAAACAAATTCAAATATCAAATGCTCAAATGATTTAAACATAGCTTGTAACTTGTATATCCAAGGTCTTGTTTTGATCATTTGAATTTGGATCATTAGGTATTGTTTAGGATTTCGAATTTCGTGCTTCGGATTTCAGTAACTACCGCCATCGGCATAGCCAAATATTTCTGACCTGGCCCAAAGGACCAGGTTTTAATTGACGGAATAAAATATTTTTTCGAGTAACACCTTGGTAATCATATATGTCGGCTTGACCCCTTCTTCTCCCATGGCGCCGGCGGCCAGTGTGTGACCTGTCGTCAATGGGTTGTCAGAGCCATAATATGCATAACGCAAAGTGATATCACTGGAAATGTTGCCCTTGATGATGGCAGCGCTGATGGCCCGCTGATAGTGTCCACCTTCCATTTCCAACCCCACGGTTTTCCAGTCTTCCAGAAATTTGTGCAATACATCCCGGTTCTGGAGGGAGGTTCCCAACACCGTCACCATGGGCCCGGTGTAGACCTCCACGGAGGGGTCAAACTCATGAGCATGCAAATCGTTTTTCAAAATGTAATTGTCCGAAGTGCCCTCGAATACGTGGGCCGTGGCCAGCATGATGTCTCCTTTTTTCCCTGTGAGAATCCCGGCTTTTCCCATGATGGAGATAGATTGAATATTGAGATAAATGGTTGTGGCGGCATCTGTGACCGGTTTCAGCATGTTTTCCATGAGTTCGAAAGCCTGGGCTCCAAATGCGTAGTCCATGACGATAATGACCGGTTTTTCCTGGTCGGATCCGGGTAGGGCCATGGAGATCTCCGGGTGGAAAGGGAGAGATTCGAATTGCGCGGAATCAATGATCTGGCAATCGATATGGGTCCCGGAACGATCGTGCACCGTGGTGAGCCCATGTGCTTGGCCATAGGTTTTGATTTCTTCATCGATGGTTCGAATCTGCTGGATGAACTGGTAAAGATCGTCTTCGAAAGACAGGGTTTTGTTTTCTTCGATGGCGGCAAAACCGTATAATAGGTTGACCATGCTGTGCATATTGGCGCTGACAATATGGATAGGTCGTTTCAGGAGATCCATGGCAAGCAGCTTGTTCTTGATGTCTTCGGCCCACACTCTTCCATATCGTTGTTGGCCGATGATATTCATGAGGGATGGCTGCAGGTAAATCACCAGGGCGTTATCCCTGGAGACCATTTCGTCTTCGATGAGTTTCCCGAGATGAAAAATCAGTGAGAACAGCCCATTGTTACTGCCGCAGCGCTGTTTGTTTTCCTCAAGAGATACAAAGGTGTCTTTGGTTTCCTGATAGGATCTGCCCAGGATGATGCTGAGGTTCCAGAGTGCTTGGTCCAGCTGGGTGTCGTCGAGTTTGTCAAGATGCTCCACCGTTTTTCTGAGCGTGTTCCACTCTATGGTGATATTATCCGAGTCGTCTTTCATGTGGGCATGAATTTTATTGGCTTCGGAAAAAAGAAATGTCATGTGCGTCAAGATGTCGTATATTTCACTTATCCCGCGCGAAATGACCATGCAGAGCTCGTGCTCGCTGATCCGGTAGGCGGTTCTGCGTCGTTTCAGGGGTTCGATTCTCTCGAAGGCACTGTTTTCCGGTGGGTTTTCCTCGGTCAGGATAATTTTCGTAAATGCTTCGATGCCTCGCGGCAACCGATCGATGACATATTCCAGACCCTTTAGCTCCACGACCCTGGGATCGTTCATGGAGCCATAGATTTCAGGGCTGAGGTTTTTCAGGCGGTTTTCGAGATCCTTGCCGAACTTGCCCGACGGTCGATAAAATCCTCTCAAGGCCAGGGCATCGGCAAGGGTCTTGAATTCCCGGATGGCGTGTCTTGCTTTTTGAGACTCCGTGAGTTCGTACATATTTGTGCCTATCGCTTTCGGTTAATTTGTTTTCAGAAAGGATTCCAGGGGTCCAGGATTCAAGTGGATGCTTACGGTATTCGGTTAGCACCCTTGGATCCTCGAATCCTCGAACCCTGATTAGAATCAACGCTGCTTTTGTTGATTCTAATCTTTAAACACCAGCTTTCCGCCGATCAACCCGGCGATCACCGCAGCCGCCAGCATGATCAAGCCGAAAAAGAGGAAGATGATACGTGCCATGGACGTTGTCTGCAGGATCCCGGGGTCAACAAGCCACCAGAGCACCAGGATCACGGACGTGACGGTCACGATGCATGCACAGATGATTTTTGTGATGAAACGGGATGAGCGTAGACCCTTGTAACGTTTTTGCCATTCGATATAACCTGAGAACAAAACAAAAGGGAGTGTCAGGACCACGAAGATCATGTTGATATGGGCAGCCGTTGCCAGGGAGGTGGCACCTGTCAGGGTACTGAGGACCATCAAGACAAAGGCGATGGGGAGAACACCATTGGGAATGTGGACGGAGACAGGATGGGCGTGATGTTTGAGCATCATTTGGATCTTGAACCGGTAAAGGCGGCCGAAAACGGTTTTTGGCTCGGGGCCCGGATCTATGCCTGTGGCCACACCGGATGACTGGGGTGCTTTTTCGTCCGCTTGTTTTGACTCCTGTTGTTTGACGTCAGCTTCCTCGATGATTTCTTCGAACAGACTTTTGTCTGCACCGCAAACCGGACATTTTTCCGGGGGTTCATCCCCTTCGTGAATATAACCACAGACCGTGCATCGCCATTTTTTCATCTATACCGCCTCCTGTATGTATGGTATTCCTATGTTTTTCCCGTTGCTTTTTTAAATTTGAATTCCCCGCTGCTTGCAGCGTGGGATGAATTCAAATTATAGATTAAGATCCATACTTAAATAGCAAAATAAAATATTGAAAACAAGGTGGTAAGGCTCTTTTGCTTTTCCCCACACTACAGAGTCGCGCCACAGTATTTGCAGAATTGAGCATCCTTATCGTGCCCTTGGGCGCTGCAGGACGGGCAGGCCTGATTGACGGCCTTATGCTCCATGGCATGGGAGATCTCTACCGACACGATACCGGTGGGAACCGCGATCAGTCCGTACCCCAGGATCATGATCAATGACGCAAGCACCTGACCCAGACCTGTCTGGGGAGAAATATCGCCGTACCCAACGGTGGTTAGGGTCACAACGGCCCAGTAAATACCCCTGGGAATACTAGTGAAGCCGTTGGATTCACCTTCCACGAGATACATCAGAGAGCCGAAAACAATCACCAGGGAGAGTACTGTAAATAAGAAAACGGTTATTTTCCGGCGACTTGCACGCAGAGCTCGCATGAGCATCTGGGCCTCGGCGAGGTACTGGACAAGTTTTAGTATGCGAAAAACCCTCAGGATCCGCAGAACCCGTATCACGACCAGGTAATGGCTTCCGGGGAACAGCAGACTCAGGTAGGTGGGAACAACGGACAGCAGATCCACAATACCGAAAAAACTGATTGCGTATACGATGGGCCGGCCGATACACAACAGCCGCAGCAGATACTCCACCGTGAACAAAAGGGTAAACGACCATTCCAGGCGTCGCAGCAGTCGGCCATGCGCGGCCTGTAAAGCACTGACGCTGTCCAGCATCACCACGGCGACGCTCAAAATAATCGAGACGATCAACAAAATGTCGAACCATTTTCCGGCCGGTGTGTCGGCCTCGAAAATGACTTCATATAGCGTTTTCCGCCAGCCCCGGATCGGGGGATTATGCTGATATTTTTTCATGGGTAGACCACCGCCGGTTCTTTCGGGGTCGGATCGTTTATGATAACAACTTACTTTGTTCTAAAACGAATATGTCAAAATGATACTTTTGCGTCAACACGTTATTGATTACAGCATGTTGCGTGATGTGAATTCGTCCGGCAGTTGCTGTATAGCCAAGGATACTGAAGAAAGGGAATTGTCGTTTATAAAAACGAATTTGATGGGAGTATAGCGGGAGAAAATTAATCTTGAACAAACAAGGAGCTATGACACTGAGCCATAACTCCTTGTTATTATTTGGCTGGGGGACCAGGGTTCGAACCTGGGTTAACGGGACCAGAACCCGTCGTCCTTCCACTAGACGATCCCCCAATAAATTTGTTTCACAAATTTATTAGACGCGACTTTGTCGCTATTTTTATTGTTTGCAGATGATATGTATTATTGCCCTGCTGTCAACACCAGCAGAGCTTTACTTCAAATTCTCGTGGTCTGATACAAAATAATCGGGTGGTAAGTCAAGCATAAACTTTTAACCCGGCAAACCCACGTTTATTCCGTCATTTGAGCATTTGACATTTGGATTTGTTTCGTATTTCGACATTCGGATTTAGAATTTGTCACACGCTGAATGTGCATAATCTTAAACCCTTATAGGGTTGAATCAGTGCCGGGCCCTTTGGACCCGGGTATCTATTCTTTTTCCAATTTCTGATCGATAAATTCGACGGCATGTTTCAAGCGACGGATTACTTTGTCTTTGCCGATGATTTCAATGATTTCAAATATGCCGGGGCTGGCCGTCTTGCCGGTCAAGGCTACCCGCACCGGTTGGGCAATTTTACCGAGTTTCAGACCGGTTTTATCCATTACGGATTTAAAGGCGTTTTCCAGGTTCTCTTCGGTAAACGTTTCGATGGTACTCATTGCATCCATGAGGAGGCGCAAGGGTTGCCGGTTGTCAGGTTTTAAGAACTTCCTGGCTGCTTTTTCCTCGTATTCGATGGTTTCGCTAAAGTAGAAAGTTGCCGCCAAGGCCATCTCCTCCAGCGTCTTGCTCCGCTGAACCAGGGTCTGGACGACCTTGACAAGATATTCGTCGGGTTGGGCGTGAATGCCGATTTTTTCCAGAAAGGGAACCAACAGCTTTGCAAGGGTTTCGGGAGATGTGCCCTGGATGTGATCGGCATTGAGTGCGGTAAGCTTTTCCTGATCAAAAATGCCGGCAGCACGCCCGATGTTTTTCAGGCTGAACTTTTCAATGAGTTCGTCCCTGGTAAAAAACTCCTGGTCACCATAGGACCAGCCCAGTCGTATCAGATAGTTCACTACGGCCTCCGGTAGAAAGCCCATGTCACGATAGGCGGTAACAGAGGTGGCGCCATGCCGCTTGCTGAGTCGGGAACGGTCTTTTCCCAGGACCATGGGTACATGACCGAATACCGGTAGTGGTGCATCCAGGGCTCGATAGAGCAGTATCTGCTTGGGGGTGTTCATCACGTGATCGTCACCCCGTATGATGGTGTTGATTTGCATGGTGATGTCGTCAACAACCACGACAAAGTTGTAGGTCGGGGAACCGTCGCTCCGGGCAATGATGAAATCGTCGAGTTCGTCGTTCTGGAACACGATATTTCCCTTTATAACATCTTCCAGCAGGGTCGTCCCGGTCAGGGGTGCCTTGAAACGCACCACGGTATTTTCTGATTTTGGCAACCCTTTTTCCCTGCAAGTGCCGTTGTATTTGGGTTTTTCACCGGTGGCCATGGCCTTTGCACGCATGGATTCCAATTGTTCGGGGCTGCAGGTGCAGTAATAGGCGTGACCGGTTTCGATGAGTTTATGGATGTGTTCCTGGTAGACGGGGTAGCGTTGGGATTGGAAAAAAGGGCCTTCGTCCCAGTCGATCCCCAGCCATTCCAGCGCTTCGAATATGGCATCCACAGAAGCCTGGGTTGAACGGGCTGCATCGGTGTCTTCGATCCGGAGAACAAATTTGCCTTTCATGTGCCGGGCATAAAGCCAGTTGAACAGGGCGGTTCGGGCACCGCCAACATGCAAGAAGCCAGTGGGACTCGGCGGAAACCGGGTGATGATTTGATTCATGTTGTCACCTTTACTACTTGTATTTTAGATAAAGTAATGAGTCAATTTGCTTTCTTTACTGTCTGCCGCGACCCTTGCGGACAATCAGTGCTAAGCCTTTGGAAAAAATCTTTCATATGCAAAAAATTGATATTTCATATGTGTGTATATAAAATATAAAATAATATAAACAATTAGTTATATAAAATAATCAGGGGCGTCTATTTTATGGATGAACTCAGTAACATATAAAGAGATAGAGCACAAGAGGGCAACATAAAAAATAAGGGAAAAGCCCTTGACAATTAGAATGAATTAAATTACTAGAGGATCCACGTTCTCTTTAGACACGCACATAGAGTTATTCTTAATAAATACAAATAGTTAGGAGATTACTTATGCCTGTTCCAAAACGGAAAACATCCAAGTCAAAGCGAGACAAGCGGCGGACACATCAAAAACTGGCCGCACCGAACCTGGGAACATGCCCCCAGTGTGGCGAGGCTGTTCAACCCCACCACGCATGCCCTAGTTGCGGAACCTACAAAGGTCGGACCATTATCGAAACTGAGGAATAGCTCTCCCCGCCACCGGGGCAACCGTTGTGACAAATCGGAAACAACTTACAGGTAATCAAATGCCAGCAAACCCCTCTGTTGCAGAAACAGCACTCTGCGGTATCGATCCTGAGATGAGGCAGATGGTCATCGAGACCGTCAGGCAACTGCGTAAAAAATTATTGTCAAAGGACTTGATTCTGTCTTTCGATAAGGATGAGGTGTTTCCGGAAGAAACGATCCGCCAGATGCTGGGTCCTGATATCGGGCTTCAGCTTATTTTTCTTCCCGAAGCATACGGTGGCATGGGGGGTGGCGCCAGAGATTGCTGTGAGGTCACCCGAGAGATGGCCAAGATCTGTCTCGGCGTGGGGACCGCATTTTTCGCGATTCAACTGGGAGCAGATCCAATTATCGTCGGCGGCACCCAGGCGCAGAAAGAAAAATGGCTTGGTTCCATTGCGGAAGGGTCTGCCCTGGTTGCTTACGCGGTGACCGAGGCGGGCGCCGGGTCCAACCTGGCAGCACTCAAGACCAGGGCTGAACCTGTGACGGACGATTCCGACCATATTACCGGTTACAAGATCAATGGAACCAAACAGTTTATTTCCACCGGAGGCTCTGCGGATTTCATCACTCTTTTGGCAAAAACGCCTGAAGGACCTTCCTTTTTTATTGTGGAAAAAGGAACCCGGGGTTTTGACCAGGGAAAGGGTGAGGAAAAACATGGTATTCGCGCCTCAAATACATCGCCCCTGGCCTTTAAGGATGTTTTTGTACCGCTGGACAACCTGGTGGGCGGCATTCCCGGCAGAGGATTGAAGCAGGCCAACAAGGTTTTCGGCTATACGCGACTCATGGTGGCTTCCATGGCACTGGGAGCTGCCGAAGCGGCCATGGATATTGCGATTCAATACGCAAAAGAACGGATCCAGTTTGGTTCCCCCTTGTCTGAAAAGCAGGGCTATACCCACAAGCTGATAGTGCCCCACGCGGTAAGACTCGAAGCTGCCGCCGCCTATATCGAGGAGATGGCCCTTGAAGTGGACCGCGATGGCGAGAAAGACATCCAGGTGGAGGGATCCATTGCCAAGTTGTTTACCACGGAAGCAGCAAACAATGCCGCGGACGACGCCATGCAGGCACTTGGCGGTTATGGGTATATATCTGAATTCGAAGTCGAAAAAATAAAGCGCGATGTCAAAATTACATGCATTTACGAGGGCACCAGCGAGATTCAGCAAAATATCATCAGTACCTACCGATGGAAAATATCGCGTAAGACAAAGGGTGAATTTTATACGCGCCTCAGTTCGGAAATGACAACCCTCGAGACCTCATTAAAAAACGGCGGTTGTTCGCTTCTGGGGTGCTGTGCCGGAATACTGAACGAAACCATCGATCGAGTTCATGACAAGCGCTTAGTCCGCCAGCAGTATGTCATGTTTGGCCTGGCAGACCTGATGACCCACCTGGAAGTGGGTGCAAGTTTGGCAAGAAAGGCGGCGGCTTTGACAAAAGGCGGGCATCCTGATGCGGAAAAAATCCGGGCCATGTCCAGAATATTTGCCAATGAAGTGGCACAACTGACAGCAAAAAATATTCCTTTGATACTGCTGGGAACAGGGGTTTTCAGTCCGGAAGAAATGGCGACATACTTACATGACCTGGATTATGCATCGCTGATGTCCGGTTATGACAGGATCGTCACGGAAATGGATATTGTTGCGGATATTTTGTTCGAGAGGAAAACTTGAAGCAGAATGAAAAACGCATTGTGGTCGTTACGGGTGGCTCGAGGGGTCTCGGGAGAGTTATTTGCCGGACTTTTGCAGGACCCGGCACCCATATCTATTTTAATTACCACGCATCGGAAACGGGTGCTCAAAAGACTGGGGAACTGATTACCGCCGCTGGCGGAAGCTGGGATTCAGAGCGTGTCGATATCGCCTCTCTGAACGCGGTTAGCGCATGGTTCAAGCGAATAGCCGCTACATCCAAAAAGATCGACGTTCTAGTAAACAATGCGGGGATAACGCGTGATGGCCTGATTGCCATGATGAAGGAGTCGGATTGGGACGATGTTTTGGAAACCAATCTGAAAGGCGCTTTCAACTGTATCAAACCCGCGATCCGTCTCATGATGCGCAAGCGCTACGGCAGGATTGTCAATGTCACTTCTGTTGTGGGAGCCATGGGGAACCCGGGTCAGGCCAACTATGCCGCGTCAAAGGCGGGCATCATCGGCCTTACCAAATCGGTCGCCAAAGAAATGGCCACCAGAGGGATCACGGTGAATGCCGTGGCCCCTGGTTATCTGGAAACCGATATGACCGCATCGCTTCAGGAAGGGGCAAAGGAAGCCATGCTGGCGGTTATTCCCATGGGAAGAGCTGGAACACTGTCAGAGGTTGCGGCAGCCATCAAGTTTCTTGCCTCTGACGAGGCGGCCTATATTACGGGCCAGGTACTGCATGTCAGTGGGGGGATGTATACTTAGGGCAGGGTTTGAGGGTTGGAGGGTGGCTGAAAGCAATGAGCGATAGGCAGCGAATAGCCTACAGCCTATATCCCTAAAAGGCTATCGATGCTCCAAAGGAGTAAGCCGGTTTTGGTTGAGAGCAAACTAATTCAAAATTCAAAACTATTCATTTAAAATTAATAGACGCGGTCCGGTCATGCCGGACCTATTGAAAGGAGAATCATTCAATGTCCACTGAAGATAAAGTTAAAAAGATTATTGCGGAGAAGTTGAGCGTGGATTTGGTAGAGGTCATACCCGAAGCTTCGTTCGTCGATGACCTGGGGGCGGACTCACTGGATCTGGTGGAACTGATCATGACCATGGAAGAAGAATTCGACATCGATATCTCCGATGAAGATGCGGAAAAGCTTGAATCGGTCAAAGATGCCATTGACTTTGTTAATGCCCACTAATTTAAATTTGAAAAACGATATTCGAAATTCTAAACAAGTTTCAATGATCCAAATTTGAATCTATAAAATCGACTTATTGACTAAATCATTTGTGCGATGTCTTGGTCATTGGAGCATTCGATGTGAGTAATTTGTTTGGAATTTTCGGTATTCAAATTTAGATTTTCAACAACTGAAGGAGTTTTCTTGAGTAGACGAGTCGTCATTACGGGATTGGGTCTGGTTACGCCTGTGGGCCTCGGTGTTGAGGCATCCTGGGAAGGTCTGTGCGCCGGAAGGTCCGGTATAGGCGCGATCACACGATTTGATGCGTCAAGATTTGCCACACAGATAGCAGGAGAGGTAAAAGAGTTTCATCCGCAGGATTTTATGCCCAAGAAGGAAGCTCGACGGACCTCGCTGTTTATTGCCTATGGCATCGCTGCAACGCGAATGGCGATGGATTCTTCGGGGTTGCAGATCGATAAACGCAACGAAGAGCGCGTGGGGGTGGTGACCGGTTGCGGTCTGGGTGGCTTGGCCATTCTAGAGGACATTACCCGGGTTGTCGACAACAAGGGTCCCAATCGGGTGACACCCTTTTTTATTCCCATGATGATCGGCAACATGGCACCCGGGATGATATCGATTCACTTTGGGGCCAAAGGACCGAATGCATCGGTGGCTACTGCTTGTGCTGCCGGATCTCATGCTATTGGCGATGCATTCAAGCTCATCCAGCGGGGTGCGGCCGATGCCATGATTGCCGGCGGCGTTGAATCGACGATTACACCCACCGGTATTGCAGGCTTCAATGCCATGAAAGCCCTGTCGACACAAAATGACGATCCACAGAAAGCGTCAAAGCCATTTGATCGGGACCGTGACGGTTTTGTCGTGGGAGAAGGGGGCGGGATCGTCATCCTGGAAACACTTGAAAACGCTCTCGAAAGGGGCGCTCACATCTATGCTGAGATCGTAGGGTACGGGATGAGCGGAGACGCTTACCACATTACCTCACCACCCCCGGACGGCGGGGGGGCTATCAGATGTATCAATGCCGCTCTTTCCGATGCAGGCCTTTCCTACCGAGAGATTGACTATATCAATGCGCACGGTACCTCGACGCCGCTCAATGATCTTTTCGAAACAAGGGCGATCAAAGCCGTGTTTAAAGACAAGGCCTACGCTATACCGGTTAGCTCCACCAAATCGATGACCGGACATTTGTTGGGAGCCGCCGGGGGGGTTGAAGCGGTTTTTTCGACGCTGGCCATTCATGAGGGCATTCTTCCGCCGACCATCAACTATGAAAATATTGACGAAGAGTGTGACCTGGATTATGTGCCGAATGTGGCCAGGAAACAGAATATCACCACAGCCATGTCAAACTCCTTTGGTTTCGGTGGAACCAATGCCACGTTGATATTCAAGAAGTACCCATCCTGATATAAGCCGACCATCCATGAAGGAGACAATTTCCGGGCAGCACAATTTCACGCACCATCTGGCGGTCTTCATGGTGTCTGTTTCCCCTGATGAGAAGTAATGGGGTAAGTTTTTTTTGCTTGCGGTAATCACTGAATATCGATAAAGAATATTATAAAATTTTTCATACGATTTTATTAGGAAGGAATTTTGATGATACTGGAAACCATTGTCATCGGCAGCGATCATGCTGCCTACCAGATGAAAGAAACCATCAAATCTTACCTAGAGAGCGAGGGTTTTTCGATCGAAGATGCCGGTGCTCTGGGGACCGACTCCGTTGATTATCCTGATTTTGGTATCAAGGTAGCATCGGCGATATCTTCCGGAAAGCATAAAAGGGGCATCCTGATGTGTGGTACCGGTCTCGGTATGTCCATGGTCGCCAATCGTTTTCCGGGTGTCAGGGCGGCTCTTTGCGGCGATATTTTTTCTGCGGTTATGAGTCGGCAGCATAACGATGCCAATATTCTTGTCCTGGGGGGGCGGGTTATTGGTGACGTGCTGGCCAAAGAGATCGTGAAAGCCTGGCTCAAAACCGAATTTGAGGGGGGGCGACATAAAAAGCGCCTGGATAAATTTGACCGGATTGATTTTACTTGCTGAAAGGGCGAATTGGATAGCATGCGGGACGTCATGCCGTCAGTGACCCGTGGGGGAATATTCGTTGGACTATCAAATGATAAGAGAGTCGGATCCTGAACTGGCGGCGGCTCTTGAAAAAGAACTGAACCGCCAGCAGTTCAATCTGGAACTCATCGCATCGGAAAATATCGTCAGCTCTTCGGTCATGGCCATACAGGGAAGCGTCCTGACCAACAAATACGCGGAAGGATATCCAGATAAGCGCTACTATGGTGGCTGTGAGTTCGTAGACCTGGCAGAAGATCTGGCCATAGAGCGTGCCAAAAAACTTTTCCAGGCATCTTATGTCAATGTGCAACCGCATTCGGGTTCACAGGCCAACATGGCGGTTTATTTTGCATTGCTGAAGACAGGGGATACCGTTCTGGGCATGGACCTGGCGCATGGCGGGCATTTGACGCATGGAAGCCCTGTCAGTTTTTCGGGACGTCTTTTTCATTTTGTTCATTACGGTGTACATCCGGATACAGGTATCATCGACTATGACCGGTTGAAGGTGCTGGCGGAACAACACCGGCCAAAAATGATTGTTGCCGGAGCTAGTGCCTATCCCCGTATCATCGACTTCAAGCGGTTTTCCGACATTGCAGCTTCAGTCGGAGCGTACTTGATGGTAGACATGGCCCACATTGCCGGTCTGGTTGCCGCCGGTGTTCATCCTTCCCCCATTCCCTATGCCGATGTGACGACTTCTACGACCCACAAGACGCTTAGGGGTCCGCGAGGGGGGTTGATTCTTGCGAAAGCGAACTATGGTCACCAGCTGAACAAGGAAATATTTCCCGGGATCCAGGGGGGGCCTTTGATGCACGTCATCGCGGCAAAGGCCGCGGCTTTCCAGGAGGCTTTGTCGGCAGAATTCAAAACATACCAGATACAAACCGTAAAAAATGCCGGGGCGTTGTCCGAGCATTTGATGGCAGGCGGTGTCAGCCTCGTATCCGGTGGTACGGACAATCATTTGCTGCTGGCGGATCTGCGCAACCTGCGCGTCACCGGAAAGGATGCCGAGACAGCTCTTGATCTGGCGGGGATTACGGTCAATAAGAATACCGTCCCATTCGACACCCTTGGACCGGCCATTACCAGCGGTGTCCGCATCGGGACACCGGCGATCACCACAAGGGGTATGAAAGAACCGGAGATGGCCCTGATCGCCAAGATGATACTCGACGTTCTCCGAAATATTGACAATAAGGACGTCATCCGGAAGGTGAACAGTCAGGCCAGGGAGCTTTGCACTGCCTATCCGATATATGAAGATTAGGGTTGAAGGGGCGGAGGTTTGAAGGGTTGGAGGGTAGCTGACAGCTATCGACCACAATAAATATCGCCCGAAGGGCTAGTGACACGCGTTTAAGGTTAGGGATCAACGCAAAACGATTCTATGGAATGGGAACAATAAATTATGTCTGAAATTACTGAACGCCCTTCGTGGGATACCTATTTCATGGAAATCGCTCTTCTCGTGGCCAAGCGTTCCACCTGCTTGAGGCGTTCTGTGGGTGCGGTGGTGGTAAAGGACAGGCGGATGCTTTCCACCGGTTATAACGGTGCGCCGACCAACGTCCGTCATTGTCGGGAAACAGGGTGTATCAGAGAACAGTTGAACGTCCCATCGGGAGAACGACACGAGTTGTGCAGGGGGATTCATGCGGAGCAGAATGCCATTATTCAGGCTGCCTTTCATGGGGTTTCCATCCAGGATGCCTCCCTTTACTGCACCAACTTACCCTGTTCAATTTGTGCAAAAATGATTATCAACGCCGGTATTAAAGTTATCTATTATTTATCGGGATATGCAGACACCATGTCCGAAGAGATGCTGACGGAAGCGGGTGTCGGAATAGTAAAACTCGAAGCAATAAACAATAAACAATAAGCAATAAGCAGCTTACGGCTTATACTCCGACCTATTTGGCAAGCCCTGTGTGAAAAAGGGAAGTTTAAATAGAAATCTGAGGACCACACGTATACCACACAAAGGGGAGGATTCATGAAGTGTCCATTTTGTGGCGAGATTGACAACAAGGTCATTGATTCCAGGGTGAGTAAAGATGGTAATGTCATTCGCAGGCGTAGAGAGTGCCTTATGTGCAATCGGCGGTTTACAACCTACGAGCACATAGAGGACATTCCCATCATGATCATCAAAAAAGATGGGAGAAGAGAGGTATTCAATCGTGGTAAGGTACGTTCCGGACTCAAGAAAGCCTGCGAGAAGCGTAATATCAGTATGAATCTCATCGAAGAATACGTGGATGAGCTTGAGCGAGACCTCAGGGAAACCGGTGAAAAAGAGATCCCGTCATCTGCTCTCGGAGAAAAAATCATGCACATTCTTCATGAGGTTGACGATATTGCTTATGTCCGTTTTGCATCGGTGTATCGCGAATTCAAGGATGTAAATGACTTTGTTGCGGAATTAAAAAATATTCTCAGCAAACAATAACCCGGCAGGTTTGTAAAATACCCGGAGCGGGTGTGCCCTTGTGCGCATTATTTGATCGGTCTCAACATCATACGTGAACGACGATGCCATGCAGGATGACGGATACTTCATGAAAAAGGCCCTTGACCTGGCGTCAAAGGGTCAAGGTGAAACATCACCAAACCCTATGGTGGGTGCGGTCATCGTCAAAGACGGCAAGATCGTAGGGAAAGGATACCATCGGTCGGCTGGAAAAGCTCACGCGGAAGTCAATGCCATCGATGATGCCGGCATCAATGCAGAAAATGCGACCCTCTACGTTACCCTCGAACCCTGCAACCACCATGGCCGAACCCCGCCCTGTACTGAAAAAATCCTGAAAGCCGGCATACAACGTCTTGTGGTAGCCATGGAAGATCCCAATCCGGATGTCAAGGGAGGCGGCATGGCCTATCTGGCCACCAGGGGCATCACGGTTGTGTCTGGGGTTCTGAGGGCAGAAGCCGCAAGACAGAATGAAGTATTTATTAAATTTGTGAAGAAAAAACAGCCTTTTGTCATATTGAAATGTGCCGCAACACTGGATGGTCAGATCGCCACACGGACCGGTGATGCCAAATGGGTTACCGGGGAGGCCGCAAGACAGTATGTACACTATCTGCGGCACAGGGCAGATGCCATTCTGGTTGGTATCGGGACGGTTCGGAAAGATAACCCGCGTTTGACCACACGATTGCCGGACAAAAAAGGCAGGAACCCCATCAGAATTATTCTTGATACGAACCTCACTATTTCAGAGGAAGCGAACGTTATCCAATCCACGTCTGAGGCTGAAACGTGGGTTATATCGGGGAGACATCCTGCTAATGCCATGGCCAAGCGCGATCGCCTGGAAAAAACAGGCGCCCGATTGATGGAAGCGCCGATTAGCCGTGGCCGCATTGATCTGCCGCAGTTGATGCAACTATTGGGGCGTAATCATATCACCAGCTTGCTGATCGAAGGCGGCGGAGACATCATGGCTTCGGCTGTTTCAGCCGGTATTGTAGACAAAATCATGTTTTTTTATGCGCCCAAGCTGCTGGGAGGAAACGACGGTGTTCCCATTTGCAGGGGCAAGGGGTCGGGGTTGATGAAGGACGCTTGGCCGGTCACAGGAATAACGGTTCGAGCGTTTGATGACGATGTTATGATAACGGGGTACATGGGGTTGCGATAACAAAACGACGTCTGCCGGTTGCCTGTAGGGATAATCGTGCATATACTACCTGTCTGTGGATCATATCAGGCTGTAGGCTATCGACTGTTAGACATTCTGTTGCATACAGCCTATAGTCTACAGCTTACAGCCTTTGGGTTTATGGATGGGTACTAACTACTAAGACGCAGGTGTCATGTTTACAGGAATTATCGAAGGATTGGGCAGTATTGTGGGAATTCGTCCGTCCGGACTCGGCAGACGTTTGATCGTTGACACTGATTTCGACCTGGATGGCACCAGGATAGGAGACAGTCTCTCCGTCAGCGGTGCCTGTCTGACGGCCGTCACTGTTGTAGCCCGGCGGTTTCAGGCGGACGTGTCTCCTGAAACGCTTGACAAGACGATATTTCAAAAATTGAATGTCGGAGAACGTGTCAACATCGAGCGGGCGCTGATGTTGGCCGGTAGGCTCGACGGACACCTTGTATCGGGTCATGTGGATGGTGTCGGGACGATCAAAGACAGGAAGCCGGTTGGGAATGCAACGATCATCACCATCGAGGTGCCTTCATCCCTCGGCCTTTACATCATCGAAAAAGGCTCCATCGCGGTGGACGGTATCAGTCTTACCGTCAATCACTGCACCCATACACATTTTGATATCAGTATTATTCCGCACACCGGCATGTTGACCACTATGGGTCATAAAAAGGTTGGTGAACGGGTTAACATCGAAACCGACATGATCGGTAAATACGTGGAACGTTTCTTGTCCCACTATCAAAATCAAAACAATTTAAAGGAAACCAGCGGATCTTCCATTGGAATGGATCTTCTGGCAAAAACGGGTTTCCTTAATCCGGGACCCTAGGAGTTTAGAATGCCCCATTTAAGTATTGAAGAAGCCATTGAAAAGATTAAGGCCGGCGGGATGGTTATTCTCGTGGATGACGAAGACAGGGAGAATGAAGGTGATCTTTGCATGGCCGCCGAAGCCGTGACACCCGAGGCCATCAATTTTATGGCCAAATTCGGCAGGGGATTGATTTGTCTCCCCATGACCAGCGAAAGGTGTGATGCTCTCAATCTGCCATTGATGGTCAATGAAAACACCTCGCGTTTTCAAACGGGTTTTACTGTTTCCATCGAGGCCAAAAGTGGTGTTACAACCGGGATTTCGGCGGCGGATCGTGCCACGACCATTCTTACGGCGGTGGCGGAGAACGCAACACCGAGTGACCTGGCACGGCCGGGGCATATTTTCCCTTTGAGAGCAAGGGATGGCGGTGTCATGGTCAGGGTCGGCCAGACAGAAGGTTCCGTGGATCTGGCCCGTTTGGCGGGTTTGAAACCTGCGGCGGTGATTTGCGAAATCATGGATGAAGATGGCACCATGGCCCGCATGCCGGCGCTTGAAAAGTTCAGTGAATTGCACAAGATCGGTATCTGCACCGTAGCGGATCTTGTGGCGTACCGAACGCGAACCGAATGTTTTGTAAGAATGGCGGTTGAGACACGCATCCCGACAGCCTTTGGGGGTGACTTCAATATCCTGGCTTTTGAAAACGATGTCGATGACCTGACCCATATTGCACTGGTAAAAGGGACCATCGATTCAGAACAACCTGTTTTGGTTCGGGTTCACTCCGAGTGTATGACTGGAGATATTTTCGGGTCCATGCGGTGTGATTGCGCAGATCAGCTTCACATGGCCATGGCGATGATAGAGGCGGAAGGAACCGGTGTTATCGTCTATATGAGGCAGGAAGGCAGGGGTATCGGTCTCGTCAACAAATTGAAGGCCTATGAACTCCAGCAAAGCCACGGGTTTGATACTGTTGAAGCAAACCATGAACTTGGCTTCAAGGACGACCTTAGGGAATATGGCATCGGAGCCCAAATTCTGGTATCTATTGGTGTGAAAAAGATGCGTCTTTTGACCAACAACCCCAAGAAAATGGTCGGTCTTGAGGGCTATGGTCTCAGCGTCACTGAACAGATCCCCATAGAGATCGAACCCAACCAGCACAACAAGCGTTACCTTGAATGCAAAAAGCTAAAAATGGGACATATTTTAAACATGTGTGAATCTTGAACCTAACCCGGGCAAGCCTGCCGGAATTAGCGAGAAACTTGGGTTGCCGTGGAAAAGGAACCGCTTTCATCACGAAAACACGAAAGAGCAAAAACACGAAAAAGACCATAGAAAATTAACAGGTTGAGCGTTTGTCGAGGTTAAACCATCAGCCCGGAGGAGAAGGATGCCAAAAATTGTTGAAGCCAATCTGATTGCAGAAGGAAAAAAGTTTGCTGTTGTAGTGAGTCGATTCAATGACTTCATTACAGAACGACTCGTCGGTGGTGCCGTGGATGCACTGGTGAGATGTGGCACCAGGGATGATGATATCGATCTCGTGAAGGTGCCGGGTGCGTTTGAGATTCCTTTGATCGCCAAAAAGATGGCACAGAAGAAGAAATATGATGCGGTTATCTGCCTGGGAGCGGTTATCAGGGGGGCGACACCACATTTTGATTATGTAAGTGCGGAGGTCTCCAAGGGCATCGCCGTTGTCAGTATCGAATCGGAAATTCCGGTAATATTCGGTATCATTACAACCGACACCCTCGAGCAGGCCATTGAGCGGGCGGGTGCAAAATCCGGCAACAAGGGTTTCAGTGCAGCCATGGCGGCGGTGGAAATGGCCAATCTTTTAGAGGCCATCGGTTAAGCGTTATGGCAGGGAACCGGCGAAAATCAAGAGAGCATGCCATGCAGGCCCTCTTTTATCTGGACATGATTCGGGATGAGTCCGTGGAGAGCCTGGATGCTTTTTATGGAAACTTTTCGCCTTCCAAGCAAGCCATTCCTTTTTTTCGGAAGATAGTTGAGGGTGTAAGGCAATCAAAACGTGATATCGACGCGGCCATAGAGCATTTTTCCAGCAACTGGAAACTTCATCGCATGCCGCATGTCGACAGAAACATACTGCGGATTGCGGTGTTTGAAATGCTGTACTGTGAGGATATCCCCATCAAGGTTTCCATTAATGAGGCCATTGACATCGGGAAAAAGTATGGTACCCACGAATCCGGGCCTTTTATCAACGGTATCCTGGATTCTCTTCGAATCGCCATTGAAAAAGGTGACATAAAAATAAAAGCGGGCGATAATAAAGATTCACTGGAAAGGCGATGCCCTCGGCTTGGCGGACCGGTTTCTTTCAAATACTGCCGGACGACCGGCGAGGACGGTATGCCGTGTTTCAAGATTATGGATTGCTGGTGGGAGACATTCGATATTCGGACCTACTTGGAAAACACCATGTCCAAAGCGGCATTCAAATTAATTTCAGAGGCCAAACCACCGGACAAGATCGCGAGTATTCTCGATCTGATTGAGCAGGCTAAGAACAGACAGTAGTTCGCTTTGCTCACAGTTGGAATAGAACATCAGAGATGTTAAATTAGGAGGCGCAATTGATTATCAAAGATCTGACTGTCGGACCGATTATGGCAAACTGTTATATCGTGGGCTGTGAAGAAACCAAGGCAGCCGCGGTGATCGACCCCGGAGATGAGGCCGACAGAATTTTAATGGTTTTGGCGGAGTCCGGACTGACCGTGAAAACGATTATCAATACCCATGGTCATTTTGATCATGTGAGTGCCAACCAGCGCATGAAAGAGGTGACCGGGGCTGAACTGCTGATCCATACACTGGATGCTCCCATGCTGTCTCAACTGTCTGCCACGGCCGCGGCATGGGGAATGTCTTCCGACAATTCGCCACCTCCGGACCGCACAGTTGCCGATGGTGATGTGGTGCTGGTGGGCAATATTACCTTAACGGTGATGCATACCCCCGGACACACCCCCGGTGGTATTTCCCTTCACTCAAACAACGCCGTCTTTGTCGGGGACACGCTTTTTGCCGGATCCATTGGAAGAACCGATTTCCCAGGTGGTGATTTCGATGTTTTAAAGGCCAGTATACAGGAAAAGCTCTTTACCCTGGATGACGATGTCACGGTTTACCCGGGTCATATGGGACTCACGACCATCGGGCGTGAAAAGCGCACCAACCCCTTTGTGGGAATTTAATATGGGTATCATGCCATGGCGTTCAGGTGGGTTTGCAGATTAATTTTTTTATTTTTTATACCGAGTTTGTTTCTTATATTCTCCCTGTGTCGTGCAACTGTTTTGTGTGAAAGATTTCGAATCGTTGCCACTTCTTTTGTTCCTTTGCCCTGTCTTACAAGTTCGGCAACTTTGATTTCAGCAGGCGTCAAGCCGAAAGAGCCAGAGGACAGTTTGAGGGAAAACGGTGAAACAATTTCATGCAGACTCGATTCGATAACACCGATGAAGGCTGTTTGCGTTTCGTTGAGCTTGCTTTTTTTCAATTTTTCAATATAGGGGATAGCCAGCTTTTTTACATTGGACACTACCTGCTCTTGCAAAAGGATCTTATCCTGCTCTCTTTTTTCCAGCAGAACGTTCAGGGCGGTATTGATCTCCTCAAGTTTGTTTGTCTTTGATTTCAGCTGCTTGTAAATTCGCAGCTATGATTCTTTCCCTGTCGTCGGCATGGACATTCTCAAACCATGTCTCGAATTTTTCCGGGTAGGCAATCCCCATAATGTTCTTTATGGACGGGCTTACAAAAACAACCCTTAGCCCGTAGGGGTCTGATTCGTTAATTTTCAAGCGATATACAGCGTAATGCTCGGCGTTTCGCATTAACGAGCTCAGGTGTTTCTCGCTTTCCTGCAGCGCCTGTTTTGTCTGCAGCCGCGCGATGACGTTTCCTGTTTGTGCGGCGATTGTTTCCAGGGCGATGCGGGAGGAAGAGGAAATCTCATCAAAAACATGAGACGCAACATTGATACATCCAATGACAGTCGATTTGTCGGACAGGGGTAAGGATACCACAGCTCGCAACCCTTCGCGCTCTTCCACCGGAGACAGGGGCACCCCCAGATTCCTTTCTAATGTATAAATGGGCTTGCCTTTCTGGATAAGCAAGACGTTTTCTGCGTTTTTATCATAGGTTGAGACTTGCTTGACAAAGCTTTTTGAAAGCCCTTTGTGAACGAGCATGTTCAGGTTTTCAAAACTATTGTCGAAAAGATAGACACCGCCACTATCCATACCGGAAATCTGCAGACTTGCTTCGAGGCACAGGTTTAGTCCTTCAAGGAGCGTGTCCGTCGCAGCCAATGAGATGGACAAGGTTCGAAGGATATCCATTTGATATATTTCCATGGAGGTCTTTTTGTCTTTTGGCCGGGATGTTTTGGGCACGTCCGTGAATGCTGTTTTCTGATCAACCATAATATCCTCGAATCCTATAAAATCGTGCTATAATTTCGTTCCGTCATTAAAAACCTGCTCCTTTGGGCCAGGTCGGAGATTTTTGGCTATGCCGATGGCGGTAGCTACTCCTACTCATCGGCCTTGATAAACGCGTATATCTGTTTGTCACGGGTGGAAAGAGACTCCCCGCGTTCATAGAGCTTGTCTAAAAAATAATGATAAAAGTCATGACGAAGACTATCCCGATTTGCGATAACGAACCAGTGATTCCGGGTCCAGATGAAGGGAGAGCGGTTAACATTGTCTGTTTCGAATATGCCGGCAATCGCTTCGGTTTTATCGGCGATGATGTCGATTGATTCACCCCCGAGTCGGTTCTTGATCTGCTCGGCATCGGGATGAAATACCTGAATGTCATAAACAAGATCCATGGGACCCATGGAAATAAAACGAACGACAACACCCCGATGAATCGCCAGTTGGATAGGTTTTTTCAATCCCTCCCATGTCTCAGGGAAAAGACGCAGGTAGAGTTCCTGCGTGGATGAATTAATGATATCCGTTGCTTTTGCAATGACTTCCTCCACACCATTGAGGGTAAACAGATATTCAAAACCGGACTGCTCGACCATCGCATCGAGCTGCTCATCCAGGATTTTAAGATTGGAGTCAAATTGGCCCCGAAGCCGTTTTTTCAATTCCTCGAAAGGCAATGGCACATAGAGCCCTTTCTCGATCTCAAAAACAAGCTTCTTTTTTGCCAGCCCGCGGAGAACATCATAAATTCTGGATCTGGCAATACCTGAAAGGGTGCTCAATTGGGAGCCATTCGACGGGTGTTTTGCAAGAAGCGTCAAGTAGCATGATGATTCATATTTTGAAAAAGCAAAATCCTGTAAAATGGCAGCAATATCCATTCGTCAATCCTTTAAATTGTTGCTTGTTTGATGGCAACATTGATCCGGTAACAATACAAAAATATGAACTGTGTGTCAAATCTCTCTAAAGCGCATTTCCAATGAACAAATCTTGACAATTCTCCCTGCATGTGAAATAGTTGCTACCAAGATAGCAACTTAATTGCCGCCATGGAGGAATTGCCATGTTAAACATGCCGACGACACTATTCGATAGCCCTGTTTCAGGTTTTTCCAATGTAGCAGATGTGGACGCATATGCCTTGGAACAATCGTCAGGTGCCAATCATTACGATCGACTCGATGTGGTGGTTAGAAGAGCTCAAGGCAGTTGGATTACGGACATCACCGGCAAAAGGTACTTAGATTGCCTGGCTGCATATTCTGCTGCAAATCTAGGACATCACCATCCCAAAGTGGTCAATGCCGTCATGAAAGCCCTGGTCGGCAATTATGCCTCCGTCATTTCAAATGTTGTTTATACGGACACCTTGGCCTTATTTCTATCCAAAACAGCTGAATTTGCTCCCCAGTTAGGACCGCGTTTTGGGTCGAACGGCAATAAAGTCATGCCGAAAAACGGGGGTGTGGAGTCCGTTGAAACCGCCATCAAAATGGCACGTTACTATGGTTGGAAGATAAAGAATATACCCGATGGCAGGCAGGAAATTATTGTTTTCAATAATAATTTTCATGGTCGAATGATTACGGTGATTTCTTTTTCGTCCCAACCCAAATATCGAGAGGGCTTTGGCCCTTTAACACCGGGGTTTGTATCGGTAGAATTTGGCAATCTGGATGCTGTGAAAGCAGCCATAAACAAACATACCTGCGGTATTTTGGTTGAACCCATGCAGGGTGAAGGGGGAATAAAAATACCCCCCTCTGGGTTTTTAAAAGGACTCAGAGAGATTGCCGATGATAACGATTTGTTACTGCTGCTTGATGAGATACAGGTCGGTCTGGGACGTACAGGGAAGAACTTTTGTTTCGAGCACGAAAATATTGTTCCGGATGGTCTTATTTTAGGGAAAGCTTTGTCAGGCGGTCTCATTCCCTTGTCTGTATTTATTACAAACACAAAATTGATGGACATCGCTTTTAGTAAAGGATCCGATGGTTCGACATTTGGCGGTTATCCTCTTGCCTGTGTTGCAGGTGTATCGGCATTGGAGGTGCTTCAAGAGGAGAACCTGGCAAAAGCATCTGAAATTCAAGGTGAAAAGCTAAAGAAAAGCATCATGGAAATAGCCATGCGTTCGACGCATATCAAGGAAGTCAGGGGAAAAGGGCTGTTTATCGGCATTGAAGTGATAAATGGAGATGCGATGATGTTTTGTAGAAAATTACTTGACCTGGGTATTATCGTTAATGACAGTCACGGGCATACGATACGGATTTCCCCGCCTCTTAATATCAGTGATGATGAGATGGGCTTTTTAATTAAGTGCCTGGAGGAGGTATTTCTCAGCTAACAACATCTTTTGGTCTCGCCCGAATCTGCTCATATCCTTGCTTGATTTATTATTTTCCGGTAATCTTCATTCTGTTCGGCCTAACAGTCACTAAAGATCTCAAACAGTTTCAGTATCGCACTGACATCACCCATCGACCTTAAAGCGTTGTCTATTATTGGTTATTAAGGTCGAAAAAGGGACATAAAGGCGCTTTTGTAAACCCTCCAACCCCGCCCCTCTAGTGCCTCTCATACGCAATCGCCTGACGCTTCAGGATGTCGTAATAGATCCTGATTTGTTTGACGTATGTCACCGGTTCGGTGCCGCGGCAGTATCCATATGTTGCGTTATTATAATATCGGCGGTATCTTAACAACGGCAATGCTATCTCGAGAGATGACCATTTTTGTGGATCCATACGCAGGTCGATGGCAAGCTTCTGTGCATCCCGAAGGTGCCCCTGCCCTATATTGTAAGCCGCCAGAGCGATGGACAGCCTGTCTGATTCATTTTCGATATCAACATAATCAAACAAGTTGCGCAGGTGTTTGACGCCGGCATAAATGTTCTGTTCGGGATCGGTAATGTCGGTGACACCAAAACTATTGGCGGTTCTTTTGGTCAGCTGCATCAATCCGTAGGCACCGGCGTGGCTGCGGGCATATCGTCGGAAATGTGATTCCTGGTACATTTGAGCTGCAATCAGACGCCAGTCGAGGTTGAATTCCCTGGAGGCCGCCATCAATATAGGTTGGTATTTTGGCAGCCGTGTGGCCAGCCTTCGATGGTATACTTTCAAATCAAAGTAGTCGAAGCGTTCTACCTCCGCATAATATCGCTTGCGAAGTTCCTCATACCTGCCGTTTTCTTTGATCTGTTTGAAAAACTGATTAATCTTTTCCTGCAGTTTTAGCGCCTTTGGATTAACGGCCCACCCTAGATTCTCTTTATCGGCAACGGGTCCCACCATAATTGCCTGGGGGTAATACCTGCGGTTCAGCAGGGCGATATTGCTGTCGGCAACGGTGATGTCGATCTCTTTTTCAGCCACCTGACGAATGAACTCTTCTGTGGGAACATCCTCATGCAGAACGATGGTCAGGTTCGGTATGCGGGTTGCGAGGCTTTCAAGGCGCTCCTGATAGGAAGTTCCTCTGCGAATATGGATGGTCTGGCCCGGCAGGTCTTCGATGGTTCGGATGGAGCGGTTGTCGCGATGGACAATGAGATGTTGTTGGATATCCATGTAGCCGTTTGAAAACATGACATCGCGGTTCCGTTTCGGTGTAATGGTCATGCTGGCGGCTATCAGATCGCCGGTGCCATCTATCAGGCTGGGAATCATACCTTCCCATTTTTCGGCGATTCGAATGTTGAGTGTAACCCCCAAGTAGTCTGCAAACGCTTTGGCCAGGTCATGTTCGAAACCCATCTTCTGATCGCGATAAGAATAATAGCAATGGGCATTGTTTCGGGTAATAACCGTCAGTTCACCTTTCTCAATAATTTTCTTCAAGATGGTTGTGTCGGTCTTGAACGAAGATAGATCGAATTCGTGGAAGATCACTAGAAAAAGAAGACCTATCATGGGAAGCATCAGAAATGGGTGCAATTTTTTCAAATTAGGATACCGTTCTCCGGGTATATGCAACAATCTCGACAAGCATTCGATATCAATCCAGTATAATGGAAATGTCCTGAAAAGACAATATCCTGGTACCGTCCTATTTTTCTTGAACTTTATTTACTTATTTGATATTTTATATGTTTTTTCAGAGAGGTATACGGGTAGCAGGTGAAAGTCTAATAGAATGTCCCTAAAAATAAACAGGAAAAAAACCCGTCAAATCTGTGTCGGCAATGTTCCTATAGGTGGTGGGGCTCCCATTGCCGTGCAGTCCATGACCAATACATTTACAGCGGATGTCGATGCGACGGTTTCACAGATCGTCCGGCTGCAGGACGCCGGATGTGAAATTGTAAGGGTCGCTGTCCCTGATGAAGCCGCCGCCGCCGCCATTGCAGCCATCAAGCAAGGGGTTGTCATACCGGTCATTGCAGATATCCATTTCAGTTACCGCCTGGCCATTGCGGCTGCCCGATCCGGCGCCGATGCCCTCAGAATCAATCCCGGTAACATCGGAGGTAAAACAAAGATTAAGGCAGTGATCGATTGTGCCAGGGATCATGGCATCTCCATAAGGGTCGGGGTAAATTCGGGTTCCATTGAAAAGGAAATCCTGAAAAAACACCAGGCGCCCACAGCCGCTGCGATGGTGGAAAGCGCCATGCGGCACTTGGATATGATCGGATCATTTGGATTTGACAACATAAAGGTTTCCCTCAAGGCATCGGATGTGGGACGCACCATCGAGGCTTACAGGCTATTTGCCTTAAAAAGTGATTTCCCGGTCCATGTGGGGGTTACAGAGGCCGGGGGGCTGTTTCCTGGGCTCGTCAAATCCGCCATCGGTATTGGGACCTTGCTGGCCGGGGGGATTGGGGATACCATCCGTGTGTCCCTGACACGGGACCCGGTGGAGGAAGTGCGTGCAGCCTTTGAAATCCTGAAAGCATTGAATATTCGACAAAGAGGACCCGATATTATTTCCTGCCCCACATGCGGGAGATGCAATATCAACTTGTTTCATATCGTGGACGAGGTGGAACGAGCCACCATAAACCATGTCGCACCCACCAAAATCGCTATCATGGGTTGTGTGGTCAACGGTCCCGGTGAAGCCAGGGAAGCCGATATCGGAATTGCGGGCGGTGATGGCCGCGGGGTTCTTTTCAAGAGAGGGGAGATCGTGAAGACATTTTCCCAGGAAAAACTCATCGATGTTCTTCTGACAGAGATCGCCGAATATGAACAGCGATATCTGGAACGATATAAACCAGAATCATGGAAGGATCAAAATGGGAAAAAAGATAAAAACAGCCATAACACCGACCCGTGCTGATAATTATCCTGAGTGGTATCAGCAGGTCGTCAAGGCCTCGGAAATGGCAGAAAAATCATCTGTTCGGGGATGCATGGTCATCAAACCCTGGGGATATTCTTTATGGGAGAATATTGTTCGTGAAATGGATGATATGTTTAAAGCGACAGGGGTGCATAATGCGTATTTCCCTCTGTTTATTCCGGTCAGTTTTTTGGAGAAAGAGGCTGAGCATGTGGAGGGCTTTGCCAAGGAATGCGCGGTGGTTACCCATCATCGGCTTAAAAAGGGAACGGACGGCACCCTGGTACCGGCCGGCCGGCTGAGTGAACCATTGGTGGTAAGGCCGACTTCAGAAACAATTATCGGTGATTCTTTTTCTCGATGGATCAGCAGTTATCGGGATCTGCCACTGCTCATCAACCAATGGGCCAATGTGGTCCGGTGGGAAATGCGTACAAGAATATTTTTAAGGACCAGCGAATTTCTGTGGCAGGAAGGTCACACGGCACATGCCACCAGGGAAGAAGCTGAAGAGCGAACCCAAATGATGCTTGACGTCTATGCCAGATGTGTTGAAGACTACCTGGCAATTCCGGTGCTCAAGGGGAGGAAATCAGCTGCTGAAAGATTTCCGGGAGCCGTTGACACCTTGTGCATCGAAGCCATGATGCAAGACCGTAAGGCGCTTCAGGCTGGTACTTCGCACTTCCTGGGACAGAATTTTGCCCGGGCATCCAATATCAAATTTCAGACAGCAGATGAAAAAGAAGCCTATGCCTGGACCACGTCCTGGGGGACCTCGACCCGTCTGGTGGGGGGGCTTATCATGGCCCACGGCGATGATGACGGTGTCATTCTTCCCCCAAAAGTAGCATCGGCGCATGCGGTTATTCTACCTATCATCCGAAAGCCTGAAGACCGTTCCATCGTCATGCCCTTTGTAGAGCAACTGGCATCTGAATTACGGGAACAGACATACCATCGACGGATGCTGAATATCGAAATTGACGACAGGGATATCGGTGGTGCCAGAGGCTGGGATTGGATTAAAAAAGGGATTCCCATGCGTATCGAAATTGGGCCCAGGGATATTGCTGAGAATTCGGTTTTTGTTGGACGGCGGGACCGAAACCACAGGGAGAAGATGTCCATCAACAGAGACACCTTTGTGGCGGAATTCACCAAGACATTGGATGATATCCAGGCGACACTTTTTAATCGGGCTGCCGCTTTTAGAGAAGCAAATACAGAAAATATCGGACAAAAAGATCTTTTTTATGAGTATTTTACACCAAAAAATGCTGACAAGCCGGAAATTCATGGTGGTTTTGCTGTCTCGCCATGGTGCGGCGACGAGGCTTGCGAATTAAAAATCAAGGAAGATCTGAGTGTTACCATACGCTGTATTCCTCTTGATGGTGCTCCGCCCAGTGGTCCCTGCATCTGTTGTGGAAAGCCGGGGACGCAGGAAGTTATCTTTGCAAAAGCCTACTAGAAACGGGCTCAAAATCCCATCTAACACCCAATAACGGTGTTGTGGACCTCCTCAAAATGCTCACATACAACATGTATGCTGCGCTTTTTCGTTGGCCCACGCCTTGTTCTTGGGTGTGATCTGGGCTTTTGAGACCGCTTCTATCCAAATATTGTCTACAAAACACCTCCGGATGGTGTTATATCCTATAAATTACTATAATGGCGGGCAGAAGAAGCTGTGATGCGATAGTGATGGAGGTAGGTAGACGGTCGTGGGTATTGTGCTTGACCATACAAACCTCAGTATGTTTGAGCGGCTTGACGAAGTGCAACACCTAACAGCCTAAACAACCTAATCTGCTACGCGGAGCGTATGATTCGCATATGATCAGAATCAACGATATCGTCGACAGGGTGATGGAATACAACCCGGGCGCAAACGTCGATATTATCGAGCGTGCTTATGTCTACTCTGCCAGGGTCCATCTTGGCCAGATGCGATTGTCCGGAGAGCCTTACCTTTCTCACCCCCTAGAAGTTGCCGCCATCTTATCTGAAATGAAGCTCGATGAAGAGAGCATCGCTGCCGGTCTGCTTCATGATGTGATCGAAGATACCAAGGCAACCCCTGAAGAAATTGAAGATATCTTTGGTCCCGAGATAAAAAACATTGTTTCGGGCGTCACCAAGTTAAGCAAACTTCCTTTTAACAGCAGTGAGGATCGCCAGGCAGAGAGTATTCGGAAGATGCTTCTGGCCATGGCCGATGATATTCGGGTGATTCTGATCAAGCTGGCTGACCGTCTGCACAATATGAAAACCCTTCAGTTTCATAAAGAGAATAAGCGTAGGGCCATTGCCAGGGAAACCATGGATATTTATGCGCCCATATCTGCACGTCTTGGGATTTACTGGATAAAAAATGAACTGGAAGACATGTCATTCCGCTATCTCCAACCCGAAGAGTATGAGCGTATTGATCGTTTCATCAACAAGGATATCGCGGAGCGGGAAAAGTATATCGAAGAGGTGAAAAGTTACATAAAAAAGAAGATGGATGACAGCGGTCTGGAGAATGAGGTTCTCGGTCGTCACAAGCATATTTCCAGCATTTACCAAAAGATGGTCCAGCAGAATCTCCGTTTTGAAGAAGTATACGACATTATCGCTTTTCGAATTATACTGGAAAGCATACCGAAGTGCTATGAGGCTTTGGGTCTCGTCCATTCATTGTGGAAGCCGATCGCAAAGAAATTCAAAGATTACATCGGTGTTCCCAAGGCGAATATGTATCAGTCGCTGCACACGACGGTTGTCGGCCCTTATGGGGAACGCATCGAGATCCAGATTCGAACAAGGGAAATGGATCAGGTTGCCAAGTCCGGCATTGCGGCGCACTGGGGCTACAAGGAAGGAAAGCGGGTCGATACCCAGGCCAGTGAGAAGTTTGCCTGGATTCAAAACCTGGTGGAAAATCAGGCCGAATTTCTGGATCCGCAGGAATTTTTGGAAAATGTTCGTATCGATCTGTTTCCAGATGAGGTTTATGTGTTCACGCCCCAGGGGGAGATCAAGTCTTTGCCCAAAGGTGCCACGCCCATCGATTTTGCCTATATGATTCACAGCGAAGTTGGAAATCAATGCACGGGTGCCAAGGTAAATGGTCGGATGGTACCGCTGAAATATGAGATGCAAACCGGAAATATTGTCGAAATTATAACCTCGAAAGGGAGTCATCCGAGTAAGGACTGGCTGAACTTTGTCAAGACGGTCAAGGCACGTTCCAGGATACGGCAGTGGATCAAGATCCAGGAAAAAGAACGCAGCCATTCTCTTGGCAGGGAAATGTGTGATAAAACATTTCGAAAGCACAAGCTCAATTTCAACGCACTGGTTAAGTCAGAAGAGATGCGTGAAGTCGTGGCCCATTTCGGGTTCAAGACCGTAGATGATCTGATTGCAAGTGTGGGTTATGGGAAAACAACGCCTGTTCAAATTGCTCGACGACTGGCGCTAAAGACGGAAACTTTTGATGCCGACGAATCATTGTTCAACAAGCTCGTCAGTCGTGTCAGAAAAAAGAAGCCGACGGTTGGTGTCGTGGTCAAGGGTGTTGACGACATGCTGGTCAAATTCGGGAAATGCTGTCAGCCGGTTCCGGGGGACGTCATTACCGGTTACATTACCCGCGGCTACGGTGTGACCGTTCATCGAACCAGCTGTGTCAATGCCCTGAAAATGAGCCCCGAACGGCGAATCGATGTAGAATGGAGTCTGGAAACGCGGGAGAGTTACCCTGTCAAGATACGGATCAATTCCCTCGACAGGGTCGGCCTGCTGGCAGATATGGCAGCCACCATCAGTAAAAACGATGCAAATATTCTCAGCCTGAATACCCATACCAATGACGACCAGAGTGTTGATTCCGTACTAACCCTCGGGATAGAGAGCACCGCCCATCTTGAAAAGGTCTTGTTGGATCTCAAAAAAATCAAGTATGTTCAGAGTGTTAAAAGGCTGGGTTAGGGTGCTTTGACGACACGCCCTGCTTTGATGCAACTCGTGCAGACAACCATTTTTTTGGTCCGGCCTTTGTTCACAGCACGAACACTTTGCAGGTTGGGGTTGAATCTTCTCTTGGTTACATTATGTGCATGGCTCACATTGTTACCTACCATGGGTTTTTTTCCACATATTTCACAAACTCTTGACATCTTACAATCTCCTTGTCACTTGATGACGAACAATATTTGAACTTTGCGCTATTACACCCATATGACCCGTGTGTAAAGCCTTTTTACTCTTTTTGTCGTGTTCTTACTTTAAGCTCTCTTCTATCATTGCGGCCTGACACAGCTCGATGAACTCGAGGGCTTTTGCCTGTATTTCGGGAAATTGATTGTAGGTGGAGACGACCGATTGAAGCCGGGTCAATGCCGACTTATAACGCTTTGTCCGGTAGTAGAAGTGGCCTATATAGAACTGATTTTCAGCGAGGCTCTTTTGGCATACCCTGATCTTTTCCAGGACTTCTGTGGCAAGTGGATCATCAGGGTAGTTTTTAATCAGTCGCTCATACGTTTCAATGGCCTTTAATGCCGGTGTCTGGTCACGGTCTATGGTATTTAACTGGTTGAAATAACAATTTCCTATCTGATGAACAACATAGGGCATGGCTTCATTGTTAGGGTGAAGCTCTTCAAATTTCTCATAGGCAAAAATGGCACTATCGTAATCTTTGAGATGGTAGTACGCATCCGCGATCTTCAATTCGGCAAGTTTTGCAAATTTGCTGAAAGGGTACCAGTCTCGAAGTTTTTCGAAATACACGATAGATTTACTGTAATTTTTCTCTGTAAACTCGTCCATACCGTTTTTCGCGAGCTCATGCGCCGGTTTGTCGATGTCCGGATCGCGATAAGCGCAGTCGGAAAGCGACACGCAGGCGACGATCATCAGCAGAAATGCCAGTTTCTTCATCGGGTTGGGCACTACAGCACCTTATTGATGGCTTCTTCAAGCTTGGATTTGGCGATCATACCGGTAATCTGATCAACCACGTTTCCTTCCTTGAAAAAGATGAGTGTCGGTATGGCCTTGATGCCGTACTTGCTAGGTGTTACAGGATTGTTGTCCACATTGCATTTTGCGAAGATGACCTGGCCACCAAAGGTTTCCGAAAGTTCCTCAACGATAGGGCCGATGGCTTTACAGGGACCACACCAGGGTGCCCAGAAATCAACCAGGACGGGCTTGTCCGCTGCCAGCACATCAGTATCAAAACTACTGTCTTCTACTTCTAAAATTCCTTCAGTCATGTTAACGGTTCCTTTCTATCATTAAATTCAAACAAAAATGAAATATAATAAGTCGCTTTCCTAATGTCAACCTACAACCCGGCACAAGCGATGGAAAACAATGTCATAGAATGAGCCTTTAACTTTTTAGGCTGCGTTGCCAAATGGGTTGTTTAGGGGCTATGGTTGCTATATAAAATAACAATCGTTAGACGATTTCATATAGGTTGTGGGAGTAATTCATGAGAAAAAAAATCAAGATTGGTGTACTGATATCGGGCGGCGGCTCCAACCTGCAGGCTATCATCGATGCATGCAAAACCGGCGGCATTCATGGGAGGGTTGTTTTTGTGGGGTCGGATAACCCGTCAGCATCGGGCCTGGACAGGGCGAGACAGTGCGGAATTCCTTCCTTTACGGTTGATTATGGTGCAATTGCACAACAGATCAAATCAGACCCATCTCAGGTTCGATACCCGCAGAATCTAAATATGGACCATGTTTTTTCAACGATGATGGCCACGGGCAGACATCTGGATTCTGAAAGTCTCTCAACTTTTTTACGAACCCGGATACATGCGGAGGCCTTGCTTCTCAAGCACCTGGCATCATACGCTTTCGATCTGCTGGTGCTCGCGGGTTTTATGCGGACACTGACGCCCTATTTCATCGACAGGATCAATGACCCACCAGGATCCCAACGGATCATGAATATTCATCCAGCCTTGCTGCCGGCTTTTCCAGGCGTGGACGGATATGGCGATACATTTCGCTATGGTTGTAAAGTGGGTGGCTGTACGGTTCATTTTGTCGATTACGGGGAAGATACAGGTCCCATCATCGGTCAAGCATTCTTTGAGATCGCAGAGACAGATGATCTCGATGCCATCAGAAAGAAAGGCCTGGCAGAAGAGTGGCGGCTTTACCCGAAATGCATTCAGTATGCAGCAGAAGGACGACTCAAGACGGAACTGATGACTCATCATCTAAAGAACGGAAAGACCATCCAACGGACAATAGTGAAGGTGTTGCCCAAGCCATAAACTGCAGGCTGAAGACTATTAGGCTGTTAGACTGTTAGCGCCTACAGCCTAATAGTCTAATAGCCTAACAGCCTGAAATTGCTTAAAGCAATTTCAGCATCAGGGGAATGGCCACCAGTGTGCCGATGGTGCTTCCCAGGTTGGTAAACACCACCACCAGCAGGATGCGTGTCAATTTATTTTTCCAGAAACCCTTGATGGTCAGAATGTCCTTTGGCAGACGTTCCATGTCGCGAACTTTGGGTCGGCTCGCGAAAGTTTCCACCAGTCCGGAAACCCAGCCGGCCGCAATGAGCGGGTTAAGCGATGTCAAGGGGGCGGCAAGAACGGCGGACAGGATTGTCAGGGGGTGTGCAAGGGCCAGGGTGGCTCCCAGTCCTGCCAAAATACCGTTTGCCATAACCCACCAGGTGAGCATGTCGGTTCCTGTGCCAGATCCGCCATAGATAAATCCGAAAAAGAGCAGGGCAAGGATCAGAGACGGCAAAAGCCATTTCAATATGCCGGACAGTTTTCCTTTGGGCGGTATTTCTTCGAGTGCGTGGGTGTCGATCTCTTTCTCCCAGTATTTCACAATACCGGGAACGTGTCCTGCGCCCACCACTGCTACAATTTTATTTCCTGGAGACATCTTTATTTTCTGGGCCAGGTACCGGTCTCTTTCATCGATCAGGATTTCCCTGACAACCGGCAGTGACTTTTCGACCTCGGAAAGCAGCGATTGCAGCATATCTTCCTGCTTCATTTTTTCGATGTCTTCTTCGGTTATTTCCTCCACATTCCCCAGTGACAATGCCAGCTGGAAAATAATTTTCAATTTGTCCCATAACCTGGTTACCCGCCAGATTCTGGAGAGGGTTATTTGAATGTCCCGATCAGCCAGTATGATGTCTGCCGCGAGGGCGTCTGCACTCTCAATAGCCTGAATCATCTCCGCACCCGGCTGGATATCCAGTTTGTCTGCAATCCGTTTCTGGAAAGACGATAGAAGAAGGTTTGAAAGCAGGAGGAATGTTTTCTTTTCTTTGATGACTTTTGTAATATTCATCTCCTGCCATCGGTTTTTGTGGCGGATTGACTGGAAGCGCGAATCGCATAATTCAACACATACCGTGTCTGGTTTTTCCTCCTCGATGGTCGTCTTGACGAGAGCGGTACTCTCCCTGGAGACATGTGCAGTCCCGACTATCAGAAATTCTTTATGACCTGACTTCAGATGTTGAATCATATTGCTGTTGTCTGCTGCTCCCAATAGGGTTATCTTAAAGGGCATGGTTCAAATTTTTGTAATGGTTACAAGCTCAGAACCATAACAATTTTGTGATAGATGTCAATCCAAGAATAAAATCGCATTTCAAATGGAGGCAGAACAGTGGAATCTTTGTCCCAACTCGGAATTGGAAAACGTTTCATCGAATCGGAGCCGTACTACATGCCTGTGGGAAATGAGGTCGCGGTGTTTAAGGCGGCCTTCAAGGAACAACTCCCGGTTATGTTGAAGGGACCGACCGGATGCGGTAAGACAAGATTTGTCGAGCACATGGCATATCAATTAAAAAGACCCTTGATTACCATTCCCTGTCTCTTGAATCCAGGATGTCTCTGGAAACCTGCCGGGCAATGCAGGTGGCGGTACCTCTGTCTCAGGTCCAGCCGAAACTTTCACGTTATATCAGAACCAGAACCGGCCGGCCCATCGCCATCAGAGCAAGCGATGTATTTCATGTCTCCGGCAGATCAGGTGAAACCGGCTTCGTAAAGGTATTCTCTGATGAACAGGCCATCTATCTGCCACAAGAAATCGATGTTTTTGATGCCAGGAAAAAAAACCAGGACCTATACACAGGCCTGGCAAAACTCGAATCGGCACATCTCGAGTTCGGAACGTATGATTTTGATGCTGAAAAAGCCCTGGAGCGCTCAGGTGCTCTTCTGGAAACAGGGGGTGGAACCGGAAATAAAATATCGACGCAGTTCACCATGGCAGACAACTCTGAGATTGAACGGTTTTTGTATCTGTTTGACTGCCGGAAACTGGCGGCAGACCTGTTTCTCATATATGAACACGGGCGTATCCGTTGGCACCTCATGCAGCGGTATCCCGGCATTGTCAACCAGACCCTGCCGGCCATGCAACAGGAGATGCAGCGAATTTGTAAAGATGTGCGAGAGCGGCACGTTCTGAACCTTCTTTACGCTGAAATCGCCCTGGGAATGTCCGTGAGGGCGCTGGCCAACACGGATCCGAAGACCCTATCCGGGATCCGGAAGATCCGGGATCTGGCTGAAATTGAAATAGAGAAGAGCCCAGCGGTCGAAACCTGCGGTCGTCTCCTGTTTTTAACCTATGAACCCATTGTTCGGGCCCTGGAAAGAGAGGTCTGCTCCAAGAGCGATCAAAACGGCAGACGGGTATTGAAAACACCGTTTGGAAGAGGTTTCAAACCTGAATTTTGTTTTCATCTGGACACCCGGGCGGATCGTATGGCCGTGTCGATTCAATCAAAACTGCGCGGGAAGGGTCTCAAGGTATACAGGACGGATGTTCGGAAAAAACTGTCTGAAAACAAGGGGATACTGTCTTTGAATGATATTCAGCGACTGATTGTTGATTGGCCGCCCCATGATGACCCGGGGCAGGCACTTCCAGGCAGAAAGCAGGTTGATTTGTCCCGGCTTGATTTTTCAGACCTATGTGAGACCATCCAGGAGGTTGCTGACCATGAGGTGAATCCATATACAAATGCTTTTACCTACCATGAATGGGATTGCCGTCTGGGCGATTACCTTGCGGACCATGTTCGGGTGACCGACCGCAAAGTCGGGGGCGTGGACGGAGATTTTTATCCTGCAACGCTGGACAGGTACCATGGCCTGGTTCAACATATGCGACGTGCCTTTGAACAGTTGAGACCCGGGATTGTCCATGATGAGGCCATGGATAGAGGGAGATCAGTTCGATTACAGTGCACTCCTTGATTTTGCTGTAGACCGCAAGACCGGCCGGATTCCATCAGACCGCTTATATATCAAACGTGACAAGCGACAAAGAGATGTGGCCGTACTGGTTCTGGTGGACCTTTCGAAATCGACGACTAATTTTGCATCCGGGTCCTCTTCCAGGATTCTCGACATTGAAAAAGAGGCTGTGGTGCTGCTCTCAGAGGCCCTAAATGTGGCCGGTGATCAATTTGCCGTGGCCGGGTTTTCAGGCGCCGGTCGATTCGGTGTTGATTATCTAAGGATAAAAGACTTTTCCGATGGGCTCGATGAAGGCGTTCACCGGCGGATCAATGCGGTGGCACCCATGCGGAGCACACGCATGGGTGCGGCCATACGCCATGCAACGCAAGTGTTGGGGAAAACGTCTGCCGGCATACGCCTGCTGCTGGTTCTCACCGATGGTTTTCCCAACGATGTCGGATACAAACAAGGGTATGCCGTGGCAGACACGCGCAAAGCGGTTTTTGAAGCCCATGCAAAGCATATCTATTTCAAAGCAATTGTGGTCAATGTGGCCGGTGATCCCAAACTGGATGCTTTGTATGGAAAGTTTCATCATAGTCTGATATCGGATATCAAGGAACTTCCGGACAAACTGCTGCGCATATATAGCGCAATGACCCGCATATGAGGTTAACATGCTTATTTACAATGACATCTTTGGTTGGAAAGGATTTGGCGGCAAGCTCAAACTTGCCAGTGGAAAGTGCCGATTGAAAATTTATGATTTGAGCAGAGATCAGGCAGACGGCCTGGTACATCTGAAGCCTATGGTTGTCATTGCAATCGACCACCCGGAAAGTAACATGTCGGTGAGAAGTTGTTCAAGCCATATTGCCACAATGGTCAGCCAAAAATTTCATATCGCGCCCAGCCGCATGCAATTCGTGGAATACTATCCCCAAAAAACATATGGCAGGGATGGTAAGAACTTTATTCCTGAAATGTTCGAAGCGGTCGATTTTACATGGAAAGAAGATCTGGCGATCCACCCCAAATTACGACCACCGCCACCGCCACTCCTCAAGCGCCTGCTGGAGCTGTTGAGTCATGACCGGGCAGGTGGGTGAAAGAGCAGGGTTGGAGGGTCCGAGGGTGGCTGACAGCTATCAGAGGTAGGTTCTTAATAGTCTACAGTTTAACTCTTTAAAATCGCAGGCAAACAAATCATTGGACCCTCAATCGTCTTTTTGGGGATCAGGCTGTAGGTTATTAGCTGCTTATTGCTGATAGCTTTCAGCCACCCTTGAACCCTTGAACCCTGGAATCCTGAACCCCTCGGACCCTTATTTGTTACTGACAAGGATGCTCGAGTATTTCACCTTTTGACCATTTATCGACAAAATACCGGGTAAGGGTCAAATCCGTATTTGATCGTGTTGCAGCTTCTTCCAGGAGGTTCATGGTGCGGGATACCTGTTCCCTGTTTCCGAAAAGGGCATAAATTTTAATGCTGCGCTGAAAATAGGCCGTTGCCTGGTCATATTTTTTCTGCTGGAGATAGATTCTGCCGACGGCATTCAGGTTGTCTGCAAGGCCTGGATAAAAGTCGGATTGTCGATCAAGAGAGAGCGCTTTCTCATAGAATTCGAGCGCCTGGTCGTAGTCTGTTTTTTCAAGCATGAGACTTCCAAGGGCGCTGCAGACGGTGGCGTAAGCATGGGTATTATCAGGTGTCGTGGCTTCGAGTGCCTGCAACAGAACCGTTTCAGCATCATCATACCGGTGCTGTCTGGTGAGCAGAATGCCTTTGTTGTTCAGTACATGCACAATGGTTTTTTCAGAAGATTCAGCCATCTTTTCAGCGGATTGAATGGTAGTTGCCGCCTCGTCGAGCCGATTGTCCTGGATCTGGATGGCTGCCTGGTTCGAAAGCGCCTGGATCGCACCATCCAGATTGTCGAGGCGGGAATAGATTTCATAGGCTTCCTGAAAAAAAAGAAGCGCACTTTGAGAATCGCCGATATATCTATAGACATTACCGATGTTGTTCAGACTCATGGCGACATCGGGCAGGCGATCTGATGCTGTAAACAGTTCGTGGGCTTTTGTAAAGGCTTCCAACGATTCCTGGAAACAGCCCCGCTGATACCAGGCAATGCCTTTTTGGAGCTGTTTCATGGCCGGGTGTGTTGGTGTTGGGTCTTTTTTAACGGAACCGCCACCACAGGAAAATACCAGGAGGAGCATGGATAAAAGAATGGAATATGTATATCGGTTCATAATAGCCTTTTTACTTTAAGCCGTTAGCAGCTAAGAGTTTATAGCTACCATTGCAAAATATTCCTGTACATACTAGTATTGCGAAGAAAAGTCAAAAACACTTGACAATCTTTAGGGGTTCCTGTAAACGGGCACAAACAAACCCGAAAGGATTTTCAGTGGCAAACTTCAATTCAGGCAAAGACTATTATTACTGGTTTTATTATCAGACCGGTCTGCCTGAGTTGCGCTGAAAAGACCAAATAAGAAAAAGCGCAAAAAGCTGTGGGCAGGCCGAAAGCCCACGGCTTTTTTATTTTGAGGCCGTGGGGGAAACCGCACGGCTTTTTTGGTGCGGCAGATAAACGCAACCAACAAAAGGTAGGTATGATGCAAAAGACACAGGATTTAAGAGTCGGTGGCTATAAACCACTTGTGCCGCCGGGAGCCCTTAAAGAAGAACTTCCGGTAAACGATGCTTCCACAAAAACAGTCATTCTCGGTCGGACGTGTATCGACAATATTCTGGAAGGTATTGATCGACGTCTTCTGGTGATTATTGGTCCCTGTTCCATTCACGATGAAAAAGCTGCTTTCGAGTATGCTGAACGGTTGACCGAATTGAGTAAAAAAGTCGAACAGACCATGTTTGTTGTTATGCGTGTTTATTTTGAAAAACCCAGGACATCGGTGGGTTGGAAAGGCCTGATCAATGACCCGAATCTCGACGGCACCTGCGATATCCAGGAAGGTCTTCGCAAGGCGAGAAGAATTCTACGCCGTATCACGGAAATAGGCATGCCGGCCGGAACAGAGCTACTGGAAACCATTACACCTCAGTATGTGGACGATCTTATTTCCTGGGCGGCCATTGGTGCTCGAACCACCGAATCTCAGATCCACCGGGAAATGTCGAGTGGGCTTTCCATGCCGGTTGGTTTCAAGAACGCCACGGATGGTAACCTTTCAACGGCAATTAATGCCATGCTGGCAGCCAGAGCACCCCAGTCATTTTTAGGCATCGACCAGGATGGACAGACCTGTATTGTCCAGACCATGGGGAATTATAGCGGGCATGTGGTTCTTCGGGGTGGCGCTCGGCCCAATTATGACGCTTTGAGTATCGAAGAAGCACACCTGGACCTGGTATCCAGAGATCTGCCGGCCAAGATCATGGTTGATTGTTCGCATGCTAATTCCAAAAAGAAATTTCAGGGTCAATCGGTTGTTTGGCGAAACATTCTTCATCAATTTATCAATGGCAATGATGCCATCATGGGAATGATGCTGGAGAGCCATCTGCATGAGGGGAATCAGAAATTTACCGGCAACCATGCTGACTTGAAATATGGGGTTTCCATCACAGACGAGTGTATATCCTGGGAATCCACCGAACAGTTGCTTTTGGATGCGCACGAAAAACTGAGCCGTTATTTTTTCAAAAACGGGACCTATGGTCATCAGTCATCCACCCGTATTATAGACAAGATTCAGGAGCCGCTCTGGTGAAAACGATTGAGATAAAAGGGGGTACAGGTGACGCTGTCATTCTTGTGGGGGAATCCATGGACAATCTGCATCGCTACGTCCCCATCGAGAATACCATTATCATCACGGATATCCACGTCGCTAAGATCTATGGCAAGCGGTTTCCCTCCTGCAGGGTTATTACCATCGGGCTGGGAGAAACGGTAAAGAGTCTTAAAACCGTTGAAAATATCTATCAACAGCTTCTTGCCTTAGGGGCGGATCGGTCCACATGTCTTGTGGGTATCGGCGGTGGTATCGTCTGTGACATCACAGGGTTTGTTGCCTCTACATTTATGCGCGGTTTGCGGTTCGGATACGTTGCCACCACGCTTCTGTCACAGGTCGATGCCAGTGTGGGAGGTAAGAACGGTGTCAATTTTCAGGGATATAAGAATATCGTCGGGGTGTTCAACCAGCCGGAGTTTGTTATCTGTGATCTGTCGTTGCTGACGACACTGCCCGACCGGGAAATATCCTGCGGGTTTGCGGAGATTGTCAAACATGGTGCCATAGCAGATGCCGAGATGTTTGCATATCTGGAGGAAAATGCTGCGCGGGCGTTTTCCCTCGACCTTTCCGTCATCGAGAAACTGGTCTATGAGTCCGTCAAAATCAAGGCGGCAGTCGTCAACCAGGATGAGCTTGAGACAGGTGAGCGCCGAAAATTGAATTTTGGGCACACCTTTGGTCATGCCATCGAAAAGACCACCGGTATTTCCCACGGCGAAGCGGTCAGTGTGGGAATGGTTATCGCGTCGGAAGTATCAGAGGCAAACGGTCTTTTAACAAACGTCAACACCCAACGACTGCAGCGGCTGCTGCAGGACCTGGCCCTGCCAACCCAGATCGAGGCGGATGCAGACCTGGTGTGGGAGGCCCTGCAGAAGGACAAGAAGCGCGAAGGCGGCACCATCCATTTTGTTCTTCTGGAGCAGATTGGCAGGGCAATTGTCAAGCGCCTGTCCATCGAAGATGTTCGCGTGGGTATGAAACACCTGAAATCTCACAGGGGTGAGAAGCAGGTCCAGAAACCGGTTTCCTTGGATTCGAAAAGATGTCTTCAAAACGACATGCCAGCGCTTTTCGGTGTTTTCGGTGATCCCATATCCCACAGTCTGAGTCCGGTCATGCACAATAAAGCGTTTACGTTTTCGGGTTATAATGGTGTTTATTTTCCCTTTAAGGTCAATGCCATCGGCGAGGCGGTTTCGGCCATGAAAATCCTGGGTATGAGGGGGGCCAGTGTGACACTGCCGCACAAGATCCGGTTAATGGCATATCTGGATATAATAGATGCCATGGCGGAAAGGATCGGTGCCGTAAACACGATTCTCAATGAGGACGGCATTCTGACCGGGTATAATTCAGATGCCATGGGCGCTGTGTCGGCACTTACCGAAAGACGATCTCTTGCGAACCAGCGTGTGGCAATTATCGGGGCAGGCGGTGCAGCCCGGGCCGTGGGGCACGGTATCATAGAAAACAAGGGGAAAGTTATTGTGGTGAACCGTACTGCCAAACCCGGTGAGCAGTTGGCGGTCGATCTCGGCGGAGACTTCTCACCGCTGTCAGAGATTCAAAATATCGACTGTGACATTCTGATCAACACCACGCCGGTTGGTATGTTTCCGGATGTGGATAAGACACCGGTGCCTGGAGCTATTTTTAAGGAAGGCATGACGGTCATGGATATTATCTATACACCGCTGCAGACCCGCTTGATAAATGAAGCGGCTGCAGCCGGGTGTGACACCATCAATGGGCTTCCCATGTTCGTCTATCAGGGTGCGTTCCAGTTTGAACTCTGGACAGGGTTGCAGGCGCCTGTTGAGGTAATGAGAGCGGCTGTAATCGAAGCCCTGGAGATGAGGAAAGCATGAAAATTCAACCGCTTCCTTTGGGAATGACCCATGTCAGTGTTCCGGGATCGAAAAGCATTTCTCACAGGTTTCTGATGGCAGCGGCCCTTTCGGACGGGGACTGCATCATCGAAAATTGTCTGATCAGCGAGGATACCCTGTTGACCATGGGTGCGTTACGCCAGTTGGGTGTTATGATTCGTGTGGAAGGAGAACAGATTCAGGTAAAAGGGAAAAATGGGAGGTTTGACGCCTGTCAAGAACCCATATACCTGGGAAATTCGGGCACGTCCCTGCGGTTTGTCTGCGCACTGGCGGCGTTGGGCCAGGGTCAATACACCCTCACCGGCACGCAACGAATGCAGGAGCGCCCTGTTCAGGATTTACTGGACGGCCTGGGGATGATCCAGGTGCCTGCAAAATCCGTCAACGGCAATGGGTGCCCCCCCGTTACCATACACGGCGGGAAGTGGATGGGTGGTCGTACGAAGCTTCGATGTGGAAAGAGCAGTCAGTATCTGTCTGCCATGCTGCTCATTGCGCCCTGTACCCAGGCCGGGATCGAGATTCAGGTAACGGAAGGGCCCGTGTCCAAACCCTATGTGGATCTGACCCGGTATGTCATGCAGCAATTCGGTATTCAAGTGAAACAAACAGGTTATGAGACCTTCTCGGTGGCCGGTGGTCAGACATATGGACACGGTGTGCACACGGTGGAACCCGACTGCTCTCAAGCCGGCTATTTCTGGGCGGCAGCGGCCATCACCAGGGGAGACGTCAAGGTAAAAGGAACCTATCTTAACATGCGTCAGGGAGATGTCGGCATAGTCAGACTTCTGGAATCCATGGGATGCCAGATCGTGGAAGAAGAAGACGGCGTGCGTGTCACGGGGGGCGATCTTTGTGCCATCGAGACAGATATGTCGGATATGCCGGACATGGTACCGACCATTGCGGTTGTTGCGGCTTTTGCCCGGGGTAAAACCCTCATCAAGAATGTTTCGCACCTGAAGATAAAGGAGAGCAATCGGATTGAAGCTGTGGTGAGGGAATTGAACAAGATGGGCATCCATGCACTGGCAACAGACGACGGATTGATGGTGGAGGGGGGCAGACCCCATGGTGCCGTGATCGACACATACAACGATCATCGCATCGCCATGAGCTTTGCTGTTGCCGGGCTGGTGGTGCCTGGTATGGATATCAGGAACCCCGGATGCGTGGAAAAGTCATTTCCGAATTTCTGGGAAGTGTTTAGTGGCCTTAAGAGATAAGCATTAAGCTGTAAGCGCCTAAATGCCTAACAGTCTATAGCCTACAGCCTAAAAAAGGAAATATCATGTCAAGTCATTTCGGTAAAGTATTGAGCCTTACAAGCTTTGGGGAGTCCCATGGAAAAAGCGTGGGAGGTGTTCTGGACGGGTGCCCCCCCAACGTTTCTCTGACGGAAGCGGATATTCAAACGCAATTGAACCGCCGACGGCCGGGGCAGAGCCATCTGACAACCGACAGAGAAGAAATGGACACGGTTACGATTGTCTCAGGTGTGGAAGATGGCTGCACGCTGGGGACGCCGATTGCCTTTTACGTTGCCAATCGGGACCAGGAGCCTGGGGATTATGAACGCTTCCGGAAAACACCCCGACCGTCCCATGCTGATTTTACATATCAGGCAAAATACGGCACGCGATCCATCAGCGGTGGCGGTAGATCCAGTGCCAGGGAAACCATTGCACGTGTGGCAGGTGGTGCCATCGCCGAAAGAATTCTCATGGAACAGGCAGGTGTTGAAATTGTCGCCTGGGTAAGTGCTGTCGGCAATATCGAAGCACCCGACATGGATATGCAACAAATCTCCCGGGGTGAGGTGGACCAGAACCTGGTTCGGTGCCCCCACCCAGAGACCGCAGAAAAGATGGCCAGGCGGATTGAATCCCTGAAAGACAAACGGGATTCCATTGGTGGTATTGTGAACTGTGTTTGCAGGAAAGTCCCGGCAGGCCTGGGAGAGCCGGTGTTTGGGAAAATGGAGGCCTTGCTGGCCCAGGCCATGCTTTCGATTCCGGCAACGAAAGGTTTTGAAATTGGTTCTGGTTTTTCAGGAACCCGAATGCAGGGGTCGGAACACAACGATCCCTTTGTATTGACAGAACAGGGGTTGAGAACCAAAACCAACTTCAGCGGCGGTATCCAGGGCGGTATTTCCAATGGTGAACCCATCTATTTTCGGGTGGCCTTCAAACCCCCGGCCACCATCGGGATTGCTCAGCAGACAGTTGATTTTGAAGGCGTTGAAACGATTCTGGAAGGCAGAGGACGCCATGATCCGTGCGTGGTTCCACGGGCCGTGCCCATTGTGGAAGGGATGGCTGCCCTGGTGATTGCAGATATGCTGCTGCAGCAGAAAACAAGGAAGCAGGACCTGTGATGAGATTTTCGGATCGTATAGAGGCCGTGGAGGCATCCAGAACGGTTCAGTTTACATCCCTTGTCGCAGACAGCATCGCAAAAGGTGTATCCGTCATCAACCTGGCGGTGGGGGAACCGGAATATGGCGCACCCATGCCGGTTGTCTCTGCCACCAAACAAGCTCTTGATGAGGGGAAAACGCGTTATAGCCCGGTGCAGGGTATCAAGGATTTGAAATCAAGACTTGCCGGGCAGTTTGAAGGCTATGGTGAAGAGAACATCATCGTTTCCAATGGATCCAAACAATCTCTTTATGCCATCTTTCAAACGATCTGCAATCCCCAAGACGAGGTGGTCATCCCAAAACCCTACTGGGTCAGTTTTTCCGAACAGGTGAAACTTGCTTCCGCGATTCCGGTGTTTGTGGATACCGTGGCGCATCAACTGGACTGCCAGGCTGTGTCGGAAGCCATCACCGATAGAACTCGTGCGATCATCATCAACGCTCCCAACAACCCTACAGGTGCTGTATACCCTTTCGAGGCCTTGAGAAAAATTGCCGATATGGCTGTGGCAAACGATCTGTTTATTATTTCGGATGAAGCCTATTGCACCTTCGTATATGAAGACGACCCACCGGACGGTTTTTACAGCATGCAGGACATTCGGGACAGACTTGTTGTGGTGAGGAGTTTTTCAAAAACATATGGCATGACAGGTTTCAGGGTTGGTTATGTCGCGGCAGCAAAGGAAATCATTTCAGCTCTGGGTCGGCTTCAAAGCCATTTAACCGGTAATGTCTGTACCTTTGCCCAGGAGGGGGCCCTGGCGGCGCTTTCTTTGGATCCGATGCTGATTAAAGAAAATTGTGTCCGACTTAAAAAGAAGAGAGATCTGGCGTATGAATATGCCTGCCGGCAGTTTGACTGTATTAAACCTGGGGGTGGTTTTTATATTTTTCCGGATGTGTCGCAATATTTGAAAGAAGATCGCACATCCGAGGACTTTGCTGCCAACCTTTTCAAAAAAGCAGGCGTTGCAGTGGTTCCTGGCGAAGCTTTTGGAATGGGAGGCCATGTTCGGATATCCTATGCTGTTCCGGAAACAGAATTGATAGAAGGCTTTGAAAGGATTGCAAGCGTATTATGATTGGTATCTTAGGTTTTGGTCGATTTGGAAAGCTGATGGCACAGTACCTGGCCAGAGATTTTGATGTCCTGGTCTACAACCGCAGTGATAATGCCGATGCCATTATAGCAAGTGGTGCAAAACCTGCATCCCTTGAGGAGGCCTGTCGTCAAAAAATGATCATCCTTTCGGTGCCCATATCTGTTTTCCGTGTTACCCTGGAAACAGTTGCACCCCTGTTGAATCCGGATGCATTGGTGATCGATGTGTGCTCAGTCAAAGAATATCCGGTCAGGCTGATGAAAGATCTGTTGCCGGAAGGGGTATCCATCCTGGCGACGCATCCCATGTTTGGCCCTGATAGCGCTGCTGATGCGCTCCAGGGCAGAAAGATCGTTTTATGTGCCGAAAGAATCAATGATTCGGTCTATCAGAAAATTAAATCCTATCTCATGTCCAAGGGGCTGGTGGTCATTGAAGCCACCCCGGAAGCGCATGACCGGCAGATTGCCGTCAGTCTTGCACTGACCCATTTTATTGGGCGGTCCCTGGCTGAGTTCGGGGCAACACCACTGGACGTCGATACCGAAGGTTACCAGCGGTTGCTGCATGTCCTGGGTGTGGTGGAAAACGACACCTGGCAGTTGTTCGAAGACATGAATACCTACAATCCCTATGCGGCTGAAAGTCGTTCTGAATTCATGGCAGCAGTCGAACGAATACACCAGCGTTTGCCTGAGGCGCCGGGATAGAAATAATTTAGATAACTCCTTGATAGTGATTTATTGCTGTGCTATAGGTGCTGCGTTATGAATTATTTAATACAGACAAATAATCGATTTTGGTGGTGGCAGGCTCAGATATCCAAACCTGTCAACGGGATTTTATGCGCATAGTATTATAAGCAACATAGACTGAAACAAGCCGCGGGCAGCTCGATGTGCCGCGGCTTTTTTATTGCATGAAAAAGGGCCGTGGCTTCAACCACGACCCTTTTTTTATTAGGAGACAGATTTAATGCAGATCAATCAATTACCTGACAAAGCAACCTTTTGCGAACTCGCAAAAAAATTCAACGTGGTACCGGTCTGTGTGGAGGTCCTGGCGGATACGGAAACACCTGTTTCTATTCTTGAAAAATTTTATGACACCTCCAAACCCGCTTTTCTGCTGGAAAGCGCTGCCGGAGGGGAGCGATGGGGTCGCTTCAGTTTTCTGGGTATATCGGCAAAATGCCACATCAGGGTATATGCCGAGACAGTGGAAATCCAGTCCGCAGACCAATCGGAAAGTATCCCCCACTATGGTGACCCGCTGAAGATTCTGAAAGATTTTATGGGTCGATATTCACCGGCACAGATTTCCGAGTTACCACGCTTCTGGGGTGGTATCGTGGGTTATCTGTCATACGAGATGGTCTCTTTTTTCGAGGCCATCCCCCATCACTACGAAGCAAAAAAACCCCTGGCTCATTTTGTGCTGCCGGATGAGTTGATCATTTTTGATAATATTCGCCACACACTATACTGTGTTGTGACGGGGTTTATTTCAGGCGGTGTGGCACCCGGGGATATCTATGAAAAAGCCCATGACCGCATCAAAGAGATTTTGCACATTATCGAGTCGCCGGCGTCAAGTACCGAAAAAAAGTTGCCGGCGCAGAAACCTGTCCTGCAGGTATCCCCCCAGGCATCACCATACCAGGAGATGGTCAGGCAAACCAAGGAGCACATATATCAAGGGGATATTATTCAGGCTGTCATTTCTCAACCATTTGTTTATGAATCGTCCCCCGATCCATGGCTTCTCTACAGGGCTCAGCGTTATATCAATCCTTCCCCGTATCTTTATTTTATGAAACTGGATGATATTACCCTGGTGGGATCCTCGCCGGAAACCATGGTGCGTCTTGAAAATGGTATTGCCACACTGCGTCCCATTGCCGGTACCCGGCCAAGGGGTAAAACAGAAAAAGAAGACCGCACCCTGGCCGATGAATTGCTCAAAGACGAGAAAGAAAAAGCCGAGCACCTCATGTTGGTTGACCTGGGTAGAAATGACCTCGGGCGGGTTGCCGAAACAGGCAGCGTACAGGTAACGGATCTCATGATCATCGAACGCTATTCCCACGTCATGCACATGGTGTCCAATATTTGCTGCGACCTGAAAGATGATCTGAACGCATGGGATCTTCTGAAGGCCTCATTCCCGGCAGGAACCCTCACCGGCGCACCCAAGGTGCGTGCTATGGAACTGATTTCAAAGTTCGAATCCGAACCGAGGGGGCCTTATGGCGGTGCCATTGGATACATTTCATTCAGCGGTAACATGGATCTGGCCATAACGATTCGCACGGCCTGTATAGAAAAGGGACGTCTCACCGTCAGGGCCGGGGCTGGCATTGTCGCTGATTCTGATCCTGATAAGGAGTATGCCGAAACCGTTAACAAGGCCATGGCAATCCAAAAGGCATTGGAGTTGATTAAGGGATAGGGTTCAAGATTGCAGGGTCCAAGGGTTTGAGGGGGATACAAGGGTTGGAGGGTAGCCGATAGCTGTTAGCAGGGGGCACCTAACAGCCTACAGTCTAAACCGCTGAAAGGCTATGAGTAGATAGCAACCTCCCAGCCTCCAAGCATTATAGCATCCCAGCATGTATGGGTCCAAAGTTCTGTATGAAATGATAAAAATGGCAAAGTCTTAAAGACATAATATACTCATTTAAAGGAGAAGAACCATGATCATTATGATCGATAACTATGACTCATTTACCTATAACCTGGTCCAGTATATGGCGGAAATCGGTGCAGATGTCCGGGTGTTTCGTAATGACAAGATCACCGTGAATGCGCTGAAGGATTTGAACCCATCTGGTATCGTTATCTCACCGGGACCCGGGAGGCCTGAAAATGCAGGTATCTCCATGGACACCATTCAGGCTTTCAGCGGGAAAATTCCCTTGTTGGGTGTCTGCCTCGGGCATCAGGCCATTGCCATGGCTTTCGGGGCTGAGATTGTTTCTGCAAAGTCTATCATGCATGGCAAAACTTCCGAGGTCACCAATGACGGAAAAACGATTTATCAAAAAATCCGTTCTCCGTTTACAGCCATGCGGTATCATTCTCTGGCAGTAAGCAGGGATACCCTGCCGGGGGTGTTCGAAATTGTATCGGAATCTGAAGATGGTGAAATCATGGGTATTCGCCACCGCGAGCACCCCACCGAAGGGGTCCAGTTTCATCCGGAATCCATTATGACCACGGTGGGAAAAAGGTTGTTGAGAAATTTTTTATCACAGACAATAACCAGCCTTGGACAAATAGGAGAAGAGAAAGATCTCTTAACACGAAATCACGAAAGTATGAAAACACGAAAAAGAGCATGAGACTTTTCGTGTTTTTCAGGTTTCGTGTTTTCGTGATTAATTATTTATCTTTTATGCCACAAGCCCAACAAATTATACAATTAAGAGACTAAGACCCATTAAGGAGAAAGACGATGTTCAAAGAAGGATTGGAAGAAATCATTGCTGGAAAAGATTTAAGCGAAGAAACCATGTCGCAAATGATCACGGAAATATTGTCAGGAGACATTACCCATTCTCAGATCGGTGCATTTATGGGGGCTTTATCCACCAAGGGGGAAACCTTTGAAGAGCTGATCGGTGCTGCCAGGGCCATGCGCAGGAAAGCAAAGCGCATCCAGACTACCAGCCGTGTTGTAATCGATACCTGTGGAACAGGTGGGGATGGGACCAATACCTTCAATATTTCCACCACCACGGCTTTTGTGGTTGCCGCATGTGGAGTAACAGTGGCAAAGCACGGCAATCGTTCCGTGTCCAGTCAATGCGGTAGTGCCGATCTGCTGGAAGCCCTGGGCATCAACCTGAGTCTTGATCCGGAAATAGTTGAAGAAGGTATTCGAAATATCCATATCGGATTCCTGTTTGCGCCGCTGTATCATGGTGCCATGAGATTTGCCGCCACTGCCAGAAAGGAGGTGGGTATCCGGTCTGTTTTCAACATGCTGGGCCCCCTGGTCAACCCTGCCGGGGCAAATTGCCAGCTTCTGGGGGTGTATGCACCCGAACTGACTGAAATGTTTGCCCAGGCTCTGCAGGGCATGGGAACCCGGCGCGCCTTTGTTGTCCATGGTCATGACGGACTGGATGAAATATCCCTGTTTGCCCCCACGCGTATTTCCGAGCTGAATGACGGCCGGATCAAGACCTACGACCTGTCACCCGACCCGTTTTTCAAGCGGGCGGGCAATATAAAGGATCTGTCCGGGGGTAATCCGTCTGAAAATGCTGCTATTACCCAAAGTATCCTGAAAGGGGACAAAGGGCCCAGGCGGGACATCATTTTGTTGAATGCAGGCGCTGCTCTGGTGGTGGCAGGCAAGGCTGCTGACATCAAGGAGGGGATCCATATGGCAGGCAAGGCCATCGATTCCGGTGCGGCTGAAGATAAACTTAAGCAGCTCATTCAGTTTACCAGCGAAGCTGGATAGTCCGGAGTGTTTATAGGGGATGTTATATAGGGGTTGTCAGAAAAACGTTCCGATTGAGGACCGTTTTTCTGCTACAAACCCTTATGCCGCCATCCTATTTTCGGAACATTAGGTATAAATATGCCCGAATGAGTCCCAAAGAAGAACAAAGGGAACGATATCATGCCAAAGACTTTTTTAAATACGATCGTCAAGCACAAGCAACAGGAAGTTGCGCTGGCCAAACAAAAAATTTCCCGGGCAGCGCTCATGAAAAGTATACGCAAGGACAGGCCCAGGCAGTCATTGATCCAGGCTTTGAGCTGCCGGGACCAGGTGAACATTGTTGCTGAAATCAAGCGGGCGTCCCCATCCAAGGGTGTCCTGTGCGAATCCCTCGATGCTGCTGCAACGGCACTGGTCTATGAAAAAGCAGGTGCGGCCGCCATCTCGGTATTAACAGATAGTCGTTTTTTCAAAGGGGGTCCCGATGATTTGCGGGATGTAAAAACCGTGGTGACCATACCGGTTTTGCGCAAGGACTTTATCATATCCGAATACCAGGTGTTGGAATCGGCAACTATGGGCGCGGATGCCATTCTCCTGATCGTGAGGCTCCTGACGGTGGAAAAACTCCAGCGATATCTTGACTTATGCCGGGCTTTGAATCTTGAAGCACTTGTGGAAGTGCATTCAGCAGAAGATGTTCGTAAAGCATTGAAAACGGATGCCAGGTTAATCGGTATCAACAACCGGGATCTTTCGACATTTGAAACCCACATTACCAGGGCTCTCGATATGGGAAAGATGCTCGACCCGAATCAGATACCGGTGGTGGCCAGCGGTATCCACAGCAGAGACGACATTGCCAGAAACTGCCGGGCAGGTATGAATAATTTTCTTATCGGTGAAAGTCTCGTGCGAGCCGGTAACCCGGGTGCCCGATTGAGATCGTATGTGGAGGTCCAGGTTGCATAACATTGACGGTTTCGTAAAAAGCCCAACTTCGGCGTTGTGCTGCATTTTGCTATCATTCAACGTACGGGAAGTACGCCTCATGATGGCAGACTTTGCACGCCTTGAATTTAAACTTTTTACAAAATCGTCTAAATCTTACTTTTTACGAGCTCATCAACATTGAAAATGGAACAACGCCGATGAAAAACTCACCCATGCCTTCTTTTTCACCTCAGGTCAAAATCTGTGGTCTGACGCATGTCCATGAAGCCGTGGCCTGCGCTTCCCTGGGTGCGGATGCCATCGGGTTTATTTTTTATCCCCAAAGCCCGAGGGCTGTCACTGTCAGTCAGGCGCAAGCCATTTCCCTGGCACTGCCGGTGTCTGTCTGCAGGGTTGGTGTATTTGTGGATGAAAGCTTTGATTCCATCATGCATACTGCCAGAACAGCCCAATTACAAGCGGTGCAGCTGCACGGCATGGAATCACCCGCACTCGTGGAAAAATTAGGTGCCCAGGGTCTCAAGGTCATCAAGGCGCTTTTCAGCCATCGAGAACCTTTTTTTACAACAGCCGGTCAATTTCCGGCAGCAGCATATTTAGCGGAATGTGGTGTGGGCCCCCTGCCGGGGGGCAATGCCAGGGCTTGGGACTTTTCCTCGATAAAAGATTTTGCCAGGGACTTTCCCCTCGTGTTGGCCGGGGGCCTTACCATCGACAATGCCGCGTATGCCATAAACCAAACCCAAGCGGATGCCGTGGACATCAGTTCCGGTGTTGAAAGTGCCCCCGGGAAAAAAGATCTATATAAAGTGAAACAATTTATTGCTGCTATCCACAAAACCCGATCAGTCAAACAAAACAGGAGGATATTTAATGTTAACAACGAATCAACCTAACCCACACCCCTATCCGGATAAAAAAGGGCACTTCGGTCTCTATGGCGGTCGCTATGTCGGGGAGACACTCATGCCGGCACTTCTGGAACTGGAGCAAGATTTTCAGAAAACGGTTGCTTTGCCTGCCTTCCAGAAAGAGCTGCAAAGACTTCTGGAAACTTATGCCGGTAGGCCTACGCCCTTGTTTCATGCCCGGCGGTTAAGTGATGATATCAACGGAGCTGCCATTTACTTGAAACGTGAAGATCTGACCCATACCGGTGCGCATAAAATCAACAACACCCTGGGCCAGGGCCTGCTGGCAAAATGGGCAGGCAAGACCAAACTGATTGCGGAAACCGGAGCCGGACAGCATGGCGTCGCCACAGCCACGGTAGCGGCACTTTTCGGCATGCAGTGCCGGATATTTATGGGGACCGAAGATATTCGTCGTCAGGCACCCAATGTGAGGCGCATGAAGCTTCTGGGGGCGCACATTGTCCCGGTAAAAGCAGGCACTGGAACACTGAAAGATGCCATGAATGAAGCCATGCGGTTCTGGGTTTCTTCGGTTCAGGACACTTTTTATGTCATCGGCTCCGTGGCAGGTCCCCATCCATACCCACAGATGGTACGCGAATTCCAGAAAGTTATCGGAGAAGAAACCCGAAGGCAGATACTGGAGATGACCCAGAGCTTACCGGATGTTCTCATCGCTTGTGTGGGCGGCGGCAGTAATGCCATGGGGCTGTTTTTCCCTTTTCTCGAAGACCATGTACCCATGATCGGCGTGGAGGCTGGTGGGCAGGGGATGGACACCGGAAAACATGCCGCAACCCTCACAGCCGGCAGTGTCGGTGTGTTGCACGGGGCCAAATCCTATGTGCTTCAGGATCCAAACGGGCAGATAAAAGAGGCCCACTCGATATCGGCCGGGCTCGATTATCCAGGGGTGGGGCCGGAACATGCCCTTTTAAAAGATATGGGGCGGGTCAAATATGTTACCGTGACCGACGATGAAGCGCTGGTGGCTTTTCACAGACTTTGTGCTTTAGAGGGTATTATCCCGGCGCTGGAAAGCTCTCATGCCCTGGCCTATGCCATGAAAGAAGCGGCCCGGCGACCCAAGAATGAGATTCTTGTCGTCAACCTGTCCGGGAGAGGTGATAAAGATTTGGGGATTTTATTTCCAGAATAAAATCGCTACACGATTTTATAGGACGCGGCGTTGCCGCTTTAAAAATGGAACTATAATTGTTGCCGTACATATGTTCTGTTTGACAAACGATAGTTAAAGAAGAAGATAAGAGGAAAAGCATGAATCGAATCAAAAATATATTTTCTGATCTGCAGCAGAGAGATGAAAAAGCACTGGTGGGATTTGTCACGGCAGGTGATCCAAGCCCAGATCTTTCCTTGAAAATTGTCCTGGGCATGTGCCGTTCGGGTCTTGATATCCTGGAGCTCGGCATTCCTTTTTCCGATCCCACAGCTGACGGACCGGTCATTCAAAGATCATCGGAGAGATCCCTTGAAAACGGAACATCCCTGACGTCGGTGCTCGAAATGACCCGAAAAATTCGCATGAAAACCGACATACCCATCATTTTATTCAGTTATTATAATCCGATATTCACATACGGGCATGCACGTTTTTGTAAGGATGCTGTTGAAGCAGGTGCTGACGGTGTGCTGGTGGTGGATCTACCGCCGGAGGAATCGGATGAAATGACGGTTGAATGGAACGGGCAGGAATTCTCCTTGATACGTCTGGTGGCTCCAACCACACCGCAAGACCGTATGGCTCTGATTGCCAGAGCGGGCGAAGGATTTCTATACCTGGTATCCAAAACCGGTGTCACCGGTAGCGAAGGGCTGGATCTTGAGGATATTGCCGAGAAGGTCAAGTCTGTGCGGGCGATCACGGCACTGCCCATTTGTGTGGGCTTTGGTATTTCAACCCCTGACGAGGTGGCGGGTGTCGCGAATGTGGCCGACGGCGTCGTGGTGGGGAGTGCCTTTGAGAAAAAGATCGAAACGCATATGGATGATCCCGACCTGCCTGAAATTCTTTCAGAATTTGTTAAAACGCTGAAAGCCGCAACACAAAGGGCAGCAGGTAACTAGTGCCCATCCATAAATGGTCTTTTCACGCCCTGCCAGTGTTGGACAACATGATTTAACTCCTCAAAATAGTGCACTATTTCTGCGGGTTAAATCTGCCGTCCGCCTTGGCATAACGCGAAAACCCCTATTTCTGGACGGACACTAACGATACTATTTCTCCTCAATAGCGTAAGACAACCCGTTCAGGTGAATCGTAAACTGTCCGTTCGCATCGTCAAGCCGATCGGACAATTTTATCATGCTTCGATCAGAAAATTTGATGAGCTGGTTTTCGAAATGCATGAACAGCGTGTCATTTCTGATGAAAAGTTTTTCCGGATTCAAAGGAACCCGCTTTCGGGTGTTCAGCAGAAGTCGTACCTCGTCGTGCTGAAGGATATCCACAGCAAAGAGGGCGGTTTCATGGTATGGAAAATAGACTTTTTCCACCATGTCTCCCCGTACCTGGCTGACAAAATAGCCGTCCGAATCATATTGGATGGACTGGTTGAAATAGGCAATGACCTTTTTGTGCTCGAACTCGCCGTGCTGATTGTGCCAGCGGCCATTGCCGTCCATCCAGAACACAGCGTCTTCTTTTTTAATGATGATTTCTTGATTTTTTTCTGTCATGGCTTTTAATGATTCCTCTATAGGGGTTGTCAGCAAAACGTTCCGATTGAGGACCGTTTTGCTGTTACAAACCCTTATGCCGCCATCCTATTTTCGGACCATTATTATGACAAGCGGTATAAAAGACCACCCGATATCTCATGAAATTCCTGAACCGCAACAGCGAGCGCTAACCCCGTAGGTTCTGCCGTTCGGCAGTGCTTCGCATGCTGCGAGGCTCTTCAATTAATCCAGATCGACGGCAATCTTGCATTTATTACAACGTTTTGCGCCTCTGAAAATGGTGTGTCCGCACTCCGGACATGCATAGCGTGCTTCTTCGTCGCGAACCCATTTTTCGGTACCGTGTTTCCGCCGGTATGGTACAGCGCGCAGGATGACTTTTTTACCTACGGCCACGGGAAAGTTTTCGATGTGGTCACAGGGAAACTCATCGCATTCGTGACAGCCACTGTATCCCTTTTCACTGGTACAGGCCTTGATGGCACAAGACCCGCAGAACAGACTGACCCTGTCGGACAGGCAGCCTTCGCATTTGAGGTCTTCGATGGAAATGCCTTCAAGACCCGGAATTTTCTCCTGGTACATGGCCAGGAGTTTGTTTAAGAATTTTTCGTTGTTGTCACGGGTGGCATAATACACACCGCAAACACCGCAGTACAGCCCGCAATGCGCCAGAAACCTTTTTTCGATCTCCATCTTTTCTCCCCTTTTACACCTCTTAATTGGGCCAAAAGGCATTTTTGTGACAGTTTCTAGTCCAGGGGACTGCGCACCCCTAATATATTCTTTCCTGCCACATGCGTATATATCATGGTGGTCTGAACATTCGCATGCCCCAGCAATTTCTGTATGGTCCGGATGTCATACCCTTTTTCCAGCAGATGTGTGGCAAAGCTGTGTCGGAGGGTATGCACGGAAACGTTTTTAACGATATTCGATTTTCGAGCCGCCGTCTTGATCTGTTTTTGTAATGTATTCTGATGAATGTGGTGACGACGCACCTTGCCTGTGCGGGGATCCACGGACAGGGAGCGGGATGGAAACACCCACTGCCAGAGCCATTCCTTACCGGCATTGGGGTATTTTCGATCCAACGCGCCCGGGAGATAAACACCCTCTATATCAAGTGCACGATCACTCTTATATATCTCTCGGGTTTTATCCAGCTGCTCCCGAAGGTTCTCCCGCAGACTCTCAGGCAGCACCGTCATCCGGTCTTTATCTCCTTTGCCGGACAGTATCACCAGACAGTTTCGTTCAAACTCAATATCTTTGACGCGCAGACGGATGCACTCGGTCAGTCTGAGACCGCAGCCATAGGTCAGTCTTGCCAGCAGAAGGGAAAGCCCGCTCATCTGGTCGAACAGATGAAAAATTTCCTGCCGGGACAACACCACCGGAAGCTTCCGGCCTCGAGTTGATCGAACCGCATTGTGGATGTTTTTCAGTTCCTTGTTCAGCACATGCCTGAAAAAAAATAACACGGCATTAAATGCCTGGTTCTGAGTGGATTTGGCTACCCGGCGTTCTGCTGCAAGATAGGTTAGAAAATCAATCACATGGGTGCTGTCAAGATCAACAGGAGACTGACCCTTAAAAAAGGTATTAAAAGACCGCAGCCAACGGGTATAGGTTTTTTCCGTGCTCAGAGAGCGATGCTTTAAGCGAAGCATTCGAATCATTTCGTCCATTGCCTGCTGCCACACTTTATCCGAGGCCATGTCCGGTTTCCGGCTGTCTCTTGCGTCACTCATGCAGACGAATTTGAACAACTCGATCGCCTCTTTGGCTTGGGCCACCTGCCATTCCTCTTTTGACTTGGTCAAATGCTTCAGGAATCGATCCATGTCGTCGCGTGTAATAGCTGCTGACGTATTTTTGTCGACAAAGGCAAAAAACTGAGAAACCCAGGATAGATAGTAAGGAATGCGTTCTTTTGGAAGGATATGCCGTGACTGGAGATATGTTTGAAAGTGCTTCATGTTGAAACCCGAATGATAATTGTGATAATGATTATATATATTCTATATAATAATAAAAATAAAAAAACAATATAGAATTGAGTCTGTACCTAATCGGCTCCCGCCTCTTGAGATAGAGCTTGTATACTTAATTCAATTTACTGTTATCAAACAATATTGCAAAGATGTCTCCATATATTTAGTTCTTATTAAAGTATTGACATCATTCTGTTGAATGGACAAAAATAATTTTGTTTATTTAACCTTCTGATATAATCTGCATAATAGATACTGTTGGGTTAAAAAAATATATGGGAAAAGAATTTTTATCTATTACAGGTGGAGCAAGAGTTGGTTGGATTAATGCAACGTGGCCGCTGGCTAAACTGACCGTTAAAAAACACACAATAGAACTTAAGGCCACACTTATAGGTAAATATTCGTTTATGAACCTATATGGGGATTCATGAAACATGGACGCGAAATATACTTCGATGCTTTTGAAACAGTAAAATGTCGCACATTGACAGAAATTGATTCTATTTAATTTTTATAGAATGAATGGTTTCATAAAGCCTAACCAGGCAAAATCAGTCGACGCAAAAAGCCGCGCGACTGATTTGCGACGTTATGGACAATGATACCCATACTAATGGCCATATAATTATATTGACAACTATATTCTTCCGCCGTATCTTATTCATATGACAAAATCAGAATCATTGGCGCCGGGTATTGGCGGAAAGGGAAAAAGATATATGAAAGCGAAAATGAAATACACGGATGAGCCAATGGGAAAAGTGAGGGTGATTTCCGACTTCCTCCCTTCTCCAGAAGAGCTTGCCCTGAAAGATGAGACGGTCAAAGTCACGATTTCCCTGAGCAAAGCGAGTGTTGATTTTTTTAAAAATGAAGCAAAAAAATATAATACCCAGTATCAAAAAATGATTCGTAGGTTGCTGGACGAATATACAGCCCATCATTGAATCAAACATTTTAGGAACGGGTACATTATAACATTTTTCTTCAGCGGACTCGATTCCATCGCCGCTGAGACACCCGTTGTCCGTAAGAATTAAATTGATACTTCAGAAGGATTGGACTGAATGGCATTTTGGGCGGCGTGAACTATAAACGATGATCTGGACATGCCGCGTCGTTTATCCACTTTTTCGGGGTAAGATCAACGTCGTTAATAAGGATTGATGTATGCACCCAATCGTATTAGTGGGCATCGGTGGTTTTATCGGTGCTGTTCTAAGATACCTGATGAGCGGATTTGTTCAGAATTTGACACAAAGTGTTACCTTTCCATATGGAACGCTTGTTGTTAACATGATAGGCTGTTTTCTGATGGGACTATTTTCTCACCTGATAGAATCTCAGGCAGGCATGACAGCAGAAATGCGTTTATTCCTGCTGGTGGGACTTCTGGGTTCTTTTACAACCTATTCTACTTTCAGTCATGAAACATTGAATCTATTACAAGACCATGGGTTGTCTCTGGCGTTGTTAAATATTGGAACGCATATTATTTTAGGAATATCAGCGGTTTTGCTTGGCAGATTTGCGATAATAACCCTATGGAGATGAGAGGCATGCAACTTCCACCAAACGGTCAACTACTCAGAATATTCATCGGGGAAAGTGATAAATACGAGGGGCAACCCTTGTATGAATGGCTCGTAATTAAAGCCAAAGAGCAGGGCTTGGCCGGTGCTACCGTTCTGCGTGGTTTAATGGGATTTGGTGCCAATAGCCGCATTCACACATCCAAAATATTGAGGCTGTCTCTTGATATGCCCATTGTTGTGGAAATCGTGGATACACCTGAAAAAATAAAGACCTTTCTTGATTGTATCGAAATGGTAGTAACAGAAGGATTGGTAACTCTCGAGAAAGCAGTCATTCATATTTACAGAGGCAGCCAACAAGGAGGATGAAAGATGACTCTTGAAATAGTTCGTGATGTTTTAGCCTGGAGCGCTGTGATAAATATTGCGTTTTTACTCTGGTGGTTTTTGGCCTTTTGGATGGCTCACGATTGGATATACAAGGTGCATGGGAAATGGTTTACATTATCGGTAGAAAAGTTTGACGCCATTCATTACAAGGGCATGGCATTTTTTAAAATGGGTATCATTCTGCTTAACCTGGCTCCGTATCTGGCACTTCGTATTGTCGGTTAATTTTACGGCTTATGGGAAATGGTGAAATATTCATGCGGAGATTAAAATGAAAGCAAGGGAGATTCCAGGCTATGCATTGAAATATTTGATGAAGACTCCCCGGAGTGGAAGTGTACCAGAGGGTTTTTCTGAAGACGTATCTCAGAAGGTGCTGCACTTCCACCGTCAGCTCCCAGGTTACCAGCCAACCCATCTTGTACGTCTGCGTAATCTGGCCGAATCGTGGGGAGTTGCAGAGATCCTGGTCAAAGACGAGTCAACACGGTTTGGTCTCGGGGCATTCAAGGTGCTGGGGGGGAGTTATGCTGTGGCACGGCTGCTGTGTCAAAATTTGGGAATCCATATCGAAGATATTGACTATGATTATCTGGTGAGCGATGAGGTGCGAAAACGCGTGGGCCGGATAACCCTGGCCACAGCCACGGATGGAAATCATGGGCGCGGTATTGCCTGGACTGCCCAACAGCTGAGACAACGCGCAATGATTTTTATGCCCAAAGGTTCGGCGCGTTCCCGGGTGGAAAACATTCGCTCCCTCGGCGCCTATGTAGAAGTAACCGATTTGAATTACGATGATGCTGTGCGTTTGTGTTCTCACAGAGCCCGTGAAAAGGGGTGGTCTGTTATCCAGGACACGGCCTGGGAGGGTTATGTTGACATACCGCGCTGGATCATGCAGGGCTATATGACCATGTGTGCAGAGGCACTGGGCCAGATGTCGCAAAAAGGAATTCATCGCCCCACGCATGTCTTTATCCAGGCCGGAGTGGGTGCATTGGCAGGTGCCATGGTGGGTTATCTGGCCAGCATGTTTCAAGACAATCCGCCCTGCTTTGTTATCATGGAACCGAATAATGCGGCCTGCATTTTTGCTTCCGCTGCTGCCGGTGATGGACGCCCCCATGCCGTTACCGGGGACCTGGCCACCATCATGGCTGGTCTGGCCTGCGGAGAGCCTAACCCGTTTGCCTGGGATATTTTACGCGACTTTGCGAGTTGTTATATCTGTTGTGATGATTTCGTGGCTGCCAATGGGATTCGCGTTCTGGCCAACCCGCTCAAGGGCGATGATGCTGTCGAATCCGGGGAGTCCGGTTCCGTGGGCATCGGTATACTGGACCTACTGGCCAACAACCCTGACTTTGGCACCTTAAAACAAGCGCTGAAGATAGGGCCTGATGCCAACGTGCTCTTTTTTAATACCGAGGGCGCAACAGATCCTGAAAGCTATCGTGACATCCTCTGGCACGGTAAACATCCATCTCCGACCTAAATATTACGATGCCATTATAAAAACGCTATCCAATCATACCCTTTCAAGATACCTGCAAGTCTGATCCTTGTCCTTGTGTTTTAACGAATGTTATGATGAAACTATTCTTAATAACAGGAGTCGGGTTTAGCATGGAAACCTATACAGCGACCAAAGCACTTGTTGAGAATCCTCACTATATAGCGCAGAGAGAACAATCTTTACGGGACCTGGATATCAATGCCATCGATGTTCCCATTAAAGAAATGATCCGTTCTGTTAGGAAAATCCCTTTCTGCTTTACCCTGCAATGCTGCTATGGACATTTTTTATACGCCGGGCAGGAAAATGGGCACAACATTAAGCTCTTGCCTGTTTCAGACAGCATCACGGCCATCGAATACAGAATAGCCTATGTTGCCGTCTGTATTGAGAACAGCCGATTGGGAAAAGAGCTCCTGGAACACCTGGAACAAATCCCGGCAATCGATCCGGAGTACATTCAGTTCGGATGTGCTGAATGGTTCTGGAAAAGACAGGTCAATTCCTATGCTCTTCAAGTGGAACCCTCAAGATTTCAAACAAAAGATACCTGCCTGGTGGAATATAACGAGGCAATACATCTTGAAAAGGTTAAACGACAATATTTTATTCAGTTGAACCAATTAATCCAGGAAGCATTATCCGGATTAACCTGACCCATCGTTTTTAGATACTTGATCATGGAACACCGGGGCAAATGGCACAAAGAAGATCACGTAACATTTCGCTTCATCAAGGGAAAACCCTGGTCTGTCGGATCTGTCATTTATGCTGAGGAATATATTCACGGAAAACTGCATAAACTCAAATTTACTGTTACCAAAGTGGTACCGAATAAAGAAATTGAGTATGTCCCAACGTCCTGGCTCCTCAGAAAATACTTTCCAAAAAATGATTTTAGAATAGAAACAAGAGGAGCTGCCTGTCGGTTTATTGCATCCGGCACCTATCGAATCGGATGGATTGGGGAAACGTTATTCAAAAAGAAACTCGATGAAGGTTTGTCGAGTATTAGACAGCATATGAAAGAAGAAGGAGAGAACCTTAAAAAAATATTGGAAAATGGTGAATAGATGTTGTCTCATATTTCGAATATATTATTTGATCTGGATGGTACGCTGACAGACCCCGGGAAGGGGATTACACGTTGCGTCCAGTATGCCCTTGACAGGCTTGGTGCGGCCATGCCCTTGTCAGATGCGCTCACATGGTGTGTTGGCCCACCGCTGAGGGCCTCTTTTTCAAAGTTGTTGAATACCACGGATGAAGCTGTTCTCGATCAGGCTCTGGTTTATTATCGAAAGCGGTTTTCTGAAAAAGGTATGTTCGAAAACTTTCTCTACCCCGGTGTGGTTTCATCCCTTGGCGGACTCCGGAAAGCTGGATTCAATCTGTTCCTTGCCACCTCCAAGCCCAGGGTGTTTGCACAACAGATAATGGATCACTTCAAGATGACCCCGTTTTTCCACAGGATTTATGGAAGTGAACTGGATGGCCGCCTGTCTGACAAGGGAGCGTTGATCGCACACATCATCCATCAGGAGGGTCTCGATCCCCCGGTAACGATGATGGTGGGGGACCGTGTATACGATATCGAGGGCGGTAAAGAAAACAAGGTCATGACGGCGGCTGTGGCCTATGGTTATGGTACCCAGGAGGAGATTGCCGCAGCCAACCCGGATGTCGTTTTTGAATCAATTGTGGATCTGAGCAAAACAATGCTATCCTTTCGCACGATGTAAAGAAGAGGTTAACAGGAGAATGTCATGCCACACATCAATGTCAAACTCTACCCTGGCCGGACTGAGGAACAAAAGCGGCGGCTTGCGAATGCCATTACTGAAAATGTTGTTACCATCACAGGTTGTAAAGAAAAATCCGTGTCTGTTGCAATCGAAGAGGTTGCGTTAGAGGACTGGGCGGAAACAGTTTACAAGCCTAATATTCTTGAAAGGGAGTGGACTCTCTATAAAAAGCCAGGCTACAACCCTTTTCGAGCATCCTAACCCTTTCTCCCAACTAATTAAGAGAAGAACTTTATTTCTTTACGATTTCGATAAGTGTCACTTCCGGCGGCGATAGAAATCTTGCCGGTGGTCCCCATGTGCCGGACCCGCGACTCACGTATGCAAAAGAACCTTCCTGGAGCCGGGTCAAACCCGGGTGTAGTTTATAGAACAGTCTTGTCAACAGACTGAAAGGGAAAATCTGTCCGTTATGGGTGTGACCGGAAAGTTGCAGATCGAAATAATTGGCGGCGTTTGGGTCGACAATGGGCTGGTGCTTCAGCAAAAGTGTAAACAGATCGGTGGAGAGATTTGACAAGAGGAGGGATTCTGAATTGTTGCCGTCGGCTTCCTGGCGTCTTCCGGCAGGGTCATCGACGCCGGCAATATGAATCAGGTTCGGCAGGGTTTTGGCTTCCCCTTGAAGTGTTAAAAAACCGGCCTTTTTCATAAAATCAAGAGAGCGGGATAGACCGGAATAATACTCATGATTTCCGGTGACGGCATATTTCCCATGTGGGGTTACGATTTCCCGTAGCATGGTTGCCAGTTTGTCCGGGTTGTCCATCTGCCCATCCACGAGGTCGCCTGTGGACACGAGTATATGGGGTTTTGCTGTCTTGACTTTGTCGAGAATCCTATCGAGCCGCTTTTCTCCCACAAGAACACCCAGATGGACATCCGATATTTGGGCGATTTTCAACTTGTCTATATCTTTAGGCAGTTTGTCGGTGATGATAGTGACATGCTCCAGTCGAATATTGTATGCCTCGAAAAAGCCATAGCCCATAATGATACATGCCAGGAGCATGGACACGGTACAGGATAAGCCTGCTGTGGGTGTGATACTTAAAAAATAAGTCTGGAAAACAAAGCGGCCGATGGAGAGAAAAAACCTATAGATATCAAAGATAAACAAGACCGATACAAAAACAAATAAAAAGCCCATCCAGGTGAATCCGATAATGGCCAGTATGTGAGCGATAAAGTTGTTTCCAAATTTTTCGGCAATCCGGACCAAGATTGGTGCGGCCACCATCATGGCCATGAAGATAGCCAGCAGTAGTCCCGGCCAGAGCCCCAAGACCAGACCCTGTTTGATTTTGGTAAAGCCATAAATGTGTGCCCCACCATAAATACTCAAGTATATCGCAATAAATAGGAAAAATCTGTTCAAACGTCGTCTCCTGTTATAGGGGGTGTCAGAAAAACGTTCCGATTGAGGACCGTTTTTCTGCTACAAACCCTTATGCCGCGATCCTATTTTCGGAACATTATTATGACAAGCGCCTGTTTCGTGTGTTTGGCTTAGCACTTCTACATACCACTGGACTATTCATCTGTTCTCAACACGCGTTGGCGGGTTTTTTTCAACCGGCCTCTAATCTGCTTGGCAGCCAGTTTTCGCTCTTTCGAGGCTCTTGTCGGTCGTGTCTTCTTACGTGGCTTTGGCTTTTCGGTTGCCTTTCGAACCAGGGCTACAAGCCGCTCAACGGCATCCTGACGATTTTTCTCCTGGCTTCGGAAGCGGCTGGCCTGGATAATCAGGAGACCGTCATCCGTCATTCGTTTCCCGGCCAGTTTTTTCAAACGGTGGAAAATTTCGGGAGTAAGACCTGCGGATTGCTGTGCGTCAAAGCGAAGCTGGACAGCCGTGCAAACCTTGTTCACATGCTGTCCCCCGGGGCCGGACGCCCGAATGAAATCAAAGGTCATCTCGTTTTCATGGATTTGAATGTTTGGTGTAACCTGAATCATGGGGGTATTTTATGCTATCTTGACGATTAGGACAAGTGGCAAACGCCAGGGTCTTTCTATTGAACAAATGGAGGGTACAACATGAAAATAACAAACTGTAAAAAACTGACCGATGCCAAATGGATCAATCTGTTCGATGTATCTTATATGGATAAAACCGATCAGGAGAGAAACTGGCAGGTCGTATCGAGAAACCGCCGACCCAAGTGTGTCTCGGGTGAGTTCGACATTCCTGATGCGGTGCTGATGATCCCGTTTCACACAGCCGAACAAAAGCTGGTTGTCCTTAGAGAATACAGGGTGTCCCTGGCGGGGTTTCAATATGAATTCCCGGCAGGTTTGATGGACGCCGGTGAAACCATCCAGGAGGCTTCCCGGCGTGAGCTCATGGAAGAGACCGGACTGAGCCTGAAACACATCACCCGCATCAGTCCACCACTTTACAACACGGCCGGCCTGACCGATGAATCCGTGGCGCTGGTTTATTGTGAATGTGACGGCGTCCCCTCCACGGATAAAAACCAGGGGACCGAAACCATCGAAGTCTGTCTCCTGTCCCCTGCCGATGCATCCCGAATCATAGCCAATGCCAATACCATGTGTGATGTCAAGTTGTGGCTGGAGTTGAAGCGCTACAGCGAGCGCTAACCCCGTAGCTTTCTATAAAATCGTGGTACGATTTTATTAACAATAAGGTATTGAGATAAGTTCTAAATCTGTGATCTGAACAAATCCACAGAACGTATGGAAATGTCCAGAAGATCGGCAATTTTCATCTTTGCCCGTATGCCCTTGGGGCTACCGGCAACAGATGTGACAATGCCGATGCCCAGATCTTCACGCAGGGGGCGCATCACCTCTTCGTCGGTCAGGTCCAGGAGATCGATATTTAATTTTTTGGCTACATAGGCTTTGGCTTCATGGATCTTCATTCTGCGGGTTATCTGCATCCAGGCGACCAGATCTCCGGACGTCCGAATACCCCCCATGCATGAAGCCAGAATATGGGCCGTATGCATCCCAAAGGGATCACCGACGCCAATCTACAACCCGTCTGCTTTGCCGATTTGAACCAGGGCTTTGGATACCCGCGTCACACTATCAATGGGTGTTTGTTCCATCATGGGGATGCCGCAGACGCCCATGCCCACGTTGGCATGCACCGGGATAGGGGACGTGGCGGTTGTTTCCTTAAGAAAAGTAATCGCTCTGGAAAGGTTCCAGGCCACAGACTGGGTTGTGTTGGTGCCAATGGCCAGACCAAAGACATCTGCGCCTGCGTCTGACACGACCTTGGCCTGCTCATGGGGATATATGCCGGCCAGACGCTGGTCCTTGTAGGTTACATCGCCATGCATGCCGATGACAAACTCTCCGGAAGCCCCCATGACGATGGGCATATCCGGAACGGCTTGTTTCAGAGTTTCCACAGCCCTGAGTGCAGCCAGGAAATCAGCATCACCGGCAGATCCTGATGTGTCAAAATTAAGTCCTTCACATCCCACCTCGGCCATCTTTTTCCCGACAAAAACCAGGTCTCTGGTTAGATGATCGGCAGCATCTTCCTGGGCTTGGAGTGCCTCGGTAATTTTGCCGGCTGGAAGAAGTTCCGATGGGTTGGGGCAGGGGCCATCCGGTTGAAAGTAAAGCCCCATATTGGGTTGAGCCCCGTAGAACAGAGGTGCTGTGGACACCATGGAAATATTGTAATAGTCGTTTTTTTCAAAATTGATGATGGATTTGACTGGCTTGAAAGAATAATCACTGTGACCGATAGATGTAGTGTCGCCACCACTGGCACGTTCATATGCCAGCACAGCCTGCATTCGGCTCATGGGGATACCTACACCGCCGCCATCCTGCCCCGAATAAAAACTCATGCTGCACCCGTCATCGGTGACGATGACTTCCTCACCAGGACTAACGCTGACAATCCGTGAGGGATCTGCGATGATGTCGAACAGCTGTTTTTGCTCCTCGTCTGTCAAGACGGGGATATTTGCCCTTTTGGCAGCGTCGGTCGTGCCTTCGTCAATATCTGCTTTTACATCGGATGCCGACAGCCATAGCCGTTCGCCGTCACCCATTCTGGTTAGAATTCGATTGTCCATATTATTCCCCAACGCCCATTTCTGTTTCTGTATTTTTTACAATCTGCCGGATTCCGGCCAACACCTCAGCAGACAGTGGCTCCGGTATATGATTTTCCAGTATGTTGCGGACCTTATGAAGTGCTTTTGTGTAGCTGTCCATGGCACCGTCTATCTCCCAGGCACTTCGCATTCTGCGGTCGATGATTTCTGCTCTCGATTGCTCTCGCATATGCTGAAATGTGTGTGTGTGTCCCAGAAAATCTCCAAAAGGCCCGATTTCCTGGATGACGTCCAGGGCAATGGTCTCTTTGTTGACGGGAATACCGTTGACGGTATGTTTTATCATACGGGCAAATTCGCAGTCGAGAGCCAGCTGGGCAAGATCGAAAGTGATGCCACTTTCAAGCATCCCCGGACCGTAAATCATATCGGCGCCTGCCAATGCGGGTATCAGTCCGGTGAGTGTCTTCTCGTGGCCCATCTGGCTGTCTGATATCTTGCCGTCGCCCTATGCACCGGCAACATAGCTGGGTAAGGCATAATAGCGTGCCAGCCGGGCCACGGCCCCGCTGATGAGAGCACACTCGGGTGTGCCCACCGATGCTTCGGCCAGCTTCAAATCCATTGCGGTTGTTGAGCTTCCGTAAATTACGGGCGCACCCTTGTGCGTCAATTGAGAAAGCGTAATGCCGCCCAGGATTTCTGCATTGTGTGTCACCAGGGTGCCGGCAAGGGTTGCAGGGGATGTAGCACCGGCCATGGCCATGGATAAAATATTGCAAACAACATTGTTTCTGGCCGACACCATGATAATTTCGCAGCATTCCTTGATCAGCTTCAAGGGGCTCACGGGACAAGTGGTGAAAGATACGATGGGGCGTTTTGCCAACTGCTTGGCGCCACCGACGATGAGAGAGGCCATTTCGATGATCTTGGTCAACAGTGCTCCATTGCCGGGGCCGAAAGCGCAATGTTTGGTGGTGTTGGTGAGGAATGCTTCGGCATTGTGCAGGGGAACGGTCTCCTGGTGCACGTCATGGGCGCCGATGGCCTTTTCACAGAAATCGATTTCATCCAGATAATCGATAACCCGTGCGACATCTGCAAGATCCTGTTTTACCGGCGACCTGTTTTCACCGGTGTATGGATCATTGATTTTGACACCTTCACTGAAATTGGTGAAGTGAACTTTGTTTTCTCCAAGTACCAGGTCGTGTTTTGGGTCGCGACCGGCCAACAGAACTTTTGACGGGGCGGATTGAATGGCCTCTTCCACCATCTTTGGCGGTATCTTGACGATGCCGCCATTTCGGTCCACCCGTGCGCCGGCAGCCTCAAAACAATTCATGGCCGCATCATTTTCGATAAAAAGGCCCGTTTGATCAAGAACCTGCAGGGTGCTGTCGTGGAGTTCATCCAGCTCTTTGTCAGACAGGACCTCCATGCGGAGTCCGGGTCCTGCTAAGGGAGCCAAACACGGCTGTTTCACTTTTTCTATCATTCGCTCACTGCTCCATTGTGGTCTGTTTGTGTCGATGTCGATACTGTCGGTGGTTGGGGGTCAAGGACCCCATAGGCTCTGCCGAAACTGCGAACAATACTCATGAATGCACCCGGCAGTGGTACTTCCCTTTCCACAATCAGAATGCCTTGTTTCTCGGCCCTTTCCAGGACGGCCGTACTGTCGATACCTTCGTGACTGTCACAAAGAAATTGAATACGAAGGGCATCTGTCAAGGGTATCCTGAGGTGGTCAAGCTCTTTTGAAATCATCTGGAATATTTTTTCAACGGCATCTCGATCTACCTGGGTAAAGCATTGGCCGGCCGCCTCCGGATATGTGGCATTAAAAAGCGCATTAACGACAGCACCCGTGAGGTGGTTCACATCGGCCGAATCCCTCTCTGCTGTAAGCAGTAGGGACTTCAATTCCTTGAACAGAACCATCTTGATTACATCGACCCCTTCCCTGAGGGTGGGAACCAATTGGGTTTCGAATGTCATGATCACGCTTCCTTATAAGGGAGACGATGGATCAGATGCCGGGGCGGCGGTATGGTGTTGCTGGTCCAGCAATGCCTGCGCAAGGAATATTCAGCAAAATATTCGTGCCGCTAATTCTTCTGCATCATGCTTCTGCGACAGAAATCCACGACCGCTTTTTTCATTCCCCTGCGTGACCCAAGTTTCAGCGTGCGCTGGCGGATGATGCCATTGATGAAAGCAAGCAGCAGTGTCACCGTTTCGGAAACCGGCATCTCTTTGAATTCACCGCTTGCCATGCCGTCTTTGATACATTTCCTCAGATAGGATGTGAGCCACTTTCGCTGCTTGTCGAGCTTCTGTCTGCAGACATGCTTGGCGTCCTTGAGTTTGGCCGGACATGCGCTGACGACCAGATATATTTCATCAGGCCGTTCTTTGATAAAATCAAAGTGGAGGGTAAAAAGATTTTCGATTTTTTCAAACGGTGTCGATGTTTTCTGATTCAGCGACTCCAAGCGGGTAAAATAAGCCTCAAACCCATTGCGAATGATATGGGTAAAAAGATCGTCCTTCCCCTCAAAATGGTAATAGATCAAGGGCTCAGTAACCTTGGCTTCCCTTGCGATCTGCAGTGTCGTTGTCCCATCAAAACCCTGGGCGGCAAAAAGCCGTGTCGCTGTTTCAATAATATCATATTTTTTCATATGGACTCCCTGTAAATTCTTCTCTAAGCAGTTCTCGTTTTAATTTTGAATTCCCCGCTGTTTGCAACACGGCACGACGTGCATAATCATACACATCGTTTCATGACCCCCGTCATATAGAGCCCTTCCACCTAAAGGCAGGAAATTTTTATCGTTTACTGACAATAATGTTCATAGTATCTATCTGTCAAGGTAGAAATTGTCCGGGCCTTCCAGGAAACTTGACCATAAATTTATTTTAGGATAAAAATGAAGTAAAGGAGTCGCCAGTGATTGGAAAGACATATGATCAGATTTGCGTGGGAGATAACGCTGAATTTTCAAAGACGTTTTCAGAGGCGGACATCTATCTGTATGCGGGAATTTCAGGGGATTTCAATCCGGCCCATGTCAATGAGGCCTATGCACGGAATACTTTCTTTAAGACGCGGATTGCACATGGCATGCTTTCGGCAGGGTTGATATCAGCCGTTATCGGGACACAACTTCCGGGACCTGGATCGATCTATATGCAGCAGACCCTCTCTTTTATGGCACCGGTTTACATGGGAGATACCATCACTGCGCGCGTGGAAGTCGTCGAAAAAATAGACAAGAAGAAAGTACGGCTGAAAACAATCTGTATAAATCAGAAAGCGGTCATTGTGCTGGAAGGAGAGGCCGTGGTTAGTCCACCCAGACCATAATCCTAATAATATAACGGTTGCTATAAATATGTTCTGTTATCAGCGATCTTCAGGTTTCCATTTCCAGTTTTCATAGTAATCCCAACTCACCATGGAATTGAGTTGCCTCAGTTCGGAATCTTTTTCATGGATGACGCATTTCATGACGTCTCCCCCCGAGACCAGACCGATAATATTGCCGTCTTCTTCGATCAGCAGGTGTCGGACCCTGAGCCCCAGGAATTTATCCATGAGATTGAAGACTGTATCGGAGTGGGGTGCCGAAATCGGATGGGTGGTCATGTAATCCTCTATCAACGCGCTTTTAGGATCAAATCTTTTCCGGGTGATATTCCGCATAAGATCTCTTTCCGTCCAGATACCGATGATTTTTTCATCTCTGGTGACAAGAATGGCGCCCACTTTTTTCTGATTCATTTTTTCAAGCGTGGCAAAGAGGGTCGTTCCTACGGGAACCGAAACGATTTCGCGTCCTTTGTCCGCCACCATCTTTTTTGCTGTTTCCATTTTTATCTCCATTCTATTCTTTTTTGCTGCTTGAAAACTGCTTTTCCAGCATGATTTTAAGTATGGTCCGGTCGGTTTCGATCATGCCCTGGGTGCTCAACAGACCGATATTCTGCATGGTTTTTTCTGCTGAAGCAGCGATAATACCATCCGTGGATTGTACCTGTACTCCCTGAAGGGAAAAGAGCGCCGCTTGAACAGCCGTTCCCGCAGCGGTTGCGAGTTTCAGGGAGCAGCCTGCCTTGGCGCCATCGCAAATGACACCGGCCAGATCCTCGGTGAGATTCGTAATGGCCCCGGCCATATGATGTAGGGTTCCACCCAGAAGGTGGGTTACACCTGCAGTGGCACCGGCACCCGCGGCCACAGAACAGCCGCAGACAGCGGACAATCTGCCCGTATGTGCCTTGACATAGGCGGTAATGATGTGACTGATGCCGATGGCTTCAAGGATGACCTGCCTGTCACATTCAATATAATCCTTGACAGCCCAAATCGGTAAAATGGCAGTAAGCCCATGATTGCCGCTCCCGGCTGAGCTCATGGCCGGCAGTGAAACACCCGCCATACGGGCGTCGGATGCCGCAGCGGTCAAAAGTCTGGATGCAACGATCATATCCCGTTTTATCATACCTTGTCTGACGAGTCTTTCCAGAGCTTTGCCGATACCCAGCCCGGACCCGTGCTTCAGACCATATTCAGCCAGCCGCATGTTATACTGGACACCCTCCTCCAAAAATGTGAAATCATCATCATCCAGATCGTCCAGGAGCTCAACCAGTTCGGCCAGACTGAGACCCTTCAACCATGCTTCGACCTTGAGAAGTTTTGATTTCCCTCCTCCATTTTCCCCGGTGGCCAGGAGCACGCTGTCTAGGACAGGCTGTCCGTTCATTTTCAAAGATACAATATTATCATGCAGCTTTTCTATAATGGCTTCGGCTGTATCGGTGTTACTCCTGACGATGGTCTTGACATAGATTCCCTGCTTGTCTTCCAGGAGATTGACCGACACTTTTTTTCGGTCCAGAAGTTCCCTGGCCTTGCGGACAACCGAGCTGTCAATGGTTGCGAGCACCTCCAGACGACGGGCTGGATCACCACCCAGTGCCCCCAGTGCGCCGGCTATATCCAATCCATTTAGCCCCTTGGTTCCGGGTATGGCAACGGCGATACCGTTTTTGTAGATGTTGGGATCCACCCAGATTTCTATGGCGGTAATCGGCTCACCGGGGATAAGGGATGCGGCAGCCGCAGCGGCCAGCGCGATGGCAACCGGCTCGGTACATCCCAACGCAGGGGCTACCTCTGCTCTTAAAACATCCTTGACGCTGAAACCTTTCTCTTTTTTCATGGACAGTTCGTCTCCTTGTTAAAATTTGAATTCCCCGCTGCTTGCAGCGTGGGATGAATTCAAATTATAGATTAAGATCCATATTATTGCAAAAGAGCGGTGCTGAACCGCAACAGCGAGCAATAATCCCGTGGGTTCTGCCGTGCGGCAGTGCTTCGCATGCCGCGGGGTCAGCGAGCGAATCTTCAAATCTGAAAGATTTCAGGAAAACTCCGTAATACCCTGTAGGTTCTGCCGTTCGACAGTGCTTTGCATTCTGCAGGGATAGGAATATTAGCCTTTCGCATCGGAGCGACACAGTCGCGTTCTATAAAATCGTGCTACGATTTTATTTTCCAACCCAAACAGCTGGTATTCCTTGTATGCTGGGATGCTGCTTTCTACTCTTAGCCTTTTAGCGGTTTAGGCTGTTAGGTGCCCCTGCTAACAGCTATCGTACCCTCCAACTCTGATCTTCCCCTCGGTACCTCGAATCCTGGAGCCCCGTATATGGATCAACTCTTTTGAAGATGATCCATATATTCATATTCTATAGCCAAAAAAAGCACATTGCAAGGGCAGGCGGTAAATGACCGGGAAGCGAAGCTGGATCAGACAGCATTCCTTACGGTCGATGCGAAGCACTGCTGCACGGCAGAACATTCCTTCCTGTTGACGCGACTTGAGATAGCTTCTCTTCTTGCTGTGAGGGTCCTCAAGCTGCCTTCTGGTGATGATGTTGTTGGGTGCTAAAAACGCTCCATGTTGTTGCATGACCCAATATTGTATGCTATATGTTGCGGCATGAATGCTTCAGACACGCTTTCCAGTCCCGGGAAAAAGAATAAAGTTTTTGTTCTCGATACCAATGTCATCCTGCATGACAGTACCTGCCTTTACCATTTTGATGAGCATGATGTGGTGATTCCCATCGTGGTTATCGAAGAACTGGACCGCTTTAAAAAAGGTAAAGACATCCTCAACTGCAATGCCCGGGAATTCCTCCGTTCTCTGGATGCCCTGACAGGGGACAGTATTTTCAACGGTGGTATTCCCATTGGTGCCGGTAAAGGAAACATATCGGTCAGGCTCGGCTTGCCCTTTCATCAAAAAATCACCACTAATTTTTCAAGAGACAAGGTGGATCACCACATCCTAAATGCTGCCTATCACGTGGCCCTCGATGCATCCTTTCAGCATGTCATACTGGTTACGAAAGATATCAACCTCCGGATGAAAGCCAAGTCTGTCGGCCTCCTGTCCGAGGACTACACCACCGATCACGTCAAAAGTGTTTCCGAGCTCTACAAGGGAAAACGTGTAGTCGAAAGCATTCCCGAACCCATTATCGATCTTATGTTCACAACCCCTTTTGCGATGGGTTCCGGGGAGATGACATTTGAAAGAGAATTATTACCCAACGAATTTCTGATCATGCGGAATGGCAGCAAATCCGCCCTGGGTGTTTATGATGCCAAGACGGATCAGATCAAGCGGATCGAGAATAGAAGCTGTTATGGTATTCGTCCGCGAAATGCCGAGCAGGCATTTGCACTGAACGCACTGCTGGACAGGGATATCCCTCTGGTGACACTTTCGGGAAAAGCCGGCACAGGAAAGACCTTGCTGGCTCTGGCTGCTTCCCTTGAAACCAAACGCTATTATCGCCAGATTTTTCTTGCACGGCCCATTATTCCTTTGAGCAACAAGGACATTGGATATCTCCCCGGTGATATCAACTCGAAGCTCGATCCATACATGCAGCCCCTGTACGACAATCTAACGGTCATACATAATCAGTTTTCCGGTAAAAACGGTGGCAATCGACGCATTGAGGATCTTCTGACCGAGGAAAAAATCATTGTAACACCCTTGTCATATATCCGTGGCAGGAGTATCGTAAAGGTGTTCTTTATTGTTGACGAGGCCCAGAATCTTACGCCTCATGAAGTCAAGACCATTATTACACGCGCCGGGGAAGGGACCAAGCTTATTTTCACCGGTGATATCTATCAGATCGACCACCCATACCTGGACAGTCAGTCCAACGGCCTCAGCTACCTCATCGAAAAGATGAAAGGGCAGAAACTGTACGCGCATATCAACCTGGAAAAAGGCGAGAGATCCGAGCTGTCGGATCTGGCAATTCAGCTTTTATAGGTACAAGTTTGACAAGCTCGAAAAAAGTCCAAATTAGACGGTTTTGTAAAAAGTTCAAATTCAAGGCGTGCAAATTTTGCCATCATGAGGCGTACTTACTGTACGTTGAATGATTGCGAAATGCAGCACAACGCTGAAGTTGGGCTTTTTACGAAACCGTCAAGTTTTAAGCAATAAGTTGTAGGCGATAAGCCACTAACAGCCTACAGTCTAACAGCCTCCAACCCCTCTGAGATGACGAATTCCATCTCCCGGCACCTTTTCTTGACATTTTGCCAGAAGATAAGCTAAAGAAAAGGACCCTTTCGCAATAAACACGGATCTTAATCTATAATTTGAATTCATCCCGCGCTGCAAGCAGCTGGGAATTCAAATTTAAATATGAAAAATAACGGTAGCGCCGTTACAAGGAGAAAACCATGGAAGCAAAAGTTTTGCTTGTGGACGATGAAAAAGATTTTTTGGAATCCATGTCTGAAAGAATGCGACTGAGAGGCATGGATGTCACGACAGCCTCTTCTGCAAAAGAAGCCCTGGATTTCATTGAAAGTGATTTTTTTGATGCCGTTATTTTAGACTTCCAACTCCCGGAAATGGATGGCCTGGCTGTCTTGAAAAAAATAAAAACCAGACACCCCGAGGCACAGATCATCCTGTTGACCGGACATGCATCTCTGGAGAGGGGTTTAGCGGCAATGAAGGGAGGCGCCTCTGATTATCTTGAAAAACCAGCTGACCTTGATTCGCTTTCAAAAAAAATCAAAGAAGCCAAAGCGGAAAAGATGCTGGTCGTGCAGAAACAGCACCTGGACAGCGTCCTGGATACCATAAAAAAATACGGCATATAGACCTGCCTGTTGATATGTTTTGCCCGGCAGTCAAAGAATTTTGAGCTAAGGCAATGGATAAGCAGGTCTCAGCATAGACAGGATTGCGATAAGAACACCCCCAACAAGGGTGTAGGGTTGAGGAGGTAAAATGGAGAAATTAAAAGTCGTGGACATGATGGTGCCACTTTCGGAATATGCAACGGTGTCTGAAGACGCAACACTTTATGATGCGGTTTCGGAACTGGAAAAGGCCCAGGAAGAATTTGACCACACCCGTTACCGACACAGAGCCATTCTTGTAATGGACCATGATGGTAATGTACTTGGCAAACTGACCCAGCTGGATGCCCTGAAAGCTCTCGAGCCCAAATATGATGCCATGCTGGATCGCCAGCGATCTCATCATTTGGGGTTCACCAAGGCATTTATGAGATCCATGTTGAAAGATGAGCACCTGTTCGCCAGCCCACTGGAAGATATCTGTCGCAAATCCGGTGAACAGAATGTCAAGAAACACATGCAAACGATATCTGAGGGAGAATTTATTAAAGAGGAAGCAACCCTGGATGAGGCTATTCATCAGCTTGTCCTGGGACACCATCAGTCTTTGCTGGTGACGAGGCAAGGATCAATTTCCGGTATATTGAGACTGACAGATGTGTTTGCAGCCGTTTACCATACCATGCGGGAGTGTTTTTAGAACCGATAGGTTTTTTCTTATATTCAAACCAAGATTGATCTCAGACCAGGTTAGCGTAGCTCAAGGAGGAATGGCTTGATGAACGATTCAACAGGCGATCATTTACAGGAAAATAGTTTTGACTGGAAAAAAACGGGATTTCTTGTTTTGGGCATCGTGCTTTTTTGTGTGGTCTATTACTCGTCAGCCTGGCCGGATGCAGTGGATCCCATGGACAAACATTTTGTCTTAAGCCGTGAGGGTAAGGGCGCTATCGCCGTTTTCTTGCTGGCAGCTACCTGGTGGGTTTTTGAGGTGGTTCCCATTGGTGTCACGAGCTTGGCCATAGGGGTACTGCAGGCCTTGTTCCTGATCCGGTCGGCCAGGGATGCTTTTACGGATTTCATGGTGCCCTCGGTTATGTTTATTTTTGCATCCATCATGATCGGGCTGGTATTTACAAAAACCGGATTGACACGTCGTCTGGCTTATAAAATGCTGATTATTGTGGGCGAAAAGACCAGTATGATTTATCTGGGTTGTTTTGTGGTCACCTCAGCCCTTGCTCACATCATGGCGCATACGGCGGTGGCTGCAACTATTTATCCTCTGCTCGTTTCGATTTACGCACTCTATGGCGAAGGGGATAAAAAAACGAAATTCGGGAAAGGCTTGTTCATCGGGATGGCATATGTCGCAGGTGCCGGGAGCATCGTAACGCTGCTGGGAGCCGCTCGTGGCGCAGTGGCCCTGGGATTTTACAAGGACATCATGAATGTTGACATCACCTTTTTTCAGTTAACCTGGTACATGTTTCCCATCGGTTGGCTCATGACCTTTTTATTATGGGGATTTTTCATGATCTTTTTCAAACCGGAAAAAGCAACAATTCCCGGTCTGAGGGAAAAAGCCAAAAAACTTAACGATGAACTGGGTTCCTTGACAAGAAATGAAATCAAAGCTGCATTGATTGTGGGAACCTGTATCCTGGTTATGGCAGCCAAGCAGTTCCTGCCCGCGCTTGCACCCATAGACAAAACGGCCATTATTCTGATTTCAACGATTCTGTTTTTTGTCACCGGGATAATGGATCTGGATGACCTGGAAGCCATACCGTGGAATATCATTCTGCTGTTTGCCGGTGCCATGAGCATCGGTAACTGTCTGTGGCAGACCGGTGCCGCCAACTGGATGGCGGTCAACTGGCTGGCCATGTTTCAGGAAGCCAACTGGTTCGTATTTGTTATGAGCATCGCATTTTTTGTCATGGTTATGACGAATGTCATCATGAATGTCGCGGCCATAGCCATTTCCCTGCCCGTGGCACTGGTTATTGCCCCATACCTGGGCGTGTCCGGGGAAGTTATTTTGTTTTCTGCTTTGGTCACGGCGGGAATGCCATTCCTGTTGCTGGTGGGTGCTGCTCCCAATGCCATTGCTTACGACTCCAAACAGTTTACGACCGCAGAGTTTTTCCTGTACGGCATACCAGCCAGTATCATCTTGATGGTGGTCACCGGGTTTGCCGTATTTGTTCTCTGGCCTCTGATGGGGATGTCGGTGACGTTGCCACCAGCCGGCTAACCCGAATCTGTCATGAAAATTTTAAAAAATTTTCACCCTTCGGGCGCTCCCTGATAGGCCCATTGACTGTGTTATCAGGACCTTGCAGTAGCAAGCTACGGCTGCGCTCCTGAGTGCCTTGTCAATGAACCCATCAGGGGCATGAAATATCCGGGTTAATCTGAGCATTACGTGAATTTTACAGATAATTCATTGTTTTCTTTTGTTCTGGAGCGATATCGTCGCGTTCGATAAAATCGTCCTACGATTTTATTAGGGGTCTTTCTTTTTTATGAGGTTCTGGTAGAGCTTTGTCAGTTTGACAAAGGATTCCTGACTGCCGCCATGGTCAGGATGAAATTTGAGGGCCTGCTTACGATACAGCCGGGTAAACGTACCGGCGTCCATTTGACGCAGATTTTTCCATGGTGTTTCAAACAGCCGGCTGGCTTCCGCCATGCTTAATCGGACCTTTTCGGGTGGCCGATAGGCGCGATGACGATTCATGAATTCATGCAGGTATCGCGGAACAGGGGAGGCCTGCCGAACGGCATGATCAAAATAGAGAATGACATATCGACGGAGATATTCCTGTAGTTTGCCGGTCCCGGGCATGCCAGCCCAGAAGATGTCGTCCTTGTTCAGGGCACAAACAGACTTGATAAGCAGGGTATCCACTTTCTCCTGTTGGGCCCTGATATCGGTCTGGCCCGGATGCGAAGATAGAAGGTGTTGTTGAAAGTCGAAGATGACGGAGAGGTACCGGATCAATTCACGTGGGCGGATGATGCGTTCTTCCCGCATGAAATACTGCTCGATCTCATCACGGGATTTGGCGCTGAGCGCCCGGAAGAATTTGCCCGGCATCCGGTGAATCTGCTTCTGATCCATGGATCCAAATCTTAGAAAATGGATTCGTCGCTTGTCGAACAGGTGAAAATCCTGAACAACCGTATCCGACCCGGATTGCGGTGTTTTTGTTTTCCGCTCAAACCCTTGAATAACCCGTTGGATTTCAGGATCCAAAAAATCCCAGAATATTCTATCCAGTTCACCTTCGGTCGGATTTACACCGCGTTCTCTTAGTGTTTCTTCTACTACCTCATCGAAATAATAGCCCTTTCCTCCCGGATAGATGATGTACTGAGTGGGATCTGCTCCAAGATCGAATAAAACACGGCTCTTCAACTGCGAGTCCTCCTGGAAGGTTTCGCGAATGTAATAGTGTGTCTGCTGCTTAATCCGCTCTTGCGCAAGGTACATGGCGTTCTCGATCCGTTTTTCTGCGGGCACTATACTTTATGAGTTTTAGCTCCTTACCTTCATGAAACTTGGCAAGTCGTATTTCATGAAGGCGATATATTCTTTTCACATATACCGCTTTTCGATTGAGGCAGCAATAGAGGTGTTTTCTTGGGCTTATGTAGAAAACTACCTAGTGCCCATCCATAAATGGTCTTTTAACGCCCTGTCGGTGTTGAACGACATGATTTAACTCCTCAAAATAGTGCACTATTCACCCCAATGGCACTTCCTGCGGGCGCCTGCGGGTTAAATCTGTCGTCCGCCTTAGCATAACGCAAGTATCTTTATTTCTGGACGGACACTACCGAATTCCGTATGTCTTGTATTTTGTCGGTGCCGGTATTAGATTATCTGAATCATCTTCCAAAAGATGAAATGGTTGGTTTGACCTCACAAATCAGAAGATCGGCTGTTTCTATTTCTCCCAACTAATTGGGAGAAGAGCCATGTTAGAGAAGAAATGATGAGATGAATATTCTGGAAGCCAGAAACCTGAGCAAGACATATACGGTTGAAAACCGCCGTATCACGGTGTTGGAGGATATTTCGTTGTCCATCGCCCCGGGAGAGTTCGTGGTTATTTCGGGAAGCAGTGGCAGTGGAAAGACCACCCTCTTGACACTTCTTTCCGGACTGGACCAACCATCCTCCGGATATGTTGCCATACAGGGGCAGGAGATCACGGGTGCCACGGAAGATGAGCTGGCACCCATTCGCAATCGTATGATCGGGTTTGTTTTTCAATCCTTTCACCTGGTGCCTTCCATGACGGCCAAGGAAAACATTATGTTTCCAGCGGAAATCATGGGCAAAAAGGATGCGGAACAGACCGCCCTGAGACTCTTGAGACGGGTGGGGCTGGCAGACAGGGCAGACAATATGCCCAGTCAGCTTTCCGGCGGAGAAAAACAGCGCGTATCGCTATGCAGGGCCATGGTCAACCAACCCAAACTGTTGTTTGCTGATGAGCCCACCGGAAATCTCGATTCGGAAAATGGCAACAGGGTTCTTTCACAACTCATCGACCTGAAAACCGAACAGGGTGCAACCCTGATTCTGGTTACCCATAACCCGGATATCGCCAGGGCGGCTGATCGTATTATGACTCTTGAGGACGGCAGGCTTACCCAAGATATTTCCAGGACTCCGGGACAGGGACCATGATGATCCATCCTGGGTTTATCCGACGTGAAATCGCACGGTCGTCAAAGCAGGCCGTGGTTTTCATTCTTTGTGTGGGTCTTTCCCTGGTCACCCTCACTGCATTCAGCGGTTTTTCAAAAAGTATCCATCAGTCTTTGCTACACGATGCCAGGAAGCTGCATGCTGCCGACATCATTATTCGCAGTTACGAGACCCTCTCGGAGCCCTTATCCCGGGCGATTTCAGAATATGTTCAGGAGGGGCGTGTGGCACTTGCAAAGTATCATGAATTCTACAGTGTCATTCGAACCAGTGATGACAGCACCTCCGTGCTTTCACGGCTGAAAGTCGTGGAAAAGGGCTATCCTTTCTATGGGGAGGTCCTGCTACAATCCGGCAGGTCACTTCATGAGGTGTTGACCTCCGGCCAGGTCGTCGTGGCACCGACGCTCCTGGATCGTCTGGGGTTGAAGATTGGCGACACCATTCAGGTGGGCTATACTTCTTTGTCCATTCAAGACGTGGTCCTGTCCGAGCCTGACCGTCCCATCAGTCTTTTTTCTTTTGGACCACGCGTTTTTATTGCCGCTGAAGACCTCGATGCGCTGGGTTTGCTCCAGACCGGCAGCCGCATACGACACGTGAATCTACTAAAAGTCGAAGACAATGCACAGACAGATGCCCTGGTTCACCGACTCAGCCAGATAGCCGATCTGGAGAGGGAACAGGTTGATACTTTTCAAACGGCCCGGTCGCGGATCAAGCGCTTTTTTGAACAATTTATGTTTTTCCTGAACCTGGTGGGCATTTTCATTCTGGTTGTTTCAGGCGTCGGTATTCAGAGCACTTTGACGGCCTTGTTGAATGAAAAACAGTATGCCATCGCCATTATGAAGGCCCTGGGTGCCACCAACCGTCATATTCTGGTTCATTATATGGTCATTGTTATACTTCTGGGTAGTATCGGTATGGGGGCGGGCATCCTGATGGGCATACTCATCCAATATGGTCTGGCCAATCTCCTTTCCGTATTTCTGCCACCAGGGACACCTTTCCTGATTGCATGGTCAGGTTTGGTGGAAAGTGCGGGTTTAGGCATGCTGGTGCTGCTGATCTTCTCTTTTGTACCGCTCTACCGGCTGAGAGACATGCATCCGGTTATGGTGTTGCGCCAAGACATTCCCGTGCTGAGCAGTCAGTGGCCTGTATTTGCTTGTTACGGGATGCTCGCCCTGTTTTTCTTCGGGTTGGTAATTCGGCACATGCAGGATGTGCGTTTTGGACTTTATTTTATGGCCGGTTTGGGGGGGCTCATCATGATAACCACGCTGGTGACCTATGCAATGCTCAGCCTGTTAAGACGCAAGCATATCCAGAACCTGGCCTTTCGTCAGGCGGTCAAAGGCCTGTTTCGAAAGGGTGGTGCAACCCAAACAATTATGGTGTCGATGACAACCGCGTTGTGTGTGATCTTTTCCATATATCTGCTGGAGCAGAATCTCAACGCCACCTTTGTCACGTCTTTTCCACAGAACAGCCCGAATCTCTTTTTCCTCGATATTCAGCCGGATCAGACAACAGCTTTTTCAAAAACCGTGGATAAAAACGTCTTGTTTTACCCCATCGTTCGGGCCAGGGTCACCCATGTCAACAGTGCTCCCATCAATCGCAAGGCAGAGCGCAGTAAGAAGAGGGATAATCTTGCCCGTGTTTTTAATTTGACCTACCGGAGCCATCTCCTGGACGACGAGCTCATCCTTGAGGGTGAAAAACTTTATCGTGATGACTGGCAGGAGATTCAGGTGTCGGTTCTGGATACCGTCATTGACATGCAGCCCATGGATATCGGGGACACCCTTCAATTCAACATTCAGGGTGTTCCGTTGATAGCACGTATATCGAGTATCCGATCCCGCACAAAAGGATCGTTGCGTCCATTTTTCTATTTTGTTTTCAAAAAAGAGACCCTCATATCGGCACCGCAAACCCTGTTTTCGGCGCTGCGTGTGTCTCCGGAGAACGTCGGGCCCTTACAGACCCGGGTGGTAAAGCAGTTTCCTAACATCAATGTCATCGACGTCTCTGAAACGATTCGCGTGTTTGCAGGCATCATGAAACAGCTGTCGGGGATTGTTCAGGGCTTTAGCGCCCTCAGTATCCTCGCCGGTGTTCTGATACTCATCAGTTCGGTTTTTGCCACCAGGGTGGAACGGATCACCGAATCGGTTTATTACAAGATACTTGGGGCAAAGACGTCATTTGTGGTAAAGGTGTTCTCATTGGAAAATCTGTTGATAGGGCTCACCAGCAGCGTGCTGGCCGTTGTCATTTCCCAGGTGGAAACCTATCTGATCTGTCGGTTTGTATTGGAAATCGACTTTCAAATGTTTTTGCTATCCTGCATATCGATGGTGGCGGGTGCAGTGGTGCTTGTCAATGGGGTCGGGATCCTGTCGGCACGATCGATTCTCGAAAAAAAACCGATTACGTACTTGAGGGAGCAGCCTGATGCATAATCCAGATGTTCTTTTTGCGGGAAAAAAATCTGCGGGCAGGTGCCTGTGGTCCAGAAATACGCTGACAGCACTCGCGGTGTTTCTGTTTGTCCTCCTGAGTATATTTGCCTGCAGCAATGAATCCCCTTCTGCCGAGAACCGGTCCGAATCGCAGGGTAGCGATGGTGTAGGCCCGGGTACCATCGTGGCTGTTGGAGACAGCCTGACAGCCGGTTATGGTGTGGATGAGACCGAGGCATATCCGGCCTTGCTCGAAAAACGCCTCCATCTGGATGGTTTTTATTACAAGGTCATTAATGCGGGAATCAGCGGTGAAACCAGCAGTGGAACACTGTCGCGTATCGAATGGGTGGTCCGTTCTCTCAAACCGGACATTATTATTCTGGAAACCGGTGCCAATGACGGTTTGCGGGGTGTCGATCCGGCAGTGCTCGAAAAAAATCTGGATGAGATTATCACTATTGTCAAGAGTAGTGGAATTAAGATTCTTTTAGCTGGAATGAAAATGCCGCCCAATCTCGGGCCGGTCCACACGGCCCGTTTTTCAAACGTCTATCCAAAAATTGCCGACAAGCACCATATTGTCTTGATTCCCTTTTTCCTGGAAAGCGTGGCCGGCAAAACACGTTACAACCTTCCAGACCGGATGCACCCCAACGCTGAGGGATATCGCCGGATTCTGGATGATATCTACCCGCATGTGCTGGTGGTTATCAAGGGGGAGAAGGGTTGATGGGAAGGGTCGGAGGGTCCGAGGTGTGGAGGGTTGGAGGGAAAGATCAGGTTTAAAGGTTTGGAGCGGTTGTTTGATGTTATTGGTCATTCGAATTTAGGTCATTGGGTATTGTTTGGGATTTTGGATTTGGTGCTTTGGATTTAAACGATATGGCTTGTCTGCTGGCTAAGAAATTGTGAAATAGATACGTTATTCATGCTCTTGCTGCAAAGAGAACTAGGGGTGTTCATGGGATTGTTACAATTTTTTTCTCCAAAATCATTTGACGTTTTCGAAGAAAAGGGTGACCGGTTGGTCAGGTCCCACGATCTGGGGCTGGCGAAACTGCAATATGAAGAGGCCTTGTCACGTCTGGAAAGGTCTTCCCTGCCGGATGTATCGGAGCACAAGGATAGAATCAAGATAAAAATCCGGGAAGCCCGTGAGTCCCTGGCTCTGCAGCATAAGGTGTCTGCGGAAGAACTGGTGGCGGCCGGGTGTTTTGAGGAGGCCGGGGAGCTTCTGGACTTGGCGCGGGAATTAACCCGTGATCAGCAGTTGATTCAGGAAGTGGATACGCTGGTGGCCGATGTTGCTGCAGGTATTCCCGTGGAATTTTCGACCGAGGCCTGGCAAGGGACCGATGACGAAGTCTTTGATATGGAGGATGACGAGGCCTATTTTCTGGTTCTCTGCAGTACCCTGCCGGATGAGATCCAGGACGTTTATGCGGGTTTGGGCGAAAATTTTCGATCCGGGTATATTGCGCTGAACAAAGGGGCATTCGAGCTTGCGGCAGACCTGCTGGATAAGGCTCTGGCTGATCAGGAAGAACGCACAACGTATGTCCATCTGGAACTTGCCACGGCCTATCTGAATCTGGGAGATGCCCACACTGCCAGGGATCTTCTAGAGGTTTTTATCGATGCATACCCTGAATCTCTCCGGGCATATGAAGTGCTTTGCGAAATCTATTGGGAGTTTGAGGCGTATGACCTGGCGGACAACCTTCTGCAATCCTGTCCGGACAAGCTCAAGACATCAGTGCCTCTCCTGCTGTTAATGGGTGAAACCCATTCCCGCTCCGGGAAACAGGCAAAGGCTGTTTCTTTCTACCTGAAAAGCATCGAATATCTTGGATGGAACGAAACCATCGCCGTTGCCCTGGCAAAGACTTATGAAGCCATGGACAGGAAAGAAGATGCGCTGGTGACCTACGCGGAAGTTATGGATAGCTGCAAAAGCTGTCGCAGCCGGGTAAATCCTTTTGTCAAACAGCGATATGCGGAGCTTAACTATGAAGCAGGCGATATTTCAAGCGGGCTTCTGGAAACCTATTTTTCCCTTTGCCGGGAGAATCATGAAAACCAGGCTCATTATTTTACCAGGATCAGCGATATTTACAATCGACAGGGCTACCCTGCAGAGGCCCAGCGATATCTGGCATTTGCCCGAAAGAAAGAAACGGGAAAGGACTCACCAGAATCTGAGAATTGAAATCCTAAATCCGAATATCGAAATCCTAAACAAATTAAAATATTGAATGTTCAAATGACCTAAAAAAGCCCTTCTGCTTGATTGTTTGTGGTCTTGTTTGGAGCATTTTAATTTTTGTCATTGAGTATTGTTTCGGATTTCGATATTCGTGCTTCGATTTAATAAAAGGCACCACTGTAGCATTTTATGATGTTATCCCAGAACGGAAAAGGTGCTCCCCTGGATGATCTCACGGTTTCGTGAGAAGATGCCCGTGTTCAGGGTGACGTCAACATGGGGCAAGCGAACTTGCAGCGGTTCTGCATCATGGTCATGGCCGTTTTCAGAAGCGTCGATCAACACCGCCATCAAACGGCCGATGGCCGGGCCGTTTTTGTACTGATTGCCGCTGGTGCCAATGGCAAGATAAAACCCTCTGAGATCGGATTTGTCGTAAATAGGAATCCAGTCGTCGGTTACATCATAGAGATCGGCGATCCCCCTGGGACTGTTTGGGATCTGAAGTTCCGGTATTCGCTTGGCCAGGCGATAGGTCTGGGCCTGGTACTGCTTCAGGGTGACATCCCTGTTGAAGTGGTCCGGATCGTCGACCCAGTCTTTTTCGTCGCAGGCAGGGTCCTCGCTGCCCACCAGGACCAGGTTGCCTGTTTCAGGTCGATGATACCCACCCAGATCACCATCTCCCACCACCATACCATCGGTTTCATAGCTGAACGTTTCCGGTGAAGGCACAAAGTGCACTTCGTGACGCAGCGGTTGGGTTTTTATATTCATTTTATCGGCAATACCAGCCATCTGGTTGATCACGGCAGAATGCGGTCCGGCAGCATTGACCAGGATCGGGGCATCGATACGGGTGCCATCTTTCAGATCTATCCCCCGGACAGCGTTTCCATCTGAACGAATTGCCACCACCGTGGCATTGAAAAGAAATGCTGCTCCTTTTGACTCGGCGGCCCGCTGGATGTTGTGAACAGACAATACAGGATCGTTGATATAACCGTCGTTGGGATAATAGAGAATGGTGTCGCCGATTTTATCCTTGGGCGGGTCATTAAATCCAGAGTCCTCGGGGCGCTGGGGCGGATAAAATGAATCGTGCACAAAATGAGGCATCCGTATGAACAGTTTTTCCCGGTTCCATATCTCATAGGGTATCCCCAATGCATCGTGAAGTTCCATGTGTTTGCGAGGGAGATGGCCGGGTTGGTACATATTTACCAGACCGGTCTGGTTAAATTTGGCATAGCCCTTTTCATCTGAAACACCGATGTATTCCGACCAGTTTTTCCAGTCGAACCAGCTGTCATAGGCGATGGCGGTGCCTTCCAGGGTGGAGTAATGGGTCCGGATAATGGCGCAGGTGTTGCTGGTGGAACCGTACCCGGCAGCCGCCAGCTGGTCCACGTTAAGGGTCCGGTATCCTTTTTTGCACAGTTCGTAAGCGATGGCTGCCCCGGATATCCCGGCGCCGATGATGATGCAGTCGTAACTTGCGTTCACTTTATATTTTCCTTTTCAAGTGGCATTCAGAAGCTCGGTTATTTTCTTAATTCATACCTCCAACCCTTTTATCCCCCTCGAACTCTTGAACCCTGGTTTAGGTTCAGCTCTTATTGGAAATGACCCAATGGTCATGACAGATCTGGATGCTTTGATCCACGTGTTCACGAGGCACCAGGAGCGAAATACGAAAGGAAGTGGTGGTGACGGCATGTGTGCTGATGTTGTTTTCCGCTAAGAGTTCCAGGGTTTTCAGCAATGTCTGGTTGTTTCGGTTCAGCCCCTCTCCGATCAGTGATACTGCTGCCAGGTTCGTGTCGAAAGACAGGTCGGAACCGAATTTTTTTTCAAGACCGGTTTTGATATCCTTCCAATCGTATATCTGACCGGCAGGTACCACAAAACTTGCCTGCGATAGACCTCTGTTTTCGGCAACATGGGTTATGCTGACTTCTTTGACTGCGACCTGCTCGGTTTCCAGATAAGCGATTACCTCCTGAAAGCATTGGCCCACATTCTTTCCGGACATGCGGACACGCTCGATGTGCTTTTCCCTTACAACAGCCTGAACCCCGAGCAGCTTTCCGGGAGACAATTTTCGTATAATGGTTTCACGACCGGGATGAAATGTACTCCGGGCGTAAAGAGCGATGTTCTTTTCCTTGGCGAACTGTACAGCGTGAGCATTGAGTACTTTGGCCCCGGCAGTGCTCATTTCCTGCATTTCCGGATAGGAAATTTCGGGTAGATGCCGGGCGTCGGCAACCACGGCTGGATCTGCCGAGTATACGCCATCCACATCCGAATAGATCTCACAGCGTTCGGCATCCAGTGCGGCAGCGAGTGCCACGGCCGAGGTGTCTGAGCCGCCCCGACCCAGGGTGGTGATGTCTCTTTTGTAGCTGACACCCTGAAAACCGCCGATGATCACAACCTTGTCCTTGGCCATTTCGTCCTGTACCCGGAAAGGACGGACCTCGATGACCTGGGCATCGTTGTGCCGGTCGTTGGTGATGATGCCGGCCTGTGAACCGGTGAGAGAGACGGCATCGATACCCATTTCGTTCAAAGCCATGCAGAGCAGGGCCATGGTGATGCGTTCACCTGTGGAAAGTAGCATATCCATTTCGCGTCTGGGTGGTTTGGGGGAAAATTCGCGCGCCATGGACAGGAGGTTATCGGTGGTTTTCCCCATGGCTGAAACAACAACGGCAATCTGGATCTGCTGTTGTTTGACATGGGCGATCAGCCTGGCGATTTGTCGTAATTTGTCAATGTTGGCAACACTGCTGCCACCGTACTTTTGAACGATGCAGGTCATTTTCTGTGCATTCCTTGATAAAACCAAGCTACTTGGTCGTTGATATGCCGTGGGGATATCATCCACCCATGACGTAGAGCAGTAAGCTATAAGCAGCTTACAGCTTATAGCTTATATCCCAAAGACTTTCCCATGACAAGTGCTGTCCCGGCACTGCTATAGCGTTTATCAGAATAATGTTCCGAAGCCGCTCCGGCAAATAACGTCAAACAACCGCTCGAACTTGCAAATAAGTGTTCGTAAGGAATACCAGCGGCACGGTCTCCAAAAAGTATCCGTCTCTCGACGATGCCAAATTATGTATTACATCGTGGCGATAAAATTGTTGTATGATTTTATGGAACGCGATGCACTCGTGTCAAAGAGGTGCCCGGATTGAAAATGCTGTTGTCGCCGGTTACTGCTTCGGCGGGGCAGCCTTACTTGAATGGGCGCGATCCGGAGCGAAATTGAAAGGCTTTGCCACTTTTCACGGTGGCTTGAAGACCCCGGAAGGCCAAGACTATTCCCAAACCAAAGGAAGACTACTGGTCATGCATGGTTCCGCCGACTCGGCTAACCCCATGAACCAGTTTGCGGCCTTGACCAATGAACTGGAAGCGGCCGGGGTTTCCCACGAGATGATCACCTACAGTGGTGCTCAGCACGCCTTTACTGTTTTTGACGGCTCTCGTTATCAGGAGGAGGCGGACAAAAAATCCTGGAAGCGTTTTCAGGAGTTTCTTGCAGCAACACTGATGTAATGATGTCGGCAGTCCTGTTGGGAGCTTTCATCGTCTTGGGTCATCATCATATAAGAAATCATATAACGATTTCTTATTATTCGAACGGAAAATCCTTTCCGGTGTCTTCCGACCTTGCTTGAGTCAAGGCGAAGTCAACGGACCCTTTTTGGGTTTATCCGATGACCGGGTCACCTTTTTATTCTTTTTTTTAAAGGCCAGGCAAGCCTTTCCGGAATTTTCGTGAACAGCTGTCGATGGTATCTGGTGGCTTTTGAAGTTCATTGCATGGCAGCCATGGGGAAAGTCTTTATCCCAGGTAATGTAGTAATGGCGGCATTTACGACAGGGGATCATCTGGTTCACCTTTGAAGTGCAAAAGCGAGGGCATTTCCCGTGGTTTGCCCCGGGATTAGCGAGCGAATCAAAATCAGATAGTGTCCGTCCAGAAATAGGGATTTTCGCGTTCTGACAAGGCGGGCGTCAGATTTAACCCGGAGTAATAGCGCGCTATTTTGAGGAGTTAAATCATGGCGCCCAACACCGGCAGGGCGTGAAAAGACCATTTATGGATGGACACTATATAGAATTCCTTACAGTCGCTGCGAAGAATCTTCCATAATTGGCTGAACACTTTTTCCAGAGCAATTCATGACAAAGCCAAGGCCTCTTTGTCAAGGATCTTCCTGTTCATCCGTATTTCGATCGAACTTGACAACACCCTCTTTCCATGAAAAAGCTTGTTCTTTCGATAAATCCTGAGAACCTCTGGAGGATGTGCCATGCTGACCCAACAACAGATAATCGACCGGGCTCACGAACTCATGTTCGAGGACATCGGTGTAACCAGTGCGGAGCCATTTGAATCGCAGCAGCGTATCCTGGAGGAACGTCAGGAGTCCTATGCCTGGACCATGACCGCCGGTCTGGACTTGATGTCCGGAACGGATCCGCAGAATATTCTACCCGGAGCGAAATCGATTTTTGTTCTCATGGAAGTCTATTTTCGGGAATCCTACCCTCACACCATGGAGCCCTTTTTTGGTCGCTGCTACCTGGATGATGATCGGATAACACGGGATGGCCTGGCAAAGCGCATCAAGGCCTTTCGTTCCTATTTGCGTGACAATGGTATTCAGTCCAAAGTTCCTTTCAATCTTCCCCATCGCCTGGCCGCGGGGCGTGCCGGAATGGGTACTTTCGGAAAGAACTGCCTTTTCTATTCCAACCGGGTGGCCCGCAAGAGTTCCTGGGTGCTGCCCATCGCCGTGGTGGTGGATGCGGAATTTGAGCCCGGAGAACCTACCCTGGTGACGGGCTGCCCAAAGTGGTGTCGGAACACGTGTCTCGTGGCCTGTCCCACGGGCGCTCTCAAGGGACCCCGTCATATTGATTCCAGACGCTGTATTTCTTTCCTGACCTATTATGGGGAGGGTCTTACACCCAGAGACCTCAGGGAACCCATGGGCCTGTACATCTATGGCTGTGACCGCTGCCAGAATGTCTGTCCCCGGAATCAGGCCTGGCTTGCTGCAGACCTTGCCATTAATCAAAAAGCTGCCCAAAAGGCTGCCGATTTTGACCTGGCCAAACTGCTTCACATGGATCGCCCCTATTTTGAGCAACGGATATGGCCCCATATGTTCTATATGTCTTCTGACCAGATCTGGCGCTGGAAGATGAATACGGCCCGGGCCATGGGAAATACACTGGATACATGCCATATTCCGGACCTTGTGCAGGAATTTGAAGTGTCCCAAGATGAACGGGTGAAAAGTATGTGTGCCTGGGCTCTGGGTCGTATCGGAGGAGGCAAGGCCCGATCGGCCTTGGAACGCTTCCGCAAGGGAGCAGACGGGCTTGTGGCCGATGAAGTCGTCTATGCCCTGGATCTATGCGGGTAATACTACACTTATTAAGATATCTTTCGGGTGCAGCATAGAGGGGTATTACTGGAGAATTTTTATGATCACCCCCATAACCAAAGAAATATACCAGGTCGGTGGTGACGGTTTGACCGCATCCGAGGATGCGGCGATCTATCTGCTCTATATTGATGGGCAGGCTGCTATTGTGGATGCCGGGTGTGGCAATGCCACCCGCAGGTTGTTGGAAAACATTCGACATTGTGGTGTGCCGGAGAAGGCCATCGAGTACCTGCTGATTACCCATTGTCACTATGATCATACGGGTGGGGCCGCTGAATTGAAAAAGCGTCTGAAACTGAATGTGGTGGCACACCATCTGGAGGCCCCATATCTTGAAAAAGGGGACCCGGAAGTTACGGCGGCATCCTGGTACGGGGCTACGTTGACACCGGTGTCGGTAGATATCAAGCTCAAACAGCACACCCAGAGCATCCGTCTGGGGCAGCGTAACATCACCGCGATCCACCTTCCGGGGCATTCACCCGGATCGCTTGTCTTTCAGGTGGAATCAGAAGGGCAATCCGTGCTTTTTGCCCAGGATGTCCACGGCCCCATCCACCCGGATCTGCTCTCGGACCCCAGGGCGTATCAGACGTCCCTAAAAGAGATGTTGAATCTGAAGGATGATATCTGCCGGGCAGAACGCCTGAAGGAGAAGGGCATCGAATATGTGGATGCCGGGGTCAGCGGCGGCATCTGGGGCTTGAAGATTGGATACTGTCTGATGATGGGTGGTAAACGGGCTGTCGTAGAAAAATTGGAACCGGTTTTCAAGACACTGGCACCGGAAAACGGGTTTCTGTACTGCGGCAAAACAGGATCCGGTCACTTTGTGAAGATGGTTCACAACGGTATCGAATACGGGTTGATGCAGGCTTATGGCGAAGGTTTCGAAATCCTGGAGGCCTCACCCTACAGCGAAGCCTTCGATTATCAAAAAATTGCCCATCTATGGAACCAGGGGAGTGTTGTCCGTTCATGGTTATTGGAACTGCTGGAAGATGCCTTTGATCGGGATCCGCGTCTACAGGACATAAAGGGGTATGTGGAGGATTCGGGGGAAGGGCGCTGGACCCTGCAGCAGGCCATCGATACGGAGGTACCCGCCCCGGTGACCGCACTGTCTTTGTTTGCCAGATTCAGGTCCCGCCAGGAAAACACCTTTACAGAAAGGGTCCTGGCTGCTCTCAGACGTGAATTTGGCGGGCATGCCGTCAAGACAGGCAAGGATTAAGCTGAGAATTTCATGAACCTTGGGGAAAATTTCATAGATAAGGGGTGATGCCATGAAAGAGCCCTACCAAACGAGCAAAGACAAAACGGGCGCCATCAAGATACCTTGTTTCACAAACGCAGGGCAAAAATCAGAATCCGATGAAGACGGGCGATGTATGGAACCATGTGTCGTGGTGATCATGGGTGCCACCGGAGATTTGACGGTCCGCAAGCTAATACCCGCCTTGTTCAATCTGTATGAGACACAGATGTTGCCGGAACCCTTTTCTATCGTCGGATGCGGCCGTACGACGCAGGATAGCGAGTACTTCCGTAGCCGCATGTCGGCGGCATTGCAGGATTCGGGCATACAGAATTCGGAAATGCTGACCGGGTTTATTTCCCGACTGCATTATCAGACCCTTCAATATGGGGATCAGACCGCTTTCGTTGAACTGGCTGCATTTTTAAAAAAACTGGATCGTGATATGGGCGCGGAAGGAAACAGAATCTTCTATCTGGCCCTTCCGCCGCAACTCTATCTGCCGGTGGCGCGGATGATTGGAAAGGCCGGTCTTGCGTCAGAGGGTGTACCGGGCAACGGCTGGACCCGGCTGGTGGTGGAAAAACCGTTTGGGAGTGATCTGGCGTCTGCCTTGGCACTGGACAAAGGCATCCATGAACACTTTCGTGAACACCAGGTCTTTAGGATCGACCACTACCTGGCCAAGGAAACGGTTCAGAACGTATTGATGCTCAGATTTGCAAACAGTATCTTCGAGCCTGTCTGGAACAGGAGGTACATCGAAAGCATCCGGATTACGGCTGCGGAAAGCCTGGGTGTCGAACACCGGGCCGGCTATTACGATCAGGCCGGGGTTCTGCGGGATATGTTTCAGAATCACATGATGCAGCTTCTGGCCCTGACGGCCATGGAACCGCCGTCGGCATTTGAGGCCGATCGCGTACGTGATGAAAAGATCAAGGTCTATCGTGCCCTCAGACCCTTTCGGACGGAACATCTGGAAAACAGCCTCGTTCTGGGTCAATACGACAAAGGGACTATAGACGGGAAATCTATACCTTCCTATCGTGAGGAGCCGGGGGTTGCCAATGATTCCATGACGCCCACCTACGCCATGATGAAACTGTACCTGGACAATTGGCGTTGGCAAGGTGTGCCATTCTATCTGGTATCCGGTAAGCGTCTCAAAGAGAAGCGAACAGACATCACCATCCAGTTCAAACGGGTCCCGCACTCCATGTTCAGGGAGGTCCTCGGAGACAGGATCACGGCCAACCAACTAAAACTGGGTGTCTATCCGGAAGAGAGAATCTCCCTGACATTTCAGACAAAAACGCCGAGGTCAAGGGTGAGTCTGCGGTCCGTAACCATGGATTTTCACTACCACCAGGGGACGGATGGAGTCTTGCTCGAGGCCTATGAGAAAGTGCTCATGGATTGCATCATCGGAGATCAAATGCTGTTCTGGCGACAGGATAGCGTGGAAGCCTGCTGGTCGTTTCTAACCCCCATATTATCCATGTGTGAAACGTGCGACAACAGACCCGCCATGCTTCATTTTTATGAATCCGGAACCCGAGGGCCCCAAGCCATCGAAAGGATGTAAGCCCCAATGAGCTGCGACGAAACCATCTGTATTCGTGAGAACCCGGACGGCATGGCAGAAAATGCGGCGGATATTTTTGCTGCCGAAGGCAAAGATTCGGTGAGCCAAAGGGGGTGGTTTTCAGTGGCTCTGTCCGGGGGGTCCACCCCCAGAGGGATGCATAGACGTTTGGTAAAGGAACCCTGGCTGACACGTATCCCATGGTCCGATACGCATTTTTTCTGGGTCGATGATCGTTGCGTCCCCACCGAGAACCGGGCCAGCAATTACGGTGCGGCCCAAAGGGATTTTCTGAATCAAGCACCCGTTGCAGGGAAGCAGATATATCCCATGGTCTGCGGGACATCTCCGTCTGCGGCCGCGGAAAAATACCAGGGCAGTTTGCTGGATGTCTTCGAGCATGCAGAAATGTCTGTTCCGCGGTTTGATTTAATTTTTCTCGGTCTGGGTGCGGACGGCCACACAGCCTCGCTTTTCCCGGGGCAGTCGTCACCGGCGGAACAGGAGAAATGGGTGGTGGCGGTAAGGGGCGGGGATCCGGATGTGGACCGTATCAGCATGACGTGTACGCTCTTAAACAATGCGCGTCACATCGTATTTCTGGTGTCGGGTATGGCAAAGGCACAGGTGGCCAGAACGGTTCTAACGGAGCCGGGCAGCGGCTTGCCCGCCCAGGCCATAAAGCCGCCGAACGGTAGGCTGACCTGGTTGCTGGATCGCGCAGCAGCTTCGCTGCTGCGCTCGGGTTTGCAGCATGGCTGTGTCCACCGATAACAGCTTGTTCCGGTGGAAAATACAGGGGGGACAAAAACGGGCCGGGATCTTTCGCCCATGTACGGCTCGTGGGCCTGACGTCTCCATGAATTATTTGACAGCGCTGTGAACGGAAATGGCGAGGGCGTTTCCCGTGGATTGCTGCAGGGAACGCTTCACTCCGGATGCTCTACTCGGAAAAGGGCACCACTTTGGCCTGGCTGACGGACAGGAGCTCCTGGGATGTCAGGCGCATCATGGCATCGATATCCCCACCGCCGCCGTAGAGGATATCCAGTTGGGTGACAGCCGTGTCCACCAGGGTGCGCAGTTTCTGTTTGTGACCAAAGGGCGGCATACTCCCTACGACATAGCCTGTCAGGGCAAAGGCGGTATCCGGGCTGGCAAATTTAACCTTTTTTCGACCCACACCCAGGTGAGCGGCCAGCTTCCTGCGGTCTACCCGCGCCAGGCCATTGTTGATCACCAGCAAAGGCTTGCCATCGATATGAAAGACCAGGGTTTTGATGATCTGGTCGGTCTCTACCCCAAGGGCCCTGGCAGCATCCCCCACCGTGAGGGTATGTTGGTCCAGGGGCATGATGGTGGCCTGGATATGATGGTCATCGATGAATGCCTGAAGATCGGTCCTGTCCATGCTAAGGTCTATCCTCCGAATAGTTCTAAAAACGTGTGGACATGGTGGGAAAAAGAGGTCCGTTTGTCAAATAGTAATTCGCGGTTTTATTTGTTTTGTTGACAAAGCGTGGTTGCATACAACATATTATTAGAAATAACTATCGAGCATTTATGAACAATCTTGCTATTTTCGTAAATGATATCCTTGAAAGGAGCGCTGTACTTTCTGCACACATAGAATGCTAAAAAGTATTGTCTTCATCTGTATCTGTTTACCCGTGTTCCTGGTTTCCTGCGTGGCAACACCGCCGTCTTTTGATGAAAAGGACTGGCAGCAGACAGTGGCTGCCCAGGATCCGGCCCTGTTATATGCGCCCCACTTCGAGAACGGGGTTTATTTCAATCCCTGGATGCCCATGCAGACAGACAGGCTGGGACAATTCTTGAAATGGCGGTTTTCCAAAAAGGCCGCCTACACCCACGAAGAGCGGAGCTATCTGCCCCAGGTCCGACCGGATCTGGCCGGGCGTATTCAGGAAAGCGCCGAAAAGGACAGCATCGCCTGGATCGGTCACGCCACCTTTCTCATACGGACCGCCGGGGTTACCTGGATTACGGATCCCATGCTTTCCCGCCGGGCCCTGCTGCCCAAAAGAGTGACACCGCCGGCATTGCTGAAGGAGGATCTCAGCACGATAACCGATCCGCTCTATGTTCTCATATCCCACAACCACTACGATCATCTGGACAAAGACACCATCCGTTCCTTACCTGAGCATGCCCGTATTTTTGTGCCCCCGGGTCTCAAGGAAACCCTGCAGTCCTATTTTGGCGGGAAAATTCAGGAAGTGGACTGGTGGGAACGCATAGATCTCGGTGACGGTATACAACTCGTCAGTCTGCCTGCCCAGCATTGGTCCAGGCGGATCGGCCAGGATTTCAATACCTCTCTGTGGGCCAGTTATCTGCTGGTGACACCGGGCGCAACCATCTATTATGGCGGAGACAGTGGGTCTTTTGTGGGATATCGGGAAATAGGGAAGCGCTATCCAGGGATTGACTATGCCCTGATGCCCCTGACCGCCTACCACCCACGCTGGTTTATGCACTATCCCCACATGAATGCCACTGAAAGCATCCAGGCATTCCAGGATCTGGGCGCTCGATATTTTATCCCAACCCAGTGGGGTACTTTCAAGCTGGGTGATAATCCACCCGGATATCCTGCCCTGGACCTCAAAAAAAAGATTGCCCAGCAGGGGCTTGATCCTTCCCGCTTTGTCATCATGGATATCGGTCAAATCGAGGTCATTCGAAAGGACAGATAATTTTGGTTCTTCTCCCAATTGGCTGGGAGAAAGGGCTTCAGGTTCGCGGAATTAAGGCTCCAGGTGTTTGTTTTCCAGGGATTTGGTCCTTGATTGCAACAGGCTCTTGACATCCCCGATTTCATTTTTTGGAGAGGATCCCTCTTGGCTTATTTTCTATCGTGCGAACGTACCCCTACTGTCCAGCTGTGAGAAGAGCAGGTGATAGTGCATTATGTATATAGGTTTGTGAACTTTTCCGGGCTAAATTGCTGAGAAGCCGGGCTTATCCCACGTCTGCTGCTGCCAAGGCATACTGGCTCGAGCTTTCAGTGATGTACTGGTCGGGACCGCCCTTTCGTCTGCGAATTACGCGGATTTTTTCGCGGTGAACAGGCACCGGTTTCGGTGACTCTTGTTCGTCTTGCTCGGCGGCTTTGAATAGCCGTCGCAACTGGGTTTCATACAATTTGATTTTATGGTCTTCCATATCGCTTCTTTTTGTTTCCTGCCGGGTATAATTTCCGGCTTTTATCATTCAAATAGCCTACGGCACACTACGTGCCGGAGGATTCATGTTTTTTAAATTAGCATCATGTCATAGATACAGGGGTAACATAGTCGTAATACAATAATACAGGAAAGGTGAATTGGGTAATAACGCTCCAGGCGAGATTCTTATTTCCTTGGTTTGTGACTTGTGAACCATTCAGGCGCCTAACATATAGCACGATTTTATGTTTGGCAAGAAAAATGCGTAAAATATTAAATTGTCGGCGATTTTGTTTCTGATCTTTTGCGAGCGCAAGAACATAAGATCACCCATGAAAGAAAAAACCGACCTGATCTTGAACTCTGTTGAATAGTCTGCTACTCACTGGCCAAAATTACTTGAATCATTCCGTTCAGGAAAAAGAAAGGAGGCGCTATCAAAAAGAATTTGATCATGTTCGACTATGACGGGGTGATCGTTGATTCCGCAGATGTATTTGCGACAACATTTCTGGCAGCTTCCCGTGCCTGTGGATATACTGGAATAAAAACTCATGAGCAGGTTATCAGGCTGTTTGATGGCAATTTCTTCGAAGCACTGGCACAACTGGGGCTTTCCAGCGACAAAATCGATGAAATTCTTGGTGATGCATTTGAACGCAAAATGCGAAGGCATCAAGCCGAGGTAAAGCCTTTCCATGGAATTCATGGATCGTTGAAGGTCATATCACGCCGGAACGTGCTTACGGTAATTACTTCCAATGATTCCCGAATCGTATGGCAGTTTTTCGAAAAAGAAGACATTGGCTGTTTTGACGAGGTGGTTGGTGCGGAGATCGAAAGAAGCAAGGTAAAAAAAATCCAAAAGACCATGGGCCGGCATCAGGGTCTGCCGGCCTATTATGTGGGCGATACCAAGGGAGATATGATCGAGGGAAAAAAAGCGGGTGCGGTCACCGTTGCCGTGACGTGGGGCTGGCATAGCGCGGAAAAACTCAATGAAGCCTCACCGGACCACATGGTGCATACCATGGCAGAGCTGGAGAAGCTGCTGTCCTGATCGACACAGTCTCTGTGTCATTCAACCCTCGCAGCAAACGATTACGGCTTCAGATCGAAATGTCTTGCGTAGGACTTTATACCGCTTGTCATAAAAATGTTCCGAAAATAGGATGGCGGCATAAGGGTTTGTAGCAGAAAAACGGTCCTCAATCGGAACGTTTTACTGACAACCCCTATAACAGTAATCTCCTAATGTTTAACAAAGTGAGGATAATGCCGCCGCAAGGCGTCTGACCATGAAGCTGTAGTTCGCTACCGCGAATGGTCAGCAACACGGCGGATGTGGTATGATCGCTTTGTTAAACAAGGAATTCAGCCCCGAAGGCTCCCTCATCCGCCCATATGACCCTGGCTTTTTTCATATCCCCTTGATCGGCGCTCGTAATGGTAATGGAGATTTCTTTGTCCTGCTGAAGCTGCACCGGGGTATTCGTCAGAATGAGCGTGCCTTCGTTGCTGATATTTTCGATGGTGCCCTCATACGCTTTACCATCAACGGAAAACGAGACTTGCCTGTTACAGATGGTCCTTTCGATTTTTCGCTTGTCATCCATAGTGGCAACTATAAACCCGCCCGCCTGAAATCTCAATAGTGAATGTTCGCAAAGTTGACCCGGTTGTGATACAGATATCTTTAAGCTTTAAGTGATCGAGGCTAAGCAACAATGTGTCATCCCGGCCAGGCGGAGCGTGAGCCGGGATCCAGTAATGGCTTGATAACATAAAGAATAAACTGCTGACGGCTTAATGCTTATCTCTAATCTCTTAACCCATAAACCCGGAATCTTTTTAAAAAAATTCAATTTTGTTTGAGTCCAAGAAAGGTGAAAACTTTAACCGCAGGCGCCCGAAGGAAGTGCCCTTGGGGTAAATACGTGGGGTATTTGGAGGATTGGAATTTTCATCTGACACAGGAATCGAGCGAAAGGGAGTGTTTTTCAATGGTTCCGAACCACAAGGAGGCAATTATGGCACTTATCAAGACCATCGATCCGGAAAATGCAGAAGGCGAGGTCAAAGAAGTCTACGACGCGCTGAAAACCAATATCGGCATGATTCCCTCTCCCATGGAGTTGGCAAGTGCCAGCCCCTGGATGATGAAGACCATGTGGCAGTCGATTCAGTATTTTACCCAACATCCGAATCTTGGATTTGGGGTGCTGTCCACCATCCGTTACCTGGTGGCCGAGGAATACGATTATGCTTTTTGTATTAACTTCAACAAGAATTTTCTGAAGATGCAGGGCATGTCCGATGAGGACATCCAAAAAACAGTCCAGGACCCGGCCCAGGCGCCTCTCGATGACAAGGACAGGGCCATGGTGGTCTTTGTGATGAACGCCATTAAAGCGCCAAATGCCGTTGCTCAGGAAGATGTCGACAGCCTGCACAGCCTTGGCTGGGAAGATGGTGATATCCTGGATGCCATGGCGCATGCTGCCAACATGGTGAGTGCAAGCATTCTGATGAAGACGTTCAAGATGGACATCGCCTGTTAGAAACCTTTGTAGAAGAAGGTGTTTCAGAACCAAAGGAGGGGCGTTTGGAAAAGCAGGTCAGTAAAATTGCCGTGGATCGGAAAGAGGGGGACCTCCAGGAAAACCTGCGCAGGTATTGTGAAGACGTCCTGGCCCTTGGGGCCACCCGGGCCACCATTGTTTCGACCGGGGATATCCCCGTGGACAGGCGGATTACCCTCAAGTGCCAGGTCCCGCGTTGTTTCGGGTATGGCACCGGGGCGCATTGCCCGCCCAACACCCTGGCGCCCGACGAGCTGCGCGATATTCTGAAAAGCTATGCATGGGCGGTGTTTTTCACCATGGATGTGCCTTTGGAAGTGATCGTTCGGGACAGGGACACCATCAAGGAACGGGTGGAAGCCTATCAGAAAATGTATAAAATGGTCAGTGAGATTGAATCCAGGGCTTTTTATGACGGCCATTACCTGGCTTTTGGGTTTGCAGCAGGCTCCTGCCGCCACACCTTTTGCGGGCAGATGGACACCTGCCAGGCTATGGAAGGCAAGAAGTGTCGATTTTCCCTGGTCTCCCGACCATCCATGGAGGCGGTGGGCATTGATGTCTACCAGACGGTGGCCAGGGCCGGCTGGGAGATTTACCCCATCGGTAGCGGCGCCAAGCCGCAGGTGATACCCAAGGGGGTCTTGGCTGGTATCGTCATCATACAATAGTAAGGGGTCAGAATGAAAAAAGCGGAAGTATTTGAAGTTACTTACCATAAATACCTGGAACAGATCACCGATATCGATTTTCTTTCCCGAGCCGGCATTCTGGGCGCACGGATGATCGACGGAACCCTCGAGATCCCGTTTTATGGAGAGCCTCACAGGGTGTCTACGGCAGGGGTTTTTGATGCCACGGGTCAAAGGGCCACGTTTGCGGTCAGTGTACTGCTCTGCTGCTATATCCTGCAGTGTCCGGAAACAGAACCGGAACCCGGCGAGTGGGTGACCTATCGCGAATTCAAGGATGCCGGTCCGTTGACGAGCTACTTTACCACCAACACCAACAAGATCATCGAAACCACCTTTGCCGGTCAGATCGATATGCTAAGATCCGCCTGCCGGAAAATGGGGGGCAGTGCTATAGAAGCAGCTGCTTTCGATGTTGCTTTCATGTTTCAGATGCTGCCCCGCGTACCGGTTTTTTTTCGTTTCAATGACCAAGATGACATGTTTCCTGCCCAAACGTCGATCCTTTTCCGGCATTCCGCGGAAAAACACATCGACATGGAATGCCTGGCTATTGGCGGAACCTATCTGACCGGTCTTTTGATCGGGAATAAAAAATAGGATTGAAGGGCTCCAGGGGTCAGAGATTCGAGTAGCGGGTACTTTGTCATTGATGGTCGGTGGCGATCGGGCCGCATTTAAACGTACCCGGAAATTTC
>RCNC010000007.1_pt1 | contig 110411 bp, 109 predicted proteins | sample 2041301 | NCBI WGS metagenome assembly RCNC01 (sample SAMN09708231, study PRJNA481090) | Marine sediment metagenome, whole genome shotgun sequencing project. | biome: marine sediment; feature: ocean; material: sediment; isolation source: Sewage treatment plant 13A marine sediment (STP13A) ...
GTCGACATAGAGCTTCTCAGGCAGGAATATCTTGACTTAAAATCAAGGCAGGGCGATATAGCAAAAAAGGCTGGCTGAAAGGACACCTGGCTTCAGCCTTTTCAGCTTTCTTGAAGAGCAGGCAGCGGCAACGAAAGTGAAAAACCGGGTTACCTATATGAAACCGACAGCCAATGAAATTGACGAAGGATTCAATGAGTCAATCGTTGAAATGAAGATGGAGCGGGTAACATTGGACCAGCTTGTAGCATTTCTGGTAAAGATCGAATCAGAAGAAAAAATTGTCTCTATACAAAGGATATCTATCCAGGAAAATGGCCAGGAAGACGGACTTCTTGATAGCGTTTTGAGTATTAAAACCTTTGAACTGAACAAATCGTAGCTGTGATCTGTTAAAAACTGTTTATATACACAATTTTTGAAAATGTCATATATCACCAAAACATTTATCCTGCCGATTCTGCTGATTACAATACTATGTATTTCAGCCGTTGAGGGGTTTTATTATTTTGGTGGGAAATATTTGCAAACCCTTGATAAACGCCGGGAATCATCCTCGGCCGCTGTTTCGGTGGCTGACAGAGAAAAAATCATCAAAGATTTTAAAAAACCTGTCAATGCTTCCGTAATAACCAGGCGAAACCTTTTTGCTTCATTAAAGGGCTCTCAAGTAGACGTGGGGAAAGCGGATTCATTGTCAACGCTGGAGTTATCTTCAATGGATGTTGTGCTGATGGGTACCATATCAGGTTCAGGAGATGGCGTACGAGCTGTTATTTATGATAAGAAGGATAAGAAGCAGGAACTTTTTCAGGTGGGCGATTATATTCAACAGGCGATCATTAAACAGATAATGCGTGGTAAAGTGATATTGAATCTTAATGGTAAAGATGAAATGCTTGATATCAGTGAAGCCCGCAATGTAAAAATTCCGCAGGTGGCAAAGATTAATCCTGTTGTGCAGACCAGAAGAGTTGTCGGCAGACCAGTCGGACAGCCGGTGAACAGCAATAACGGAGGAGTTAATGGTAATCTGCCTCCGGGTGTTCAATTACCGCCGGGTTCTCAGCCGGGAAATATACAAACGAATCAACCAAAACAATTACGCTCTTATAGAGGCGGAGTAATTGTAAAGGATAAGTCAGTTACACCGAGTGATCAGGGGGGAAAATAGACAGGTATGAAAAGGGTTTTACGTTATTCAATACACTGTTTACTGTTGGTGTTATGTGCAGGTTTGCTCGTTTTTGCAACTGAGGGTCTGGCTGCGGCCCAGCAAAACGCAAATCAAAAAACGTCGAATGAACGATATATCACCATTGATTTTGATAATGTCGAAATTAATCTGCTCATAAAGTATATCAGTGAGCTTACAGGTAAAAACTTTATCGTTGATCCCGCTGTCAGAGGTAATGTGACAATTATCTCACCGACCAAGATTTCAGAAAATGACGCCTACCGGGTTTTTGAATCGGTCCTTGAAATTCATGGTTTTACCACAGTTCCGTCGGGTTCAGTGATCAAAATAGTGCCGTCAGCAGAAGCCAGATCGCGTTCGATCGACACGATTCGGCCGGGAACTGTTACTGAACCGGAAGACAGAGTGGTCACCCAACTGGTTCCTCTGCAGTATACCACTCCTGTGGAAATGCAGAAAGTCTTGCAACCCCTGGTGTCAAAGACCTCAGTCGTTATACCGCATACCCAGTCAGGTATGCTGATAATAACCGAGACACTGTCCAATATTAAACGTTTGATGTCGATTATTGAGACCCTTGATGTAGAATATTCCCGTGAGGAAGTGGCAGTTATTCCATTAAATTTTGGTAACGCCAACAAGATTTCGACCATACTCAATACCATCTTTCAAAAGTCCGCCGGGGCTCCAGCAGCAAAGGGAGGGGTAGCCAAGTCATCAATCAAGGTGGTTCCTTATGAGCGCATAAATACCCTTGTCATCCTGGCTGAGCCGGTTGATGTTGCCCGGGTAAAGCGGTTGGTGGATAAACTTGATACCGAAGCTGAGCGCGGTGAGGGAAATATTCATGTATTCTACCTGCAGAATGCCACGGCAAGTGAGCTTGCCAAGGTTTTAAACGCCTTACCTGAGCAGCAGACTGAAAAAGAGCAGACAGAAGGAAAAGCACCAGCAATATCCAAAAACGTTAATATCATGGCTGATGAGGAAACAAACGCCCTGATCATTACAGCTTCACGGTCTGAATACACGGTAATGGAAGAAGTGATTAAAAAGCTCGATATTCCTCGTCGTATGGTCTATCTCGAGGCCCTGATCATGGAGGTCAGTACAGACATGACCTTTGATGTCGGGGTGCAGTGGATCGCGGGAGGTGTTTTTGATGATGGTACGGGCAGGCTGGCGACCGGCTTCGGCGGGGAGCAGGGCTATGATCTTCTTCCTGGTATCATAGACCCGGATAATCCGTCATTACCTCGAGGTTTTTCCTTTGGTGTTATCAAGGAGGGCATTCAAATAGGCGGAGTCACATTTCCAAACATTGCCGCTATCCTCAAGGCCTACAAACAAGATGCGAATATCAATATAATATCCACACCGCAAATCCTGACCACGGACAATAAAAAGGCAGAGATAACAGTCGGTCAGAATATACCTTTTATCACCAGCCAGAATACGACGGCAAGTGAACAGGATTACACTCAATATGAATACAAGGATGTTGCCACAAAGTTAAGTATTACCCCGCATATCAATCAGGCGGATACCCTCAGACTTGAAATAGAAACGGAGGTTGTGAGACTGAAGGGAACTTCAGAAACTTTGACTCCGTCAACATTTAAGCGTACGGCAGCTACGACTGTAATTGTCAATGACAAGGATAGTGTTGTAATCGGCGGTATCATCGGTCAGGATGTACTCGAAAGTGAATGGAAGATACCGTTCCTGGGTGATATCCCCTATCTGGGGTGGCTGTTTAAAACGCATACCACCGACGATAGGAAAACAAACATGTTCATTTTTGTCACACCCCATATCATAAGAAATCCTGCAGACATTGCAGCTGTTACCTTGAGGAAGGAGGAGGAACTCGGAAACGTAATGCCGCAGGTTGAGGAGCAACTGCATCGGGAAATAAATCCAGAGCATTCAGTAAAGCTTGCCGATATTGGTTATGAAAAGCTGGCTGGGGGACAGAACCTGGCAGCTAAAGATTACTTTATGGAATCCCTGGAAATTGATCCCAATAATCCATTTGCATTAATTAACCTGGGTGTGCTGTTCGAAAAAGAGCAAGCATATCCACAAGCCATACAGATGTATCAGCGGGTGATTGACACTGGTACATATGAAGTTGCCCGAAATCCTGAAGGCTATGAAGGGATCGATATATCTCTGGTACAGATTGCCCGGGAAAATATTGCTCATGTGAAAAAAATGATGCAGAAGCAGTAACAGAAAATATCCGAGTATAAAAACAAAAAATTTGAAATAGTTACCCCTATCGGTGTTTGTCTGCATCTACATAAGCAAATGGAATTTAGAGTATTTTTTTTAATGATTTGTTAACTATCAGCGATCGAAAAAGATATTTTGTAAGCCGGAATTTGTGGTAGACTGATCGTGCTTGGAATCCTGTCCAGTTGATGTGGTCTGCTTCTCATTTTCGATTAATCATCAGGATTATCGATACTACCTTTTCACTGTTTTTATCTGAGCCTTTTGTCCTGTTCGTCCCATTATAATTTATCAGCTTGATTTACTGCGCTTATTTCTTATTTTACACTATATGTTGTAGTTAGTTGTTGTCGGTGTCACAAATGTAGTGTATAAGCTTTTGTGTTCCCTGTGTCCGAAGAGAGACAAAAAGAGAACAAATTCCTCGTGAATATCTAATAAATAACGCCTTGCTTCCATGCAGGGAGGCACCACATCTAATCACTAGAAGGGAAGGAACTATTTCATGACACCTGACTTGAAAAAACAGGTATTAACCGATACCGCCGAAACAGTATTAAAGAGACGATACTACCTGAAAGATGCTGAGGGGCAGCCTCTTGAGACCTGGGAGTCTCTTTGCCGCCGGGTTGCAGGTGCGGTCGCTAAAGGAGTAGAAAAGCAGGATGACTATAATGACCTGCGGGACAGTTTCTTTGAGCTGGTTTATCATATGGACTTTCTGCCGAATTCACCCTGCCTGATGAATGCCGGTACAGACCTTGGGCAGCTTTCGGCCTGTTTTGTGCTTCCCGTCGAAGATTCAATGGACGGTATTTTTTCGGCTATCAGGAATGGTGCCCTTGTTCATAAAACCGGTGGCGGTACCGGATATTCATTTTCCCGGCTTCGTTCCAAAAATGCCTCTGTCCGTTCTACCCAGGGCGTGGCTTCCGGCCCACTGTCGTTTGCAGCAGTATTTGATGCTGCGACCGAGACCATAAAACAGGGCGGAAAACGGCGTGGTGCCAATATGGGGGTGTTACGTATCGATCACCCTGATGTCATGGACTTTATTTCTGCCAAGCAGGAGCAGGATCAATTTAATAATTTTAATTTCAGTGTGGCAATTACCGATGCCTTTATGACGGCCCTTGAGTCGGATGCTGATTATGAATTGCTTGAACCTTCCACCGGTGCTGTTATCAATAAACTGAACACGCGTGAGGTGTTTGAGAAAATTGTTGATCTTGCCTGGCATAATGGGGAGCCTGGAGTATTGTTTATTGATGCCGCCAACAGGAACAATCCAACCCCGAATCTTGGTCTGTTTGAAGCAACCAATCCGTGCGGTGAACAGTGGCTGCTCCCTTATGAGAGCTGTAATCTTGGTTCCATAAATCTGGCAAATTTTGTCAGTAAAGGTGCTGTTGATTACCAGCGGCTTGAAAAAGCGGTTCAGACGGCTACTGTTTTTCTGGATAATGTCATTGACTGTAATCGGTTTCCAATTCCTGAAATTGGTGAGATGACCCTAAAAACCCGTAAGATCGGCCTGGGCATCATGGGGCTGCATGATTTACTGATTCAGCTCGAGACACCGTATGCAAGTGAAGAAGGGCGACAGCTGGCATCTGATATAATGAACTTTATTCATGAGGCTTCGCAGGCGGAGTCCGAACGAATGGCTGATGAAATGGGACCGTTTCCAGCCTATGATGCTGAGACTAATGAGTATAAACCTCGCCGAAATGCTGCACTCACTTCAATTCAGCCGACCGGTACCGTTTCAATGATTGCCGATTGTGCGTCCGGGTGTGAGCCCTATTTCTCGATTGTGATGATAAAGCATGTCATGGACGGTGACCGGCTTATTCTGATTAATAAATATTTTGAAGAAGTTGCCAAAACAGAAGGGTTTTATTCGGAAGATTTGATGAGTAAGGTGGCTGACAGCGGCACAGTCATCGGACATGATGAGATTCCGGAAAAATGGCAGGAAGTGTTTCGGACGGCTCAGGACATTAATCCCGAAGATCACATTAAGATGCAGGGAATCCTGCAGCAGAGTGGTGTTGACAGCTCCATATCAAAAACTATCAACCTTCCCAATAATGCAAGCCGTGATGATGTGAAACTTGCCTATATCCTGGGCTACAATTTGGGCTGTAAAGGGCTGACCGTCTATCGTGACGGTTCCAGGGACTCCCAGGTTCTCAACACCAAGGAGCATTCTGAAAAATCCCAGCAGGTAGCCACTGTTGGTGAAAATGGCAGTATCAAACGTAATCTGCCGGATATGCTCAATGCCAAGCGCTACCGTGTCAAGGATCAGGATCAGAAATCAGTCTATATTATTGTCTGCTTTGATGAGAACGAAAAACCGATGGAAGTTTTTGCAAAATTTCCTTTCGATAACCGCATCGATCTGAAAGATAAATCGACCATGTGGACAACCACCTGCCGCATCGTTTCACTTGCCTTGCGGTTTAATGTTCCGATGGCTGAAATTATCAAACAGCTCGATCGGTCAAGTGGACATATGCTCGACCTGCCTGCCCAATTGAGCAAACTTTTCAAGTCGTTTATGGCGGGTACCCAGTACGGGTTTGCCTCCACCTGCCCGGAATGTTCAGGTCAGCTGGTTTTTGAAGAAGGATGTGAGACCTGTAAAGCGTGTGGTTACAGTAAGTGCTCATAGATAGGAAAAAACCAAATATTCTGGGTTGAGAGAACGAAGATGGCCAAAATTGGAAGAAATGAAAAATGTCCTTGCGGCAGCGGCAGAAAATATAAACATTGCTGTGCTCGAAATCCCCGGGTCGAGGAGCGTCTGGCCACGCCCGAGGAACAGATGAAAATATCTCTAATGTCTGCTGTTGAAAGTATTTCTCTGGCTGCGCGTGAAGGAAAAGCGATACTCAAAGAACTTGGTGTCTTCGTTCTCTTTTCGACCGCTGACGGTAATGGCTGGCTTTTTGAAGTTACCCAGGCTGATTGTGTACAGCTGGTGCGTGATAAAGAGATTTTATCGGTTCCTATTGACGAGAATCCCCAGACCATCGAGATCGAATGGAGCCATACCTTTGAGATTATCAATAAAGAAGTTCTATTGACATCATATCGAGATCGGGTTACCGAAAAGCTGGAGGATTGTCCGGTAAAAGAGCTGTCAGCTTCTATCAGGCGGATCAAAAAGAAGGTGCCGCCGGAGATGCTCAAAGAGATTCATATCGATGCCAGTGGTCAATAGCATTTATGGTACACGTTGTATTAAGAGGAGCCCCTTTGGTGATCATCATGGGGGGTATTTTTTTTCTGTCCCACCAGCCTGGTGATCTTTTTACACCCTTTGATTTTCGCTGGGGTGACAAGCTGGCGCATTTGGCCGTGTATGCGCTGCTTTGTCTCACATTGATTTATGCGTTTCCGAACCGCTACCGCCGTACTGCAAAAGGTATGGTTGTCGGTGTATCGATCATTTTCTGTCTTATGTATGGACTGAGCGATGAGTTTCACCAGTCATTTATCCCAGGGCGCTTCCCTAGTTTTGCAGACGTTGCAGCTGATGTTATCGGGGCCTCATTGGCCTGTATGCTCTGGCTGTGGTGGGATAAGTCAGACCATACAGGTCGTCTGAGAAAACGGGCAGAGAAATGAAAACGCCATTATCTAGCCAGTAACCTGGCCATATCCTTGGCAAAATAGGTCAGGATAATGTCTGCACCGGCACGCTTTATGGAGAGCAGTGTCTCATACATGACCTTTTCACCATCAATCCAGCCCTGTGCCGCGGCAGCCTTGATCATTGCATATTCTCCACTGACATGATAGGCGGCAATAGGCAGATCAAATTCATCCCGAAGTTTTGAAATGATATCAAGGTAGGCCACTGCCGGCTTAACCATCAGAATGTCTGCCCCCTCGTCAACATCAAGGGTGGCTTCTCTCAGTGCTTCTCTACTGTTAGCTGGATCCATCTGGTAGCTTCGCCGATCACCAAACTGGGGTGTACAGTCGGCAGCATCGCGAAACGGCCCGTAAAAGGCAGAGGCGTATTTGACCGCATATGACATGATGGAAATCATATCAAAATTATTCTCATCCAGTGCCGCTCTGATTTCTGCAACCCGCCCGTCCATCATATCGGAAGGTGCGACAATATCGGCACCGGCACTGGCATGGGAAAGAGCGGTTTTAGCCAGGATCTCGAGTGTTGCATCGTTATCAACCTCTTTGTTTATCAGGCAACCGCAATGGCCGTGATCCGTATATCCACAGAGACAGACGTCGGTAATAACAGTCAATGTCGGTACTTTTTGTTTCAGTTCCTTAATAGCCCTCTGGATTATTCCATCCTTGGCGTGGGCGCCAGAGCCCATGCTGTCTTTCTTTTCGGGCAAACCGAAAAGAATGACGCTGTTTATGCCAAGCTGTAATAATTCTTTTGCTTCACCACCGAGTTGATCAACACTGATCCTGTAAACGCCAGGCATCGATGGTATTTCCTGCCTGATTTTCTTACCCGGCATGATGAAAAGTGGATAGACGAGTTGCGAGGCGTTCAGGTGCGTTTCTCTTATGAGTGAGCGCAAAGCCTCATTTTTTCGTAAACGCCGGGGACGGTATTCTGGAAAAACCATAGTATTACTCCTGTATGTCTTGTGTTTTCTGGGAAGTCAGGATGAGTTCAGGAAATGATCCCCAGGCTCTTCAGTTTTTTATGGAGATGGCTGCGTTCAAGTCCTACCTGCTCAGCAGTGCGGGAAATATTTCCATCGAATTCAGTAAGTTTGAATTGCAGAAATTCTTTTTCAAATCTCTTGCGTGCTTCCTTAAAGTCGTTGGCACGATAGGGTGCCAGAGTGTCTTCTTCAGATATGGTCGGCTGATTACCGCTCTGCAGCAGAAACGTTTTGATCTGTCGTGCTGTGATTTCCTGTTCAGGGCACATGATTGCCAGCCGTTCGACAAAATTTCTCAATTCCCGGACATTTCCGGGCCATGAATGAGACATTAATTCGGTCAATGCGTCTTTCAAGAAATTTTTTTTCTTCAGTCCTTTTCCAACAAGTCTTTCCATCAAATCTTCAACCAGCAGCGGAATATCCTCAACTCTGTCGCGCAAATGAGGGACATTGATTGGTACGACATTGAGGCGCCAGAAGAGATCTGCCCTGAAATTGCCAATTTCAATTTCCTCTTCTAGGTTTTTATTCGTCGCAGCAAGCACTCTGACATTGACAGAAATTGTTTTATTCCCCCCAACCCGTTCAAATTTCTGTTCCTGAAGAATCCGCAGGATCTTCGCTTGGGTTTTCATGCTCATATCGCCTATTTCGTCGAGAAACAGGATGCCGCCATCTGCCTGATCAAATTTACCCCGTTTGTTCGAGTGTGCCCCGGTAAAAGAGCCTTTTTCATGTCCGAAAAGCTCTGATTCGATCAGTTCTTCCGGAATTGCAGCACAGTTTACTTCTATCATCGGTTGTGCTGCGCTCGCCGATTGCTGATGGATTGCCTGCGCTACCAGCTCCTTGCCAGTGCCATGGTCTCCTCGTATCAGCACCCAGGCATCGGTCGGTGCGACCATGGAAATCTGTTCTTTCAGTTCGGAAACTATTTTTGATGCTCCGGTGATAGTCGCAGTGCGGCCGGTATGTTCACGCAGGCGTCGATTCTCAAGTTCCAGCTGGGCATAACGTAAACCGTTGCTGATAGAGAGGATAATTTTGTCATATGAGAGTGGCTTTTCTATGAAATCATAGGCGCCGCTGTGGGTGGCCTGGACCGCTGTTTCAATGGTTCCATGCCCTGAGATCATAATGACCGGAATATCATGCTGCTCTTTGATTTTGGCAAGTGCTGTCAGACCGTCCATCCCATCTCCAAGCCAGATGTCAAGCAGGACAAGGTCTATTGAAATATCTTCAAGCAGCTCAATACCTTTCTCAGCTGAAGGCGCCATAACTGAAGCAAATCCCTCATCCTCGAGGATTTCCGAGAGAGACTCTCTGATACTCGCCTCATCATCTATGATAAGAATTTGTTTTGTCATTTGGCGTTTATTGGATCGGTTAATCGGTATTAATAGTCCTTGTGGCTGTGATCATGGCTGCGATCTTCGCTGGCAAAGGGAAGTTCAATGACGAAGACTGAGCCGTGGGGATCGTTATCCAGGACCCTGATATAACCGCCATGATCAGAGACAATCGTTGAGACAATGGCGAGACCCAGACCGGTGCCGCTTTTCTTGGTTGAAAAATAAGGCTCAAATAATTTCAGTTTGTTTTCTTTTGAGATTCCGGGGCCATTGTCGGCTACTTGTATAACAACAATCTGCGATTCGGGTTGCAATGATAAATCAATGTCTATCTTACCGCTGTCAGGTAAAACTGCAACTGCATTGTCCAGCAGGTTTATGATAGAACGTTTAATCTGTTCTGCATCAAAATTAAACAGGGGCAAATCGTTACTTGCTGTGCAACTGAATGAGATATGCTTGTGTGCCTCCTGATAAAGCACCAGCGTGTCTTCGGCAAGTGATGCCAGGTTGGCCGGACTTTTATTGATTTTCGGCATTCTTGCAAATTGTGAAAACTCACTGACAAGTCTTTTTAACTCTTCAACCTGGTTGATGATTGTTTTGGTACAGCGATCAAAGACAGAATCGTCCGCTTCCAGAATCTCAGGATACTTTCTGCGCAGGCGCTGTGCAGAAAGCTGTATAGGGGTCAACGGGTTTTTGATTTCATGGGCAATACGCTTGGCGACTTCACGCCAGGCAGCCATTCGCTGCATTTTTTCGAGCTTGGTAAGGTTATCAAAAACAAGAACAAAACCCAGTGGTGTGCCGTCATCGTCTTCGAGCCTGGTGAAATTAACGAGCAATGACAAGGTATTACTGCGGATGGTTACTTTCAGGTGCTGTTCAACGGATGTTTTTTTCGTCACAAACAGCTCTTCCATAAATCTGTCGAGTATCAGGGTATACTGAAGGGGGAGTGCCTGTCGATAACTCATACCGATATAAAGACTGCTGTCGATCCGCAGCAGCTTTTCAGCGAATCGATTGATTGTGGTGATCCTGCCATGATCATCGAGCGAGATCACTCCGGCGGAGACATTCTGCAGAATTATTTCGGTATAGCGTCGTCGTCTGTCAGCTTCAATGGAGCTTTCTTCCAATGCTTTATGAGTTTCTGCCAGTTTTTGATTACTGCTGTTAATATTTGCCGTCATCGAGTTAAAAGAGTTTACCAATACACCGATCTCATCATTTGACGCTTCAGTATTGAGGGTGAAATCAAATTCCCCCTGGGCTACTCTTCTGGTCGCTGCGGCGAGTTTATCAACCGGTTCAGTTATAGTGCGGGCGATACGGATCCCAAACCAGATGGCAGCAAAAATTATCAACAGGGTGACGATGAGCAGGATCAGAAGGAGCCAGAACTTGAACGGCCCTTTCAAATATTTCAGCTGTCGATAATCTTCAATTCCTTTTGAGATCATGGACATGCTGTCGATTTTTTCCTGGCTGATGAGAAGAGACGTGCAGAGGATCGCCTGATTCTCGCTGCCTGGCCCGATATGTATTCGCCGAATATCCCGTACCAGATCACCTCGCGATGTTTCCTGGATGATAGACTTGCTGATCTCCTCTGTTCTTACCTGCTGCAATAGGTCAACAGGGATTTTAGGGAGCAAAATGCCCTGGAGACCCGGTGTTGATTCATATATCTCAAGGTTTTTTTGGTCGAGAATTACGGTGAAACCAGCCTGCATTCCCGAAGGAGTTCTTGCCACCATTTCCTTTAAAAATGAAGAGAGGGCTTCAGGCTCCAGGTTAGCGTTGGCTTCCTGTAATAAACGAACGCTGATATCATTACCAGTGACTTCAGCCTGTTTCTGTGAATCCTGGATCAGATTCTGGGCAAGAACCAGAGACTCTTGAAGAGAATCTTCAATACTGGCATTAAACCAATAATCGACACTGGACGAGACAAATTGAAGCGCCACAAAGAAAAGCAGAATAGTCGGTATGAGCGACAGAGATAAAAAGGATATGACCAGTTTGGTTCGGAGTCTGCTGCCCAGGAGATTCAGTTTTCGTTCGAAAAGGAGTTCAGCCAGATTTCTCAGGATGAGAAAAAGTACAATAAGAAGGAGAATGACGTTGATGTTGATCAGTGCAAATATAACGATGTTGCTGTTAACCGGCAGCTCCAGGTTCTGTTCAAACAGTTTTCCCTGAAACCAGCCAAACAACGGGATAAGGCACAGGCAGAAAAAAATTACCCACCTGATCAGTTTCTTTTTCTCCTGACGTTCTTCATCAGTGATATACGGTTTTAACTGAAGTAATCCTGAAGAAGATTGAGATTCCAGAGGTGTTGTCTTATCTGCCATTTTAGGTGTTTATCAATAGGTAAATTCCACCGTGTACCAATCGGTGCTGAGGTCCCACCAGGAGACAAATGGAATGATATTGTGGAGACTCATGGGCAGCGTCTTCTTGTAGAGATCCGCTTTTACTTTTATCCTGTATGTGCTCTCCGGTTTGAGTCTGCTCAGTTCAATAATTTTCAATCCATTTATCTCGTTGAGTATTTTTGCTGCTTCGGGAAGTGTCTGTGCCGTGCTCTTTTTATTATTGTTTTCCTCTGTTTCGATGACATACATAGTTTTAAGCGTATCAAAACTGAGGCTGTGTGAAAACGTGAAGAGAGCCAGCTCTTTATCCGGCCAGTTAGGTTCATTTTTTTCAAGCTCAACAAAGAAAGAAAAATTGACGGGTATACCGCTGTGCAGGCCGTCTATCATCTCTTTTGTCAGACTGTTGCGCAGTTCTCCGAAAAGAAGCAGGTGAGTATCTGAGGTGGTAACAATTATATCGGTGAAATGCGGACCTGAAATTTCCATGGTTTCAGAGAGCGCCGCCTGTGCACCAAAGAGGTAGAGAATAGTATAAATGAGAACGTGATAATATCGTAAACGCATACAATTAATAAAATATGGGGCTAGAGCTCTCATTGATAATGTAAATGGTGAATGACGCATTCAGTCAAGGGCTATGCTATCGTGCCTAATGTACCTGATATTAAAAAACATGTCTATTGCTTGTTATTCCGGGCATTGAGTGAATCCGAAGGTAAACGGCAGCCCCGAAAGAGAAGAAACTATGTCTTGACACCAGGAGCAACTAATATTAGAGAGGCATATGCACAAAACACTGTTCTTGAAAAATAACAAAGAGGAGAAATAATGAAAATAGCTATACCTACTGAAAACCCCGGCGGACTAAAAGCGCCACGATCAGAACATTTCGGTCATTGTGACGTATTCACTGTCGTTGAACTGGAAAAGAGTGCAGTTGCTCAGGTTGAACTGGTTAATAATATTCCGCATGGTGAGGGGGGCTGTGTTGGTCCTGTTAACCTGTTAAAGGATGCCGGAGTGGAAGCGATTGTGGTCTCGGGAATGGGGGCCCGGCCAATGCAGGGCTTCAGTGATGCTGGAATTACCGTGTATTTTGCCGATAAAATCACCGTAACTGATGTGGACGGAGCCGTAAAAAAATTTACCGAAGGCGGTCTCCCTGTCATGCATCCGACCCAGTCTTGTAAAGGATCTGGTAATTGTCATCATTGATCTGATTGATTTTTTTGCTGTCTCTCAGTATATAAAGACAGATGAATTTCATCGGCTACCACTGGGGCTTACTTAACATTACATTACCGACGGTTAAAATATGACACCTCGACCTAAAAAGCTGAGACGTTGCGAAGGGCAATTTTGTGGAAGGGCTTTTAAGCCGACAGGAACCCCCCTGCCTGAATTGCAGCAGGTTGAGCTCTATCGTGACGAACTTGAAGCACTGAGGCTCTGTGACTTCGTCGGACTGACCCAGGAAGAGGCCGGAGTAAAAATGGGAGTTTCCAGAGGAACGATTCAACGTATTATAACCGGAGCACGAAAAAAGACAGCCCAGGCACTCACCGAAGGACAGGCTCTGGTCTTTGCCGACAGTGAGAGTTGACGAACAGCATTATCTGAGAATATTCAGAGAATAGCCTTTTTTATTCTATCAGTTAAAACCGGATCCTCTGGTCCCGGCATTGTTACTGGTTAAATATTCTCTCTGGTTTTTTGAAATTCAATATCCGGCCATTTTTCCATAAAGAAATTCAACATCCATTCATTTTCCGCAAGATAAGTGAGAAATCCCTCTGAATCGTGTGCCAGAGCACCCTTGTTTGAGCGTTCGAACTCAGACATCTTCTTTTTATCCGGTGAGTGTACCCACCGTGCTGATTGAAATTTGACCGGTTCGTAGATGGCATCAACGCTGTACTCATTTTTTAATCGTGCCATGGTTACTTCAAACTGAAGCACACCAACCGCTCCCATTATATAGTCAGCGCCAATCAGTGGTCGAAAAACCTGAATGGCTCCTTCTTCAGCCAGCTGGATCAGACCTTTCTGCAGCTGTTTCATTTTCAGGGGGTTTTTCAGAATTATTCTCCGAAAGTGTTCAGGTGCAAAGTTTGGAATACCGGTAAATTTTAACAGCTCTTTCGGGGTAAAGGTATCGCCTATTTTTATTGTACCATGATTATGGAGGCCAATTATATCTCCGGGCCAGGCTTCTTCAATATTGGCACGGTCCTGTGCCATGAAGATGGTGGCGTTGGCTAAATTGATATCTTTACCGATACGATGATGTCTCACTTTCATGCCTTTTTTAAAGGTGCCGGAGCAGATTCTCAAAAAGGCTATTCTGTCACGATGGGCCGGGTTCATATTTGCCTGAATCTTGAAAACGAAGCCTGAAAAATCTTTTTCTGACGGCTCAACAGTTCTGGAGAGTGCTTTGCGAGAGCCAGGAGATGGTGCCATTTCAACGAAGGTATCAAGCATCTCACGTACACCGAAATTGTTGATGGCACTTCCAAAAAAAACGGGTGTCTGGCTGCCGTTTAAATAATGATCGAGCTCAAGCGGGTTGGCAGCGCCCTCCAGGAGCTCGATATCTTCACGCAGTTCGTCGGCCTGTTTGCCAAGAAGTTCGTCCAGCTGCGGATCAGCCAGATCCTTTATGGTAACTCTTTTCTGGTCGCGTGTTTCGGCTCCCGGGGTGAACAGCTGGAGTTCATTGCGAAATAGATTATAGACTCCTTTGAAGCTCTTTCCCATACCGATCGGCCAGGAAAGTGGTGTGCATTCAATCTGCAGCTTATCTTCAATTTCATCGAGCAACTCAAGGGGCGACCGTCCCTCACGATCAAGTTTGTTAATAAAGGTTATGAGCGGCGTATTTCGCATTCGGCATACTTCCATCAGCTTTTCTGTCTGGGTCTCGACCCCTTTGGCGCTGTCTATGACCATAACAGCGGAGTCAACGGCAGTGAGAACCCGGTATGTATCTTCGGAGAAATCCTGATGGCCCGGAGTATCCAGAAGGTTTACCTCGAAATCCCTGTAGGTGAATTTCATTACCGAAGTGGTGACTGAGATTCCGCGTTCCTGCTCGATAGCCATCCAGTCGCTTGTTGCATGTCGCACAGCCTTACGAGACTTGACGGCACCTGCCATGTTAATCGCACCACCAAACAGCAGCAATTTCTCGGTGAGTGTGGTCTTGCCGGCATCAGGATGACTGATAATGCCAAATGTCCGACGTCTGGCAATTTCTTTTTCTAGATTGCTGCTCATGATTTTAAAATGTCCTTTTCTTATTCTGGTCGACTGAGTATAAACATGCACTGAAAAAACATGAAATGATAGGCTCTTTTACTAAGAATGCAACTGAAAAGACATAGAAAAACATGACATCTGAAAAAGTAGTGCTAGTTACAGGGGGTTGTGGATTCATCGGGGCTAATTTTGTGCGGCTGCTGCATGAAAACCAACCAGCGTGGCGCGTTGTTAATCTCGACAAACTGACCTATGCCGGAAATTTGTCAAATCTTGTAGGTATCGAAGAGCAGGGGAATTACCGTTTTGTCAAGGGTGATATCTGTGATGCTGAAGTTGTTGAGCAGCTGTTTGATCAGGAAAAAATTGATACCGTCGTCCATTTTGCCGCAGAGTCACATGTAGATCGTTCCATAACCGGACCGTCAGCCTTTATGCAGACCAACATTATCGGTACCTTTACCCTGCTTGAGGCGGCACGAAAGTTCTGGCTTGCAGATGGTGTTGACAGCAGCCGGAACATGTTTTTACACGTGAGCACCGATGAGGTTTATGGATCGCTTGGAGAGAGCGGCTATTTCTCTGAGACCACACCCTTTGATCCGAGGTCTCCTTATTCTGCCTCAAAAGCGTCATCGGACCACCTTGCTTCTGCCTACTTTCATACATATGGGGTACCGGTGGTTATCACAAACTGTTCCAACAACTATGGCCCGTTTCAATTTCCCGAAAAACTGATTCCATTGGTTTTTCATAATGCTATGAACGGCAAACAGCTTCCAGTATATGGTGATGGGAAAAATATCAGGGACTGGCTCTACGTCGGTGATCACTGCCAGGCGATTGTGGCAGTGCTTGAGCACAGCAGACCGGGAAGAAGTTACAATATCGGAGGAAATAACGAGAAGCAGAATATCGAGGTGGTCACCCTGATATGTGACATTCTGGATAGAAAAGTCGGGCTTCTTGGGGGAAATCTGGCCAGGCGGTCACTCATCACCTTTGTAAAAGATCGACTTGGCCATGATCGCCGATATGCAATTGATGCTGCCAGAATCAGAGACGAAATTGGCTGGCAGCCTTCGATAACCTTTGAGGAGGGAATCGAAGTGACTATCGACTGGTATCTGGCCAATCAACCGTGGGTAAATAAGGTCGTTGACGGTTCATATCAGGATTATTATCGCCGGATGTATGGCGGTTGAGGTTGGTTAAGGAGCAATGCAATAAATGAAGGTGATACGAACTGAAATTCCGGAAGTACTGATCCTCGAACCGAACGTCTTTGGCGATGACCGCGGTTTTTTCATGGAGAGTTATAATCGATCTACCTGGTTTGAAAAGAGTGGTGTTGATCTGGAGTTCGTTCAGGATAATCATTCCCGTTCAGGAAGAGGCGTGCTCAGGGGCCTTCATTACCAGATCAGGCAGCCCCAGGGAAAGCTTGTACGGGTCACAGCCGGAGAAGTATTTGATGTAGCCGTTGACCTCAGGCGTTCATCACCGACATTTGGCCGTTGGGTGGGGGCACATCTGGGAGAGGTAAATAAAAGAATGTTCTGGGTCCCCCCCGGTTTCGCTCACGGTTTCCTTGTACTGTCCGAACGCGCAGATTTCCTTTACAAAGCAACTGATTATTATGCTCCCGAATATGAACGGGCGATCAGATGGAATGATCCGGATATAGCCATTGTCTGGCCGCAGACAACCGAGCTGATACTTTCTCAAAAAGACGCTGATGCAGTTTACTTAACAGCAGCGGAGGTGTATGAGTAAATAAGGGGAGCTCTGGTCAATCGGATTGGAGGGCCTGGCATATTGCTCTGCCCATGGCGGCAATGCTATATGGCTTATGGAGATATTGACTCACCCCGAGTGACGATATTCTTGCCTGCTCGGTGAGACCAAAAAATCCGGATGTAACCAGCGCTTTCTGTTGTGGCTTTATTTCTTTTATTGCAGCAAAGGTATCAACACCATTCATCCCTGTTTCAAATACCATATCCAGGACCAGCAGGTCGACAGATTCCGTTCGCACAAACTCAAGAGCTGCTTCACCGCTGTTGACGGTCTGAACGCTGTAACCGAGCTGATTCAGAGTGATCCTGGCAATGTCTCGTTGAAACTCTTCATCATCGATTACCAGAATTCGTTCGCCGTTTCCAATCAGTTCATTGAGCACACGGCTTGATATTGGCTTGAAATTCTGGGTTGAGGAAAGTGGAAAGTAGAGATCAAACCGCGTTCCCTTCTTACTTGTTGAAAGGTTGATGTAGCCATTATGATCTCTAATGGTATTCCATATAATGCTAAGCCCGAGTCCTGTGCCGCTTTTGCCAAGCTCCTTTTCCGAATAAAAAGGTTCAAAAATATGATTCTTACTGTGGGCAGCGATGCCGTTGCCATTATCTGTCACTGACAGAATGACATAGGAACCGGGCGGTATTATTTCGAATCCAACCACGGATTCTTTAAGTACCTGAAAGGTTGTTCGAATTCTTATTCTTGGCACTTTATCTGCAGAAGCTTCTGCTCCGTTAACCACGAGGTTCGAAAGCGTCTGCGTGATATTTATTGCAGATGAGGAAATGACAGGAATCGTAGGATCAAGCTCGAAATCGATCTGCAGGTCGGGAAAATCCTGATGTAATTGACGATACTCAATTGAGTTTCGGTAACTGTTAACGAGCAGATTGAGTTGATGGTCTTCTTTTCTGGATTTGGCGCCTCGCGCTACCGTAAGCAGGTCGTTGACCAGTTCACCGGCCTGCCTGCCGGATTTTCTTATCAGTTCGATTTCCTTCCTGAGCTTGGAGTCTCCGCCCACTTTCTGCAGGAGCAGGTCAGGATAGCTGATGAGACCGCTGAGAATGTTGTTGAGGTCATGGGCAACGCGGCTTGCCATCAGGCCAAGTGACTCCATTCGCTGTGATTTTGCCAATTTGTCCTGAAATTCCAGAAGCTTTTGCTCATTTCTCTTGTGCTGGCTTATGTCCATGATACTGACAGCGAGAACTGAAGGTTCACTGTTTTCAAGCTGTTGTAGACGAATCTCAACCGGAAAGACTGACCCACTTCGGTGTTTGCCCATACCTTCTATGGCCGGAACCTTTTCTGACTGCCTGAGATTCTGCAGCGAGATCAGTGATGATTGCCAGTCGGGCAGCAGATCATCAATATGCATACGTGTAAATTCCTCTTCGCTATAGCCAAACATTTCTGAGAGTTGATAATTGACAAGATTGATATCTCTGTCTTGAATCAGAACAACCCCTTCCGAGGTAAGTTCAGCAAGCTGTCGAAACCTTCGCTCGCTCTTCGATAACTCCTGTTTGAGTCTGCTGTTTTCTATACACCGGCTCAAGGTGTTGAGAATGAGCTCTGGTGGCGTGGGTTTACAGAGGTAATCTGAAACACCGCTTCTAAGAACATGGAGCGCGCTGTCAAGCGTTGCCTGACCAGTAAGTATGATGATGGCGATGTGGTTGAAGTGTTGATTGATATAATCAGCGATTTCGGTACCACTGGCGTCAGGCAGGTAGAGGTCAATCAGGGCGGCGTCAAAATGATGCTGCTGCAGCAGTTTGAGGGCCTGCTTTCCTGTCTGGCTGTGGTGGACGGTATAGTTATTCTTCTCTAGTATATATCTGAAACTCAGAAGAAAGTTTTTATCATCATCGACAATGAGTATGGAGTTTGTCATGCTCGTTCATCCCTGTATGATAATGAGTCAAAAACTCTTTCCAGTAATGCGCTGCTAAAAATCCCGACACCACACTTTCTGCAATGACTGACGTCAATACAATTACTATTTGTTTTGTTTCTTGACAACATGGCTTCACCCATTACAGATCAGGCTCTGGGGCGACTGAACAGGGCAGGGATATTGTAAATTTTGTGCCAACATTTTTTCCCGATGAATATGAGATTGTCCCTCCCAGTTCATGAACAAGTTTCCGGGAAATGGCGAGACCCAGGCCGACATGACCAATACCTTTGGTTGTAACTCCAGCTGTGAAGATATTGTCTGCAAGCTCCTCAGGAGTACCGGGGCCATTGTCTTCAACACTCAAAAGAATTGTGCAATTCTTTTTATTTGTCGGGTCAGACATATTTGTTCCGATGGTTAATTCTCCAGAATTGTTGAGGGCTTCAATACCGTTCTTAATCAGTTTTCCGGCAATCTGCCTGAGACCAACGGCACTCGTTTTTATTGCTGGAATAGTATTATCAAGGTTGAGCCGGATGGAAATCTTGTTTTCCGGCAGCAGGGTCTGTCGGTAGAAATCTGCAGCCTGTTCTACGATCATGTTTACATTGACAGCCTCATGCTTCTCGCGGCCGTTTGAGGAGGAAAGGTCATTTAACTGGTCGGTGATTTTTGCAATATGGGTGATCTCACTGCTGACCAGCTGGAGATCGCCATGGAGATCCTGACGATCCTCCAGTTTCATTCCCAGGGCGACGAGACAATTCTGCAGCGTTGCCACGGGGTTGTTTATTTCATGAGCGATCTGCCGTGTGATTCTGGTGAGAGCGATTATCTGGTCATCTGCAGCTTTTTGCTTCAGCCGCTCGAGTCGAATACGCATACCGACTTGAGCTGCAAGTAAAGTAAGTGTTTCCTGCTGCTCCAAAATCGATGCTGATTCAGCCTCATCAACTCCGGCAACCAAAATACCCATGGCAGATTCCTCAAGTGGCACTGGTACACCAACCAGACCTGTGGCCTCGAGTAATCTTAAACAGTGAGCTTCAATTTCATCAACGGCTCCGTTGTCATCTGCAGTTGTATGATTAATTGTACCATTCTGCAAACATTTGTTGAGCATGCCGTTCATGCCGAGATTAACCGGGATTGACAATTTATCATGGCCGTGATGCTGATTGTTGGTGGACACGTGAATTCTCATGATTTTTGAGTCAGCATCTGGCAGGATAAGGAGGCAGTAGGGAATATTAAAGAGAATATGAAAACTCTCCTCAATAATGCGAACAACCCGATTAAGATTATCAGCCTTCAGGAGATTATCAACGACACCTCCGATAGTTGAAATTGCCTGTACTTTCTTGGCAAGGTTTACCCGGTTTGTTTCCGCCCGTTTCGATGGCTGGCGCCTGACCAGGGGTGCGACCGATGTGTTTATGCCCATTTGAGAGGTTATCTGGTCAACTTCCTGCTTCACCTCGTGGATTATTGCTGGCAGCTTATTCGGGTCGATTCCAAGCAGACGCTCTCCAATGTCATCAGGAGTATTCTCGCCTGAAATCAAAGAATTACTGAAACGGTTGGCGGTGTAGAGAAGTTTAGCGAGTGTGTCAAGTTCTTCTATGTGATTTTGATCTTCATGATGGTTGCACACTGCATCGGTAATAGATTGCTCAAGATTCCATTGTGATACCAACAAACTGCTGGCCTCCGGATGGGTGACACTGAGGTTGCCTCGTTCCAGAACCGGTAACATATCTCCATGGTACTCCTGTTCCAGTATGGATGGGTAACGATCAGGAAACGAGGTGTAGAGCAAAATTTTGCCAACATCATGGAGGAGGCCGGTCAGATATGCTTCGGCTGGATGAGGATAGTGAATTTCCTCACTGAGCGTTTTCGCCAGTACAGCTGTGAGGAAAGAATGGTACCAGAAGGCTGCTATATCAAGTGCTTTGATGCTATCCAAATTACCAAACGTTTCATGAACAGAAACAGAGATTGCCAGGTTTCTTACCGTGTCTATTCCAAGGTAGATTACCGCCTGCTCAATATCGGTGAATTTATTGCGGGCACCGATAAAGGCTGAGTTTGACAATTGGAGAATGCGTGCACTGATGGTGGCGTCTCGGGCCACGATAGTGCCGATTTCTCTGAGGTTGCGATCGTTACTGTTACATTTGTCAATCAGCTCTATTAGGGTCTGCGGCAGACTTGGAAGCTTACTGACGTCAATAATTGCAGATGATTGGGTTGAGATTGGATCCATAAGTGAAAGTCTCCTGAAAAAAATATAGCCTTATATCTTTATCGACCAACACCAGCCGCTGCTTTAACAGATTGTGTTGAAGAGGTAATGGTCCGGAATGCATGCGTAGCCACCTATATAATTGTTTTATCAGAAAGAAAGGTTAATTACCAGATATTATTGGTTTTTTGTGGTATAAAACCAAATTCTTATATCTTTTTAAAGGGCAGAGAGGGTTTCTCGGATTGCCTTGGGGTGATGATCTCTTCGGTTTATCGTTTCAAGGAAAAGGCGTACATGGTAAGAAAGATTTTGTCACTCCTATCGAAATGATCATGGGCAATGCGAAAAGAAAATGTGCCATTGGCAGAATGTGGAAATGGCAGATGAACAGCTTTACTGTTTGCACTGTCTGCTATACCTTCGGACTGATAACAGACCGCACACATACGATGTAAATTTATTGTCCAATCTCCACATATAGAAAGGTGGGAAAATGTTTAAATTCTTACATGCAGCCGATGTTCACCTGGATAGCCCGTTACGGGGCTTGTCCCGTTATGAATCTGCACCGGCAGAAGCGATTCGTGGTGCATGTCGGAGAGCCTTTGAGAATCTTATCGATCTGGCCATCGAAGAAAAAGTTGCCTTCGTTTTATTGGCAGGTGATCTCTATGATGGAGATTGGAAGGATTACAGTACCGGCATATATCTGAGTCGACAGATCGGCAGATTAAGCCAACATGACATAATGGTTTATGCTGTAGCTGGTAACCATGATGCTGCCAATAAAATGACCAAGGCCCTGGACGGCCCGAAAAATCTGAAGATTCTCTCTTCCAGAAAGGTGGAAACAATTAGGCTTGATGAGATGTCAGTTGCAATTCATGGCCAAAGCTTCGGGACACAGCATGTAGATAAGAATCTGGCTGCAGGATATGAGGCAGCAAAAAGGGGACTATTCAATATCGGGCTGCTTCATACCAGCCTTGATGGTCGGGAAGGTCATGCAGTGTACGCACCCTGTGACCTTAATGATCTTCGATCAAAAGGCTACCAATACTGGGCTTTGGGACATGTTCATAAACAGGAAATTGTCTGCAGAGATCCCTGGGTTGTCTTTTCCGGTTGTATTCAAGGTCGTCATATTCGTGAAACAGGATCGAAAGGGTGTATGCTCGTTCACGTTGATGATGGTCGAGTCACTGAAGTAGCCAACATGGCCCTGGATGTTCTTCGCTGGGTTCAGTGCAGCGTTGATTTAACAGATGTTTCAGATCTACAAGAAGTTCTGGAGCGGACTCGAAGAGCCATTGAAAATGAGCGGGGAGCGGCAGATGGCCGGCTTCTGGCAATGCGTATCAATTTTGAAGGGGCTACAGAAATATGCGAAGAATTATCTGCCTACCCGGAACGCTTGAAACAGCAGATTCGAGCGCTCGCTGCTGAAATCGGTGGTCATGATCTGTGGATTGAGCGAGTCGAAAATTCAGTCGTTGGAAAACTCGATTTACGCTCTGTGCTAACGGCTGACAGCTATCTAGCAAAGCTGCTCACAGAGATAATGGCAACTCCTCAAAATCCTGATGAGATAGAAAGGCTCCAGGAGGTAGTTGAAAGTATCATGCATAAAATTCCGCCAGATGTCTTTGACGCCGGTTCTATCCTGAAACTGGATGACCCTCAAACCATGGCGCGGCTGGTTGATGAGGCCAAGCATATGCTCATTGGCCGGCTTTTGACTGAGGGAGGTGAGTGATGAGAGTCGATCGCCTTGATTTACTTGCCTATGGTCAATTTACCGAAAAGACACTGAACCTTGACGAAGGAGATTTTGGACTGCATCTGATTTATGGAGACAACGAAGCGGGAAAGAGCACCTCGTTGAGGGCGTTCATAGCTCTGTTGTTTGGTATTCCATCTCGTACTAATGACAATTTTCTCCACCCCAATCCGCAACTGCGGGTTGGCGGAAAGCTCAGACTCTCTGATGGCCGCTCAATAGAATTTGTTCGAAGAAAGGGTACGAAAGGCACCCTGCTCGATTATCGTACTGATGCTACGCTGGACGATTCCGCACTTATACCGTATTTGCCGGGAAGTGTAGATGAAAACCTTTTCAAGAAGCTGTATGGCATTGATCATCGAAGATTGGTGGCAGGCGGTCAGGAGTTGTTGAACCAGTCAGGTGACGTCGGGCAGGCGCTTTTCAGCGCAGCAGTCGGCACCGAGAGCCTTCGAAAAATATTAATGGACCTGCAAAATGGTGCAGAAGAACTCTTCAGGCCCCAAGCTTCAACAAGGATTATTAACCAGGCGATATCTCATTATAAGAGAGCACAAAAGCGGATTAAGGATTCAAGCCTCCCCGTTTCGGAATGGAAAAGACTTCAGGCGGAGCATGCTGAGATACTTTTTGGAATTAAAAAAATCGAAAAGGATCTTAATACCACGAACAAAGAGAAGTCTCGTTTGGCACGGGGCGCCAGGGTAGCGGGGGCACTCGCTGAACGGCGTGCATTGTCTGTTCGGATCGAAGAATTGGGCGAGGTATTAGTTCTTCCGGAGGACTTTGATGACAACAGAAAAACTGCCATCAGCAAATACCAGGCGGCAAAAGAGACAAGAGAAAAAGCTGAAGCGAAATTGATGAGACTGGTGAGGGAATCAGAGTCCATCGTAATTCGTCACGAACTGCTGGATAATGAGAACGCTATCATGGCTATCCATAAAGAGCTGGGGGCTGTCGAAAAAACAATCCAGGATCGCCCACAGCAGGATGGCAAGCGGCGCTTGTTGAGAAATGAAGCTGAAACCCTGCTGAAAGGGGTTCGTCCTGATATTGACCTGGTGAGAGCTGATCAGTTGCGGCCGCTGCTCAATAACAGAAAATGGGTTTCAAGCCTGGCTCACCAATATGGACTCCTGGCCCAGAGAGATGAAGAACTTAAAGGAGGCTTGAGAGACATAAAAGATGAACAGACAGCACTGAAGAAAGAACGTGCTGAACAGCACTCTTCAGATCTTGATCTTGGCCAGTTAAAAGCAACCATTTTAACGGTTCGCAAACCGGGTGATATCGAACAGCGTTTGGCTGAGCTACAAAAAAAATCTCGTCAAGAGAGGAAGGCGTGCAGGAGGGAACTCACGCAGCTTGGAAGATTTACGGGAACAACGGAGAATCTTTTAAACGTGGCTATGCCCGTCACCGAAACGCTTGATGCCTTTGAGAAACTGATAGATGAACATACTGAAAAAGTAAAGGATCTCGAAAGGAATAGACAAAAATTCACAGAAGAAATGGAACACGCAGAGCAGAATTTAAAAGCACTGTTATTGACAGGTGACATCCCTACCGTCTCGGAGCTGCAAGAATTACGAACAATCCGTAACAGAGGGTGGCATCTGATTAAACGCAAATACATCGATAAGGCGGATGTGGAGCTCGACATTGCGGAGTATTCATTAGATTCAGCTCTTCCGTTGATCTATGAACAGAAGATAGAATCAGCAGATTATATTGCAGACCAACTCCGTATGGCGGCAGACCAGGTAGTAAAGAGGGCGGATCTTGAAGCAGTAATTGAAAACGTGAGATCACGCGTATCGATGCTCTCAGCAGAGATTAATGGTTCCGCCGGGGAGCTGCAAAATCTTTACCAGAAATGGAACACCGTATGGGAACCACTGGGGATTGAGACCGGTACACCAAGAGAAATGAAACAATGGCTCCTCAGAGTAGATAAACTTCTGGTACACGTCCAGACAGCCAACAGTGTCTCAATTGATGAGCAGAGACTCTCTGAAGAATGTAAAAAACTAAAAGAATTGATTGCCCATCAGCTGGGCTTATTCACCGAACCAGATAAGATTGGAGAAATAAGCCTTGAGGCCATGATAAACCGCTGCGAACAGTTCGTAAAACAAGAAGAAACGAGTCTTGAACGAAAGCGTCATCTGGAACACTCGCACAATGAGACAGAGGTTCGAATAAAAAGAACAGCCAACGAGCTGAAGATTGTTGAGCGGGATAAGGTAAAGTGGCGACACGAGTGGGAACAGGCCATCGAGGGATTGGGTTTAACACCTGATGCTCACCCAGAGCGCGCTACCGGTGCGATTGAGCAGCTGGTATCGTTTTTTGACAAGTTCGATAAATCAGAAGAGTTGCGAAAACGAATTTATGGAATGGACCAGGTTGAAGAGAAATTTGTCAATGGGGTCTATACCTTTTCTGAGAGTATTGGATACAAAAGGGACGGACGGGAGGCCGGTTCCATCGCTGTTCAACTGAACAGGGAGCTGAGCGAGGCGCGTGAATTGCGGACAAGCCTGGATAAAAATAAGATTCAGCGTCATGAGCTGATTGGAGAAATAGAAGATACCAACATTACGATTAAGCTGGCAGAGGATCAGTTAGCATTACTGAGAGCACAGGCTCAGGTTAAGACCGATGATGAGCTGATTTTAGTCTGTGAACGTTCAGCGAAGAAGAGAGCGCTGCAGTTAAAACTTGATATGCTTGAGCAGGAGCTGACACGCAATGGAGATGGCTTGAGTATTGCAGAACTGGAGATAGACGCTCAGGAACTGGACATCGATACATTAGAGGGTGAACAGAAACGGATTTCTCTTGAACTGGCAGAGTTGTATGCAAAGAGAGATGATCTGCGAGATAAACGCCAAACAGTACAAAATGAGATTACCTCCAAGGATGGAAATGCTCAGGCTGCGGAAGCATCAGAGGAGGCCGAACAGCAGCGAGCCAGGATAGTATCCGGAACTGAGGACTATTTACGCTTGAAAATCGCAGGCCTGATCCTTGAGCAGCAGATTGAGAATTATCGAAAGGAAAATCAGGCACCGGTTCTTGCCAGAGCAGGCGTGCTTTTCTCAAAACTTACGCTTGGATCCTATGCACATCTTCGAGATGAGCTGGATAATACCGGTAAACCGGTTCTATTGGGTGTTCGTCCAAATAATGATGAAGTGTCAATAGAGAGGATGAGTGAGGGTACCAGGGATCAACTCTATCTGGCGCTTCGATTGGCGACCCTTGAGCTGCATCTGAAAAAGGGAGAGCCGCTGCCCTTTATTGTTGATGATATACTTATTGCTTTTGATGACAATCGAACGAGGGTATGCCTTGAAGTTCTGGCAGAACTCTCAGCCAGCACCCAGGTGTTACTGTTTACCCACCACCGAAGGGTTGTTGAACTGGTTGACAGCGTCAATGTAAAAGAGGGAATTTATAAGCATGAACTATAGATAGGGTGCCAGCTTAAACCTTGATAAGAGATGTACCTATGGTATCAGTTTTTACATCTGTTGATTTTTTCCACCCGTAACCAAAGACTGCCTGTCTGGGGCAGCTCATTGCAGGAGTGTCAGCCCACCTCACTGCTTACCGCTTTGACATAGTTGGGACAGTCCATATCCTGACTGGCCACATAGCCCATGTCAAGGTTGATAAACCATCGCTCTGTTTTGCCATGCAGATCGCAACTCCATAACCATTTTCTTTGAGGATCAAAGAAGGTGCCTGTCTGCTCGGGTGATTCATTCAGCAGGCTCAGCAGTTCATCAAGGGTCGGCAGTCGCCATGAGCATAGACCACCAAAATGATTCCTGTTCAAGGAGGAGATATAGCTGTGGGCTTCCTGCCAGTTCAACGGGTAGGGGCTTCCCGTCTTTTGCCATGATCGGCTTGTAGCCCTATCAACAACAACATCTGACTTGATGTCAAAATCGTTAACAATATATTGTATGGGGCGATGCAGATTGGTCAGCTTAAAGGTTTTAAGCGCTCGTCGTCCGCACTGATTTTCCGGTGAAAATCTGATCTCAGAGATCGGCAGTGATGCTGTGCCTTCACGTTTATTTGTCTTTTCGGGTGGTGAAAACTGAAGTCGTTCAAGGGCATCTATCATTTCCCCTGCACTTTGAAATCGATGATCAGGATCCCAGCTCAAGCCTTTTCTAAAGAAATCATCCCAATTTTTACTATAGGCAGGATTAATCATGGAGAGCGGAAAGCTCTGCATTCCTGGAAGTGTTCCGGTAAGCATCCGATAGAGGAGCACGGCAGTGCTGTAATAATCTGCTCTTCCATCAACCTGATGGGGGTTCTTTTTCTGCTCTGGAGGGCTGTAATAGGGTGAGCCGATCTGCATGTTGGCAGGACCCGAAAATGAGAGGCCGTCAACAAGTGCCATACCAAAATCACATACTTTGACGAGGTCGTTATCGGTTATAAGAATGTTGTGTGGCTTGATATCTCGATGGATTACCCGATTGTGATGCAGATATTGGAGTGCATCGAGGATCTGTTTCCCATAATGAATAACTTTTTCAGGCCTGATCTGGCGGGAAGGTTCCTCCAACTGGAAACTCTCTCCGATCATTATTCCAAGGTTATTACAATAATACTCCATTACAAAAAAAGAGCGTCCCTGTTCATCGGTATCGAAATCCCAGACAGTGGTCAGGTTGTGATGGTTAAGCGCGGCGAGCGTTCTTGCCTCCGACAGAAAAATAGCTTCCAGCGCCTCATACCCAAGTGTAATTTCCAGTGGCTCCGAGGGCTTGAGTAATTTCAGTGCTACTATCTTGTCGATCGTTGGCGATAATGCCTTGTACACAGTGCCCATACCCCCTTTCCCGAGGCGTGTAAGCAAGGTGTATTTGCCTACCGATTGTCTTTTCTTGACCATTTCAGTCTTCGCGCGTTGTGAGGTGGAAAGTTATGTTGTTTCAAGAGCTTGATCGTTGTGTCGACGTCGTATGGAACCTGACGGATCTTACAATCATTTGCCGAAGAGTCCCAGACAGCGTACTTGGCTTTATCGTTGAGACTGTCACGTGGTTGACCGACGCTGCCGACAATAAAGAGATATCTGTTTCTCGGATCGAGCCTTACCGATCCAAAATCTATCTTTTTATTAATTATTTCCCCGGTAAACATTTGTTCGAAAAGATTAAGCGTGTGGGTATGGCCAGCAAAACAGAGCATTTCCGGATAACCCTGGAAGATCCTGGTCAGTCTGACATCTGATGGGGCATAGAGGTACTTGGTGATTGAGGACGGCGGGCAGCCATGGCAGAAGCGGGCATTGCTCCTGATAATCACCGGCTGGAGAGCAGCAAGCCAGGCTAAACTCTCTTCAGACAAAAGAGATCTGCTGATATCAAGAGACTCCTGGGCGAGAAAGTTGAGTCGAGCGTAATAACTGGGACTGATCAAGGCCAGTTCATGATTTCCCATAACCGACCCAACATCTCTTCTGATCAGCTCAAGAACAACCTTTTCCGGTTCGGGGCCATAACCGATGTTATCTCCCAGAGAGATGATGCCATCGATTTGCTGCTGCTCGATGTCTTCAAGTACGGCTTCAAAGGCACGATAATTTCCGTGTATATCAGACAGGATCGCAAGGCGCATTTAATCTCTGGAACAGCCCTGAACTCTTGTGAGCAGGCCTATTGGTTTAATCCATACTGATAACTCAGCACTGAAACTGATGATGATAGATGTTCAGGTGATTACCGACGGATAAAAAAACTCAACCTCCATAGAGAAGTTCGCCGCCTGAGAAACCAAGACCTCCGCAGACACCAAGACTGACGAGGTAGATTATCAGCATTTTTTTATGCGGCGCACCGTTATTTTTTTGAATAACTCCGTAGGCAAGAAGAACTGCTAAAACAATTCCAAGGATCATTTTGATAACGATCCACTTGCTAATATCACCGGCAAAGACATGTTGCCAGTCCAGTAATCCGGCAATATAAACCGGTACAATTGAAAGGAGGGACAGGAAAATACAATGGTAGGCAGATTCCCCGAGATGTTTGTCGGGCCATTTAAATTCAGCTAAAGAGAAGGCAACTGCTCCAATTACCAGTCCCATTGGTGCATGGACGACGATCGGATGGATAGGATGAGTTATGCCAATGGTTTGTAAAAATGCATAGAAGCTTTCTATCATGGATTTCCTCCGGCTGTTGTCAGAATATCACAGGTAATGGATTGTAAATGGGAGTGTATCTATTTATCAAAGTTTTGTGTCTTTCACTATAAAATCACAGTGATTTTGATGCGCCACCGCGTAATTCTGATACTACTAATCATTATCAATAAGAGATAAAGTCATGTTGTGCATTATATTTTACGGATTGGATTAGAATTTTTTGTAATGAACAGCATCCATATGGTTACCGCTGCGAGGCGGCTAAAGCTGCGATTCATAATCCTTGCCGGCTTAACCTAGCTGTTGGTGCTGAGCCAGGAATACATATCAGCGGCATCCTGCCTGGTGACTTTTTTTTCCGGATACCTCGGCATGATGGGGGAGTCTGCATCTCTGATGGTAGCAAGAAACCTTCTGAAACTCAGTTTTTCTGTATTAATTACTGGAGCTTTTCCATCGCTACCATGAAGGCCGTGGCAGCCATAACAATTATTCATCATGTACCAGCGTTTTCCGTCATCGGCATTGCCCTTTGGTGCACTGCATGCTGCAAGAGCGAGAATGACGGCGATTAGTACAAAGATCGGGAGAGAAAAATTCCTGACATGGAGCATCTACGGTTCCTCCTGGTAAAAGGAATAGCTCATGGGGTTCCTGCAGCTGCAGGATTGGAAATTTGGCCGTATTACAACGTATCGAAAGACGGAAAACTTTGCAACGCTTTGTTATATGATGAATTTGTCCGGTTCATTAAGCATGCTGAGCCAGCTCTGTTCCACTCTGCTGAATACCGAATCCCAGCTGAAGTATGATAATTTGGTTTCTTTGTCATTATCACCTCGGTGTTGAGGAAGACGCTGTTCGAGGGAATGCTTGAGTGAATCAATAAACCGTTGTTCGTCCGCCAGAAGAGAGGTATCGCTGCATAAAACCGTGGGTCTCTCAATCAGGATCAATTGATTCGTTTTCAGGCGATTTTTAATTTCTCTGGTGCCGGGGAGGTCGGTCGTAATGACCGTGCAGCCACAGGCAAGGGCTTCCAGGACGACAAGTGGGAGCCCCTCGTGGAGAGACGGGAGAATAAAAATCTTTGAACTCCGCATCAGCTGGGCAAGGTTTTGCTGAGACATCATGCCATGGAGAGAAACCTGAGGCCCAAGTATGGCGGCAGCAGCTCGGCATTCTTCATATTCCCTTCCCGAGCCGCTTCCCACCAGGTGAAGGTGGTATCGATGAGCGTCCAATTTGGTCAAGGCTCTCAAGAGCCAGGGAACCCCTTTTGCCCGGCTGATTTTCCCGGCATAGAGCATGTTGACTGGCCCTGCATGTCTTCTGCCTTTGTCAGCATAAAAAATATCCTTATTATAACCACCACCTGCTATATCAATTCGGTCTGCTGGTAATCGATAGGTATCTATGATCTCATTTTTCTGCTCAGAGCTCAAAGCGAGCACCTTATCAATGCGATGACATCCTTCAAGTACCTGTTTTTTTAAGTGAGGACACTGGTTAAATTGCCTGAGTTCAGAGCCATGACAACTGGTGATTAATGGTATGTCGGGAAACAGATCTTTGACCAGGGTACTGAGGAGCCAGAGATGATGACTGTGTATAATGTCGGGATTATGGTGCAAAACCATTCTTGTTAAAGGTTCTGTAAACCTCCTGAGATAGTGTTGTACTTCATTAGTGTCGAGATCCTGAAACCTCCTGCTTGGATAAGGCATCACATCACTCATTCCGATGATCATTTCTGAGCCGTTGTCAGGCTCAAAATATACAAGATCACAGTTATCGGGCGTGATACCAGGCAGAGTAACGGTGCAGCCGTCCTGGACAGCGGCAACGAGCACATTATCATATCCGTTGCGGGCAGATTCACGAAGGATTGCCTGCAGGTATATGCCGCTGCCGGTTGAGTCGGGACGCTGACCGATGACATGGAGAACCTTCAATCTCTTAATCCTGGCTGTTCTATTTTAAAAGAGGGGTCCGACTTCACTGTTTGCTGGTGTTTTTCAAAAAGAGATTTCAGCACCAGCTTCCTGTTGTTTTCCGCCTGGTTGAGCATGATGACAAAAGGGTCTGAAGAGAGCCGAGAGTTGAAATAGCCACCATAACAGAAGACGTCTGTTAAGGTACCTGACTTAATGCTCATCTTGTTTTTTTGGGGAAGAAGATGACGGTATGGACTGAACGCTTCCAGTACTGACAGCATAAAAAAGGGGCTTACTCTGGTTCGGCGGGACAATCCGGAGCCTTCGTAAATCTTCATATCACGAGTACTGATACTAAAACGTTCTTCCAGGACCCGGAGCAGTGCCAGCCTTCCTTTTTCCCATGTTGCCGGGTATCCAAACAGTGCAACTCCACAACTGAGAAAGAGCTGATTGGCAATGAAATTATTTGAAAATTTCAGACAATCCTGTACCAGCTCCTTGACGCTCCTGGGGCTGGTGAAGGTATAGATAAGAATGCAGTTGTCGTCAACCGTACCAGACTTGATATTATTACGAACGTTTACCCCTTGGTTGGCGAGAAAAGCTGCAAACAGTTCCCCCGTGTAGCGAAGGCTGATATTGATATCCCTGTTAGAACTGAAAGCGTTAATATTAACGCGATGGCGGCCAGGTCCCAACTGCCTGCCGAGGAATTCTGTCAGTTCCAGTAACGGTGTCTGGGGCTCTCCGGAGGTTACCGTCTGGTCACCATCGACCTGGATGGAGAGTGAGTTGAAGTTGACGGCAACAGCACCGTTTGGCACATCATAGGGATTCTCGCTTCCCTCTGAACCATCGGCCGGCATCGAAACGGAAAAGCTTGAGTCGTCAATAACTATCTCAGTTACCTGCCTGATATTTCGAGCGTTCAGTTCACGGGCAATAGCTGCGATGTATTCAGAACTCAGGAAGGGATCACCATATCCCTTGATGTACAGTGATGTTCTGTTTTTGAGGTAGAACTCTGTTTTATAGTGATGGGACGGACCAAGAAGATCGAGGGCGACGAGTGAGGTGGCGATTTTTATGATTGAGGCCGGTATAAAAAGAGAGTGGAGGTTGAGTTCACCGGTAATTGATCCGTTTGAAGTAACAACAAAGCCGCCGTTTTCGATGAGTTCGGTGGGAGACGCCTCAGCCTCAGCACCACGCACAACCTGAAAGTGAAAAAGCCAGGTCCATAGACAGAGAAAAAAGATCAGAGTGCTGGACCCGGCTTTATGCGGACTCATAAATTTATGATGTACTGAGCCTCTAAATAATTGGCAGGTTGGCCATGGATCTGGCGATCTCCTCGGCAGGATAATCGTAGTCATGGAGCATTCCTGCAAAATACCTGTCATAGGAGCCCATATCAATCAGGCCATGCCCTGAGAAATTAAACAGAATTGTTTTTGGCTCATCAAGATCCTGTGTGGCCTCCATGATTGCACCTCTGATTGCGTGGCAGGTTTCCGGCGCCGGGATGATACCTTCTGTTTTTGCAAAGAGCACACCGGCTTCAAAACATTCAAGTTGTTGTAATTTGATAGGATCGACAATGTTCTCCCTGACCATTGCTGAGACGATCGGGGCCATTCCATGATAGCGAAGACCACCCGCATGGATGCCTGGTGGTATAAAATCGTGTCCGAGCGTATACATGTAAAGAAGTGGAGTCGTCTGGGCAACATCACCAAAATCATAGGCAAGTTTGCCTCCGGTAAGTGAGGGACAGGACGCAGGCTCGGTACCGACAAAGCGAATTTTTTTGCCATCCAGATAGTCGGGTATATAGGGCACAGCCAGGCCGGCAAAGTTTGACCCCCCGCCGCAACAGCCAACAATGACGTCTGGATATTCTCCGGCAATTTCCATCTGTTTCTTGGCTTCAAGGCCAATAATTGACTGGTGTAATAGTACATGATTGAGGACCGAGCCGAGGGCGTACTTGGTATCTTCTCTGCTTGCTGCGTCTTCAAGCGCCTCAGAAATTGCAATTCCAAGTGATCCGGGTGTGTCAGGCATCCGTTCCAGAATTGACCTGCCGATATTGGTCTCATTACTTGGGCTGGCAATAACCTCTGCACCAAATGTCTGCATGATCGATTTACGGTAGGGTTTCTGGTCGAATGAGACACGCACCATGTAAACCTTGCATTCCAGGCCAAACTTGCTGGCAGCAAAAGAAAGAGCGCTTCCCCATTGCCCTGCTCCTGTCTCCGTTGCAAGCCTTTTAACACCTTCCTGCTTATTGTAGTAGGCCTGAGCAACTGCTGAATTGGGCTTGTGTGATCCGACTGGTGAGACGCCTTCGTTCTTAAAAAAAATCTTCGCCTTGGTATTGAGCGCTTTTTCGAGGCTCGAAGCCCTGACAAGTGGAGAGGGACGCCATATTTTAAGCACTTCAAGTACTTCCTCGGGAATGTCAATGAAGCGATCGGAAGACATTTCCTGTTCCAGCAGTCCCATCGGAAAGACCTGTGCCAGTTTTTCAGGGCCCATGGGTTCATTGGTTTCCGGATCAAGCGGTGGCTGCATGCCATTTGGCATGTCCGGAACAACATTGTACCATTGGGTGGGCATCTCATCATCACGTAAAACGATCTTCTTGGTCATGACTACTCCTTTTGTGTAATAACCGGATGGAAGCACTCTAAAGCGCAGGTTTTATGCATCAGTTAAAAACCTTCTTTACCATAGACAGAGGATGTCCGGCAAGTGGGATTATGTGTCAAGTTCCTGCCAGTCTGTTTTACATACAGAACTGCTTAACAGTTCTTCTTCACTTTTTTCAAGGATATGTTCCAGGGCCTTCAGTGGTTTGATACCAGGTGAACCACTTCTGGTGATAATTTTCATGGTGATTTCCGTGATCGATACCACCTCTATGGTGTCAATCATCGGTCTGATATCAATCTCTTTAACGCGCCCCTTTCTTTTTCTTGAAATAATAAAAGAGGCTGCAGTCAGAAAAGATTTGAGTTTGTTCTGTTCGTCTTCGCCCAGACCATGCTCAAGCGAGATGGTATAGGCAGTTTTTAACTCCTGTGGAGCTTTACCTTGAAATGGGCCTATTTCATTAATGGAAATGCCGTCCGGTAGCACTTCTGTCAGCAGTGCAGACTGGGCCTGACTGTTCTCGAGAGGGGCGGGCAGTTCCATGATAAAAAACTCGCAGAGGCTTTGTGTTCCCACGGGAAGTGCAGGGCTAAATGATACTTTTGGTGATGGATTGTAGCCTTTTGAGAAGTTGGTCCTGATTTTTGCTCGTCTCAAGGACCGAAAGATAATCTGAAGAAACTCAAGGTGTCCCAAGTAGCATATGCTGCCGGAACGTGAATACGATACCAGGTATTTGAATTTTCCTTCCGGCTCTGTTTGCTCACTTTCACCGGCAGCATCTGATTTCTTGACTGCGGTGGTGTCTGTCTGCACGTTATGGACGATCGGCTGTATTGTCTCGAAATCGCAGAGACCGCACTGCTGGCAGCCATGGTATCTGCAATCCGGGGTGTATTCTCCTTTTACTGTTTTCTCAAGTTCCTCGAGCAGAAATGCATCTTCAACACCAGTACTGAGATGGCTCCAGGGAAGAACCTCGTTTTTTTCTCGCTGTCGAAGATAAAAATCGAGATCGACTTCGCACTTTTCAGCACATTCCAGCCAGCGCCGGAGGTTAAAGTGTTCGCTCCAGCTGTCCAGTCTGGCTCCCATTCGCCATGCGGTTACGATAAGATCCGCAAGCCGCCGGTCCCCTCGGGAAAATATCCCTTCCAGATAACTCTGTTTGGGGTCATGCCACTTCAGGTTAACCCCCCGGCGTGGCATTTTATCTTTGAGCCGGTTAATCCGTTCCTGGCTCTGGCGGATACCCAGTTGTTCTTCCCATTGAAAAGGTGTGTGGGGTTTTGGCACAAAGGTTCCGACACTTACGGTTACCCTTTTTCTGCCATGGCCCGAGACATTGCCTGCCTCCGCTGTTTTTTTTGCCAGCTCAACAATGGCATCGATATCTGCTGTCGTTTCAGTCGGTAATCCAATCATGAAATACAGTTTAATAAGATTCCACCCAAGACTGAATGCATCACGTGCTGAATCCAGCAGGTCGTTCTCTGAAATTCCCTTATTGATTGCCATCCGTAATCGTTCACTGCCGGCTTCGGGAGCAAGGGTGAAACCGGTCTTTCGTACCCGTTTGATTTCATCCATAAGATCCTGTGTCAACGTACCGACCCTCATTGACGGCAGTGAAACAGAGACATAGTCCTGACTATACCTATCCATCAGTTTCGGAAGGAGCTCAGGGAGGCAGCTGTAATCACCCGTCGATAATGACAGAAGGGCTAACTCTTCAAAACCGGAATTATCAATTCCTTTTTCCGCCAGTTGCAGGATTTGAGAAACCGTGCGTTCGCGCACCGGCCGGTATGTCATGCCGGCCTGACAGAAACGGCATCCCCTCGTGCATCCCCTTGCAACTTCGATTCCCAGTCTGTCATGAACAATTCGGGAGTTAGGAACAATGGGATGGTACAGGTGATCGAGATGATCCAGGTTAGCTAAGATACGTTTATGTATTCTGGGCGGAACAGTATTTGGGTGTTTTATTTCGATAACACGGCCGACAGTATCATAGACAGGTGTATAGTGGTGAGGAAGATATACCCCGTCAACTTTTGAGAGTTGTTCAATCCGCTGACTGCGTGACATACCATTTTGCCGTGCATCGAGCAGAAGCTGAGTAATTTCAATAACGGCTTCTTCGCCATCTCCAAGGAGAATTACATCAAAAAAGTCGGCTACCGGTTCAGGGTTAAGCGCGCAGGTACCACCCCCAATGACAATCGGGTGATTTTCATCACGTTCTTCAGAGAAAAACGGAATCTCTGCTCTATCCAGAACGGTGAGAATATTGGTATAGCAGAGCTCGTGGGGGAGTGTGATGCCAATGAGGTCAAATTGTGCCAGCGGACGGCCTGATTCCAAAGAGAGCAGGGGTATCTTTTTTGCTTTTAGAACTTTCTCAGCATCTATATCCGGGCAATAGCATCTTTCCGCTGTTATTCCACTGCTGTTATTGAGGATATGGTAGAGTATCTGCAATCCCTGGTGCGACATGCCTATCTCATAAAGGTCGGGAAAAACCAGGGCACAATGGAGTGTGGATTTATCGTGTTTACGGTTATATATATTGTATTCCTGGCCTATATATCGACCCGGTTTATTGACAAATGGAAGAAATTCCTGGTTCTTCATGGGCTTCTAAAGTGTCTCTCTGAAATAGGTTGTTCCCTTCATGGTGGATTTTGTAGACGTCGATTGTATAGGATTTGATCTGAAATTGCGCCCCCTGATTTACCGAAAATAGGTTGACAATTCTGGATTGGATGAGTTAATGAAAGCTGTGGTGTATTAGTTTGAACAAAAATAATAGTTTACAGGGTAAGAGTTTTTTGATGAGTCGCTTGTCGATACCATTTGTTTTTTTGATGATGCTCTTTGGTGTGGCTACAGCCAATACTGATGGGCAACCCCAGAAGGGACCGCTCCTGGAGGAGATTACTCATGAAGCAGTGGCTGATAACACTGAAAAATTAATTTTCAAACTGAGCGCCACTCATTCACCGAAAATATTCAAAATAAAAGGGCAAAAGCCCCGTCTCGTCATAGACTTCTTTGATACCGGATATTCCGCTCGAGTCAAGAAAATCACTAATGCAGATGATCATTTGATAAAAAGCGTACGGATCGGGATGCATAAAGATCCGCCGAAAACCCGCGTAGTTGTAGACCTGCGAACTGAACGGGGATATGATTATAAGGTTGATTCTCAGGAGCAGGATAATAGTCTGACTATCACTTTTTATTTTGAGTCAAAGAGCACAGAACCGGTCGCTGAAGATCAAGAAACCGTCCCTGCTGTAGAATCACAGGAACCTCAAACAATACCGGTTCCGGTCATTGAATCAGCGCCTGATGATACCGTCGCACCTCCAGTCGCACAGACAGCTGAACAGTCAGTAATCCCGCCGGAAAATAACGTTTTGTCTTCTGATGAAGCTGCGGCCGATGTGACCCATACGCAGACAGTAAACGATCAGCAGGACACAGAACCGGCAGCAGAGATGGAAGTAAACATAAAGTCTCAGCAGGCGGAAGAAAGGGTAAATCAGATTATTGCCAATATAAAAGATCCTAAACCGATTCCAGCCGATCCGATACTGCTTGATGTCACTTTTGAAAGTACCGCTAATGACAGCGAGATGGTGCTTTTCAAATTAAACGATTTTTATCCTCCTATTGTCTTCGGGATTGAGAAAGGAAACCCCCGGGTAGTCTGTGATTTCCTGGATACCGGGCTCGCCAGTGATATTCAAACGGTCATTCAGACAAATGGCATATTTGTCAGTAAAATCAGAACGGCACGACACCCAAATCCAGAAAAAGTGAGGGTCGTGCTCGATCTTGTTCCAGATAAAAACTATGATCTGCAGCAGGTTTTTTTTAAGGAAGACAACCTCTTTGTTATCATAATAAGCGAGTTTGAAAAGGAATCGGTAAACGCCTTAAAGACAGTGCCGGGTTCTGTTCAGGACGAGTAGTATTTACGGAAGAAACTGACGTTTATAACCCCTTGGTATCGGGAGATTAAAGTCACTATTGCTCAGATTCGCCGGTTGAATATCACGAAATTTCATCGTTGCCTCCCCTCCGAACGCAAGTCCTGACACCGATATTTTCGTCGGCTGCAGACATTCTCCAACCGTTTGCCACTCTTCATATTTGATGACAGCCTCTGTTTTCCCCTGTTTATCTGGGATGGCCCGTTCTATGATTCGCTGTTGGTCAAAGTTTATAAGCGTGAATTCCTTTGGGTAGGTAGTATCTGGACCATCGGCAACACTGAACCAGATTCCCCGATTATCACTATCTGCGTATATGCCTAAGACATAGGGCGCAGTTGACAGCGGTCGCCCTGCCAGCCATGCTCCCCACTCCCCGGCAAGCAGTGCTATCGGGATTTCATGCCTGATGGCAAATGACCGAAGGCTGCCTTTCTTGAATATTCTTTTAGATATATCGATAGACTGAAACCAGTCCCCATTGCTTGACAGGGCATAGAGAGGCTGGTTTAACGGGGTAACCGCGGTGAACTGCAGGGAACTCGGCAACAGGGTTTTAAAATACCCGGAAAATGAAGTCCGATTGAGGGAATGGTTCCAGTCAACGATGACCTTACCATCGAGGCTTGTGGGGCATGGACCGAAACTGTTCTGGTGGGAGATAAAACGCTGTTCCAGCCGAGAGTATTCATCTCCTTCGAAAGCGATGCCAAACGGCTTGCGGGCACATCCCGAAAGAGAAACAACTGAGAGAAACAGCAGCAATAACCACGCTTTTCGGAATATATTAAGGTTTGCTGAAGGTATCAATTTTGTTTTGGACCATTGATTTTTTTTCCTCATCCTCAAAACGCTCAAAGGCTGATTTATAGGCCTCAAGGGCCTTGTCGGCCATACCCAGGGACATGTAAACATCGCCAAGATGATCATAAATGTGTGGATCATCAGGCACCAGCTCGAGCGCTTCTGTCAGCTCATCTCTTGCTGTTTCCAGGTTGCCAAGTTTAAAATGTACCCAACCGAGACTGTCCTGAATATATCCGTTACCAGGTTTGAGCTCCATGGCACGTACGATATAGACCAAAGCCTGCTCAAGATTACGATCCGTATCAGCCCAGCTGTATCCAATAAAATTGAGGGCTTCAGCGTGATCCGGATTATGTTCAAGGAGCCGCTCCATTGCCTCGATAGCTTCTTCAAGCTGGTCTGTGCGTTCAAGCTGAAGGCCATATTCGAACAAAAGTTTCTCGCTGTCTGGGAAGATACTGATGCCCGTGACCAGAACCTCAGTCGCACGGACACTCTGACCATTTTCCTGGTAAAGGGATGAGGCCAGAATATAGAACAACTCCTTTTGTGACTCCTTGTCGTCAAGGTATCGCTGCAGGAGCTCAATGCCTTGTTCAATCTGGTCAGTCTGGTGATAGATTCTGCTTTGCAGAACCACACTGTCTTCAAACTCATCATCTGATGGATTAATTTTTGATAACATTTCAAGGGCAGCTGTCCACTCTTCTGCTTCCATGTAGAGGACAGCAAGAAGATATCTGGCTTCAGAATTATCTGTCACTTCCAGAACTGATTCCAGATTCTCTCTGGCTTTGTTATTGTTGCCATTTCGCAGGTAAAGCCGACTGATTATAAGAGATATTTTTTCTGGATTCCTGCTCAGTTCTCTTGCAACGCTCAGCTCTGCAACCGCTTCTTCCTCTCTGTCCAGTGCCAGCAGTGCCTGTACAATCGTAAAGCGTGCTCTCTCATCGGAATCATCCTGCACAAGCAGTTCCTGCATAACTTCTATAACTTTTTCATATTGCTTGTGTTGCAGATGAAATTCACCAATCTCATAAACGAGATCAATGGAATAATTCAGTTCCAGAGCTGCCCTGTATTGCTCTTCCGCTTCACTGTTTTTATCAAGCTGATCGGCTATGCGGGCAAGATAGAGCCTGGCAAAATATGCTTCCTGATCAATTTCGAGTAATTTTTTAAAATATGTTGTGGCGTTTTTAAGCTCTCCTGACTGGGTCAGGAGAATTCCCATTCGAAGAAGTGCCTGCCCGTTTTCCGGATCCGAAGAAATTATTTCCCGATACTGTTCAATTGCCTTTGACTCATTTTTCTGCTGGATATAAATACGAGCCAGGAGCGCCCGCTGGTTATTATCTTCAGGTGTCTTTTCAAGGTTTGCGAGCAGGAGATTGATGGCCTTGTCGGGGGCATCCATCTTGAGGTAGAGGATCGGAAGTTTTCTCTCTACATAACTACCTGTCGGATCACAAACCAGGGCCTTCTGATAGGCATCCAGGGCCTCCTCATAACGCTGATAATATTCCTCATGAGTACCCCAGAGAAAATAAAAATAAGAGCATGAGGTATCGCGACTTTCAGATTCGGCTACTTCCAATGACGGTACGTTAGCGTGCGATCCGCAGGATATCAAGGTAGAAAAGAGCAGCAGAGCAGTAAGACTCTGGTACATATTTTTCGGTCTGGCAGGTATTTTCATTCCGGTCTGGTACCGTATGTTTCATCTAATAAACGAACAGTGTGTTTTCTCACAAGGCTGCTTACTTGATTAATCGTTTGAGCCCCATCGATTCTTCTGATAGAGGGAAGGTGTAAATCTTTAAATATTCTGTCAACTTTTTTTAATGATTCCAGTTGTTCAAAATCGTTGAGGCGATCTCCTCTGGAGATGGTGATTCTGTTAATACTCTCCTCAGCATCGATCTCAAAGATGAAGGCAAGATCAGGAGCCGGTGCAAAGTTGTTCTGCTCTATTATCATCAGCGGATCAAGCCCTGCGGCTCCCTGGTAGGCCGCAGTGGACAGATAATATCGATCACAAAGTACGATCCTGCCTTTTTTAAGGGATGGGATGATCAGTGTCTCCACATGCTCACGTCGATCAGAGAGAAAAAGCTCAAGCTCCTGCTCGAGAGTGACCGCCTGCCGGTTCTGATAGAGTTCCCGTATGCGCTGTCCAAATGGGCCCTGAGTCGGTTCGCGGGTAGTGGTTACCTGAAACCCCTTGTCCTTCAGAAAGCTCTCAAGCAGGCTGATCTGAGTTGATTTGCCGGTACCGTCAATACCTTCAAAAACTATAAGCAAACCGTGTTGTGGAGTAATCATAAGACCTGTAAATTGACCTGCTGATATCGTTATTGGTAGCTAAGGGCTTTCCCGTCTGTTTTGAGCGATCATTGTCATTGTTTCCATAGCCATGTTGAGACTGTAATTATTACCACAACCTTTACCTGCATAATTATAGGCAGTAGGGTGAGCAAAACAAATAATGGTATAATAATTCTTTTCCTATCCTAAATCGAAAGCACGCTGTTGTGCCAACGGTTACCGCTGTGGTTGTTTGATTCGGCACACTATTATTAAAGGTATCATAGTTTTACCTCTGTTCAACCTGTATCAAATGCAGAAACCAGATGAGTGATTTGAGGATTGCCCTGGTCGATGATAATAGCAATAACATCAAATCGTACAGGTGCATCCAGTAGCTTGTGCTGGACAAGATAGTAACTCGCAACACGAATTATTTGTTGCTGTTTGGCTGGGGTAACTGCTTCTTCAGGCCGGCCAAAGTGATCGGATCGTCTTGTTTTCACCTCTACAAATACCAAGGTTTCCCTATCCTTTGCAATTATATCAATTTCACCGAATTTGTCCCTGAAATTCCTGGCGATAAGTGCAAGACCCTTTTCAAGGAGGAATCTGGCTGCAATATCTTCACCTCGTTTACCGAGATTAATCCGTTGTTTTGACAAACTCCTTAACTCCTCTAAAAGTGAACCGGTGCTCAGGGCAGGGGCCAAATTGCTCTATCGCCGCTTTATGTTGGCGGGTCGGATAACCTTTATTGGAGATGAAATTGTAATGAGGGTATTTTTCATGAAGTATCTTCATGATCTCATCCCGGGTGATTTTGGCTATGATTGATGCCGCCCCGATGGTTGCACTGCGAATGTCGCCTTTGGTCAATGTTTCCTGCGGAATATCGAGTGGTACTCCAAAGGTGCCGTCAACCAGAATAAAATCGGGGGAAGATGTTTTTTCTGACAATTCCAGAATACTCTTTTTCATGGCCAATAATGAAGCCTGAAGAATATTTATCTGATCGATAGTCCGGGGAGAGACAATACCGATACCTATTGCGGCCATAGCCGTTAAAAGTGTGTCTCTGAGCTTGTAACGCTGTTTTTCAGAGGTTGTTTTTGAATCACAGAAGAGCGCGGGATCACAGGAGTCGGGAAGGATGACACAGGCAGCAACAACGGGACCGGCGAGAGGACCTCTGCCAACTTCATCGGTGCCTGCGATATGGGCAAAGCCTCGTTTTAAAAGCATCCGCTCAAACTGAAAATTATCAGCTGGCCCGGATGCTTCGGGTAGAAAATGCTTCACCCTCGAGAAAAAGTGCTGACCCGTCACCTGCTCTAGTGGCGGATCAGCGAGTTTATATGCTTCGTTGCAGAAAAAATCTAGCGGATACCGCGCTCGCGAATACGTGCTGCCTTGCCGCGTCGTTCACGAAGGTAATAGAGACGGGAACGCCTGACTCTGCCTCGTGTAACCAGTTCAATTTTTTCAATTCTCGGATTGTGCAAAGCAAAGGTTTTCTCTACTCCGACACCGTGAGAAATCTTACGGACGGTATAAGAGGCATCCATGGCACCACGCTTTCGCTTGATAACAACACCCTGGAAAATCTGGACACGCTCTTTGCTTCCCTCAATAATGCGGATATGAACCTTTACCGTATCTCCTGGACGGAATTCGGGGTGATCCATTCGCATCTGCTCCTGATCGATTCTATCAATAATTGTACTCATGCTCTTCTCTTTTTATGAATCAGTTGACGGGTTATTTAGTTAATTTGTCTTAAGTGTTCTACATTCCCAGCAGGCGGTCAAGGATAATCGACACTGCTGATCGAACTGATAAATGGTTATATGTTGAATTACCGCAAATTGGCGGTAACGTTGCATCCGCGTTTTCCATAATTTCTGCTGCTATCCCATGTGCTGTGCCGAACAAAAGGAGAACAGGTGACAGGTTATTCTCTATATGGTGCTTGAGATCCTCATATCTTACTTCATTTTTCTGCTTTTTGGCACTGGTTGTGACAACAAGTGGAGACATCCCGGTTCTGGCGCCGATATCTTCTATAACGGCATCAAGGCTTTCAGCGGTTCTGATAAGAGACAGGGCCTCTTTACGGGCAGGATTGTAACGTGCCCCATATCCATTGAGCCAGTGATCTACAATTTCGTTAATCAATTCATGCTGATCTTCATATGGCGTAGCCACGTAATAATTATTTACACCATAGGTCCTGGCAGCCCGGGCTATGTCGTGAAGATCAAGATTTGTTACCGCCGACCCGATTGTTTCACCTGATTTGTTGGTCACCGGGTGATGCAATAAGACAATGTCGAGACATCCGGACTGTTGTTTCATGAGGGTCCGGCACCTTTTTTTATGGCTGAAATATCTTTATCAAGCCCGTGTTTGCGTAATAATTTCATTTCGCTATCGCTGAAGCACGATGCTTTTATCAGATCGGGCCGTCTGCATAATGTTCTTTTGACTGAAGCCACTAAACGATACTGCTCAATTCTCTTGTGGTCTCCGCTCAATAACTCTTCCGGAACATCCTGCTCTTCAAACATCCGTGGTCTGGTGAATTGGGGATGCTTTAAAAGGCTTCTGCTGAAAGAATCCTTATCTGCAGAATCAGAGCACCCTAACACACCGGGGATAAGTCGGGTGACAGAATCAATGATTGCCATCGCTGCCAACTCGCCTCCGGTCAGGATATAATCCCCGATAGAGATTTCCTCGTCAACATAGGCGGATCGAAATCGCTCATCAACACCCTCGTAACGACCACAGACCAGTACCAGATGCGTTTCCCGGCTGAGCCTCTGGGCAACAGACTGATTGTACACTTTCCCCTGGGGACTCAGCAGGATTATACGTTTTTTACCTGGGTGAGTCCTGCGCACCTGTTTGACTGCGGCTGCAAGGGGTTCGGGTTTCATTACCATCCCTTCACCACCGCCGAAGGGACGGTCATCAGTCATCGCATGCTTATCCGTAGTAAAATCACGAATATTACTGATCTCGATTCGAACCTTACCATCAACCTGCGCTTTTCGAATGATTCCTTCGTCAAGCGGAGAGTTAAGGAGATCTGGGAAAATTGTCAGCACGGTGTAGAGCATAACAGCAGTCTCCATATTAACGGTTGGGATCTGCGTTAATATCAAGCAGCCCCGGTGGAGGATCGATAATTATTTCTGTATCATCATAAGAAACAACGATTTCATCCACCAGCGGAATCAGGAACTCATTCCTGCCTCGACGAACAACGATAATATCGTGAGCGCCATTGCTGAAAGAAGACTCAACAACTCCTATCGTTTCAGCAGAGGATTGAACACGAACAGCTAGACCTTCCAGCCCGTCAGGGTAAACCCTTTCTGCATCAATATCAGATAGATCATCACGATCGAGCAACACTCCCATGCCGATTGTTAATTCAGCTTCGTCTCTTGTGTCAATTGTATCAAGTTTCAGGATGATCTGCTTCCCCTGATCCCTGATTTTATGGGATCTGAGGGGCTTTGTCATCCGGCCGTCATCTGCAATGAGTGCAAATCGGCTGTCATTAATAAAATGTTCAGGTTGATAAGAAAATGGTATGATTTTCAAATCTCCCTTCAGGCCATGAGCCCTGATCACTTTACCAATCAGGATGTATTTATCGGCAGGAAATGAATACTGCTCAGACATGATAGCTGAAGTGTCTACTCCAGAATGTCAAGCCGCGATTTTTTATCTTCCCGTGCCGCCGTTGCTGCCAGTAGAGAGCGCATTGCTCGTGCTGTGCGGCCCTGCTTTCCAATGACCTTTCCCAGGTCTTCCTGGGCTACGGATAATTCAACAGCAACCGTATCGTCATTCTCTGTCTGACTCACATGCACCTGGTCAGGCTGGTCTACAAGCGACTCAGCAATTCGGGCAACTAATTCCTTCATGGTCAACTACTCGCTTATAACCGATTTTTTTATCAGGCTTTTAACAGTGGTAGTCGGCATTGCTCCCCTGCCGAGCCAATCCTGCAGCTTGTCATTATCTATCTTGATCACTGCCGGATCTTGAAGTGGGTCATAGGTTCCCAATATATCAAGGAATTTACCGTCTCTTGCGCGCTCACCGTCAGCAACAATAATTCGGTAAAATGGCTTCTTCTTTCTGCCAAGTCTGGTTAAACGTATACGAACTGCCATTCCTGGTTTGTCCTCCTGTTGTATTAACGGGTATAATTTTTTTCGCCCGTGCGGCCAGTCTGTAGGCCCTTGACTGTTATCGTCTCATTCCTTTTGGAATTTTTCTGCGTTTCTTCCCGGACATAACACCCGGTTTCCCACGCATTTTTTTCATCATTTTCAACATCGCAGAGTAGCTCTTCAGCACTCTGTTTACTTCACTGACTGAAGTTCCTGATCCTGCAGCTATGCGCAATCTTCGGCTTGAATCAATGATTCGATGGTTGCGACGCTCCTTCAGGGTCATTGAACGAATAATTGCCTCTGTCTTGCTCAGCTCTTTTTCATCAGGTTCCGGGGCATCTTTCAACTGTCGCAATTTATTTATACCCGGCACCATATCGAGGATCTGCTCAAGGGACCCCATTTTTTTGATTTGCTGGATCTGGTCCAGAAAATCTTCCAGGGTAAAGGCATTTTTCTGAAGCTTTTTTGCAAGCTTGTCAGCTTCCTTTTTATCGACGACTGCTTCAGCTTTCTCAATCAGCGTCAGAACGTCGCCCATCCCCAGAATTCTAGAGGCAACACGATCCGGGTGAAATATTTCGAGGGCATCGAGATCTTCGCCAACGCCGACAAGTTTAATTGGCTTTCCGGTTACGCTCTTAATGGATAATGCAGCACCGCCTCGGGCATCACCCTCCATTTTAGTAAGAATAACACCAGATATTTCTAGATCCTGATTAAACTTATCAGCTACGGTGACAGCATCCTGGCCGGTCATTGCGTCTGCAACAAACAGTACTTCTGAAAGCCTGACCGCAGCCTGGATCTCTTTGAGTTCGCCCATTAGTGCTTCGTCAACATGCAGGCGTCCGGCAGTGTCGAGGATCAGCGTATCATAATTCTGCTCTTTGGCTGTGGCAACTGCCTGCGTACAGATATCAACCGGTTTTAAATCTGTGGTTGATGGATGTACCGGCACATCGAGTTGAGTACCCAGTACCTGGAGTTGTTCGATAGCTGCTGGACGGTAGATGTCTGCAGGAACAAGATATGGCTTGCGCCCCTTTGATTTAAACAGGGCAGCAAGTTTTCCGGCAGTTGTTGTTTTGCCGGACCCCTGCAAACCGGCCATCATAATAATGACAGGCTGATGACCGTCCAGTCTTATTTCTTCAGTAGTGCCGCCGAGCAGTTCAACCAGCTCATCGTGGACTATTTTGATAACCTGCTGACCTGGAGAGAGCTTTTGCGATACTTCACGGCCAATTGCCTTGGCGGTGACACCATCGACAAAATCTCGGGCAACCTTGTAGTTGACATCAGCTTCAAGCAGAGCCATGCGTACTTCACGCATCGCTTCCTTGATGTTGTCTTCCGAGAGGATTCCATGGCCCCGGAGTTTTTTAAATACTCCTTCGAGCCGATCAGTCAGGTTTTCGAACATAATTATCCGGCAATCTCTTTGAACTCAAAGATAAAAAGCCGACCGGCGCACCTCTACGCCAATAGGCTGTCTATTTTCACTGAACCGATATCACAATGCTTTTACGAAGTTATGTGAAAATATCGGGATCAAAAGAAGACTAAAATACTTCGAAATGGCAAATAAGTCAAGAAAGGAACTTAAGGGTGCGTAAAAAGTGGTGGATATTGTCAGTAACACCGGTGCAACTGACAACCGGCGGGTTTCGCGGTTCTTGAACAGCTGTTCAGAAAGATCAGGCAGCGGGCTTCTTGAATCCGTGCATCGGCAGGTAAATCAACACTGCTGGTAAAAATAAAAGAATAGCCAGCACCCAGAAATACTTTCTGCCCTCTGGCTGAAATGAACGGCTAAGGATATCTTTGAAAACAATAAATAACAATCCGACATTAATAATAACACCTACGAACGCCAGTGGCAGGAAGACTGTCAGGCTTCTCAGGCTCGGCATTGAATAGAGCAGCACGACCATTACAATAATAAAAATAACGGAGAATATCGAAAATCCCATTTCAATACGATTCATTGCCTGCTCTCCAGAAATCGGTTGCTCGTTTTTGATTACATAGTCAGGGTAATAAAAAATATATAATTATTTGTTATCACATTACAAAGTGAATGAAAAGGCACCACATTGCAGCTTACACCGGTACCATGTCACAAAGGTATAACAGAAAGAACCCGGGGTAAAGCGGAAGACATCATCCAGCCATCGAATTGGTTGCGTGATAACTGAAGCGAACTTATGGTTAGATCACCTTAACAGATCTACCAGGATATCTGTAACCATGCAATGCAGATAACAGTCGTGCTTATCAAGGAGATAGAGAATGAACGGAGTAATCGTGCCGTGTTCAGTTTGCCAGGCGAAAAATCGTATTCCGGAGAAGAAGCAGCATCTGGGTCCGATGTGCGGTAAATGCGGTCAAAAAATCGTAGTCGGAACACATACGGTACCGGTGAATTTAGGAGATGAAGACTTTCAGAATTTTATAAAGAGTTCAGAAATCCCAGTTATGGTTGATTTTTTTGCACCAACATGTGGTCCATGCCAGGCTATAGCACCATTTATTTCCAGGCTTGCCGGCACCTATGCCGGGAAAGTTGTTGTGGCGAAAATTAACACCAGCAACCATCCTGGTACAGCAGCACATTACCAGATAAGAGGAGTACCCTCTCTGCTCTTTTTCAAAAACGGCCTTGTCGTCGATCAAATTGTCGGTGCGCCGCCAGAGTCACAGCTCGTTTCAAAACTCGACGCCCTGGGTGGGGCCGGCTAAAATCGTTGTCGAAAAAATTCGTCCAGAAAGTTCTTTCTCCACCCTGAAGTGAGACGTTTGGGAAGGGGACTGCCAGGGTTGTTGAGGTTTCGGCAAAGCAGTTTCATCTCGGCTGTTGTTCCGATGAGTTGGGGATCGATGTCCTGCATGTCGCATTTCAACTGAATAAAGTTGTTCAGTCGTTCAAGAACCTGTTTCTCACGTGCCGTTAATCGGATAGATCCAGAGAGGGCGGGATAATCTGCTTCGCCGACATCCTTGCCTTTTAAGATGGTCTTGATGATCGCATTTCCGAATTTAGTCGATTTTTTGCCTGAGAGAAGCCCCGTTTTTTCTAAAGAAGCAAGGTCTGCCGGCTCTTCCCTGGCAATCTGAATGAGAGCCTTGTCGGTGATGATATGGCCGCGCGGCCGATCAAGATGCCTTGCCTCCTGTTCTCTCCAGGCGGCAAGTTCCTGAAGTACGGCCAGCTTTCTTCTTTTAAGGGACCCGGCTCCGTTGATTTTTGTATATCGCTGATAGTCTGTTACCCCTGCGTATGATTGGGAATCATTTAGAATATCAAGCTCAGCCTGGAGCCATGTCTTGATTTCAGGAACGATAATACGGGTGAGCAATAAGATCCTTAATGCCCTCAGGTATCGGACATCATCAAGTGCATAGGACACCTGGGCCTGGTCAAGGGGTCGGTGAAGCCAGTTTGTTCGTGTCTGGGATTTGGGCAGATCTATGTCAAGAAGAACTTTTGTGAGGTTGGCAAGGGATATGGTTGAGGGAAGTCCTGAAAATCCAGCAGCCAGGCGGGTATCGAAGATGTTTGCCGGAATGGATCTGGTGACCCTGCTCAGAATCGCCAGATCCTGAGGGGCATCGTGGAAAATTTTTATAACACCTTTGTTCCCCAGCAGAGTTCCAAGAGAAGACAGGTCTTCTATGGCAAGAGGATCAATCAGGTGGCAGTCCTCATCTGACAGGGCAAGTTGGATAAGGCCCAGTCGGGGATAGTAGGTTCGCTCCCAGATGAATTCCGTATCGAGGGCAACGCTGCCGGCATGCTGAGCACGACTAATGAGTTCTTCTAATTCTTTTTTAGTACTGATCATAGGTGAGTGTCCTGCATAAAAAGAAATTCCATTGCACACGGTGTGAAGAAAAAGAATAAATCTGTTTTCTCACTGTTTTGCGAGTCGTTCAGATTCCAAGCTGTAATAAAAATCGAATTTAAATTCAATACTTTCTTTACCAATTCAGTTTACAGGGAAGGGGTGCACCTCCTTCCCAATCCTTGCAGTGATTATCTCAAGAAATGCCAGCCGGTACATATTGAGATGAAAAGTACGAACAAATCTAATACTATGGTGCCAGAAATCCTATTTGTTTTCATTCCATATAGCCGACGGTGTGTGATGTTCTATTATATAGTTAAACGAATCCTGCTGATGATTCCCACCCTGTTTGGAGTCATGCTGATCACTTTTATCGTAACCCAATTTGTACCAGGGGGGCCGGTTGAGAAACTTGTTGCTGAGATGGAGGGACTTGACCATGGAGGCGGTGAGGCCTTGTCGGCACATTCGCTTTATCGAGGTGGCGATGGTCTTGACCAGGAAAAACTTGCCAGGGTCAAGGAATTGTATGGGTTTGATAAACCACCGATTGAACGCTTTTTGGGGATGATGAAAAATTACCTTCGTTTCGATTTCGGCAGATCTTATTATTATCAACAGAGTGTTGTGGAACTGGTTATCTCACGGATGCCGGTGTCAATGTCTCTCGGGTTGTGGAGTTTCATGATTGTCTATGGCGTCTGCATACCGCTGGGAATTATGAAAGCGGTACGTGACGGTTCTCACTTTGATCTGGTGACCACGACCATTATATTGGTCGGTTATGCAATTCCAGGGTTTGTTCTGGGGATCGCTTTGATTGTCCTGTTTGGCGGTGGTAGTTTCTTTAGCATCTTCCCATTGCGCGGCCTTGTCTCAGATAACTGGCAGGACTTGAGTCTCCTCGCAAAACTGACTGATTATCTCTGGCATATGGTCCTGCCAATTCTGTCCAGTGCGGTGGGAAGCCTTGCCGTCATGACAATGCTGACGAAAAATTCGTTTCTGGAAGAGATTGGCAAGCAATATGTGCTTACTGCCAGGGCAAAAGGTCTTGATGAGCAGACAGTGCTGTACAAACATGTTTTCAGAAATGCGATTATCCCGATAATCACAGGGTTTCCCGGTTATTTTATTGGGGCCTTTTTCACCGGCAGCCTTCTTGTCGAAACGATTTTTTCTTTGGATGGTATGGGACTCCTGGCTTATCAATCGGTGCTGAACAGGGATTACCCAGTGGTATTGGGAACCCTCTATTTTTTCACCCTGATAGGTCTTTTCAGCAGGCTTTTGTCTGATTTGAGTTATGTGGTTGTTGACCCGAGAATCAGTTTTACAGGAATTGAGTAATTCAGCCATGACCAGACACCCTATCGTGCAGAAAATGACCCCGGTAAAACGGCGGTGGTTGAGATTTAAAGGTAATAAACGTGGTTATTACAGTTTGATTCTCTTTTTGTTTGTTTTTGTTTTCAGTCTCGGAGCGGAAATAATATGCAACGATAAACCGCTTCTTGTACTCTATCAGGGTAACTATTATTATCCTTTGCTGAAATCCTACCCAGAGACACTATTTGGTGGCGTCTTTGAAACAGAAACTGATTATAAAGACCCTTTTTTCCAGGAGATTATAGCCAATCATGGCAATTGGGCCATCTATCCGGTTATCAGACATAACTATAACACTATTAACTACATGATTGATGGACCGGTTCCTTCGCCACCGACCAGAGATAATATTCTGGGAACTGATGACCGGGGAAGAGATGTTTTTGCCCGCCTGCTCTATGGCTTTAGAGTAAGTGTACTGTTTGGTTTGGTTTTGACTGCTGTTGGGACGATTATAGGGATCCTGACGGGTGGCATACAGGGCTTTTTTGGCGGCAGGACAGATCTGTTTTTCCAGCGCTTCATTGAAATCTGGGGTTCGATGCCTGAATTGTATCTGCTGATTATTTTTGCCTCAATTTTCCAACCCAACATCCTTTTATTGCTCATACTCCTGTCGCTTTTCAGCTGGATGGGGCTGTCTGATTATGTCCGGGCAGAGTTTCTTAAAGGGCGTAACATGGAGTACGTCAAAGCAGCTCGGGCGCTGGGTGTCAGCAATCCGGTGATCATGTATCGACATCTCCTACCAAACGGATTGACACCGGTGATAACCTTTTTACCGTTCCGGATGTCCGCCTCGATACTGGCGCTCACCAGTCTTGATTTTCTCGGTCTTGGAGTGCCTCCGTCAACGCCGAGCCTGGGAGAACTGCTGGCCCAGGGAAAAGCCAACATTGATGCCTGGTGGCTCTCTCTTTCAACCTTTGCCGTGCTGGTGGGAACCCTCATTCTGTTAATATTTATTGGTGAAGGGCTGCGATCAACATTTGATCCCCGGAAGCGCTAACGTGTTGACAGGGAAAAGCAGTTTTTCTGTCGTGATATGGAGACATTGGCAATGATTTCGATTGAGTGTTATAATGTCTCAGTCTTTTGAAATCCATCTACATTAATGACCCTTTAGGGTGAACGCTACTTTCATCCTTTTAGGTAGTTTTATTTTGTGAGCCAAAAAGGTTAAATGAAAAGAAAAAAATCTCATGGCTTAGTAATAGATTTTAACATAACGACAAGGACTTCAAATTTTTTGGGCTATTTTAATTGTAGTTCTTTGAATTGTTTCAGGTGTTATCTTTACCTTTGTCAGCGGATGTCTTACTGTTTGCAGGCCTGTGCTGGGTGGCAGAACCATTCTCTGGACAACACTGCCTTTAGAAAAATCGCTTTTTAACATTGTATGGTGACGCTTCGATCTGGAGAATGTCTGTGGGGAAAAACATCATACTTGCTCGACTCAATTGCATCGGTCAAGTTGCAGGGGATATCTGGTGAAAAGTATATCCAGGTATCGCTCGGAAGAGACATGGAGAATTTTGAGGAACATGGTCTGATTGTTGATACGGAATAGTGGATATCGAATCACTCATCAGTAAATTTACCTTTGGAAGCGCTAAGTAACAGCCTCTTGAGAGTCGGTTAATCTATGAATAAGTATCCCGTTATAGTCTTTTTCTGCCTGTTGATCCCAACGATATCATGGTCTGCAGAACTGGTTAATCCAGGGAGTGGCATGTATCCTGATCTCCTGGGAGATGAAGGAGGCAGCTCCTTTTATGATGCTGATCTGCTGGAAGATGATCCTTACATTCTGGAGCCTGACACGGTGCTCAATGACCCTATCTTTGAGGATGATTTCACTTTCAACGTTCCTGAATTTATCGTCAAAGATCCGCTGGAGCCTATGAACAGGGTGTTTTTTGAGTTCAATGATAAACTCTATTTTTGGGTGTTCAAACCGGTAGCAAAGGGTTACTCCGCTCTATTGCCTGTCGATATCAGGCAATGTCTGGGTAATTTCTTTACCAATCTGGCCGCACCCATCAGGTTTGTCAATAATCTCCTGCAGGGAGAAGTGGAGGATGCCGGGGTTGTGCTGGCTCGGTTCGTTATAAACAGCACGGGCGGCGTCTTCGGACTGGGCGATCCAGCATATAGGGATTTTGATATTCGTCCACGGCAGGCTGATTTGGGCCAGACACTCGGCAAGTGGGGGATAAAGCCGGGAATTTATCTTTGTCTGCCCGGTCTGGGGCCATCCACGATAAGAGATACCGCCGGCTTTTTCGGAGACGTTTATCTATACCCGTATACGTATATCTCGAATGATTGGGTGAAAGATCTTGTGTTTTTAAGTGTTGACAGGGTAAATACCATATCTCTCAGCCCGAGTGTATATGACGAACTGAAGCGGGTCTCTCTAGACCCGTATGTGGCCTCAAGGCAGGCATATTATGAATATCGACAAGCCATCATCAAGACGGACTAGTCTTTCAAGGTCAACCAAAACTAATTAGTGACAATTACTCAATATGAAATCGATTCGAATCCTCTTTTATTTATGTGTTGTTCTCGTCACTGGGACATGGTCGCAGGCGTCAGACCTTGTGAGCCCCACAGAACAGTTGAAACCGTCCCTTGACAAGCTGGTAGACATTCTTGGGGATGATTCGCTCAAAGGCGCTGCCAAAAAGACTGAACGACGCAGCCTGATCATGAAGGAGATCACCGGCGTGTTTGACTTTCGGGAGATGTCGCAACGGGTTTTGGGACGAACATGGAATACCATAACTCCGAAACAGCAGGACTATTTTGTAATCCAGGTGACCAAACTGCTGGAAAATGCGTATGTCGGTAGACTGGAGACCTATACGGGGGAAAAAGTTGAATTTGTTGAAGAAAGGGTCAAGGGTAACAGGGCTCAAGTGACAACATTGATTAAAGATCAGGACGTAAAACTTCCCGTTCACTATATCATGCAGAAGACGGGTAGTAAATGGATGGTGTACGATATAAATATTGAGGGAGTGAGCTTAATCCGCAATTACATGGAACAGTTTCGATCCATATTGAGAAAGAATGAATACGAGGGATTGATTAAAATCATAGAGGAGAAAAATCTTTCTTTTACAGAGAACAATGGATCATAGTCATCTGTTATCGGTAAAGCCGTCCCAGCTTTCGGCGACGCTGTCATTTCTGTTCGAGGATGAAATCACGCAGATATGGCAGTGTGTTGAAATTGAAGATATAGGGCAAGGGCAGAATCTGTAAACACCTGAAAGTGAAGCGGATTGCTGTTATACAATCTTGAAAACGCGGCTAGCTGCTAAAAAAACCAGCGGAATTTGGCCATAAAAGCCAGGTTATTGTTCTGCTTCACAGACATGCTGCCGTTGGTAAAGCAGGTATAACTGGGCTGAGATCAAGAACGGTAACCATAACAGCCGTTGAAGATACAAAACTTCTTGCATTGACCAGAGAATCGTTTGAGAAATTGCAAATTGAACAGCCGCAACTGGCAGTCAAATTATTCAAGCATTTCCTGGCGATAAGCTCCAAAAGGCTTGAAAAAAGTTCTGAACGACTTTCTCGCGTCTTCTGATTTACTCCGCTCGTCTTCCTGTTGCAACCTCATTTCTTTGTCATCGCCTCGGCGGCTCATTCGTCCTGTTTTTTTTCATTTTTCTTTTTTTTCTGGCGATAAGTTAAAAAATTGATTAGTTTTGATTTTTTTGTCTCCTCGATCCACGGAAGGGGGCTTTTGAAGATTCATGATCATTAATCTAAGTGAACTTTACGGTGGAGAAGCCCATTATATAACTGAAAATGATGGTTGGTTTCCGCATGAAGAGATGAGCATCATAGCTCCGGTAAGGGGGTTGATTACCATTTCCCGGGTGGATGAAGCGGAGGTTGTTGCGACAGGCACGTTTTCAGCCAGCGTTGAAGCGCCTTGTGACCGATGTGGTCAGTCCGCTCAACTCGTTTTGTCAGGTGAATTCACTTATGATTGTATTGTTGGCAAAGAAGAACCACTCATTCAACAGGAAGTTGAGAGTGGAGAAGAAGACGTAACTAAACTTTATTTGGAAGAACCGATCATCAATGCGGGTGAGTTGTTCAGGGAGCAGATCCTCTTGGCCATGCCGGTAAGGGTCTTGTGCAAGCATGCCTGTAAAGGGCTTTGTTTTCACTGTGGGATTGATCTGAACGCTGAATTATGTAGCTGCAAGGACAAAGAGCCAACCTCACCTTTTTCTGTGTTGAAAAAATTGAAAGGCAGATAGCTGGATGACGGATATTGCGAGATAGTGGAGGAAACTATGGCATTGCCGAAAAGAAGACACTCAAGATCAAGAACACGTAAACGACGGTCACACGATGCATTGAATGCACCTGGCCTCACCGTATGTCAAGATTGCCGAGAACCGAAAGAACCGCATCGTTTATGCGGCAGTTGTGGGAAATATAACAAACGGTCCGTATATATCCTTGACGATGAAATCTAACAGGAGTGACTCGTGCAGATAGCTCTGGATGCCATGGGCGGAGACCATGGCCCACAGGGACTGATTGCCGGTGCGCTGCTTGCTGTAGAACAGACCACTGATCTTACCATTCATCTGGTCGGAGACGAGACGCTTCTGAGGAAACATCTTGGTGCTGTTTCCGCTGGTGAAGAATCTCTTTCACGCTTGAAGGTGGTTCACGCACAGACGGTTGTCGGTATGGATGAAAATCCAGTTGATGCAATCCGTAAAAAGAAGGATTCATCGATCATGGTGGCCTTTGACCTGGTAAAATCCGGAGTTGCCTCTGCTGTGGTAAGTGCTGGTAACTCTGGGGCAACCCTTGCAGCCGGAGTCCGAAAACTTGGCAGACTGAAAAATGTCGCGCGGCCGGGACTTGCCTCTATTTTCCCCACACTAAAAGGGCCCGTTGTTATCATGGACGTTGGGGCTAATGTTGAGTGCCGCCCAGTTCATCTCTATCAGTTTGCGGTGATGGCGTCTGCTTTTTCCAGATTGTATAACGTTGATCGTCCAAGGGTTGGCCTGCTTACTATCGGAGCAGAAGCCAGTAAAGGTAACAGCCTGGTAAAAGAGACCTATGCACTGCTGAATCAGAGTCACCTCAATTTTATTGGCAATGTCGAGGGAAGGGATGTCTTTCAGGGTGATGTCGACGTTATTATCTGCGATGGTTTTGTTGGCAATATATGCCTGAAGATAAGCGAAGGTCTTGCTGAGGCAGCTATGATAATGCTCAAAGACGAAATCGTTAAATCAAACAGGGCTAAGCTCGGCTATCTGCTTGCGCGTCCAGCTTTTGAGAACTTTAAAAAGCGGGTTGATTATGCAGAATATGGCGGTGCGCCACTCCTTGGTATCAAGGGAACTGGAATCATTTGCCATGGGAAATCCAGTCCTCACGCAATCAAAAACGCTATTCTCGAGGCTTTAGAAATGGAAAAGCTCAACATTAATGAAATCATTTCAAGGGATCTTGAAGGCGGGGTTAGCAAAATGGCCGAGGTTGTCTGATGGGAACGGTAATACTTGGTACCGGTTCATGCGTACCCGAGCGGGAAATGACAAATGTCGATCTCGAAAAGATTGTCGACACAAATGATGAATGGATAAGAACACGAACCGGCATTGAAAGTAGAAGGATTGGCGGAGCGGGGGAAAAAACATACCAGCTGGCCGCCAGCGCTGCTCGAAAGGCTCTTGAAATGGCTGGAGTAACGGCTGAAGAAGTTGATCTTCTCGTTGTCGGCACCATCAGTTCTCACATGATCATGCCATCCACTGCCTGCTTTGTGCAGAATGAAATCGGAGCGTCAAAGGCGTTTGCCTATGATGTCAACGCTGCATGTTCCGGATTTTTATACGGGCTTGATATTGCAGATAAACATATTCGGGCAGATGGTGATGCCAAAGTTCTGGTCATTGGTGCTGAAACATTGTCGTCGCGACTGAACTGGAAGGACAGAAATACCTGTATCCTTTTTGGAGATGGCGCGGGAGCGGCGGTTGTCGGATATACCAGTGAACCGAATCGTGAGATTTTGGGTACCAATCATCGTTCGGATGGCGGACTCTGGGAACTTCTCTATATGCATAACGCCCCAAGCTTGAATCCTGAACTGATTGTCGTAGATAACCCGGGTGCCCATGTCATTATGGAAGGCAGGGAGGTCTTTAAACATGCGGTTAAGGCCATGGAGGACTCGGTACATGGCCTTCTCGAAAAAACCGGCCTGACTGTTGACGACATAGACGTGATTATTCCCCACCAGGCAAATATGAGAATTCTCAATAAGTTGATTGAACGGCTTGAACTGCCCCGCAAGAAAGTGGTTTTGAATGTTATGAGGTATGGTAATACCTCTGCGGCATCTATTCCGCTTGCACTCGACGAAACGAATAGATCAGGTCGGTTGTCGAAGGGCGATACCGTGTTGTTTTGTTCTTTTGGCGGAGGTTTTACATGGGGCTCGACCCTGTTGAGGTGGTAAAGAGGAGATTAAGTTATGGAACATTTTTTAACAGAAGAACAACAGATGATTGTCGATATTGCAAGACAGATCACTGATGAGAGAATTATTCCGCAACGGGCCGAACTCGATGAAAAACATGAATTTCCGCGTGCCATCCTTAATGAGATGGCGCAGGCTGACATGTTTGCCATTCCAATCCCTGAGGAGTATGGCGGATTCGGTGGCAGCTGTCTGGATATCGTACTTGCCCTTGAAGAACTGGGCAGGGGGTGTATCGGTGTAGGTACAGCCTTTGCTGCAAGCTCTCTGGGAATCTACCCGATTCTTATCGGTGGGACCGATGAGATGAAGCAGAAATATCTCCCGGATGTAGCCACTGGTAGTAAATTTGCGGCGTTTGGTCTCACAGAGGCAAATGCTGGTTCCGATGCATCAGGGATCCAGACAACGGCTGTTCTTGATGGTGATGAGTGGGTGCTGAACGGTACCAAGCAGTGGATCACAAACGGCGGTGAGGCTCAGGTTTACACAATTGTAGCAATGACAGACAAACATAAAGGTGCACGTGGTGCATCAATGTTTGTTCTCGAAGAAGGTGACCCAGGGTTTTCATGCGGACCAAAAGAAATAAAAATGGGGATACGAGCTTCGTCTACGACAGAGCTTATATTCAAGGATTGTCGTATCCCTAAAGATAGAATAATTGGCAGGCGGGGAACTGGTTTTATTACAGTCATGAAAACGCTTGACGCAAGCAGGCCAGGAATTGCTGCTCTTGGTGTCGGTCTCGCCCAGGGCGCTCTGGATATGGCGGCAACATACGCCAAGCAGCGTGAACAGTTTGGCAAACCAATTATCGGCTTCCAGGCAGTCCAGCACATGCTTGCAGATATGGCGACTGAACTTGAGGCTGCCCGGGCTCTTACCTATGCTGCGGCTCGGCATATAGATGCACGCCCCAAAGATATGTCGAAGGTGTCCTCCATGTGCAAGGTGTTCGCGACTGATACCGCAATGAAAGTAACAACCGATGCGGTTCAGGTAATGGGTGGATACGGATACATGTGTGAATATCCAGCCGAGAAAATGATGCGTGATGCCAAGATTCTGCAGATCTATGAAGGAACGAATCAGGTGCAGCGCAATGTGATCGGCCAGGAACTCAATAAAGAATACAATCGCTGATTATCCACCTATGCTGAAATTATCCCTTGGCCCACTTGTTTTGTAATCCGTAAGGCAGGTTTTGCATGAAGATTATTGTCTGTGTTAAGCAGGTTCCTGATGCCAAAGATGTTCGTCTTGATCCAGAGACAAATACACTGGCACGGGAAGGTGTTGAATCCATAATGAATCCATTCGATCAGCACGCACTTGAGGCTGGAGTATCATTGAAAGAGAGCTGTGGAGGCGAGGTCACTGTGCTGAGCATGGGGCCACCTCAGGCTGAAGCGGTTTTGCGCCAGGCGATTTCCTGCGGTGCTGATCATGCGGTACTTGTTTCCGACAGGAGTTTTGCTGGTGCGGATACCTGGGCTACTTCATACACACTTTGCAAAGCTGTTTCCCAGATAGGGGCGTACGATCTGATTATTTGTGGAAAGCAGGCAATTGACGGGGATACTGCCCAAGTTGGACCGGGACTTGCGATGAGGTTGGGAATTCCATACGCCACCTGTATCCAGAAGATTCGATCAGCGGACCAGGAGACCATCATTTTTGAGCGAATGATGGATGATGGGTATGATGTCCTCCAGTCCGGATATCCCCTCTTACTAACAGTCGTCAAAGACATTAATGAGCCAAGAGTTCCATCCCTGAGGGGTAAGATGAAGGCCAAGAAGGCCGAAATACGGACCTTGAGTGCAGCGGACATACAGGCAGATCCTTCCTGTATCGGGCTTCCCGGATCTCCAACCCAGGTCGTCAAAGTCTTTCCTCCTGAACCGAGGGGAGCACGGGCACTATTGTCAGGTGATGTTGATGAGCAGGTTGAACAACTTGTTGAAAAGCTCAAGCCTTATCTCATCTAGGGCGGAGAATTGGTATGCTGAAGATTGATGAAAAGCTTTGTATTGGCTGTGGGATATGCGAAGACCAATGCCCGTTTGCTGCCATTGAGATAGTTGATGGTATTGCTGTTGTTGGCGACAATTGTAACCTCTGTGGCGCCTGTGTGGAAGCGTGCGAGGTTGAGGCCCTGTCAATCGATGACGGTGGAAAAGTTGTCCAGGACGATCTGGAGAGCTGGTCCGGTATCTGGGTATTCTGTGAGTTTACCCGGGGGGAGCTGGTATCCGTTTCTACAGAGTTATTGGGAATCGGCCGGACACTTGCTGACAATAGAGGCGTGAAACTGTGTGCAGTGCTTCTTGGACATATGACTGGAGACGCTGCTGATAAACTCATCGGTCATGGTGCTGATATCGTCTACCGGGTTGATAATGCAGGCCTTGAACTGTTTACCGACGACACCTACGAGAAGATCCTCTCAGATCTTATCAAGGAACATAAACCAGAGGTTATTCTTGCCGGAGCAACGGCGATCGGCCGGTCATTTATCCCCGGTGTTGCCACCAGTGTTGATGCAGGGTTGACGGCTGACTGCACGAAACTCGAGATACGAGAAGATGATGGTGCTCTACTACAGACGCGACCGGCTTTCGGTGGCAACATCATGGCCACAATAGTCTGTCCTCTTAATCGTCCGCAGATGGCAACGGTGCGGCCGAAAGTGATGAAAGAGCTCCATTTTGATGCGGAGAGGCAGGGGCAGATTATCGATATAATGCCGAGCGCCAGGCAGCTGACAAGCAGAATCAAGGTGCTGGAGTCGGTTATGGAGACTCAATCCAATGTCAACATCCAGGAATCTGACATTTTGGTATCAGGCGGCCGGGGCTTGGATAGTGAAAAAGGCTTTGAACTGATCAAGGGGCTTGCAGAAGCCCTTGGCGGTAATGTTTCCGCTTCACGGGCTGTCGTCGATGCCGGTTGGATACCCTATCCTCATCAAGTGGGACAGACCGGGAAAACTGTTGCGCCAAAACTCTACGTTGCCTGTGGAATTTCCGGCGCTATTCAGCATGTTGCCGGGATGCAGTCATCCGAGACGATTGTTGCCATTAACCGGGACGCTGAGGCCCCGATTTTTAATGTGGCTGATTTCGGAATTGTTGGAGACCTCAATGAGGTAATCCCTAAATTAATTGCAAAAATCGAGGAGAAACGGGGATCATGAACCTTGATGGAAAGATAGCTGTCGTAACCGGGGGAAGCAGAGGGATCGGTCGAACGATCAGCCTCAGGCTGGCTGAGCGAGGCGCCTTTGTTTATGTTAATTATGTCAGCCGGCCCGATGCTGCCGAAGAAACAATTGCCCAGTTTGCAAACGTTGGTGGAAAGGGAGCGGTTATTCAGTTTGATGTTGCAGATTTTTCAGCGACTCAGGATGTTTTTAAAACAATCAAATCAGACTCGGGGTCTGTCGATATCCTGGTAAACAATGCCGGGATAACCCGGGACAATCTGGTACCGCTCATGAAAGAAGCAGACTGGAATGATGTTGTCGATACCAATCTGAAAGGCACTTTCAACTGCTGTAAGGCGGTCATCAGGGGAATGATGAAAAAGCGACAGGGAAGGATTGTTAACATCAGTTCAGTTGTCGGATTTTCAGGCAATGGCGGCCAGGTAAATTATTCTGCAGCAAAGGCTGGAATGGTGGGGCTTACAAAGTCGATGGCACGCGAGTTCGCCTCTAGAAATATTACCGTTAACTGCGTTGCTCCCGGTTATATTGTCACCGAGATGACCGAGGCCCTGGGAGAAGATGTTCAGCAGAAAATGCTGAGAGAAATTCCCATGGGGACCCTCGGTTCAGCAGATGACGTGGCTGCAGCTGTCTTATACCTGATAAGTGATGGAGCCGCCTATGTGACCGGACAGACGATCCATGTCAATGGTGGAATGTATATGTAGCAGGGGATATGACATTATCCATGTTAATTCGGAAAAATAATTAGTTGCAAATTATACAAATTTATTCAAAAGTGGTTGACTCTAAGAGGCAAAATTCATACTGCTGTTGTAGCAGGTAATTCACTAGATTGAGAGAAAAACAAATAAGGAGATAAGACAATGGCAATAGATCAGGAAATGGTAGGTATAATTGTAGAGCAGTTAAGTGTAGAAAAAGACAAGGTTGTACCGGATGCATCATTTGTTGATGACCTCGGCGCCGATTCGCTTGATCTTGTTGAGCTCATCATGGCTATGGAAGAAGCATTTGATATAGAGATACCTGATGAGGACGCCGAGAAAATCGTTACCGTTCAGAACGCAGTTGATTACGTTAATAATCTTAAGTAATTTGTCTGCCTTTTTACGTGCTATTCTTTCAGTATATTTCGGAGGATAACGGATGGTAAACCGCAGGGTGGTTGTTACAGGAACCGGTCTGGTTACTCCTCTTGGAACCGGCGTTGCCAAGGCATGGCAGAATATCTGCTCTGGCGTCAGTGGAATTGACAGGATTAGCAGATTTGATGCCAGTGATTTTTCGGTCCAGATTGCAGCCGAGGTAAAAGATTTTATCGCCGAGGATTACTTCGACAAAAAGGCGATAAAACATCTTGATCTTTTCGTACAATACGCTGTTGTGGCAACACGAATGGCGGTTGCAGAAAGTGGCCTTGAAATTACTAGACACAATTGCGGAAAGGTGGGTGTTATTACCGGTTGTGGTATGGGAGGCCTGCCAACTATTACCAAGCATCACGAGACCACACTTGTTAAGGGATACAGGCGATTGACGCCATTTTTTATTCCGATGGTAATTGCCAATATGGCTTCCGGTCATATTTCCATGGATATTGGCTCCAAGGGACCTAATATTACTTTGACGACAGCATGTGCAGCAGGAACGCATGCTGTTGGTGAAGGCTTTCGCCACATCAAGTATGGCTTAAGTGATGTTGTGGTTACCGGCGGTGCTGAAGCGGTTTTGTGTCCGCTCGGTATTAGTGGATTTGCTGCGATGAAAGCACTGTCAACCAGAAACGACAGTCCGAAAGAGGCATCAAGGCCGTTTGATGCTGAGCGTGATGGTTTTGTGATGTCAGAAGGTGCCGGAATTCTAATACTTGAGGACTACGAGCACGCACGTGCCCGGGGTGCGGAGATCATCGCTGAAATTGTTGGCTATGGCCTCAGCAGTGATGCCTACCATATTGCCGCTCCTCCTGAGGATGGTGAGGGCGCAGTTCGCAGTATGCAGATGGCCCTCGATGATGCGGATTTGAGACCGGAGGATGTTGATTATATAAACGCCCACGGGACATCAACTCCGCTAAATGATCGATGCGAAACAATTGCAATAAAAACAGTCTTTGGTGAAGCGGCTGGAAACCTTGCGATAAGCTCAACCAAATCAATGACGGGTCACATGCTTGGAGCCGCTGGAGGTATCGAATCGGTTTTTACCGCACTCAGTATCCGTGATCAGATTGCCCCCCCAACCATTAATCTCCATAACCCGAGCCCTGAATGCGATCTTGATTATGTGCCGCTGACAGCGAGGAAGATGAAGATAAGAGCGGCAATTTCCAACTCATTTGGTTTTGGCGGAACCAATGCTGTTGTCGCCATGAAACGTTTTGATGGTTAAATCTCTATTTGGAGATAGTTGATGAATGTAGTGATAGGTTCAGATCATGGTGGTTATGACCTGAAAGCTCATCTGGTCTCAAAACTGGAGCGTCAAGGGCGTCAGGTTGAGGATCTTGGGTGTCACTCATCAGAATCTGTTGATTATCCTGATTTTGCCGAGCAGGTTTGCAAAAGGGTTATCGATGACCAAAATTCGATTGGGATACTTATCTGCGGCACTGGCATCGGCATGTCTCTTGCCGCAAACAGAAACTATGAAATTCGTGCGGCGCTCTGTCATGATGAATTCAGTGCCCAGATGAGCCGTGAACATAATAACGCCAACATTCTCTGTCTCGGTGCCCGGGTTATCGGTACAGGGCTTGCAGAATCAATTGTAGATACCTGGCTTAACTCCTCCTTTTCAGGAGGCAGACATCAGATACGAATAGATAAATTTAGCAAGTGATACTTAAATAGAGATATCAGCTCAGAAAGCCGATCCTGCTACCTGCAGGACCGGCTTTCTGAATTTGTGCCCCATCTGTTTTATGACCACATGGTTACCAATTGATTATCTTTTGTTATAGTAAACAATGGTAAACGTAACAGAGAAACTATTCATAGCTTGGAGAAAGAGATGAAATGCCCTTATTGTGGCGATCTGGACAATAAAGTAATTGATTCCCGTCTCAATAAAGAGTCCACAATTACCAGACGAAGACGATCCTGTCTGGCTTGCGATCAGCGATTTACCACGTATGAGCGGCTGGAGGTTATGATGCCTGTCCTGGTGAAAAAAGATGGACGGCGAGAACCGTGGGACAGACAAAAAATCGCCATGGGACTTGAAAAAGCATGTGAGAAGCGGCCGGTCAGCAGGGATACCATTGACCAGTTTGTCGATGAAATTGAGCACAAACTCCAGGATATTGGATCCAAAGAGGTCCCTTCATCGGTTATCGGTGAGTGGGTAATGGAGAATCTGTCTAACCTGGATGAAGTTGCATATGTCCGTTTTGCTTCTGTCTATCGCCAGTTCAAGGATGTAAATGAGTTTATGGAAGAATTGAAAACATTACTTGAAGATCGCGACCAGGTTGAATGACTTTCCCACGTTGAGTGAATATGGCTGATAAAAACGCTGAATATTTTATGCAGCTTGCCCTCAAAGAGGCAAAAAAAGGCTTGGGCAGGACATCGCCAAACCCCTGCGTGGGTGCTGTTATCGTTAAAAATGACACGGTTATTGCGACCGGTTATCACAAAAAGGCTGGAACTCCTCACGCTGAGATTCATGCGTTGCGGATGGCTGGAGACAATGCATCCGGCGCTGATATGTATGTAACGCTTGAACCATGCAACCATCATGGGCGGACGGCTCCCTGCAGTCATGCTGTAGCTGCTTCAGGCATAAAAAAAGTGATTGTCGGTTTGAGCGATCCCAATCCACTCGTGGATGGCTCAGGGGTCGATTATCTGCGAAAAAAAGGGATAGAAGTCAATTGTGGTGTACTTGAAAAAGAGTGTAGGGACATCAATAAGCCGTTCTTGAAATATATTGTTTCCTCACGTCCCTGGGTGATCATGAAAGCTGGCCTGAGTCTTGATGGAAGATTGAATTATCGTAGGGGAGCGGGCGGTAGGATAACCGGTCCGGAAAGTTGCCGAAAGGTTCACCGATTGCGTGATACGGTTGATGCTATCCTTGTTGGAATTGGTACCGTTAAAGCTGATAATCCATCGCTGACTACAAGACTTCCGCGAGGGCAGGGTAAAGATCCTGTTCGTATTGTTCTCGACTCAAAACTCCAGATTGATGAAAATGCCCAGGTTTTGAGTCTGGAGTCTAACGCCCAGACATGGATTTTCTGCCTGGAAACAGCTGATACTGATAAAGCGCAACGTTTGAGGCGCCGTGGCGTTAAACTCTTCTCTGTTGCAGCAGATAACCTTAACAGGGTTGATCTTGATAATATGTTGAAAATAGTTGCAGGTCAGGAAATTACTTCTCTAATGGTGGAAGGGGGCTCGAGCGTTCACGGTGCTTTCCTGCGTGAGGGCCTTGTTGACTACGCATATCTTTTTTATGCTCCCATTTTTGCAGGAGATGGTGGCGTTTCTCTGGCCACAGGACTTCAGGTTGATGGTGGAAAAGGTGATGCAGTTAAACTGATGGACGTTAATACCAGAAGGTATGGAAATGACTGGATGGTAAGCGGTGATGTTGTTTACCCTGATAGAAGATAATGGTATCTGGGTTTAACCTTATTCAAAGTGATTTTTAATCTTTTGCCAGATCCTGGCCATCTCATCGAAACTTTCAAAATCAAATGACAAGGTAACACGGTCTTTTTCAAATGCCGGACTATGTGACAGGTGACAACGGTCTGGCAACCCAAGCTCATGTTTACGTTCGTTAAATATTTTTTCTGCGTTATTGCTTAAGGGGTGGCTTGCTTCATAGAGAAATCTCAGGAGGTTGCCGGCACTCTGGGGTCTATTTGATGTTATGTTTTCCGGGAGAAAATCCCTGAAATTTTCATGGAAAAGGTCTCTGAAAGTCCCTCCCCTCTGAGCGATGAGAATCTGGCACATATCAAGGAGCCGTTTCTGCTTATTTTTATTCAAGGAAAGTGTCGAGAAGAGCTCACAGAGAAAAAGTCGATCTTCTGCTGATAGGGAAGTAAGGATCAGTCCGACTTTGTCAGAGATATCTTCATTATGAATTGAATCTCGTATCGATTGTTCAAGCGTGAGTAACGGCAAGAGTCGTTGCAAGTGGCCGTACGAGCCGAGGTGCAGTTGTTTTATGACGGTATCTCGTGATTCCTGAGGGATCAGGGAATCGGTAAGTTTCAGAAAGCGGGCTGACATAATCGCGGAAAGCGGTCCGCTCAACCGTTGATCTTCAAGAATTGTTGCCAGCAGTTCACCCGGATCGGAAATATCGGCGACCCTGCAGAAAACAGACTCACCATCGCCTATTGTCTGCAGTGCCAGAATCCTTCTCCTCCCGCAGATTACCTGATACCCCTCACCCATCTTCATCAGCACGGGAGGATGAAAGAGTCCATAGCGCTTTATGGACGAGAGAAAATCAGCAGATAGGTTGACACCGAGATCTTTGTGAAGCGTGAAGCGGTCGATTTCTGATTGGAGAAGCGATTCCAGAGAAATAATACGAAAAGATTCAGTTTTCATGGGTGAGAAATAACAAAGCTGTTCTATCACACAAGGCGATAGAACAGCTCTTAAGCTGCAGGAGAATAGAAACGGTAAGTTTCCTGGAGATTATTTCCAGAAACCTACCTGTTGATTTTATCCCTTAATATTCCGGACGGTTTAAAGGTAACGACCCGACGAGCATCAAGTGTCAATTCTTCGCCGGTTTGGGGATTTCTTCCTCTACGGGAATTTTTATCCTTTACGTTGAACTTGCCAAAGCCGCTCAGAAGCAGATCGGAACCGCTGATAAGAGATTGTTTTGAGAGCCTTAAAAAAGCTTCAACTGAGTCGGTCGCCTGAGCTTTGGTTAAACTTTCATGGTTTTTGTAAACCTGTTGAACGAGATCAGCTTTTGTCAGTGTCATATTCTCCTCCTGAAGAAGTTATTTTTCTATACGCTCAACTACAATGATATACTGACAGCAAAGAAAGTCAATAGTATCAAGTGATTATTTTTGATTTTATAATAATTGACCGTCCCTTCCTAGATATTTCCTGCCATCTGAAATATGGGCAGATACATGGCAACGACCAGCGTACCAATCATGCCTCCAAGGAAAACCATCATAAACGGTTCTATCATTGCGGTGAGATTTGAGACCGCCTGATCCACCTCTTCATCGTAGAAATCAGCAATTTTTTCAAGCATTGTGTCTAGTGCACCAACCGATTCGCCGACGTTTATCATCTGCACAACCATATTTGGAAATACGCCGCTCTCCTCAAGGGGTTCGGCTATTGGTCGCCCTTCTGCAATAGAGTCTGCAGTGCGGAGGACCGCACGCTCAATAACTTTGTTACCTGAAGTCCTGGCCACGACCTGAAGCGCTTCCAGGATTGGCACACCACTCTGGAGCATGGTGCTGAGTGTTCTTGTGAATTTGGCTACCGCAACTTTTCTGATGAGCAGGCCAACCACCGGCAGACGCAGGAAGGCCTGATCTATACGCAATCGACCTTTTTCAGTACTGTATACCTTTTTGAATACATAGATCAGGGCAATGACTGGCAGGATGATCCAGATGAGATTTTCTTTAAAGGCATTGCTTATAGCAACAACGATCTGCGTTGGAACAGGCAGTGTTGAATCCATCTGGGCGAACATCTCTTCAAAAACAGGAATGACAAAAACAAGAATGACAACAAGTATCAGCAGTGATATTGCCAGACAGATCGCCGGATATGTCATGGCGCCTTTGACTTTCTTTTTAAGCGCCATGGCTTTTTCCATGAAAATGGCGAGTCTGCTGAGAATAGTATCTAAAATACCCCCGGTTTCACCGGCCTCAATCATATTGGAATAAAGGTTGTCAAAGATTTTGGGCTGTTTGCGCATTGAATCAGCAAATGTGGTTCCCGATTCTACATCTCCTTGGATTTCGGATATACATTTCCTGAACGTAGAATTTTCCTGCTGCTTACTGAGGATTTCAAGACATTGTACAAGCGGTAACCCGGCGTCGATCATAGTTGAAAGCTGACGGGTAAAGATAACAATATCCTTGCCGGTAACCTTGGGTTGGAAAAATGCTATATTTCCAAAAAGATCTTTAGGCTTTTCTTTAACAACAGGAGCGGTGATACGCATACGTTTAACATGGGCCAGTGCTGCAGCCTGATCAGGTGCTTCTACCTCACCTTTTCGTTTCTCTCCATAAGAGTTTTTACCTTTCCAGACATAGACAGGCATATCAATCTCCAAAGTTCAAAAAAAAATTACAGTTTCAGCTGTTCTGGTGACAAAATTGGGCTGAATGTATGGATTATCATAAATGTTATTATATTCCATGAGTTTGTAGAATACAAGGGAGCTTCGTAGAGATTTTCTTTTTCTTGATAATATCGTCATAAGCTCTCGTAAATATTAAAATAAATTAATGGATTACGTTATAGTAATCAGTCGATCTAGTGGCTGATTACCCATTGTGACTGGAAAATATTATTGCTGAAGTATATAAATTTTGTTAGATTAATTAACCCGCTGTTCGACACAGCGTTGGTCGATTTTTTACAAACATCAAGAATTACTAAGTTTATAATTGCAGGTTTGATTTACCGATGAGGAGGACGTTATGCAGGAAGCTGCTTTAAAGTATAGTAACGGGGATTTTAAACCGGTCGTTGAGAAATGTGACGGCTGTGAAAGGATTGTTGAGGAGTCAGGGACTCATTTTTGCAAAACCTTTGTCAATCCTGAGGCCAAGTGGAGACTGGGTATCTGCAATTTTGCAACTCACCAGAAACCGGAAATTATTGTCGCTAAGGTTCGCATTAACCCGCTGAAAGCTGCAAAACGAGCCTCGAATAAATAACTAATTGTTAAGAATTACCTTTTCCTTTCCATACATAACAAAGCCTCAATTCCTATGGTACCAGGAAGTGAGGCTTTGTTGTCTTGATGTCTCTTCCCTGTTATGACCGGCCGACCCCAACATAGGTAAATCCCTTTTCTTTCAGTGTCGCAGGGGCGTACACATTCCTCAGGTCGATAAAGACCCTTTTGTTCATGGTTGATTTTAATCTGTCAAAATCAAGGGCTCTATATTGGTTCCATTCTGTCATGAGGATGACGGCATCAGCATTATTGACAGCTTCATAGGCATTGTCTGTATACTCAATGCCAGACGGCAGAACCTGTTTTGCCTCTTCCGTACCCTGTGGATCATGAGCCCTGATTTTAGCTCCTTTCTCCATCAGGGCAGGAATAATAGTGATAGCTGGTGAATCTCTCATATCATCGGTTTCAGGCTTGAACGTAAGACCGAGAACAGCGATGGTTTTACCCGCTTCCGAACCTCCCAGTGCATCTCTTATTTTTTTGACCATTTTGGCTTTCTGAGCTGCATTTGCTTCAACCGCAGCCTCAACAATTCGCAGACTCTGGCCGTTTTCCTGGGCTATTCTCATCAAGGCCAGCGTGTCTTTGGGGAAACAGGAGCCGCCATAGCCAGGGCCCGGATGGAGGAATTTTGAACCGATCCGGCCATCCATGCCAATGCCTCTGGCCAGAGCAATGACATCGGCGCCTATTTCATCACAGAGCATCGACATTTCATTGATGAAGCTGATCTTGGTGGCCAGAAAGGCATTCGCGGCATATTTGGTCAACTCGGCGGTTTCAATGTCGGTTTTGACAATCGGGGTTTCCTGCAGAAAGAGTGGTTGGTAGACCGCTCTCAATACAATTTCTGCCCGATCAGATTCGACTCCGATTACAACCCTGTCTGGCCGCATAAAATCGCTTATGGCAGCACCTTCTCGAAGAAATTCGGGGTTTGAGGCAACATCAAAATCGGCATCCGGATTAACTTCACTGATAATACGGGCAACCTGCCTGGCGGTACCAACGGGGACGGTGCTCTTATCAACAATTATGGTGTAGCCTTTCAGGTGTCTGGCCACCTCCCTGGTTGCCTCATAGATATAGGTGAGATCGGCGTAACCGTCACCCCTCCTGCTGCTTGGTGTTCCAACGGCAAGAAACACTGCTTCTGCAGAAGCAACCGCCTCTGCCAGGTCAGTTGTAAAGGTAAGATGTCCATTATCAACATTTTTTGTGACCAGAGCCTCGAGTCCCGGTTCGTAAATCGGGATGGTTCCCTGTTTCAGTTTTTCAATTTTTTCCTCTACCTTATCGACACAGGTAACGTGATGGCCGAACTCGGCAAAGCAGGTTCCGGTAACCAGTCCGACATATCCGGTGCCAATCATAGTGATTTTCATACATCAAACTCCTCTTGTTCTGGGGCTCTATTGTTTTTGTGGCCGTTGGCCAAAAATGGCGGTTCCAATGCGAATGAGGGTTGCACCTTCTTCGATTGCTAACTGGTAATCGCTTGACATGCCCATTGACAGTTCAAAATGTTTTTCCGGTAAAAGTTCTTTTTTTTGCAATTCGTTGGCAAGATGCCTGAGATCTCTGAAAAATGTTCTTGTTTTAACCGGGTCTTCGGTAAAGGGCGGCATTGTCATGAGACCTTGTACCTGCAGGTTGCTCAGTCTGTTAATCTCCTTCAGCAATGCTTCCGTGTTTTCGGGCAAGGCACCTGATTTTCCTGAGTCGTAACCGATGTTTACCTGAACAAGAATATCAAGTTTCTTATTGAGCTGTTGCAGATGACGGTTAAGAGCTGAGGCAATTTTAAATCGATCAATCGTTTCAATCATGTCAAAAATTTCCGCAGCGACTCGAGCCTTATTACTCTGCAGGTGCCCGATAAAATGAAATCGCACACGACTTTTGACAATTTCCTTTTTATCTAAAGCTTCCTGAAGATAATTTTCACCGAAAAGTATCTGACCGGCTGCGTGGGCTTCAAGGATCGCTTCGACGGGGAAGCGCTTGGAGACGGCCACCAATTTGATTTCATTGGGCTCTCTTCCGCAGTTAAGAGCGGTGCGGGTCATGTTCTCTTGTAGTGCGTTGAGTTTAGTTTTAATCATGTCCAGTTAACGGTTCAGTTTACTTGATAAAAACGATGCTTGAATAATCTGCAGGCGTTGGCGCTTGTTCTGTCGGCAATGGTTTCCAATGATGTATCTCTCAATTTTGCAATAGCTTCAGCAATAAAAAGAGTGAACACAGGCTCATTTCTTTTACCTCGATACGGGACTGGCGCCAGGAACGGACCATCAGTTTCCAGCAGCATCTTGTCCATGGGAATCTGGGTTGCAACTTCCTGCAAATCCCTGGCGTTTTTATAGGTGACGATTCCGGGGATGGAAATTAACAAATTGCAATCTACCACTTTGCTGGCAAAATCAAGATTTCCAGAAAAACAGTGCATGATACCACCGTGATCAAATGGACCCTCCTCTTTAATGATTTTCAGGCAGTCCTGATGAGCATCTCTGTCATGGATGATAATCGGAAGATTCAATTCTTTGGCCAACCGAAGCTGTTGCCTGAAGATTGTTCGCTGTACTTCAGGTTCTGAGTATTTTTTAGCATAGTCTAACCCAATTTCACCGTAACCGACTACTACATCTTTATGTTTTTCTGCAAGTAAAGCAAGCTTTGAGAGGTCATTTTGCTTTACGTCCTTGGCGTCATGCGGATGTACCCCGATAGCCGCTCGCAACATTGAGTGTTTTCGGGCAAGGTTTACAGCAACAAGAGAACTGCTCAGATCGGTACCAATCGTCACGATCCCGTGGACCTGGTTATCAACTGCCCGCTTTAAAACTGAATCAAGATCCCCCTGATACGATTTCATATCCAGGTGGCAGTGAGAATCTATCAGGTATGACGCTGGTTTAAGGTGCGGCAGGGGCGGTGGGCTTTTTTTTGTCATTTAATACCTCCAGGCAGCTTTCATAGCAGATAACATAGCGGTATGCAATGTCAAATTTGACAATTTTTGGTAGGGAACTGTCATTGCCTGGCGATGGAAAAAATGTTTTAAAGACGGTGAGTGCGACATAAAAATTAGTTGATCTAAATTTGATTGCTTCAGTTGATACTAAGTCAGCAAAAAATTGTCCTTGATCTGTAGCTAAGGTACAGTAATTGTTTGATATTTATTTTTCAGGTTTGCGGAACATAACGTGTGCTCCTGCTTTATGCATTTGATTTTTAATAATAAAATCAAAAAACCCCTTCAACTCGTAAAAATATTATCGTATAGTTATATGTGAGTAAATAAAATATACAATGTTATTGTTGAATAAGTTATCAATTGTAAGGGGAAAACTGATCACCACAAGACAAATATCTAACCATTATCGTGCTTGGATTTGAACGAGTTTCACCTGGTTAGGGAGAGTGAATGTACAATCCGACAGCACGGTCACGTGTTGACACAGGCTCTGCGCGGAACCGGTGAAGCGGTTCATAACTAAGATGAGGGAAAAGGCATGAATTACGGAATTGTCAGTCAGGAGCAGCTTGAACAGATCGATACGATTCTTTCTGAAAAGCTCATAAAGCTGGGTGTTGACTGTGTCATTATTATTGATATGGCTGGAAATATCATCACAGCAAAAGACAACGGTGAGAGCAAATATGATGTCTATTCTTTTGCCGCTCTGGCTGCCGGAAATTTTGCCACTGTCGATGCAATGGCCAAATTAGTTGGTGAGAAGGAATTTTCGCTATTATTTCATAAAGGACAGGATTCGAATATTCATTTTAGTAAAATTGATGAAGAACTGCTTCTTATCTCTATGTTCGGAAAAGAGATCTCTCTTGGTTTCCTGCGTCTGAATGTGGTTGATGTCATAGAGAAAATCCGACAGTTATGGAACAAGAAGTAGACTTTAATACCGTAAAGAGCTTGTATATTCCGCAAGAAAAAAACGTATTTATGAGGGGGGTAAGTTGAGTTTTATCAACTTAAAAGACAAGGTAGTTCAGGTTAAAATAGTCTATTACGGCCCCGGTCGGTGCGGTAAGACGACGAACCTTGAATATATCAATAAAACCTATCGTAAGCAGATTGTCTCAGAAATGGTGAGCCTTAAAACTCATGGCGATCGGACATTGTTTTTCGATTTTTTGCCGTTTGACATGGGAAAAATCAAAGGGTATGACATCAAGATACAACTCTATACAGTCCCGGGGCAGGTAAAATACAATGCAACGAGAAAACTGGTTCTAAGAGGGGTTGATGGTATTGTCTTTGTCGGAGATGCCATGGCTAAACAGCGAGAGAAAAATATTCGCTCCCTCAACCAGCTGCACGAGAACCTGCTGTCCTACAAGGAGAGTATTTTCAGGATTCCTTTGGTAATGCAATATAACAAGGTTGACTTGAAAGAACATGGAATACCTATTCTGCCGACCGAAGTTTTGCAGAAAGATCTAAACAGCAGATTAAAGGTTCCACACTATGAAGCGAGTGCTATTACTGGCTATAACGTAGCATTAACATTGAAGAAAATTATTTCTTCAACCGTTATTTCGATACAGAAAAAATTACTCTAGAGAGAAGACACGGTGGAACAGAATACAGCCAGCCTTTATGACGATGATCTAACTGTTGGGATGGAGGAAACAGAAGATTTTCTCGACACCGGATTCGTTGATCTATTTGAGCACTCAAGCAACAATGGCTCACCCATCTCAAGACTAAAGACCATTGTGCTGTCTATAGACTGGGAAATAAATGATGAAATCCTCACCCAGTTCAATGATGAACTGCTTGCCCTCAAGGATATATGGGCGGGTGATCAGATAAAACTGGTCTATGTTCAGGCTCTTCAAAAAATCAGTAAATATATCTATCAGCTGAGAGCTGACGCCCATCCCAATGCGATCAAACTGCTGCTGAGCTTTTATTATAATCTTGAAAAGATTGTGACTGGCACAGAATTGACCGAAGTGGAGACAAAGGAAATCTTACGGGAAGACATTAAAAAATTCGAGAAATTAAAACATCAGATCGGCGTAGTCTCTGAAACCAGCAAGCCAGAATCGGGGCCGAAAACTGGAACCACTCCACCCGCAACCGTTCAGAGTGAGCCGCATCCAATCTTATTTAATCTGAAGGCGTCTATCCTCGGGATGGATTGGGAAATCACCGAGCGTGAATTGACCGATCTTGGCCAGGAGGTTGGACGGTTGGAACAGGAGTTTGCCGGCAGAAAACCACAAATGATCTTTCTTCAGGGAATTGGAGCTCTTGGTGGCTATATAAAACTGAAGAAGAGTGATGCACATGCCGATGCATTTAAATTGCTTTACTCATTTTATGAAGGCCTTGAAAAGATTGTTGTCAACCCTGATCTTTCAAAGGAAGAAGTAAAAGAAATTCTTCTTCCTGAAGTTGAAAAATTTGAAGATTTTAAAACAATCGTAGCTTCAACCATTACTCCGGAAGCAATAGCCGAGAAGATAGTCAATGAACAGCCAGCCGCATATGGCGAAGATGATCCTGACAGCGTTTCTCCCGCTTTTTCAGACGTGCCGGCTGAAGTCCACGGATTTCAGGCGGAAGAAGAAGCAGCAACGCTTGGCAGTGCGCCCGATGATGTAGATAACCGACTGGACACTTTTTTCTCAGGCGATGAAAAATCAAAAAAATCCAGTGATAGTGCAGGAATATTACCTCCAGATGCAATTGAGAAGATCGATTCATTCTTTGGTGATGATATTGTCGATGATGCCTTATCGGTTTCTTCAATAAGTGCCGAGGATGCTTTAAAGGGTGTTGATGTTGAGACTGAGGCAGATGACGAATCGGATGAAGAGGCCCTGCCGACGCAGGGTGATGGAATGCTGGCGCCAGCACTTGCAGATTCAGCCGAAAATGAACAGTATGGCTTCAACCCGGATATAAGCGCAGAGGAGTCGCTCTATGCAGCCACAGATGTGGACGCCAGCATCAATGATATATTTGCTGAAGATGTAGCAGACGATGTGGTCACCCAGGCAGCAGCACTCCAGGGCGTTGACGTTGAGTCTGAAGCGGATGATGATAGTGACGAGCAGCCATTACCAAAAGAAAATGAAGATATTGCCCCGGCCCTGGCCATGGAAGATATCGATTCGGAGAGCGCCGAGGAGTTTCAAGTTGAATCTGAGGGATCTGAAATTGATGCCCAAATTAAAGGCTTTTTCGGTGACGATTCCGAGGGGGATGAACTAACCAGTATTGAACCGGAGGCTTTTGCCGAAGGGGTTTCTGCATCTGCATTATCAGAAGTAATTGAAGACGAAGTGGTTGATATTCCTCAATCAGAGAAGTTGCCGGATGGTATTGAAGACCGTCTCGATTCATTTTTCGCTGAACCTGATGAAGATACTGGAGCGTTATCAGACGACCAGTTTGGAGCCGAAGAAGACGAGGTTGTATTTAAAGCTATTGATGAAGAAGATTCAGCATTTGTGACAGAAGATGTTGCGACCGGCCTCCTTGATGAGGAACTGTCAGAATTGGAGGGATTTGAAGAGGTCGAAGTTGACACAGCAGAAGAAGAGCTGGCAGCATTTGACGCGGAAGCAGCCGTAGAAGACGAATCTGATGCAGAAGAAGAGCTGGCAGCGTTTGAGGCGGAAGCAGCCGTAGAAGACGAAGCTGATACAGAAGAAGAGCTGGCAGCATTTGAGGCGGAAGCAGCTGTAGAAGACGAAGCTGATGCAGAAGAAGAGCTGGCAGCGTTTGAGGCGGAAGCAGCCGTAGAAGACGAAGCTGATGCAGAAGAAGAGCTGGCAGCATTTGAAGCGGAAGCAGCCGTAGAAGACGAGGCAGATGCAGAAGAAGAGCTGGCAGCATTTGAGGCGGAAGCAGCCGTAGAAGACGAAGCTGATGCAGAAGAAGAGCTGGCAGCGTTTGAGGCGGAAGCGGCAGTAGAAGATGAAACTGATGCGGAAAAGGAAGGTGTAGCGCAACTTGTATCTGAATTTGTAGCTGAAGATGAAGCCGTTTCAAGTTTTGGATCTGATTCAGAAGAAGAGGATTTTTTTGCGGCAATAGATGATCGGGTCGAAGAGCCAGGTGAAATTCAAATAGAGTTATTGTCTGAAACGGATACGCTCGAAAGGGAGTTGGTCACCGATCATGATGAAATAGACGGTGTCGAGGTAATCGCAGAGCAAGAAGGTTATACCGATGCTGACCAGACAGAAGTTCTTTCTGAACAAACAGATGACGAGGTTCAGGCTCTGTCGTTTGCGGTTAATGATGAACTCTCTGAGCTCAGAGCAGGGGTCGCCTCCCTTGGGATCGAAATTAACGACAATATCATCGAAGGGTTCTTGACAGAAATTAACAGGCTCAGACATCGAATGATGACTAAACCGCTTGAGAAGACCTTCCTCCAGCTCTTGTCAACCATCGTCCAGCATATCGGCCAATATAAGTATGAATCAAGCTCTGAGGCTCACACCCTTGTGCTCTCTGTTTTTGATAAACTCGAACTTTCTCAGAAAAGTGAAACCGCTCAGGAACAGTCCCAGGAAATACTACTTGCTGAAACCTGCAAGGTCCTCCTGTGGCAGCAGAAAATGCTTGATCGACAGGCAGTGAAAAAGGGCGATGAGCTGACGTTTTCCGATCCGATCCGAGTAGTAGAGTCGGAACAGGTTGAAGAGGGTGCTGAGCGCCAAATAGATGCTCAATATGAGGCGCTATCAGAGGTAGATTCTGAAGCCCATGACCTCTCAAAACAGGACTTCACTGCTGTTTTTGAGCCAGTCGATGATGGGCAAGAATTTGCTGCTTACGAAGAGATCGAAACAACTCAGGAAGGACTGGAACATGAACTCGGTGAAGCATTTATCGAAAATGAGTCACGACCCATCGATGCTGAGAGTGACCAATCTGCAGATAGTGCTTCTTCAGAAGATAAGAATCAGCTGAAGAGTGGTTCCGAACCAGACAACCTGCCGGAATCCTTTAAAGAAAATCAAAAATCCGATATTAAAGGGCTTACAACAATATTGACAGATCTTGTCAAAAGAGAAATGAAAGCACTGAGAGACCTTCTGAAGACAGAGCTGAAAGCGCTCAAGGACAAGCTCAGGGATAAGGATAAGAAATAAAATTTAGTTAATCAACTGGGGGACTGTGCCTGGGAAACAAACCTGATACCAAACAGGTCGAATGCCCCCCGGACCAAAAGAGAGCGTATTTTTGGCTGAGCAGCCTGATACGCTCTTTTTTATTTACCTGCTGGAAAACTGTTGAAGAGCAGTTAACCCGAGGCGTTGCTCTTCATCAGGAATCGACTAAGCCCGATTGCGTTTTACGCTCACTGCCTCATATCGGCACACAGAACCTTCTACCTCCGTCATAAACTGTTTCTTCCTTATTATTTTCTGAATTTGGATGCATGAAGGTGTCTTAAAAGATATTTCTTTCTTTCCAATTAATTTATTGATACATTGTTGCCGATTATACCCGGGACTGAGCATCAAATTCCGATTTAGAACAACGTTCCTACATTCTATACAGCATTATGAACTTCGTACCATATTTTAAAATTGCCCGTTTTGACCATTGGTTCAAAAACGTTTTCATGATTCCGGGCGTTATCGTCGCATTGTATGCCCAGCCCGATCTATTTACCTTCCCGGTTGTTTTAAAACTCATTCTGGCACTACTGGCAACGGGCTTTGTTGCTTCAAGTAATTATGTGATAAATGAGGTGCTTGATGCCCCTTTCGATGCGCTTCATCCGGTAAAAAAGAACCGTCCGATTCCCTGCGGTCTCGTTAACATCAGAGTAGCCTACGGGGAGTGGATTTTTCTCGGTATTCTCGGATTATCACTTGCCAGTCTGTTGGGGATGTACTTTTTTATCGCCGCACTGGCCCTCTGGATAATGGGATGTGTCTATAATATCCCACCGTTGAGAAGCAAAGATAAGCCATATATCGATGTTCTGTCTGAATCAGTTAATAATCCACTTCGTTTATTGCTCGGCTGGTATGCGACCGGCATACTCGTTCTTCCCCCAGTTTCTCTGGTACTTGCCTATTGGATGGTTGGAGCCTTCTTTATGGCAGTAAAACGATTTGCCGAGTATCGAAGGATCGGCGATCCGCAAATCAGTTCAGAATACCGGCAGTCCTTCAGACATTATACGGAAACGCGGTTACTGGTCAGTATTATCTACTATGCAGTCAGTTTCGGTCTGTTTTTCGGAATATTTCTGATGAGATATAAAATGGAGATGATTCTCTCAATTCCATTTATTGCAGGCTTTATTGCCTGGTATATTCACCTGGGATTTCTTGAAAACAGTCCGACTCAATACCCGGAGCAGCTTTATCTGCAGAAAGGCTTTACCATTTACTGCGTTTGTTGCGGGATTATTCTACAACTATTGCTTTTTGCCGACTTTCCGTTTCTCTATATATTGTTCGAGTCAACCATCCCGAAATTATAGTAAATGATTTCAGACTGATGAATTTAGCCCTCTTCGATTTTGACGGTACGATCAGTTCCAGGGACAGTTTTCTCCTGTTTCTATGGTATGCAGATAAGGTTAAGGTCGTGCGAACCTGTCTCTCTTCTGTTCCCCAGATCGTACTCTACAAGCTTGGTCGCTATCCTAATCAACAAATGAAAGAAACCTTTCTCGAAGTACTGTTTGCAGGAAAGCATATTAATGAACTGCAAAGAGATTCTGAACAGTATTGTCATGATATTATTCCGACAATTATTCGTCCTGGTTTCTGGCAGAGGCTGGCTTGGCATCAGCAGAGAGGTGATGAGGTTGTCGTTGTCAGTGCAAGTCCGGAGTTCATGCTGAAACCATGGTGTCGTTCCCATGATCTTGGGTTAATTGGGACTGAAGTTGAGACAGACAATCTGGGAAGGCTGACAGGGAAGATAGCTGGCAAGAACTGCATGGGGCATGAAAAAGTTCGTAAGCTAAGAATACACCATGATATTGATAGATATGACACGCTGTTCGCCTATGGTGATACCAGATCAGATCTGCCAATGTTAGAACTTGCAGCTCCTGAAAACAGATTTTATAAACCATTCCGCTAACACTGAGCACTCCGGTCGTCGCTTCATCCTCTTTTTCCTTTTGTATCCTGGATTCTGTTCCAGCCTGCTGCCCAAAAAAAAAGGTAGAAAAACCGCAATTTCATCGACGTTTGGTTCTAGCCCCAATTTCTCATGAACATTGTGTCAATTTACTGAAACTGGTTTCATTATAACAGCTTGCCTAACGTTTACTTTCACGAGAAATTTTACACAATGTTCACCAAAGGCCAGCAGATATGATCACATCTTCCGCGTCGCAACCCCATTAAACATAGATTACTATAGTTCACTGGGGTGCTTCTTGAATATGTAATCATCTTTGCTGGTGAGAAATCCGGGCTAGATGTCAGGGTTATCCGTGCGTTGTCAAGGCGATGATTGAAAGCAGCATGTATATCAGGAGCCAGATGCAGATAAACACAAGGAGTCGAGCGAACCAGCGATGTGACCTGAACAGCAGGACGAGAATCAGGAGAAAAAATCCAGGTATCAGTACCCCGGCGACAAGGGGTGGAAGATACCTGAGCAACTCCTGCAGTCCAAGGAAAAACCATGGACCGGTAATATAAAATCTGCCGAGTTCTTCAGGGTCGATCGGCGCGGCAATAAAGATACTGAAAGCCAGTACCAGGGCGATAAGTAGGGGATAGCTCGAAACTTCTACAGGATATCTGCGCAAATGATCCCATGCCAGTATCAGCAGCAGTATATCAAAGGATATAACGTGGTGCATATAAACTCGCTGCATGCCGTGATCGGTAATTGAGAACAGCAGGTCATTGAGAATCGATCCGGCAACAGGTATCGAAAGCAGAATGTTTTCAGCGATTATCCCGGCTGATGCACCGGTACTGTCGTTACGAAGGACATAACCGGTAAACAGAAGCAGCAGTATCGTTGGCAGGGTTAAGACGAGCAGTATTCTGCGATTGTGGCTATAGCTCTCCGTTTTATTAAAGGCAATAATATAATGAATAACAGCAAACAAAAAGAAAAACTGGCTTGAATAAAAATGTAGTGAGCGAAAGTATCTTCCGAAAGGAATCAGCAGATCCAGGGCCGTGGTTGAATAAAATGGTTCTGAAAGATCATATTGCAGACCAACGATAACCCCTGAAAATAAGGAGATATAAAGACAGATAAGACTCCAACCGCCCCATTGAGTATTGCCAATCAGTTGTGAGATCGGCCATTTTTTAAGATGTTCTAATGGGGTTGCCCAGTTCATTTGCATCCCATGATGTTTAGGTAGATACAATGAAAAATGGAGGGTCCGTGTTCTTTTCGACCTTATACGTCTTCAGCTCTGTTTTTGATGGCCCATTAATCACAAGACCAGTATTGGCAAACCTGCTCTGATGGCAGGGGCATTCGAGTATACCTTCTTCCTCCTTGTAATTTAACCGGCAGCCGAGATGGGTACACTTTCTGGAAACTGCCCAGATTTGTTCGTTTTCAGAGAAAATACAAAAATCATCTTTGACCAGAAATTTATCCTGCTTGAGCGGCTCTGTGACTTTTATGATGACGGGTTTGCGGGGCACCCGATGGCTGATGAATCGTATGAGAGGGTAGATCAACAAGAAACTGCCGAAGCTGAGGAGCAGCCGGCGACTAAACGCATGCTTTGGATTTATCTTATTATTCATTAACAGGTTGAATAAAAAATTACTTGCGATGATATTTCTCGATCATCATCTGGTGAACATGGGGTGGAACCATGTCTTCAACGTTACCACCATGCCGGGCTGCATCCTTAACAATAGATGAGCTGATGTAAATCCAGCGAAAGCCGGGCATCAGGAATACAGATTCAACGGATCGTTCAAGTTTCCGGTTCATCAGCGCCAGCTGAAATTCATAATCGAAATCTGAGACGGCCCTGAGTCCCCTTATGATTGCACGTGCTCCTCTTGTGGCCGCGTATTCAACCAGCAGGCCATCAACGGAATCAACTTCAATCCTGGAATTTCTGTCTTCAAAACATTTTTCAATCATGGATACTCTTTCCGGAAGGCTGAAGAGCGGCGCTTTTCCAGGATTGATGGCAATTGTAATAATGATCTTGTCAAAGAGACTCAGGCCGCGATCTATGATGTCAATATGCCCGTTGGTAATAGGATCAAAGGTTCCGGGGTATATGGCAAGTGATTTGCCGTTTAAAGGAGATGCAGGGTTCATAAGGTCTCTCAAGATTTTTAATGTGGTTATTGTTTATGGATAAAAAAATGAAAACAGGTATCTCCATAACATCGTTTCTTATCCAGGGACAGCAGGTCGAGATTAATATCCAGGTCTACGCCCTTTAAATCCTCTACTATTATTAATACCTTTTGTGAAAGAACAATACTCTTATCAAGAAGGATAAGGATTTTTTCTGTGAAACCTCTCCCGTATGGCGGGTCAGCGAATATCAGGTCAAACGGTTGAATGTCAGCAGAGATAACAGTGGGAAACGGCAGAGAGCGCCTGAGGTCATGCTGAATGACCGTACTGCGCTGCACACCGTTGGGGATCAAGGGAATATTTTTTTTAATCAGGGCGAGCGCCTGTTTGCTCATGTCAACAAAGGTTACTGACTCCGCCCCTCGACTGAGGGCTTCACAGCCGAGCGCCCCTGTTCCCGCAAAAAGGTCGAGGACACGACTCTCTATGATCTGGGAACCCAAAATTGAAAAGAGCGCCTCGCGAGCACGATCTGAGGTTGGTCTAATCTCTTTTGTCTGGCCAGCAGGGGTAAATAGTTTTCGACCCTTAGCGAGGCCACTGATTATTCTCATCTTTGTCAGATTCAGTGGGTAGAAGAGTAAGGATGCACGCAAATGTATACGAACCATCTCGTCTGTTGCAATCATAAAGCCAATCCAGACATCCTATACCCTTGTTTCTGCAGGCTGAATAACCATATTATTCCACAATACATATAGACGCGGTTATAAAAGCAAAAGAGATATTTGTCGTTTAACCAAGGTGTGCGAGGATGGTCTCTCCGGCTGTCACTTTTTGTCCAGGGCGGATCATTACCCGGGATTCTTTGGGAAGATAGATATCCACCCTTGAGCCAAAGCGGATCAGGCCATAACGTCGTCCTTGAATAACCGTGTCTGCGGGCTCCAGCCAGCAGACGATACGGCGAGCGATCAAACCCGCTATCTGGACAAAGGTTATCTCCCTGTTGTTACGGTCCGTCACCGTTACCGCACAATATTCATTTTTCAAATGGGCCTGCTCATTATTAGCAGCCAAAAATACACCGGGCACATGCACAACCCTTCCGACAATACCGGAAACAGGGGTGCGGTTGACGTGCACGTTGAAGACATTCATAAAAATGGAAATCTTTAAGAGTTCATCATCTGAAAACCGAATATCTTTAACCAGTTCTGATACAATTATCTTGCCGTCGGCAGGTGACAGGATGTTATCATCTCCTTCCGGTATGATCCTCTCAGGATCTCTGAAAAACATCAGGATAAAAGTAGTTACCACAAGCAAAACCAGGGTAAGGACAGGATAACCGAGGATAGCACTGATAATTGTGATAAAAACGGAGAAACTGATGAAAGGATATCCCTCTTTGGCCACGGGTACTTTTGGTTCTAGCATATGAGCAAGTCCATTATCTGTTTTTGCCGGCACGGCTGATGGCGATGGTTCCGGTACGGATGATCTCCTTAATGCCGATTGGCCTGAGGATGTCAATTGCCGCTTGAATCTTGGATGTTGATCCGGTTACTTCCACGGCATAACTTTTGGGACTGACATCAACAACCTTTCCTCTAAAGATATCAATAACCCGGAGTACCTCGGCACGGGTGTGCGCTTCAGCCTTGACTCGAATCAAAACCATTTCACGTTCCACAAAGTCTCCATCACTGATTTGAGATACCTTGATGATGTCTATGAGCTTGTGCAGTTGTTTGGTGATCTGTTCAATGATATTCTCGTCACCGTCAGTTACCACAGTCAGACAGGAAACATTTTCATCGAGGGTTTCTGCTACACAGAGACTTTTTATGTTGAAGCCTCGGCCGCTGAACAGCCCGGTCACTCTGGACAGTACGCCGGGTTTATTCTGAAGTAATACGGATAGTGTGTGTTTCATACGATCCTCGTCTTAGAGAAATAGCAGTTCTACACCAGAAGCATCTCTGTTGTTGATTTACCTGCCGGCACCATTGGAAACACCCCTTCTTCCCGGGAAATTTTAAAATCCATAACAACCGTGTTATCTGCTGCCAGGGCCTCTTTTATGACGTCTTCCACCTCACTCTTTTTTGTGGCACGCAGCCCGACGGCACCGTATGCTTCTGCCAGTTTGACAAAATCGGGGGCAATATCCATTGTCGTTGAGGCATATCGCTTGTCATAAAACAGCTCCTGCCACTGGCGCACCATACCGAGAAACTGATTGTTAAGGATAGCAATCTTTACCGGAGTATTATATTGACGTGCTGTGGCGAGTTCCTGAATGTTCATCTGAATTGAACCATCACCGGCAATATCGATAACGGTTTTTTCGGGCATGGCCATTTTTGCGCCGATTGCAGCAGGAAATCCGTAGCCCATGGTCCCGAGTCCGCCGGATGTGAGGAAATGGCGTGGATAATTATATCGATAAAACTGTGCCGCCCACATTTGATGCTGGCCAACTTCTGTTGTGATAATCGCATCGCCATTGGTCAGGCGATCCAGCATTTCCACGACATATTGTGGTTTGATGATATCGTTGCCTTCATCATTGTAGGCAAGTGGATGCATTTCCATCCACGTTTTGATCTGATTAAACCACTCTTGATGCTGACTCTTTTCATGATTTGCAGAGACTCCCGGTTCACTGTCAAACCAGGAGGTCATAGCCTTGAGTGCGAGTTTGCAATCTGAAACAATCGGTACGTCGACCTTTACATTTTTACTGATTGAGGTCGGATCGATGTCGATATGAATAATCTGGGCGTTTGGGGCAAAGGTGTCGAGTGTTCCGGTGACCCGGTCATCAAATCGGGCTCCAACCGAAATCAACAGATCACACTGGGACACTGCCATATTGGCAGTATAGGTGCCATGCATTCCCAGCATGCCCATCGACAATTCATGTGATCCGGGAAAGGAGCCTAGGCCCATCAATGTCATGGTCACCGGGATATCCAGTTTAAGGGCGAGAGCCCGCAGTTCTTCCGATGCATTTGACAGGGTTACCCCGCCACCCACGTACAGTACCGGCTTGCGAGCCTTCATGATCAAGCGGCAGGCCTTATCGACCTGAACTGGGTGAGGATCATAGTTCGGCTGGTAATTCTGCATTTTAATTGCTTTCTTTTCTGCAAAAGGGACCGGGCTTTTGATCAGATCTTTGGGCAGGTCAACGAGCACCGGTCCGGGGCGGCCTGTTCGTGCTATATGAAAGGCTTCCCGAATAACCTGTACAAGTTCTTCCTTCTTGTTAACCAGGAAATTATGTTTGGTACATGGTCTGGTGATTCCGACAATATCAACTTCCTGGAAGGCATCATTGCCAATCAACGGTGTTGGCACTTGCCCGGTGAGAATTACAATTGGAATAGAATCGAGATAAGCGGTTGCAATTCCCGTAACACCGTTTGTGGCTCCCGGTCCTGAGGTAAGGAGGGCAACTCCGACCTCACCGGTAACTCTTGCATAACCATCAGCAGCATGGACAGCAGCCTGTTCATGCCGTACGAGTACATGATTGAGGTCTTTTGCATTCATTAACTCATCATAGAGGTCAATAACTGCGCCGCCCGGATAGCCAAAAATTGTGTTTACACCTTCTTCCCGCAAACATTGTACGACTGCCTGGGCACCAGTGAGATCTGTCATTTGTTCCTCGATATCATGAGAGGGTTGCTGAAATAGAAGGAATACCATTTATTTTATTGATTTTAGAACGAACCTACAAATATAAATTTCTCAGATAAAGATGTCAACCATCATTCACTATTCTCTGTAGTTTATGATAATACAACTCCTAGCCCGGAGGTTCTGTAACATATTTTTCTAGAACGATATGGGCTCAGCTCCTTCCGCTATACCTAAAATTTGACTTGACAAGCACTGAGTGGCGGGATTACTGTTAGTTTCTAAATAATAGCAATTATGAGAAATAATGATGAAATTTAATCAACTGAATCTAAGCCTGTCTCTACTCCTTCTAGGAATGCCCCGGAAAACCGCGGCACGGGTCGGAATGTTTTGAATTCAGTTTGATCCATGCAACCCAAAAGGCCGCGGTTATTGAAACCGCGGCCTTTTTTTTTAACCTCATTGTCAAAACCGAACAAAACGATTTGCTGGAGAATTATCATGAATCAGCAGCTGACTCAAAAATATCGATCTTACCCATCAATTAAATTACAGAACAGGACCTGGCCGGACAGGGTCATCAGTGAAGCTCCTTCATGGTGCAGTGTAGACCTCCGTGATGGTAACCAGGCCTTGATTCAGCCGATGAGCCTGGCCAAGAAGCTCGAGATGTTTGACCTCCTGCTGGGAATCGGTTTTAAAGAAATCGAAGTTGGTTTTCCTTCGGCATCACAGGTGGAGTTTGAGTTTGCCAGGAAATTGATAGACGATAACCTGATACCGGAAGGTGTATTCATACAGGTGTTGACTCAGGCACGTGAGCACCTGATAACCAAGACGTTTGAATCCATAGTCGGGGCCCGGGACGTCATTGTGCACTTGTATAATTCAACCTCGACCTTGCAGAGAGACGTTGTCTTTCATATGAACAAGAAGGAGATTATTGATCTGGCGGTGAATGGAGCCAGGCTGGTAATCGAGGAAGCTAAAAAGGTTCCTGAGACGACATTTCGCTATCAATACTCTCCTGAAAGCTTTACCGGTACAGAGATTGATTTTGCACTGGAAGTGTGTGAAGCGGTTATGGATGTGTGGCGACCCACGACTGAAAACCCTGTAATAATCAATCTTCCTGCTACCGTTGAAATGTCAACGCCAAATATATATGCTGACCAGATAGAGTGGTTTTGTTCTCACATGAAAAACAGGGATGCTGCTATTATCAGTCTTCACACCCATAATGACAGAGGATGTGCGGTAGCTGCAACCGAACTTGCCTTAATGGCAGGAGCTGACCGCGTAGAAGGTACCTTGTTTGGTAATGGTGAACGTACCGGAAACGTCGACCTGATAACACTTGCCTTGAATATGTTTACCCAGGGAGTTGATCCTGGCCTGGATATTCACGACATCAACCATATCATTGATGTGTACGAACGGGTGAACCGGATTCCTGTTCCTATCAGACATCCTTATGCCGGCGAGCTTGTTTATACTGCATTCTCGGGTTCTCATCAGGATGCAATCAATAAGGGGATGACGGAATACGAGAGCCATGAGGTCGGAGTGTGGTCAGTCCCTTATCTGCCGATCGATCCAACTGATGTGGGAAGAACCTATGAATCGATTATAAGGATTAACAGCCAATCTGGTAAAGGTGGCGTCGCATACCTTCTGGATCATGAATTTGGAATAAAAATGCCCAAAAACATGCATCCTGAATTTGGCACAATTATCCAGGACGTAACTGACCGTGAGGGACGCGAGCTCAAATCTGATGACATCTATCAGACCTTTGATCAGACCTATCTGCAGATACACGATCCATTTGACCTGCATTCGTTTCATGTGATGAAGCGGCATTCGGATAAACAGGAAAAACGTTCCTTTGCAGAGGTTGATGCAACGATTGGTGTTAAGGGAGAGGAGAGAGTTGTCAGGGCCTCGGGAAATGGTCCGCTTGACGCTTTTGCGACCGCCCTTAAAGCGAACATAACCGGTGATTTTACGCTCGTCAGCTATCATGAACATGCTATTAACACCGGGTCAAGTGCTCGGGCAATTGCCTATATTGAGGTTGAACGATTGGATGGAGTGCGGTTCTGGGGTGCTGGGATAGATACTGATATCATGATCGCCTCGGTAAAGGCACTGCTCAGCAGCCTCAATCGCTGTGTCCAAGACTGATAGATGTGGACAGGGATCAGCTATGTCATGGTGGCCAGTCCGAGACAACAAATTTCCGCATTCCGTTAGATTGTATGCTATAATCTAGAGTCAACAATGATGAACTCGTAAAAAGGTCATTCGAAGCTCCAGATGGCTAAGTCAAAAAGTTTGATATACAAGGCGTAGTGTTATTGACAGACACTTGGCAATACATATGGTATGCCAAGTGTCTGTCAATAACCTACAACGAAGGAGATCGGACTTTTTACGACGCCATCAACAATAACCTGAAATAAAACACTAAAATTTGATATGAAAAAGAAAGCACTGATAACCGGGGTAACGGGGCAGGATGGTTCATACCTGGCTGAATTCTTATTGCGGAAGGGCTATGAGGTTCATGGTATTAAACGGAGAACGTCCCTTTTCAATACCGGAAGAATTGATCACCTCTATCAGGGACCCCATGAAGAAGACAGACATTTCATTCTCCACCATGGAGATCTGACTGATTCCTCAAGCCTCATTCATATTATCGAGAAGGTCAAACCGGATGAGATTTATAATCTGGCGGCCCAATCCCATGTTGCCGTATCATTTGAAGAGCCTGAATATACTGCCAATTCTGATGCGCTCGGCACATTGAGACTCCTTGAGGCGATCCGTATTCTCGGGCTTGCAGATAAAACCAGGTTTTATCAGGCCTCAACCTCAGAGCTTTATGGACTGGTACAGGAAACACCCCAGACAGAGTCTACACCTTTTTATCCGCGATCTCCATACGCCGTTGCCAAACTTTATTCCTACTGGATCGTTGTTAATTATCGCGAAGCATATGGGATGTATGCCTGTAATGGTATTCTCTTTAACCATGAGTCTCCACGTCGGGGCGAGACCTTTGTCACCAGGAAGATTACCCGCGCTCTGGCGCGAATTGCCCTTGGCTTGCAGGACAGTATCTACCTCGGCAACCTTGATGCAAAACGTGACTGGGGGCATGCTCGGGACTATATTGAGATGCAGTGGCTTATGTTGCAACAGGACCAGCCTGAGGATTATGTGATTGCCACCGGTGAACAACATTCTGTAAGATCCTTCGTGGATCATGCCGCCGGTGAGCTGGGCTTTTCACTGAGATGGGAAGGACACGGTGTTTCTGAGGTAGGAATTATTGACACGGTGAACAACGCTGTCAATGATCATAAAGTAACTCCGGGACAGGTGATAGTTAAAGTTGATCCACGTTATTTCAGGCCAACGGAGGTCGAATCCCTGCTTGGAAATCCGACGAAAGCCAAAGAAAAACTTGGATGGACACCAAAGACATCATTTAAACAGATGGTTACCGAGATGATACAGGCAGATCTTGATGAGGCAAAGCGAGATTCACTGTGCCAGGATCAAGGCTTCCAGACCTACAATTATCACGAGTAAACAGTATTGTTATTAGACCATTAATGCAGCAGCCGATCAGATGACTCATCAGCTCAAAACACTCCCACCTGACAGCAGGATATTCTTGGCTGGCCACCGTGGAATGGTAGGATCTGCTATCCACCGTTTGCTTATTCAGAATGGCTATAAGAATATCATTACCCGTACTTCCTCTGAACTTGACCTTACAGAACAGCAGGGTGTCCGCTCTTTTTTTCAGTCAGAAAAGATTGACTATGTTGTGCTTGCTGCTGCACGGGTTGGAGGGATACATGCCAATTTTCAATACCCGGCAGAATTTATTTATCTGAACCAGATGATTCAGAGTAATGTTATCCATCAGGCCTATATGGCAGGAGTAAGGCAGTTATTGTTTCTCGGCAGCTCCTGTATTTACCCGAAACATGCACCACAGCCGATGAAGGAGGAACATCTGCTCACCGGCATACTCGAGCCCACAAATGAGCCCTATGCGATTGCCAAGATCAGCGGCATAAAAATGTGTGAATCCTATAACCGCCAATATAAGACAGATTATCGGGCGGTTATGCCGACAAACCTGTATGGGCCTGGCGACAATTATCACCTTGAAAACAGTCATGTCATTCCGGCTATCATGCGTAAATATCACCTGGCCAAGCTCACCTTAACGGGCGATTTTTCATCCATTGAAAAAGATCAGGAGATATTCGGCCCGCTACCAGGTGAAATTGCTGCTACCCTCGGTTTGGGCAACAAATCGCCGGTGACATCGTCGTACGTGCAGCTCTGGGGTACTGGTCGTGCTAAAAGAGAGTTTCTGCATGTTGATGACATGGCGTCTGCCTGTGTTCACCTGATGAAGCTTTCTCAAGAGTCATATGAGCAGGGGCTCAGAAAAACATCCGGGTCGTTCGACCCAGCGTCTAGCAGGATTGAGGGCTCTGGCCCCGGGTTTTTCAATATCGGCACCGGTCACGATTGTACCATCGGTGAGGTTGCTGAAATTATAAGAGAAATCGTTGGGTTTGACGGAGAAACGCGGTACAATAGTGATCAGCCAGACGGAACACCACGGAAATTACTCGATACCTCACGAATTAACGGGCTCGGCTGGTTTCCTTCCTATGGTTTGAAAGAGGGATTGAAAAACACCTATGACTGGTATTGTTCACAATTTCAACGAGAGGGATTGTGATTTCTGTTCAATTGCTGAAACACCGGTCAATCATCTTGAACTATCTCACCAGGTAAAGCTTACTCTATGAGAACAGAGGATTATTCAGAATCGTTGGTCGTTCATTTCAGGCGAGCGGAAGTATTGCGCAGCGAAGCACTTGATCTCGTTTCTATAGATCTTAATGAACGGCAGTTATTCGACCTTGAGCTCCTGTTGAATCGGGGTTTTTATCCGTTAACCGGATTTATGGACAAGGACTCATACCAGTCGGTTCTTCACGGTATGGTGCTGCCGGATGGCTCAGTATGGCCAATACCGATCTGTCTTGATGTTGATGAAGCGAGAGCAGGGCTGCTTGCCCCTGGCCAGAGAGTTGCACTTAACGACCAGGAAGGCTTTCTTCTCGCGATTTTAACGGTTTCAGATATCTGGCAGCCTGACAAAAAAGAAGAAGCTCTGCAGGTATATGGAACGACAGACCCCTTACACCATCCAGGCGTTCGAGTTCTTTATGATCAGGTAAATCAATGGTATGTCGGTGGCACTATCGAAGGGGTCAGCCTGCCGATACATTATGACTTTCTGCAGCTCCGTCTGGCGCCGAGTGAAACTGTCCGTCGCTTTACCATGAATGGCTGGCGGCGTGTGCTTGGTTTTCATACCGAGCAGTATCTTCATTGCGCCCATCGTGAAATGGTGCTCGATAGTGCCCGTGAGATGGGCGCAGCTGTTTTTCTTCAACCGGTTGTCGGTCTCGATCATCCGGGTGATGTGGACTTTTATACCCATATCCGCTGTTATCAGGTGTTTACCGAAAAATTTCCGCCCAACATGATAATGCTCGGTTTGTCTCCGTTTGCCACCCGTCTGGCGGGACCGCGTGATGCACTGCAGCAGGCGATAATGCGGAAAAACTTTGGCTGCAGCCACTTCATGGTATCCGAAGATCATGGTGACCCATTTGCCCGCGTGAATAACGGCTCAGAGCTTTTCTATGAGAAAGGGGCCGCACAGCACCTCGTTGATTCATATGCTGGTAAAACGGCAATTGAAATGGTTCCTCAACAGGAATATGGCTATCAATCATCGACTGGCAAATATTTCCACATTTCAACCGGACAGGATGATAACCTTGAGAAAATTACCTCAAAAGAATTGCAGCGGAGAATGATCCAGAATGAGGAAGTCCCTGAATGGCTTACCTGGCCGGATATGGTCTCTGAGCTGCAATATGCTTTTCCACCAAGAAGCAAACAGGGCTTTACCATTTTTATGACCGGACTCTCCGGGTCTGGAAAATCCACCATTGCCAAAGTTCTGCTGGTTAAGTTCATGGAAATGAGGGATCGACCGGTCACCTTGCTCGATGGTGATATTGTTCGGCAGAACCTCTCTTCAGAACTCGATTTTTCTCGTGCCCATAGAGATTTAAATGTCACCCGAATTGGCTTTGTGGCGAGCGAGATTACAAAGAACGGAGGGATTGCTCTTTGTGCGCCGATCGCCCCATACGAGGAACCCCGCCAGGCCAATCGTTCTCTTATTTGCCGATATGGTGGCTACATCGAGGTTTATGTGTCAACACCGCTTGAAATTTGTGAGCAACGTGATCGCAAGGGGCTATATGCAAAGGCGAGGTCAGGGAGAGTGAAAGGGGTCACCGGCATCACTGATCCATATAATGCCCCCTCCCAGCCTGATATTACCATCGATACAAGCAGTGTCACACCGATGGAAGCTGTGCAGGATATCCTGCTCTATCTGCAGCAGCAGGGGTACCTGAAATAGTTATCCCTGCGGCTGCCTGGGCAAGAGATAGCTATTCAAATTTTTTCTTGATCGAACGAATGAAATCTTTTGTCAGTCTCGGGTGCTCAGAGAGTGCCTTGTGAACCTTCACGGGCAGCGCTTTTTTGAAGAACTGGTCTGTCTGTGCATAGGTCATTCCCCGCGATACAGCTTCTTCGGCTCTTTCTGTCAAGGTGTCGCGTTCTTCCTGGGTATCAATATAGGCCAGAATACCACTGACCACTTCCGGAACAGATGTTTTCTTATGAAGTTCTGCCATCTCTTTTATGAGTGAGTCAATACCTGGTTTAACAGAATTTTCCAGTGCTGAAATCTCAGCAGAAGCGCTAGCTATGTCTGCTGACTGTATTTTTATAGTGTCTGCAAGTTCAGTAGAAGTCATTTCTAAATCATTGATTCTGTCTCCTAGGTTGGTTGCCGATAGCACATCTTCATGGGAACGTGACTGTAAACGAAGCAATTGCTCCTCTGCAGATTTAAGAGATGCCTGAACATGGTTGAGTTGATCTTCGAGGGTATTTATTTTTTCTTCAAGTTTCGGATCTGCCTGTTTCTGGACAACAACAGCTTCACTGGCTGCTGCTCTTGGTTTAGCTGATGCTGATTGTACTGCTGGAGGCGGTTCTCCTGCTCTATATTCAGCTGAATTATCGCGGTACCGTACTTTACAGTAAAGTGCCGAAAGAGCAGTTTTTAACTGTTCGAAAAGTGTCCGTGCTTTATCGACGGAATGAATGGACACAGCCAGAATGAATATTCCTATGAGAACAGCAATTGAGAACACCAGTCCGATACTGAGCGCGATTACAAATAACAGTCCCTTTATGAGTCCGGAGACAAGAGCAAAGATACTGCCGATAAAGCCATCGGCGGGCGAATTTGCAATAATGGATATAGAGATGAAGACAATAAGGAGTAAAATTCCAGATTGGATAAGTGGATTACGGAAATCATTTCGATTCATTTTATTCTCCTGACCGGCAATAATTATAGTTTATTGGACGTTAGAATTCAGGCTATCTTTTTTACCTTATACTGGATAATCAACACTTAAAACCTAACGGTGTCAAGGCGTAAGGACTCTTTCCTGTTAATTTCGTTTGTCAGTAATCCCGTTTAAGGTCCTGATACGACTGAGGACAGGAGGATGGCTATAGCTGAAAAAGACCATAAGCGGATGCGGGGTCAGGTTCGAAAGATTTTCTTTGCTTAATTTTTTTAACCCTTTAATCAGCATATCCGGTTTTCCGGTGGTCTCTGCCGCATAGCGGTCTGCCTCAAATTCATGAATACGCGAACGATAGTTGAATAAAATCGAAATTAATGTGTCAAGCGGCGAATAGATGAAGGCGAAAAAAACGAGACTGGCATAGGTGGAGAGTTCTTCCATCCTGAAGGCCTGGAAGAGTCCTTCATTCTTAATGAAAAAAGAGAGGAGAAAAAACATCAGACCGGTTTGCAGGACAGAGGCGGCGAGCATCTTCCAGATGTGATTTTTCTTGAAATGCCCCATTTCATGAGCGAGTACTGCAACAATTTCATCACCGGAGAGTTTATCCATAAGTGTATCAAAAAAGACGATTTTCCTGAATCTGCCAAAGCCGGTGAAAAATGCGTTTAGCTTTGATGACCGTTTTGATCCGTCCATTGTGAAAATTCCTTTTAGCTGGAATTTTTGACGAGCTGCATAATCCAATATTTTCTGTTTTAGTTCATTATTGTCTAGAGGTGTGAATTTGTTGAACAGCGGCATGATAAGAACCGGCGCAAGAAATTGCAGTACAACACTAAAAAGTACGACCCCGATCCAGCAGAAAAACCAGCCATAGGCACCGCTGTTTTCAAAAAACCAGAGGACCAGTGCCAGAATGGGTCCCCCGATTGCTGCACCCAGTAATAGACCTTTAATGATGTCACTAATAAACGTTTTTACCGTGGTTCTATTGAAGCCGAATCGAGCTTCAATTGAAAAAGTTGAGTATATCGAGAAAGGCAGTCCTGAGATAAAAGAGAGCACTATAAGGGTAAAGGTAAAGATGAGTCCCGTACCGATGTCGTTTAACTCAAAAGAGCGGGCAAACTGATCGACGATATTAAACCCGCCCAGGAGCAGAAAGAGTATTGTTACGATTGTTGATACGCTGTTTTTTACGAGTGAGAAATGGGTTGAGGTCTTCGTGTACCTTTGTGATTCTGTATATTTTTTATTGTCGAATATATCCTCAAATTCTTCTGGAAGAGGTGCAGATAGAGCGCTCAGGTTCAGAGCGGAAACAGTGATATCAAAGATATAATGTACAATGATAATGGTCAGAACGAAAAATAACCAGAAAGTCATGGGCCACCTGTGGATAGCGAATAAGTAACGTAATTGTGATTATATATAATACAGGATTCAAGGGAGGCAAGATGGCATGCCGGGATAAATTATAACACAAAAAATAATTGTACCCCCATCATGCAGATGATATGGCAAGAGAGAAGATAAGAGTATTATAAAATTGTTTTTACTGTTGCCGAAGCGATCTTCAGAAAACCAGCTGGAGCTATTCCCATGGCCGCAATAATCAAGAGCAGGACGACAGAGGTTGCAGTTGTCAGTGTACTATTGTGAGAGTGAACAGCCTGGTATTCCGCTTCGGGATCGGTACAATAGGCAACTCTCACGACTGAGAGGTAGTAATAGAGTGCGATAGCAGTGTTCAGAGCAGCGAGGATTACAGCAATCGTATAGCCCTGTTTAAATGCATTTACCAGCAGCATGAATTTTCCGGTGAACCCGACAAATGGCGGTATCCCGGCAAGGGCAAAGAGACCTGTCGCCAGGGTAACTGCCAGAAATGGTGCACGTTTATGCAACCCCTTTAAGTCATTTATCCTCAGATTTTCTCCCGATCCGGCAACAGTACATATTACAAGAAAGCAGGCCAGATTCATGACAGCGTAGCCGGTAACATAATAGATCGCAGTTGAGTAACCGTCTGCCTGCAGGGTGAGAAGGCCAAAAAGAATGAATCCTGCGTGTGAAATTCCGGAATATCCAAGCATTCGCTTAATATCGGTCTGGACCAGCGCAGAGAGATTGCCATAGAACATGGAACCGATGGAACACACCAGAAGAAGGTTAACCATGGCTTCTCCATCACTGCTTATCATTGTAACCAGACGGATTAAAACAGCCACGGCAGCTATTTTGGGAACGGCTGCAATAAACGCTGTCGTCTCATTGGCAGCACCTTCATAAACATCAGGTACCCAGAAATGGAACGGAAAGATGGCAAGCTTGAAGAAAAAGCCAACCATGACCATAATCGTTGCAATAACAGCTGCCGGTTGATGAGACAAATTTCCAATGGCGGGAACAACTTCACCCAGATAGGTTGACCCGGTAAGTCCAAAGAGGTAGCTCATTCCGAACAGCATAAATCCGGTGGCCATTACTCCGAACAACAGATACTTAATGCCAGCTTCCATTTGGAAGACAGTTCCGGTGTCTGTCTGTCGCATCGGAACCAGGATGTAAACTGCGAAACTGGAAAGCTCAAGTGAGATAAACATTGCCAGCAGTTCAACACTTGAGACGAGCATCATTAATCCGACCACACCCATAAACAGAAACAGGTAGTATTCAGCTTTGACATCTTCTTTGATGCCCGGTGCATTGCCCGTGAAAATGAGAACCACAAGGGTCGAAGCGGCTATAAGGAGTTTGAAAACCTGGGTAAAAAGATTTATCTGGTAGGATTCAAAGAACAGCATACCGCTTTGTTTGATGGAGACAACGGTAGCCAGCAATACCAGGGAAATCATACCAAGAACCAGGTTTTTAAGCGTGCTGCTCCTTGGTTTTCCAAGACTAACCAGAAAAATAATGAGTCCAGTTATAAATAAGGTCAGTTCAGGAAGAAATAACATATCAGGTTACCTTGTTTTTTATATGCAGATTCAATTGACCTACAGTATTGCTTTTCCGGCGATTGCCACTGCTTGTGACTGGTAGCTGGAAAGTTGGTCAAGCAATGTGGTTACACTCATATCCATCATCTCTATAAAGGGGGCGGGGCCTAGACCTATCCAGAGAACAAAGAAAAGAAAGGGTGCCAGTATTACAATTTCGCGTCTGTTGATGTCGCTGATCCAGGACTGATCAGGATTACTGGTACCTCCCCAGATAATTTTCTGGAGCATTCTGAGCATGTACGCTGCTGCCAAAACAGCGCCTGGTATGGCGGCGAGTGCGAGCGTAATGCTGTATTCAAAGCTCCCGGCCAGAATCATAAATTCACCCACAAAGCTGTTGGTTCCAGGAAAGCCGAAGGATGACAGCGAGAAAAATGCCAGGAAGGTAACAAATACGGGCATGAATTTACCAACGCCGGCAGCACGGTCCAGTTCACGGCTGTGGGTTCGTTCATATATCATACCAACACAGAGAAAGAGTGCTCCCGTAGTGACACCGTGATTAATCATTTGCAGAAGAGCGCCTTCGATTCCCTGTTTATTCAAAACAAAAATACCGAGGGTAACAAATCCCATATGTCCGACGGAGGAATAGGCGATCAGTTTTTTCATATCCTGCTGAGCAAGTGCGGTAAAACCACCATAGATAATACCGGCGATGGAAAGCCATAAAACAGGCTGCATCAGGAGTATGGTTGCATCAGGAACAATGGGCAGCGCGAAGCGAAGGAAACCGTAGGCGCCCATTTTAAGGAGAATGGAAGCAAGGATAACTGATCCTGCTGTCGGGGCCTCAACATGGGCTGCGGGCAACCATGTGTGAAAAGGGAACATTGGTACTTTGATGGCAAAGGCAATAAAAAAGGCTATGAATACCAGGATCTGAGCTTTCAGGCCATAATCCTGCCACATCATGTCTGGAATAAAAAAAGAATAATTGTTGGTTTTATAGAGCCAGATAATGGCAACAAGCAACAGTATGGAACCACCAAGTGTATAGAGAAAGAACTTGATGGAGGCATATATTTTCCGGGGACCACCCCAGATACCGATGATCAGATACATCGGTATAAGCATCGCTTCCCACAAAATGTAAAAGAGTACAAAATCAAGGGCCAAAAACACCCCCACCATCGCCGTTTCCATGACCATCAGACAGATCATGAACGGTTTTACCCTCGTTTTGATATATGACCAGGAGGCAAGAACGCAAAAGGGCATAATCAGGGTAGTCAGAACAACCAGGAGAATTGATATGCCGTCAACACCAATGGTATAACGTATGTTCAGGCTAGGAATCCAGGAGTAGCTTTCAGCAAACTGAAAGAGGGGGGTGTGTCGGTCAAAACCGATTACAAGAAATAATGACAGCAAAGCCGTGATGGTGGTAAACAACAAGGCAACATACTTACAGGATTCGTCATTTTTGAAAGGGAGCAGGACAAAAACACCACAGAGCGGCAGGAAAATTAGTGTGCTGAGCAGTGGAAATCCTTGATTTATCAGAAGTTGATCCATCTCAATGGTTCCTTGAATGGGATATTATAGCCAGATAAAGGCAATCATTATAAGAGCGACAAATGACACGGTATAACAGATTGACATCTGTATATTTCCACGCTGCATTATTTGAGAAAGCCGTCGTCCTAGTGATCGGACTCCCCGGGCAGAGCCGTCTAATAAGCCGTCAATTCCATGCCAGTCAAACCAGGCCCAGAACCGGGCAGTTGTCATCAGCGAGTATAGACCGACGACGCGATAGGCTTTACCCCAGATGGTGTCGAACCACTGAATCGGATTCTCGGCCAGCCAGAGAAACACTCTGCCTCCCCGCCTGTAGAACCAGTCGAGGTCAAGATTAATTGTCGCTCTGGCCCCGATCCTGCCTTTAAACAGCATGAACCCGAGTGCGGTAAATGCGAGAATCTGCAGGGTTTCACTCACGTGATAGCTGTTGTAAGGGACATAGTAGGGGATATCCTGATACGGCAGCATCGAGTAAAGAAATGGCAGATAGGAACCGATAATGAAGCACAATAATCCCGCAGCAATCATTGCCAGGAGCATGTTCCAGGGCGGATCTGCGGCTTTTTCATAGGTCTCATGGTCGCATCTGTTATCACTGAAAAAGAGCAGGTAGGGGAGTCTCAGGCCGGCAACCAGAAATGTTCCCGCTGAGACCATTGTCAACAGGAAGCCTACTGCCAGCAGATGATCCTGGTAACTTGCCGCAATGATGATTGATTTACTGACAAAACCTGAAAAGAAAGGAAAAGAGGATACCGAGACACCTCCAATGAGCATAAAGAGCATGGTCAACGGCATTTTCTTATAGAGACCTCCCAGATTGGTGAATTTGCTTTTGCCGGTGGCATGGATGATAGCTCCGGCACCCATGAACAGCAGCCCCTTGTATAGTATATGAGCAAAGGCGTGGGCCGCGGTACCATTAATGGCAAGTGCGGTGCCGATTCCAATACCAGCAACCATATAGCCGACCTGACTAATGATTTCCCAGCCAAGCAGCCTGCGGATATCATTTTCAATAATGGCGTAGATGATGCCGTATAGTGCCATTGCTACGCCAAGATAGATCAGGATGTCAAACCCGGCACAGGCTCTTGCAAGCGCATATATGGCGGTTTTGGTGGTAAATGCACACATGAAAACTGAACCGGTAATCGTTGCTTTGCTGTAGGCGTCAGGCAGCCATGAGTGAAGCGGGATGACCGCGGCATTGAGCATGAGCCCTGACATGATAAGCCAGGTATAAAGCCTGCTGTTTTCATAATCGAGCAGTTCAAAGGCAATACTGCCCGTCGCCTGATAGCGGAGCACAAACCCCATAAGCAGGAGCAGTCCACCGAAGGTATGAACAAGCAGGTAGCGGAAGCCTGCGGCTGGGGCATCCGCATCGTCCCTGTTAAACCAGATCAGAAATGTCGAGGCGAAAGCCATCATTTCCCAGAACAGGAAGAGGCTCAGATAGTCACCGCTGTAGATAGCACCCAGTGATCCGGCCACATAAAACCAGGCGGCAATGTGCTGCCACTCATTCTTGACATGCAGTCCATACAAGGTCCCGATTATTGCCATCAGAGCCATTATGAAGGCAAAGATGTTGGAGAGACTGTCTACGCGTCCGAAGATCAGCTGCAAGTCAAGAAAGGATACCTGACCGTAAACACCAGGACTGAGCCCCAGATAGACAACATTTGCAAAAGTTGCAATCGGTACGAGCATCACGAATGGCTGCCTGAACGGGCCGCGTATAAAAGGCAGCAGCACAGCACCGAATATCAGTATCAGTGAAGGATGAAAGAAATAACTAGTTGTCATAGTAATCCTCTCCTTTCGAAATACCGGCACTGCTGAACCAGCGGGCCACGAATATCAGGACAATACAGGAAATGATGCCAAACAGTGACCAGAATCCAGGTATGTGTTTCTCAGCCCAAGTGTGGGCATGCGAGGTATCAACAGAGAGGCTCCAGAGAAATATACCAATAATAAAAACAACCAGAAAAGCAGAAGCGTTTTTTCTTTTATCTATTATGAAATCGATGAGTTGGATCATCCCGTTACCGCCTTGACGAATTGCATCATAAATTGAGGCCAGATGCCAATTATCACTGATATGCTGCAGGCAATTAAAATTGGTATCAACATGGCCAGGGGTGCTTCTTTGATTCCGGTAAATGGTTCGTTGACCGGGCGCTTACCAAAAAAAGCACGATAAGTGACCGGCAGGAAGTAGGCGGCGTTGAGCAGGGTGGAGGTAAGTAAAATGAGCAAAATGCCGATCTGGTGGGCCTCTATGGAACCGACAAGCAGATTCCATTTGGTAATAAATCCGGCAACAGGCGGCGCTCCAATCATTGAGAGTGATGCAACCGCAAATGCACCAAAGGTAAACGGCATGACTTTTCCCAGACCTTCCATTTCTGAGATGTTTTTCTTGTGGGCTGCCACATAAATTGCGCCTGCACAGAAAAACAGGGTGATTTTAGAGAAACCGTGATTGACGATATGGATCAGTCCGCCTTGAATACCGGGTACTGTCAGGAGCGCAACTCCCATGATGATATAACTGAGCTGACTCACTGTAGAGTAGGCAAGACGAGCCTTTAAATTGTCTTTTGACAAGGCGATAACCGAGGCCGCAATTACAGTAAAGCCAACAAAATAGGCGGTTGGAATACCGAGATTGAGTGCCGCCATGGTATCCACCCCGAAAACATAGAGCATCACCCGGGTGGTACAGAAGACACCGACCTTTACAACGGCTACCGCATGGAGCAGGGCGGAGACGGGTGTCGGGGCTACCATCGCACCGGGCAGCCAGTGATGGAAGGGCATGATGCCATTTTTGGCAAAGCCGAGGATGCAGAAAATATAAAGCATGATCACTAGTGTCTTATTGACCTCGGGTGGAAAGATGCCAGTGGAGATGCCCGCACTGAAATCCAGCGTCCCGGTGAGCACATAGATGAGTATCATCGCCGGCAGCAGAAATGCTTTGGCAGTGGCGGTGAGATAGATGAGATATTTACGACCACCGTCGTATCCTTCCTGATCCTGGTGATGGGCAACAAGCGGGTAGGTGCAGACCGAAACGATCTCATAAAAGAGATACATGGTGAAAAGATTATCGGAAAGGGCGACACCGATCGCACCAAAAATTGCCAGGGCGAAACAGGCGTTGAAGCGGGTCTGGGCATGCTCCTTCAGTCCTCTCATATAGCCCATGGAATAAAAAACTGCGATGGTCCAGAGTGAAGAGGCGACCAGAGCAAATATCATCGACATGGCGTCGGCGCGAAGTGTTACCGTTACATTTGGAAGAATGGTGAAGAGCTGATAATAGAGGGTTTTGCCGCTCAGCACATCCGGAATCATTGAACAGATGGTAACAAGGAGAATGATTGATGAAACAGAGGATAGAGCTTCTCTGAGATTTTCATTCTCCCCTTTAAGCATGACACCGATCGCCCCAACCAGGGGAATAAGCAGAGCAAAGAGTAATTTAGAGGTAACGATTATATTTGCATCCATACCGACTCTTTTCTCCTAACCTTTGAGATTGACCAGGTCTTCCGCATCGACGGTCTTATAGTGTCGATAGACGGCAACAACGATACTGAGACCAATGGCAGCTTCAGCTGCAGCGATCGCCATGATAAAGAGGGTGAATATCTGGCCCACCGATGGATCAGGTGCCAGGAACCTGTTAAATGCCATAAAGTTGACCGAAACACCGGCAAGCATCAACTCTGCAGCGATAAGCATGCCGATCAGTGTTCTCCTGGTAACCAGGCCATAGATTCCAAAGCCAAAGAGCATGGCGCCAAAAACCAGATATGTGGTGAGGTACTGGTGTATTACAAGTAGCGGCATGTTCAGCTCCTCCCGTCCCGGGCGATGACAATTGCCCCGATAATGGCAATCAGAAGTATGATCGAGATCAGTTCAAATACCATTGAATAGCTGGTAAGCAGCTGAATGCCTATTTCTTTCACTGTACCCATTGAGGTTTTGGGAAAGCTCTGCCATTCAGTCCTCAGCGCTAGTGTGGCCATCCCTCCAAATACCAGGGCAGCTACGATGAAGCCAAGCGGGCCGGAAAGCAGGTTGGATGGGCCCGTCTTTTTCTTATGTTCCGGTGCGGCAAGCATGATGGCAAACGAGATCGTAATACAGACGGCTCCGACGTAGATCAGAATCTGCATCATGGCCATGAAGGGTGAGTTGAGGAAATAATAGATACCTGCTACTCCAACAAAACAGACAACCAGGCCGGCGACGGCACGCACCAGGCGTTCGGAAGTGGCTGCAATATAGGCACCCGCCAGTGTGACCGCGATCATGATCAGGAAAACGAGGCCAACCAGTCCGTCCGCTGTGAATAACCCGGGAGACTGTAAAATAATGTCTGGTCCGTTCATTATTTCTGCTCCTCAAGGCGTTTAAGAAGGTCTATGATAAAGTCCTGCTTATTTGTGCTGGCGAGATTATATTCATTTGAGAATTGCACCGCATTGAAATTACATGATTCCACACATGATCCACAGAGCGAGCAGGTGGTAAAATCAAGGATATATTTGGTGAGGACCTTCTTTTTGCTTCCTTCAGGTTTCTCCCCGTCCAGGATGATACAACTGGACGGGCAGGCACGCTGGCACATTCCGCAGACGATGCAGTTGGGTTTTCCTTCCTCGTCTCCAATCAGTTCAATGTGTCCGCGAAAACGACGATACATTTTGACCGATTCATGCGGGTAGCTCAGGGTAACCGGCCTTTTGGGGAATTCTTTCAGGGTTACCCACATGCCATCCAGAAGGCTTTTGGTACCGGTGAATAATTCAGTAAAATAGCCGCCCATAATCAAAATACCTTCAGTAACCCTGCAGTCAGAAGCAGGTTGAATAGGGAGATCGGAATAAGATATTTCCATGACAGGTTAAGAAGACCGTAGATGGTCGTTCTCGGAAATGTCCAGCGAATCCAGATAAAAACAAAGATGATCAGGTAGATTTTCAGAAGGAACCAGCCGACATTGTTGGTAAAAGGGAAAACACCAATATCGCCTATTGGACAAGACCAGCCGCCGAGGAAAAGAATCGTTATCAGGCAGGAGCCGATAACAATATTGGCATATTCGCCCATGAAGAACAGCCCGAACCCCATGCTTGAGTACTCGGTATGAAAACCGGCAACCAGCTCGCTTTCAGCCTCTCCAAGATCAAAGGGTGCTCGATTGGTTTCGGCAACGGAGCAGACAAAAATGATAAGAAAGGAAACGGGCATCAGCAGGTTGTAGCCCACTGATTCCTGGAATGGCCAGATATTCCAGTTCCAGAAGCCGCCCAGCTGTTGATCGCCCAGCTGTTGATTGACAATGTCAGAGAGATTGAGTGAGCCGCAGATCATTACGACCGTAATTGTCGTGATCAGCAGCGGTATTTCATAGGCAACGGTCTGTGATACGGCACGGACAGAGGATATCATTGCATATTTGTTCCGTGAACCCCATCCGGCGACCAGCAGTGACATTCCACCAAGAGCAGCAGAGGCAAATATCATCAAGACGCCAACATTTATTGGATGGGCGACGATAGTTTCACTGAAAGGGATTGTCACAAAGCTGACCAGGGCGGGAAACATGGCGAGTACCGGGGCTACCATAAATATGGCCTTGTCCACCCCACCCGGGATCAATAACTGTTTGGTCATAAGTTTTACGCCGTCAATCGGGGGCTGCAATAGTCCCCAGGGGCCATTTTCCATGGGGCCCGGCCGTCGCTGATATAACCCTGCTCCTTTACGTTCACACCAGACAAGATATGCGGCATTGAGGCCAACAAAGCAGATGGCAATAAAAACAGCAATGACCGCATTCAGAAGAGTCAGGCTCATAATATTCTCCGTTATCGATCCATCTCGGGAATTACCAGGTCAAGGCTCCCCATGAAGGCAAGAGCGTCGGACAGAAGCATGCCCCTGCATGCTTCATCAAATAGGTGCATATTAGAGTAGGTTGGAGACCTCAGTTTCAACCGGTAAGCATTTTTAGTACCGTCACTTACCAGCCGTATACCGAAATTACCCCGGGCCGTCTCAACGGCAGCATAATAATCCCCTGGCGGCGGCTTGATGATTTTGGGTTTCTTTTTGGGGTTGACCGGTCCTTCAGGTAATTTATCAAGAGCCTGTTCGATGATACGAAGCGACTGCTCCATCTCTTCCATTCGAACAAGGTATCGGGCATATGAGTCACATTCCTGATAGACGGGAATATCAAAATCTAAATCGGGGTAGACAGAATAAGGTTCATTTTTCCTGACGTCATAGTCGATGCCTGAGCCACGTGCGACAGGACCTGTGGCACCATAGCGCTGACACATATTCTGGTCTATCGGGGCATGGCCTTTGAGCCGTTTTATCAATATTATGTTGCCGGTAACGAGTTTAGCGTACATTTTTAATTCTTTACGCATGTGTTTTATAAACGATCGGGTACCGGCGATAAACTCATCATCAATATCGTTATATAATCCTCCGAATCGAAAATAACAGTAGGTGAGGCGGGATCCGGTAACTGACTCGAGGAGGTCTAGGATCTGTTCACGATCATCAAAACAGTACATCAGTGGAGTGAACCCACCGAGATCCAGAACAAATGCTCCAAGCCAGACCAGGTGTGACGAGACACGATTTAACTCCACGGTAATGACCCGAATATATTCGGCGCGCTCAGGTACCTCGATTGCTGCTGCCCGTTCCACAACCAGCGCGTAACCGTGGTTGAAAGCCATTGCAGATAAATAATCAAGACGGCCCATGTTGGGCATGAACTGCGGGTAAGTCCTGTTCTCTGCCATTTTTTCGTGCATGCGGTGGATATAGCCAAGCACGGTTTCGGCGTCATAAATATATTCACCATCCATGGTCATTTTGACCCTGAGAACACCATGGGTCGCCGGATGCTGAGGCCCTACATTAAGTACAAAGGTCTCGTCCTTCTGCAGTTCGATAGGTTGACTCATGCTTTAAAATCCTTCAGAAGCGGGTGGAAGTCAGCATCTTCTGGGAGAAGAAGTGGTATCAGGTGCGGATGGCCATCAAAGACAATGCCAAAAAAATCATGGGTCTCACGCTCGTGCCAGTTCGCACCGGTGTAGACCCCGGTGATCGTTGGAAGATGGGGAGTGAGGCGCGGAATAGTGACTCTGATAACAACGCGGCACAGATCAAAATCATAACGGCTGAAATCGTAAACTACTTCAAGGTTATCTTCCTTAATCCAGTCAACTCCGGTAATAGATTCAATATAATAGCCACAATCAAACATGATTTCAGCAGCTCGAACGAGTTGATCCGGTTCTGCCAGGACATCAACATGAAAACCTTTCTGCTGGTAATTCTGATCGATAATTCCGGGCTGTCGAACTGCACCTTCCTGTTCCTCCCCTTCTTCAGTTGTCGCGGAGGATGGCTCGGGTTCAACCGTGTCTGCAGCCTGGTGCATAAAAAGCTCAGAGAGCGCCTGTTTGGTAGTTTCCTGAATACTCATTTGCATCTCTTTAACCCATCACTCCATGATTAGGGAAGGTCTCTCCACTCAGGTTTCACTTTTGGCCATCTGCGCCACCCGGTGATTTTATGCTCAAGTTCAATAATACCTTCGATTAAGGCCTCCGGTCGTGGAGGACAACCGGGAACAAATACATCAACAGGAAGGATTTTGTCAGCACCTTCCACAATACCGTACTGCCCTTCATAGACAAAGGGGCCCCCGGAAATGGCACAGTTACCAAGAGCAATAACCCATTTTGGTTCTGGCATCTGATCATAGAGGGTTTTTATTCCCGGTGCCATTTTGTTTGAAATGGTCCCGGCAACGATCATTACATCACTTTGCCGAGCCGACGGTCTGAAAACCTCGGCACCAAATCGTGAAAGATCGAATCGTGCAGCGCCGGTTGACATCATCTCAATGGCACAGCAGGCGATACCGAAGGTCAGGGGCCACAGAGAGTTGGCGCGGCAGAGATTTATCAATTTGTCGGAGACGGCAAACTGAACAAATGATGACGGGACCTTGTCTAGTTCCGGCGATAAATTTTGCGTTCCCACTTAAAGACTCCTTTGATCCATGCATAAACGATAGCAAGTGATAAAATTCCAACAAAGAGGATTATTTCGACGAAATCACGGATAACAAACATGGGGTCATTATAGGCGAGTGCAACAGGGAAGAGGAAGAGGACGTCAACATCAAAGGCGAGAAAAATAAGAGCGTAGAGATAAAATACCACTCCATATCGTATCCAGCTGTCACCGATTGGATCCATGCCGCATTCGATAAACTGATCTGTTTTATTACTGACCTGCCGTGTCTTCAATGGCATGAGCAGGTAAACGACCAGGATTGGCCCGAGGGCAAAACTGAGCCCGCCAAGGGTGAATGCGGTGATCCAGAGAATATCATCACGATACAGAAAAACTGAGAAATCCATGATACTCCTTGTTTAATTTTGAAAGGACAACAAGATAAAGAACAACATGCCGTAAGGTGAGTGATTTGTAAAACAGTTTTTCGTATCTAAAAAAGCGCTGAATTGTATCAATTAAATTTATTTTGGTTTACATTGATGGCCTGGTCGCATATAAAGATTGGTTTTTATGGTTAAAAGTGTTTCATTGCCGGAAAAATTTTTGGACTGAATTTGACATCTGGGTGTTTTCGGGTGCGTTGTAAATAAAAAAGATGTAATCTATCAAAAAAACTGAAGAGAGATGTTGTATGTCTATTACCTTAAGACAATTAGAAATATTTATTGCCGTTGCTGAGACAGCACAGGTTACCAAGGCCAGCAAGAAGCTCTTTGTGACCCAGTCGGCGGTGAGCATGGCTCTGGCCGAACTGGAGAACCAGCTTGGCGGGTCATTGTTTGACAGACACGGGAGAAGTCTGCTTCTCAATGCCAGAGGGAGATACCTGCTACCACTCGCCAAGGATATCACTGCGCAGGTCAGCAGTATCGAAACGATAATGTCTGAGCGCAACGATACTCTTGTCGGTCAGATAAATATTGTCGCCAGCTCTGCACTAGGAAATTATATTCTGCCGTACCTGATCGGAGCCTTTAAAAAAGTGCACCCGAAAGTTCTTATTAACCTGCTGGTCTATAACACCAAGATCGCAGAAAGTATGGTGCTTGAAGGCTCCTCAGACCTCGGTTTTGTCGAGGGCAGAATAGGGTCTGACACGATCCAGGCCAGGCCATGGTTCAGGGACGAGCTTGTGATACTGGCAGCACCATCTGATCCACTTGCCAACAAGGATACCTTCGATGTGGTTGAAGACATGAAAAACAGCCGATGGATCATGAGGGAGAAGGGTTCAGGTACAGCTGCCATTTTTCGTGAAAAAATGAAGGATTATCTTGACGATGTTAATGTCGTAATGGAGATGGGGCACCCGGAAGCGGTCAAAAAAGCTGTTGAATCAGGAGTCGGGATTGCCTGCCTGTCAGCGCTGACTATCTGCCGTGAGGTAGAAAATGGCTGGCTGAAAAGTTTGAAGGTCTCTGGCATAGACATGAAAAGACAGCTCTATGTCATCAGTCGAAAAGATAAGCAGATGAGTGAGGCGCTCGCCGAGTTTATGGCATTTTGTGATGTGATGAGTTCATGTGAGGAAGAAAATGTCTGTCTGTCATCACCTTGGAAACTGCAATCCATTCTTGCCAGGCATTCCAGAAGCAAAAAAGGTTTGCTTAAGTAAAATCCACTTTTCTTTAAAAGGGGTTCTGATGATTTTCAGGACCCCTTCCTTTGTCTGGCAACCAGCGGTTGCTGTAATCAACAGAGATCAGCGTCAGGCCATGAGCAGGAGCGGTTGGTCCAGCCTGCCGTCGATCCCTGCTTTCGAGGATCCTCTCAAACCCGTTTACCGTGAATTTACCCTGACCAACTTCGATAATTGTTCCTGCCATATTTCTGATCATATGTCTTAAGAATCCGTCCCCTGAAAAAAAAAGGTGATAAAAACCAGGTTCAGGCTGTTCCAGCTGGGCTCTGAATATTGTTCTGGTTGCACCTTTTCCTGTGGTGATGGTTTTATCGCGCGTGCCGGAGGTTTCAAAGCTTGAAAAATCGTGGGTCCCGACGACTCGCTGGAGGCAGGACTTAACAGCGCTTGAGGAGAGTACAGAGGGATAGTGAGATTCAAAGAGTCTTCGCCTGGGACATTGTATGGCGCCGGTGAAAAAACTGTATCGGTAGGTTTTACCGGTTGCCCAGTAGCGGGCATGGAAATCTTCAGGTTGGTCAGCAGCTTCCAGAATTCTGATCTGTGAGGGGAGCAGAGCATTGAGTCCTATAATCAACTTCTTACATTGAACCCTGCTGAGCGTTTGAAAATGAGCAGACATTCCCAGTGCGTGGACGCCTGCGTCAGTTCTTCCAGCACCATGGATCGTTGTCGAATGGTCACAAATGATAGAAACAGCATGTTCTATCTCCGCTTGAATTGTAGGACCGTTTTTCTGCCGTTGCCAGCCGCAATAGCCGGTGCCATCATAAGAGATTACCAGTTTGACGGTTCGCATAAATGAGACTGGCCGCTAATAATTACGGGAAAAGCGGAATATGTGTGAGTCCGCTACTTTCTGGAAAACCGCACATCAGGTTCATATTCTGGACAGCCTGACCAGCAGCACCCTTGACGACATTATCGATTGCAGCGGTCACGATGAGCCGGTTGGTGCGGTCGTCGACAACCAGGCCAATGTCACAGAAATTGGATCCTCGAACATATTGTGTAGCCGGCTGCAGCCCCCTGCCGAGCAGACGGACAAAATAGTGATCTTTGAACATTGCCTGATACATGGCTCTGATATCATCCTCGTCACAACTCCTGTTGAGGTTGCCATAGACGGTACTGAGTATACCTCGCGACACAGGAAGCAGATGAGGTGTAAAAGAGATGGTAAGTTCATCGCCAGCAAGTATGCTTAATTCCTGTTCGATTTCAGGGGTATGACGATGTGTTCCGCCAACCTTGTAGGCTCGGAAACCATCCGTAACTTCACAAAAAAGTGTGCCCACTGCAGCTGCACGACCGGCTCCGGAGGTGCCCGACTTGCAATCAGCAATAATTGATGAGAGGTCAATGATACCTGCTTTTAAAGCGGGCGCCAGGGCAAGGATGATAGAGGTTGGGTAACAACCTGGGTTGGCAATGAGCTGGGCATGCTGAACTGACTCGCGATAAAGCTCGGGCAATCCATAAACAGCTTCTCCAATAAGTTCAGGAGAATTGTGCGTCTGGTACCAATCTTCATATGTTGATACATCTTTGAGTCGGAAATCAGCGGAAAGATCGATAACCTTTTTTCCGGCGTCAAGGAATTGTGGAACAATGTCCATTGCGGTCTTGTGAGGAACGGCACAAAAAATCAGGTCGGCAAGAGACGTAATTTCTGTCACTGAATGATTTCTGCAGACAATATCCGTGCATCCGCGAAGGTTAGGAAAGACCTCTGAAAGCTTTACTCCATTATATTGCCGTGAGGTTGCAGCGGTTATTTCCACCGAAGGATGACGGCTCAATATTCTGGCAAGCTCCACGCCGGTGTATCCGGAACTTCCAACGATTGCGACTCTTAACATGATTGTCTCCTGCTGTTGTCGGATAACACAATCTGGTCAATATAATAAAAAAAGGGGATAACAGATCATCTGCTATCCCCTCTGATTTCTCTGGATTGGAAGCAAGTTGCCGTAGAACGGACCGCCGCCAAAAAGAAAGATGTAATTTAACGCTTAGAGAACTGGAATTTGGCGCGGGCGCCTTTCTGTCCATACTTCTTTCTTTCTTTATTCCGTGGATCACGCGTCAGCAGGCCTGATTTTTTTAATGCCGGCCTGCGAGCTTCGTCCGCTTCTAGCAGGGCTCGTGATATACCATGGGTCAGGGCATCGACCTGAGATGATTTGCCACCGCCTTTGAGGGTGGCCAGAATATCGAACTGCTGCTCAGTTTCAGTTACCTTGAATGGCTTGTCCAGTTTATGAATCTGGAAGATACCACCAAAATAATCATCTGCTGACATTTTGTTGACTATTACTTTTCCTGTGCCGGGAGTCAGCCAGACACGGGCTACTGCTTTCTTTCTTTTTCCGGTAGCGTAAAAACGTTCATCGGCCATGGCCAATTTCTCCATGAGATAATTAAATTACAAGCTCAGCCGGTTGCTGTGCTTTATGAGGGTGATCGGAGCCAGCATAAACTTTAAGCTTCTTCAGCTGCGCTCTGCCAAGTTTGTTTTTGGGAAGCATCCCTTTTACCGCTTTAAAAACAAGATCAGTGGGGTGCTTCTCGAGCAGCTCTTTCGCCGTTGCTTCCTTGATCCCACCCATGTATCCAGTGTGATGATAGTACTTTTTATCGTCCCACTTTTTGCCGGTGAGCTGGATTTTGTCGGCGTTGGTGACAACAATAAAATCACCGTTGTCGATGAATGGGGAAAAGGTCGGTTTATGTTTTCCTCGTAAACGTGAGGCAATTTCAGTTGCGAGTCGACCCAGAATCTTGTCCTCGGCATCAACAACATACCACTTCCTTTCAATCTCGTTTACAGGAGCAAGATAGGTTTTCATTTTGTTCCTCTGTGATCAGACATTTAATTAAAAAAAGGTTCGAACAGTACCGAACCTTTCATAGTCAATTTGGAGCGGGAAACGAGATTCGAACTCGCGACTTCAACCTTGGCAAGGTTACACTCTACCACTGAGTTATTCCCGCTCTGTGTTTAAATCAAAACAGCATTATATACTAATACACACGTATCATGTCAATAAAAAAAACGATCATTTTGTTTGATGATACAACTTTTATGAAAACTGCAAGAGAGATAAAAAAAGATGGTTTTGTTATCTTGTTATGTGATAAATATGGAGCCAATGAAATCATATAACATGATGGATCCCATATTTACTATATTTTCAGAATAATAGAGGTCATAATGGCAACTGATAGCGGGGTGCGACAGGGGGTGGTTAACCGGACCACAAATGAAACCGACATCAAAGTATCGTTCAGCCTTGACGGCAGAGGGAAGATATCCGTATCCACGGGGATCCCTTTTTTTGATCACATGCTAACGTTATTTGGCGTGCATGGCTTCTTTGACCTTGATATTAAAGCCAATGGTGATATCGATGTTGACTATCACCACACTGTTGAAGATGTGGGGATCTGTCTTGGTCAGGCACTGGCAGCAGCACTTGGCAACAAAGGTGGTATCAAGAGATACGGTCTGAGTTATCTGCCGATGGATGAAACACTGGTCCGCGTAGTGGTCGATGTGTCCAACAGACCGTATCTATATTATAATGCACCGCCGTCTGACCAGAAAGTCGGGAGTTTTGATGCCTGCCTGGCACAGGAGTTTATGCGTGCCTTCAGCCAGCATGCCGGGTTGACGCTTCATGTGGAACTGCTTCATGGAGAAAATAGCCACCATATTATTGAGGCGGTATTCAAAGCGCTTGGACGCTCAATAAACGATGCGACCACAAGAATTACCGGGATGACTGCCGTGCTGTCATCGAAAGGGTGTCTGTAACAGATCCAATAAATTATTCAAAGAAGAGGTAATAATGTGAAGGCGTATCCCATGTTCCTGCAACTGCTGGTAGTTTGTGCCGTATTAACGTCGTTTTCGGCCTGCGGTACAAAACAGGTACTTCCGACAGAGGAGGAACGACAGGAGGCTCAAGCGAAGGTGCCCTGTATAATTGTTTTACCTGTTGAGACAAGTGTTAATACAGATTCTTCAATAACCTACAGCAATGCCGCGGTTCTTGAGAATGGTGCAGAATTTATGGATTCTGTTATCACAGATGCGTTGATTGGTAAAAACAATGTCCGGGTTCTTTCAAATAGACAACTGACAGCGCTTATACCAAGCGATTCCAGTTCTCAATTGAAATTGATTAGAAATGTTGGGTCAGAGTTGAAATGCGGTGCGGTGCTGATGACCACGTTAGTTGATTACTGGCAGCGTGTGGGGGGCAATTATGGTGCTGACAGACCGGCATCAGCAACATTTTCGATGAGACTTGTCAATAGCAGAGACGGACGTGTTCTCTGGCGGTCGATGTTTAAAGAAACACAGCAGTCACTGATGAGTAATCTCATGTCATTTGACAAGGCCGAAAGCCGCGGATTCAAATGGATAACAGTCGAGGAACTGGTACGACAGGGGATTAGTGAAAAAATAGAAGAATGCCCTTATCTGTAGTCATAAACCGGAAGTAGACTGAAAAGACGCCCGGCTGTCATATGGCAGACGGGCGTTTGTTTTATTCTATCAGTTAAAACCTGGTCCTATGGGTTAGGTCAGGGAAATATGGCTCAGCCAGCAATAGATTATTTCTGTTCGTTTTCTTTGTTTGCCCAAAGAAAAGAACCAAAAGAAAGGGCACCCGTGTCACTCGGCCCTTCGGGCACCTTGCGCGCCC
>RCNC010000011.1_pt1 | contig 109625 bp, 93 predicted proteins | sample 2041301 | NCBI WGS metagenome assembly RCNC01 (sample SAMN09708231, study PRJNA481090) | Marine sediment metagenome, whole genome shotgun sequencing project. | biome: marine sediment; feature: ocean; material: sediment; isolation source: Sewage treatment plant 13A marine sediment (STP13A) ...
AAACCACTACCAGAGAGATGACAACAGCCGTTGTTGGGCAACGTTTCGCAACGCTTTCAAGCATAGGTAATTTTAATAATGAAATAGGTCTTCCCCTCACCCTCCTCAACCTCGATCACGGCCATAAATGGGCCGTGGTCGAGCTTGGCATGAATGCTCCTGGGGAAATAGCAAGGCTCGGCAAAATGTGCATGCCTGATATCGGAGTAATTACCAATATCGGCCCTGCACACCTTAAAGGGGTTGGCTCCATCGAAGGTGTGATGCATGCAAAGGGAGAACTTTTAGATAAAATCAAAACCGGTGGCACTGCTGTCCTCAATGCAGATGATCACAGGGTTTTGCATCTGGCAGGAAAAACCTCCGCAAATGTAATTTTCTTCGGCATTGCCGATAAAGCAACAATCCGAGCTGAATCGTTTATAGAGACAGACCGTGGTATCTCATTTAACCTTGTTTTGCCGGAAGAAACAGTCACCATAGACCTTAAAATAACCGGCATTTTTATGGTTTCAAATGCTCTTGCTGCAGCAGCCGTTGGATATAAGTTGGGGTTGTCTACAAAAGAGATAAAAACAGGTCTTGAAGATTTCAAACCGGTCGGCGGAAGAATGAACATTCTTCATACGGACAAAGGAATCAATCTGATTGACGATACTTATAATGCCAATCCCGGTTCCATGAAAGAAGCATTAAAAACGCTTACAACGCTTAAAAAAAAGAATAGAGGGATATTCATTGCCGGAGACATGTTTGAACTTGGAAGACATGCCGAACAGATGCATGAAGAAATCGGTGCTCTGGCTGCCGGCTCCGACATTTCCATGCTTTATGCCACAGGAGAGTTTGCAGAAACTGTTGCATCCGGTGCTGTCGGTGGTGGCATGAAATCCGAAAATATTTTTACAGGAAGTAAAAAAGATGTTTTGGATGATCTAACCGGGCGGCTCAGAAAGAATGACTGGATCCTGGTTAAAGGCTCAAGGGCGATGAAGATGGAAGAGATTGTAGAAAAATTGATGAGTTGTTGAGTTTTTGATTAGTTGAGCTGTAACCACTCAACTACTTAACTGTAATTTTTTCAAAATAGCAAAACTATTACTTATAATTATGCTCTACCACTTACTATATCCGTTGCATACGACATTCTCGGCATTTAATGTATTCAAGTACATTACCTTCCGGACTATTTATGCAAGCCTGACTGCTTTCTTAATCTGCTTTCTTTTTGGTCCATGGGTCATTAGAAAATTAAGCGAAATGCAGGTGGGGCAGTATATCCAAAAGGACGGCCCCGAAGCCCACCACAAAAAAGCAGGCACGCCGACAATGGGTGGAACACTTATCATTTCGTCAATTGTAATATCAACGCTCCTTTGGACCAATTTAACTAATTTTTATATGTGGATAATACTTTTTGTAATTGTGAGCTATGGCCTTATCGGCTTTGTTGATGACTACCTCATGCAGGTTAAAAAACGCAACAGGGGACTGACCGTTCGGAATAAATTTATACTTCAGACCGTCATAGCAATTGTTGCCGGTTTCCTGGTTTGCTCCCATCCTGGCTTTAATACACAGGTAACGGTTCCTTTTTTCAAAAATATTTCACCGGACCTGGGGTGGGGTTACGTCCTGTTTGCTACGCTGGTTATTGTCGGCGCATCAAATGCAGTAAACCTTACGGACGGTCTCGATGGCCTTGCCATAGGCCCGGTTATTGTCGCGTCAGTAACGTATATGTTTTTTGCTTATATTGCCGGGCATATAAAAATATCCGATTATCTTCAAATTAACTACGTGCCTGGTTGCGGAGAAACTGCCATATTCTGTGGCGCTCTGGCCGGAGCAGGCATGGGCTTTTTATGGTTCAACACATACCCTGCTCAAATTTTCATGGGAGATGTAGGCTCTCTCCCCTTAGGCGCCTCTTTGGGGACAGTGGCGGTTGTAACCAAGCAGGAAATACTCCTTGTGCTGGTGGGTGGGCTCTTTGTTGTGGAAGCTCTTTCGGTGATTTTCCAGGTCGGTTTTTTTAAAATGACAAACGGTAGAAGAATTTTTAAAATGGCGCCTCTGCACCACCATTTTGAATTAAAAGGATGGCCAGAGCCAAAGGTCATTGTGCGATTCTGGATAATTGCAATTGCCCTTGCGCTTATATCAATGAGCACGCTGAAATTAAGGTAAGCGTTCACAGGCACCGCATCTGCACGCGCTCAGGGCAACCAGCATGGCAGACTATAGCTGGTCGCCCTGAGCACGCACATCTGCAGCACCTGTGAACACCTACAGGACGAAGATTGTGCGACCTTTTTGTTACTAATGGGCGTAACCGGATATGAATTAAAATAATGAATCTGTTTAAAAAAAAAGTTCTGGTCGTAGGTCTGGGGATGACAGGGGTTGCGACAGCTCGCTTTCTTAATAAAATGGGTGCTGTTGTTACGGTAACCGACATGGCAAAAGAAGATGAGCTTGGCGAAAGTGTCGCAATCATTCGTGAACTCGGTATAAATATGGAACTCGGTAGCCATGAAAATAGTACTTTTGAAAATGTGGATATTATTGTGCTGAGCCCGGGAGTTCCTCATGCTATCCCCCAGGTTCAAAGAGCTAAAGACAAAGGGATTGACGTACTTGGCGAAATTGAGCTTGCATCAAAATTTATTGATCAGCCTGTTATCGCAATAACAGGAACAAACGGCAAAACAACAACCACAACTCTTTTGGGTGAAATGCTGAAAAGTTCCGGAATTAATGTGTTCGTTGGCGGGAATATCGGCAGCCCTCTAATCGGGTATGTTGACAGGGAAGAAAAGGCCGAAATTATTGTTGTGGAGGTAAGCAGTTTTCAGCTCGATACCATAGAAAGTTTCAAGCCAAAAGTAAGTGTTTTGCTAAATATAACCGAAGATCATCTCGATCGCTATGCTGATTTTCACGCTTATGTAAAATCTAAATGTCGGATTTTTGAAAATCAAGATTCCGGTGATACAGTTGTTTTAAACGGTTTTGACCCTTTAATCCGCAAATGCACTGAAAATATAAGCAGCAGGAAACTCTTTTTTACTGCAAGAAAGAAAAACGAAGAAGGAGCAACAGTAAACGGAAAAAATATTGAAATGTTTTTAGAAAGCAGTTGTAAAACCCAAAGTCCTATAAATATCGATCTCTCCGGCACCAGTATTAAGGGGAAGCACAATATTGAAAACGCCTCCGCAGCGTGCCTTGCTGCTATATCTGCAGGTGGAACCCTTGAAGGTATACAAACTGCGCTTGATAGCTTCAAGGGACTCCCGCACCGACTTGAATATGTTGCCACTGTTAATGATGTGAAGTATTTCAACGATTCAAAGGCGACAAATGTTGATGCGGTCATAAGAGCTCTGGAATGCTTTAGCGGCCCGTTAATTCTGATAATGGGAGGTCGTAACAAGGGAGCAGACTTTGATTCGTTAAGAGATACTGTTCGACATATAACCAAAAAAATTATTGCTATCGGAGAAGCAAAAGAAAATATATTATCTTCTTTTAATGATGTTGTACCTGTAAATACTGCCTCAACAATGGAAGACGCTGTTTTTACGGCATGCGATGCAGCAAAACCGGGAGATGTTGTTCTCTTATCTCCTGCATGTTCAAGCTTTGACATGTATAACGATTATACCCATAGAGGCAAAGTCTATTGCGAGGCGGTTGAACTACTGAAAAAAGGCGGAGGAAAAGCCTGTGACCGGAGATAAACAAAAACCGCAAGGAGCAGCATACGATGTAAAACTTCTGTTTCCGGTTCTTTTTCTGGTCGGTATCGGTATTGTCATGGTTTACAGCGCCAGTTCCGCTCTTGCATTAAAAAAGTTTTCCACCGACTACTTTTTTTTAAAAAAACAGGCATTTTTTGCTCTGGCCGGCATTATTGCACTGGTTGCCTGCAGACATTTTCCATACAAGTATTTCCGCTCTTTGACATATCCGTTTTTGATTCTTGCTATATTTCTACTTGTAGCTATTAAGCTTTTCGGCCTTGGATATTCTGCCGGGGGCTCTATGCGCTGGCTAAGAATAGGCAGCTTCACGTTTCAGCCCTCGGAATTTGCTAGGTTTGCATTAATAATCTATCTTGCCTATTCCATGGATAAAAAAAAGGAACATATTAAAGATTTTTCCGTCGGCTTTCTGCCGCATCTTTTGGTGCTTGGCATATTTACAGCTCTTATTTTAATCCAGCCGGATTTTGGCAGCGTAGTTATCGTTGGTGTAATCACCTGGCTTATGTTGTTTATCGGTGGCGCACGGATATCCCATCTTCTGTTATCCATGGCCTTCATTTTGCCTGCCGCATATATTTTTATGATCAGTGCCGAATACAGGATTAAACGAATAGTAAGTTTTTGGGATCCATGGCAATACCCGACAGATGAGGGGTACCAGATTATCCACTCCCTGATGGCATTTGGTACAGGCGGAATTTGGGGAACAGGCATCGGGAAAGGTTATCAGAAGCTGTTCTATCTTCCCGAACCCCATACCGATTTTATTTTTTCCGTCATTGGGGAGGAGCTGGGTCTTATAGGTGTTTTGTTTATTATAGCACTTTACTCAGTTATTTTCTGGAGAGGAATCATTATCGCCAGAAATGCTGAAGATACATTCGGCGCTTTTATTGCAGCGGGACTTACAACAGCAATTATTCTTCAGGTTTGTGTCAACATGGGGGTTACATTAGGGCTCCTCCCGACAAAAGGACTTACCCTACCCTTTTTAAGTTATGGCGGCACATCACTTTTGATAAATATGGCATCCATAGGGATACTGATGAATATTGGAGCAACTGCAAAGGATGAATTGTAAAGGAGGAAGTAATCACGCTATTCGCATAATAATAGCGGGTGGAGGCACAGGCGGTCATCTTTTTCCGGCAATTGCCATTGCCCAGGAGTTTATGGCAAAGAATTCTGAAAACAAAGTTATCTTTGTATCCACCGGCAATCCTTTTGAATTGTCAGTTTTGGATAAAGCAGGCTTCACACTTGAGAAGATAACTGCTGAAGGCATCAAGGGACGGGGCTTGCTGCGTCAGTTGAGATCAATATGGAAAATTCCCATGGGAATATTTGAATCAATACAAATTATCAAAAATTTTAAACCTGACCTGGTCATGGGAGTCGGCAGTTATGCTTCGGGGCCTGTGGCAATTGGAGCCTGGTTTATGAGAAAAAAACTTATTCTTCATGAGCAAAATATTTTGCCGGGGATTACAAACCGCATTTTATCTCGTTTTGCCGACAGGATTTATGTGTCGTTTAAAAACACGAAGGCAAACTTTAATCCCGGAAAAGTTGTTTATACAGGAAATCCTTTGCGAAAAGAGTTTATGCAGAAAGCAAAAGAAAAGAAAAATACAACTGCATCCGCGCAAAAGCACCCGTTTACCGTTCTGATCCTTGGCGGCAGTCAGGGTGCTCACAGTATTAATGAAGCCGTTATCAACGCCCTTAAACATTTCAGGGGAAAGCATAATTTTTATTTTATACACCAGACCGGAAAGCAGGATGAAGCAGCAGTAAAGAAGGCTTATAAGGATCAAGGCATTTCCTGCATGGTGAAATCGTTTTTCGATGATATGCCACAGCAATATCAAAGGGCCAACCTTATTATATGCAGGGCCGGTGCAACTACCGTGGCTGAACTTGCTGCTGTTGGAAAGGGAGTTATTTTCATACCCTTTCCTTTTGCTGCGGACAATCACCAGGTCTTAAACGCCCGCACGTTCACGGAATCCGGGGCAGCCGAAATGATCCTTCAAAAGGATCTCACCGGCCGTGTCATAGCGAAAAGAATTGAATACTATGCGTCAAATAAAGAGGCGCTTGAAGTGATGGCAGCCAGGGCTAAAAGTCTCGGCAAGCCTGATGCTGCAAAGACCATTGTGGAGGATTGCTATAAACTGATTAGAAATAATTGAGGGGTCGGGGAGTTTCTCCTCAACGTTTTCTGGTAAGCCGTTTACGTTTTAATGTTCCTCATTAGGTTCGTCCGGGAGATAGCCTATTCGCCCAGACGAACCTCAGCAGGGATTGAGAAACTCGCATATTATGTATCTTAAAAAATATCACATACACTTTGTCGGAATAGGTGGTATCGGAATGAGCGGTATTGCAGAACTTCTGATCAATCTCAGTTACAAGGTTTCAGGTTCCGATCTGAAATCATCAGATATTACCAGGCGGCTGAAAAGACTTGGAGGAATTATTTTTAAAGGTCACCGGAAAAATCATATCGGCGGCTCAGATGTTGTTGTAGTATCTTCTGCAATTGATGAAAAAAATCCTGAAGTTACGGCTGCAAGAGAAATGTCTATCCCGGTAATACCAAGGGCAGAAATGCTTGCCGAACTTATGCGTCTGAAATACAGCGTGGCTGTTGCCGGCGCACACGGTAAAACATCGACCACATCTATTGTCTCCACTGTTCTCGAAAAGGGCGGCCTTGATCCGACTGTTGTTATCGGAGGAAAGTTGAAAAGCATCGGCTCCAATGCCCTTCTCGGGCATGGAGATTTTATCGTGGCCGAAGCAGATGAAAGTGACGGATCGTTTTTAAAAATGTCTCCGACCATAGCAGTAGTAACGAACATAGACAGAGAACATCTCGATTTCTACGAAAATCTGGACGAAATTAAAGATGCTTTTTTAAGCTTCATTGACAGGGTGCCCTTTTATGGCCTTGCAGTACTTTGTCTTGATAATGAGCCGATACAGAGGCTTATCCCGAAAATCAGGAAACGCTTTACTACATACGGGATGAGCACCCAGGCAGATTTCCAAGCAAAAAATATTGAATTTGATGGACTGAAAAGCAGGTTTTCAATCCGTCATAATGGAAAACCTCTTGGCGATATAACGTTGAACCTTCCCGGCATTCATAACGTATATAATTCAATGGCAGGTATTGCTGTCGGAATTGAGCTTGATATTGATTTTGAAGTTATTAAAAATGCTCTGGAAACAGTGGAAGGTGTTCAGCGCCGTCTTGAAATCAAGGGAGAGAAAAATGGAATTACCATAGTTGACGATTATGCTCATCACCCTACTGAAATTAAAGTAACGCTTCAGGCTGCTAAGGAAAGCTGGCCGGACAGACGAAAAGTTGTAGTGTTTCAACCCCATCGATACACAAGAACCAAAGCTCTGTTTGATGATTTCACACGTGCTTTTTACCAGTCGGATATACTTGTTGTTCTCCCTGTCTATGCGGCAGGAGAGAAAAAGATTGAAGGAGTTGAGAGTGATCTTATGTGCGATGAAATCAGGGCACATGGTCACAGTAAAGTTATCTGTAAAAAAAGTATCAAGGGAGCTGTTTCCCATTTAAAAAATGTTTTAAAACCGGGTGATATCCTTCTTACACTGGGTGCCGGAGATGTTTGGAAGGTTGGAGAAGAAATATTAAAGAGCGTCCCGCTACACGGGACTTGAAGACCGGCCCTTCGGACCTCGATGAGCGTACCTTCGGGACTCAAGGAGCGGCCTTCGGCCTTGATTTTGCCTCAAGCGAAGCGATCATTGAGCGAAGTGCTCCTTTAGCGAAGCGATCATTATAACTATGCCATTAGAACCTGATTCAATAAAATGGCTTACAAGCCATTTCAAAGACAGCATCAAATTTGACGAGCCGATGTCGAGGCATACGTATTTTAAGGTGGGAGGACCTGTCGATGCATTCATCGCTCCTGAAAGCAGAGAAGATCTCACACAGCTTGTCATTTGGACACACAGCAAAGGTATTCCTTTGCTTATAATAGGAGACGGTACAAACCTTCTTGTTAAGGATAACGGAATTCGTGGAATTGTTGTTGCTTTGGTAAGTTGTACTAAAAAAATATCTAAAAAGGCCGAAAATAACCTGGAAGTACTTATAACAGCGCCGGCAGGTGCAAAATTGCAGGAACTGTGCTCATTTGCCATAAAAAATGGTCTTGGGGGAATGAATTATGCTGTGGGTATTCCAGGCACTGTAGGTGGTGCTATTAATATGAATGCAGGAACGGCAAATAGTTCAACAGAGGATGTCCTTGATGACGTTTTGATAATGCTTCCCGATGGACAAAACAAAAGAATTAAAAAGAGTGAAATAGACTTTTCATACAGAAATCTCTCTTTTAGAGAAAACATCAATATTTATAAAGGCCAACCCATTATCCTTGAAGGCTCTTTTCGTCTTTATCCTTTTGATGCAGCAACGCTGAAAGAAGAAGCAGCAGAGATTTTAAAAATGAGAAGAAAAAAACAGCCGATCAGCTTCCCCAGCGCAGGAAGTTTTTTTAAAAATCCAGAACAGGGAAAATCGGCAGGCCGGCTTATTGAAAAGGCCGGATTAAAAGGAAAAAAGATCGGTGAGGCACAAGTTTCAGAAAAACACGCAAATTTCATAATAAACACAGGTGCTGCGTCAGCTTCAGACATACTTGGACTGATGCAATTTGTTCAGGAAACTGTGTTTAAAACTTTCAACATAAAACTTGAACCGGAGGTAAAAATTGTTGGGTCGTAAGCATAGCCGGGCGAATCATTACCGGAAGCCTGCAAAAAAAAAGGATAACTATCCTTCGGATTTCCGGCGCATGCTCTTTAAAGCAGCAGCGGGATTATGTGTTTTATGCATTATAAGCACAGGCTTCGTATTAATTTACGACTTTATCACCCAGTGTGACTGTTTTGAGGTAAAAAGCCTGACCATTACAGGGAACCACATGTTTTCCGACAAACAGATAATCAGCCATTCAGATCTTAAAAAAGGGGTAAATATGTTTTCTGTTAATCTGTCAATCGTTAAAAAAAGACTTCTGGCGCATCCTTGGATTGCCGAAGCCGATATCAGCAGAAAACTTCCTTCCGGTATAAATATCAGGATAAAAGAACACAAGGCTGTAGCAATTGTCGATTTTGGACGCCGTTTTCTTATAAATGATAAAGGGAAGATATTTAAAGAGTTCAGTGCCCAAGACCCCGGTGTTCTGCCGGTTATTAACGGACTTAGATATTCTGATATTTCTATTACTCCGAAGTTGCGTTCAGTTGACAGTAGCAAAAACAACATGGCTTTAAATATGAAGGAGCGCAGCAACCCTTTTGACGCTGTATTGGATGTTCTGCGTCTTGGTCAAAGGGCTGAAAGTGTTATTCCCAATAAACTGATCAGGAAAATTATGGTGGACAGGGAAATAGGGATTACAATTTATGCGTTCAATAAAATCAAAGAAATAAAACTAGGATATGAAAATTATACCGATAAATATGATCTGCTTAAAAAAGTACTTCTTTACATAAAAAATTTAAATAACTTTCAAGACCCGGTTTCAATCGACTTGAACAACTTTAATCGTGTTGTAGTGAATCTGGCAAGGTGAAGTTTTAGTACTATAAGGAGGTTTAAAATGCAGGAACAGGAAAATATTGTTGTCGGACTTGACATAGGGACAACTAAAATCTGTGCCGTAGTTGGTGAAGTCTCCAAAAATGAAATAAATATTATCGGTATCGGAACACATCCTTCCATCGGGCTTAGAAAAGGCGTTGTTGTAAACATTGAATCAACCGTTGAATCGATAAAAAAGGCGGTAGAAGAGGCTGAACTTATGTCCGGGTGCGAAATCTCATCCGTATATGCCGGTATTGCAGGAGGCCATATAACCGGCTTTAACAGCCGTGGAATCGTTGCCATTAAAGGATCGGAAATCACAGACAACGATGTTGCACGAGTGATCGATGCCGCACGTGCTGTAGCTATCCCTATGGATCGCGAAGTTATACATGTTCTTCCCCAGGAATTCATAGTGGATGATGAGCCGGGCATTCAGAATCCTGTAGGTATGGCGGGTGTCAGGCTTGAAGCGAAAATCCATATCGTAACCGGTGCTGTGACATCCGCCCATAACATTGTTAAATGTGCAAACCGGTCCGGTCTTGATGTTTATGACATTGTCCTGGAATCGCTGGCTTCAGGTGAAGCAGTACTCACAGACGAAGAAAAGGATCTGGGCACTGCCCTCCTTGACCTTGGTGGTGGAACAACTGATCTGGCGATCTTTTCAGGTAAAAATATCAAGCATACATTTGTACTTGCCCTTGGTGGGAATAACCTTACAAACGATATTGCAGTCGGCTTACGCGCTACTCATGCTGATGCTGAAAAGATAAAAATGAAATACGGAACTTGTATTTCCGGTAATATAAACAGCGAAGAAACAATTGAGGTTCCAGGTATGGGGGGACGTGAACCGAGAAAACTGCCAAGGCAGATTCTCGGTGAAATACTAGAGCCCCGGATGGAAGAAATCTTTACCCTTGTGCATAGGGAAATATACAGGGCAGAAATGGAAAATCTTGTCCCTTCCGGAATGGTTATTACCGGGGGAACGGCACTTCTTGACGGTGTGGTAGATGTTGCCGAGTCAATATTTGATCTTCCGACACGTCTTGGAAAGCCAAGGGGTATCAGCGGCCTTGTTGATGTTGTCAATAATCCAATGTATGCGACCGGGGTTGGGCTTGTTTTATACGGTGCTAAAAACAAAACAAAGGATAAATTCAGAATTCGCGATAAAAATATTTTCAACCGCATTATAGGACGGATGAAAAAATGGTTTAAGGATGTGGTCTAAAAATAGTTGTCTGCCACAAAGTCACAAAGCACAAAAAAGTATTTTATCATAATTTATTTCGTGCCTTGGTGGCAGATAGGAAAGGTTCTTAGTCACAGGAATACAAGTCTATCATTAACACTCTTTAAACAGGAGGTGGGGAAATGTTTACATATGTAGACAATGAAAAATCAGCAAAAATCAAGGTAATCGGAGTCGGCGGAGCTGGAGGTAATGCCATTAACAACATGATTATGTCCAAGCTCCAGGGTGTGAAATTTATTACAGCCAACACAGATGCTCAGTCCCTTGAACTTTCAAATGCGCCTGTAAAAATCCAGTTAGGTGAAACACTTACGGAAGGGCTTGGGGCAGGCGCCAATCCTGAAATCGGGAGGGAAGCAGCGATAGAAAGCAAGGATTCAATCATCAATGCTCTTGAAGGCAGCCACATGGTGTTCATCACAGCAGGATTCGGCGGCGGCACAGGTACCGGTGCTGCCCCTGTAATTGCCGAAATATGTAAAGATATTGGTGCATTGACAGTTGCCGTGGTGACAAAACCGTTTTCATTTGAAGGGAAAAAGCGGGCAAAGCAGGCAGAAGAAGGGATAGATGCATTAAAGCAGGTTGTCGATACAGCCATCACCATTCCGAATGACAGACTCAGAGGCGTGGCATCAAAAAATGCAACCATGCTTGAAATGTTCAGAAAAGCGGATGAAGTTTTGCTCCATTCAGTCAAGGGTATCACTGATCTTATTATGATGCCGGGCTTGGTAAATCTCGATTTTGCCGATGTCAAAACTACCATGTCCAAGGCCGGTATGGCTATAATGGGTATCGGGGTTGCAAGTGGTGATAACCGTGCAACAATGGCAGCCGAGCGGGCCATTTCACATCCTCTTCTTGAAGACATCTCTATTTCCGGCGCCAGGGGTGTTTTAATGAATATAACAAGCACCAGTGATTTGACGATGGAAGAAATGACCGAAGCATCCGATCGGATATATAATGAAGTCGGAGAGGATGCAGATATTATCTGGGGAGCGGTTGTTGAAGACAGCCTTGGCGATGAAATGAGAGTTACCGTAATTGCTACAGGAATCGGTTCTGAGCCTGAGCTGCCTCAGAACCACATTGAATTTGCACGAAAAGGTAAGGTTCGGGATATTACTCAGTCTGATTTGCAAAATGCACAGAACTTAGATGTCCCTACCTTTATCCGCAGGCAGGAAGCTGTCGGCGAATCCGGAGGTGCCACGTACAGGGGTCACAAAGGGCTTATAATCGATAACAACGATCTTGATGTTCCAACGTTTTTAAGAAGGAAAGCGGATTAGAAATTTAAGATTGGTGATTGATGATTGATTCATATCCGGAAATGATGTATCTGTACCTCATAGATAATCAAAATATCATTATCACCAATGGCAAAAAAGTCACATAAAAGATTTGTTGATACCGAGATCGGTACAATACACAAAGACACCGGAGGACGTATCAATGTAGCACTGGCCTATCCTAACAGATATAATGTCGGTATGTCGAATCTTGGTTTTCAATCAACATATCGACTGTTCAACGAAATTGAGCATGTTGCCTGCGAAAGGTTTTTCCTGCCGGAAAACGGCAGCCAGGCAACCGGCCGGGTAGCAACCATAGAATCGGGCACGCCGGTTTCTGAATTTGATATAATAGCTTTTTCCGTTTCATTTGAAAATGATTACCCTAACATCCTGACCCTCCTGGAAAAGGCAGGTCTCCCGCTGCAATCGAATGACAGAGGAACCCCCCACCCCCTCGTCATTGCAGGGGGAGTCGCCTGCTTTTTAAACCCCGAACCGATTTCTAAATATATTGACCTCTTTCTAATCGGCGAAGCTGAAAAGATGCTCTTTAGCTTTTTCGAATTCTTTGAGCCAGGCACAGGCAAAAAATCATGTCTTAAAACCATTGCCCAAAATGTGCAGGGCGCATATGTGCCTGCATTTTACAAGCCTTCTTATAATAATGATGGTACCATCGCTTCTTTTAAACCTGTCTGCGATGTTCCTGAAAAAATCATACGACCTTTTGTAGAAGATCTTTCTCTTGAACCGACCTGCAGCACAATAATAACACCGAACACAACGTTTGCTAGCACTTTCTTAATCGAAGTCAGCAGGGGATGCCCCCATGGATGCCGCTTTTGCAGCGCCGGGTTTATATACAGACCTCCAAGATTCAGGCCCATCGAACTCCTTAAAGAAAATATGAAGCGGGGAATGGAAATTACAAATAAAATCGGTCTTGTCGGCGCTGCCGTATCAGATCTTCCGGGTATTGGAATAATTTGTGAGGAGGCTCTGAAAAAGCATATAAAAATATCATTTAGCTCATTTCGAGCTGATGCACTGACCCCTGAACTTCTTTCCGTTCTCAGTAAGAGTAAAATAAAAACCGCCACCATTGCTCCGGATGCAGGCTCTGAGCGTTTACGCATGGTTATCAACAAGGGAATCACAGAAGAAGATGTTCTTTATGCTGTAGAAACCCTTATTGAAAACGGCATTCCAAACTTAAAGCTTTATTTCATGGTAGGGCTCCCCACTGAAACCATGGATGATGTCGAAGAAATCACAGCACTGTGCAAAAGAATAAAACACCGCTTTTTAAAGTCCAGCCGGCCCCAAAAGCGTATGGGAGAAATAACGGTAAGCCTTAACTGTTTTGTTCCAAAGCCCTTTACCCCCTTTCAGTGGTGCGCCATGGATGATGTAAGCACCCTGAAAATAAAGATAAAAAAGATAAAGGCTGGTTTAAGGTCAGTAGCAAATGTTCGTGTAAATGCAGATGTCCCCCGCTGGGCATACATCCAGGCGCTGCTTTCCCGCGGTGACCGGAAAGTCGCCAATATTTTATCTTTAGCCCATAAAACCGGGGGTAACTGGGCTCAAACACTAAAGGAATCACCCCTGAACCCTGATTTTTACGTTCTAAGAGAACGCTCTTTAGACGAGCTTTTCCCGTGGGACTTTATTGGCCATGGAATCAAAAAATCTTTTCTTAAAAAAGAGTATAAAAAAGGTATCCAGGCCAAAACATCACCCCCCTGTCCCATGGAATCATGCAACATCTGTGGAGTCTGCGAAAACACATAAAAGCTTAGCTGCCTCCCATCCTGAAATCATAACTACCTATCCGCTAAACATTCTGGGCAAACTGAGCGTAAAAACCACTCCTTTTAAAAATAAATCTAAAGAATTTTAAAAAATAGCCGAAAGTTAAAATTAGAGGTATATATTTGAAAAGGATATCAAAACATGTCGGGCATTGGCATGTATAAAAGCCGCTGTACGGCAAATAATTGAAGCCATAGACTGCCCGAATGAAAAACCATGTACAGGCAAAGCCCGAATATAAAAATTATCTGAAAATTGCATATTTTTATCATTATTTCCCATTTCGCATTTTTAAACGAAAAATCGGGTTTTTCGGTCAAGCACCCTATAGCCCTGGAAGGAAAAATAAATGTATCAATAAAATAGTTTTTAAACATAGGGGTAACTATAATTTGAGTAATTGGGTGGTTGAGGAGGCTAAGATGATAATATGTGACAAGATACATCGATTCTTTAGCAAAATAAGGATTGCTGTTTGGCAGCGCAAGCAGGCTCAGAAGATATTTGAACAGAGTGAACAAAAAGCCAAACAATATCTTGATATTGCCGGCGTAATCATTTTGGCCTTGGACATGGATGGAAATATCACCCTGATCAACGAACGCGGCCTAAAAGTCCTTGGTTATCAGCGGGAAGAGCTCCTTGGGAAAAACTGGTTCAGCACCTGCCTGCCAGATAGAGTTCAAAAACATATTTTAGATGTTTATCGTCAATTAATAGAGGGTGAAATAAAATCGGCAGAATATTACGAAAATCTGATCCTACGAAAAGATGGTGAGGAACGAATCATTTCCTGGCACAACGCCGTTTTTCGAAATTCAAGTGGCGAAATCACTGGCACTCTCAGCTCAGGAGAAGACATCACCATGCGCAAGCAGGTGGAAAAGGCACTACTTGAAAGCGAAGAAAAATATCGAAGCATTTATGAAAATGCCATTGAAGGGTTTTTTCAGAGCACACCGGAAGGTCGTTTTATCAGTGTCAATCCTGCCTTGGCCAGGATGCTCGGTTATGTATCTTCTGAGGAGCTCATTTCAAACATTACCAACATTGCAGAACAGCTCTATGTAAACTCCGAAGATCGGCTCCGCTATATGCAGCTTCTCGAAAACGATAGATCTGTGAAACATTTAGAGTTTGAAGCCCGCCGAAAAGACGGTTCACATATCTGGGTATCTGAAAGCACCCGGGCGATTTATAATCGGGACGGCAAGATTGTCCGCTACGAAGGCAATTTGAGAAACATCACCAAAAGTAAGCAAACCGAGATGGAGCTGAAAGAGACGAACGAACAACTTGAAGAGGCCATTATAACTGCAAACCAGATGGCTGTGGAAGCTGAAGCGGCCAGCATGGCAAAAAGCGGGTTTCTGGCCAACATGAGCCATGAAATCCGTACTCCTATGAACGGTATACTTGGCTTTGCAGATCTGCTCCTTGAAGAAGAACTGACCATAGAGCAGCGAGAAGCTGCTGACACCATAAAAAAGAGCGGTGAAAATCTTTTAAGCCTGATTAATAACATCCTCGACCTTTCCAAGGTGGAAAGCAAAAAGGTAGAACTTGAGACCATTCCCTTTAATCTGGAAAGCCTGATACTTGATGTTGGAGAACTGGTGAGAACAAACATAGGTGAAAAGCCTGTTGAAATAAACTGTCAAATTGGCGACATACAAACAAATCTGCTGGGTGACCCCACAAGACTAAGGCAGATCATCACGAATCTTACCAGTAATGCAATCAAATTCACACATGAAGGAGAGATTGCTATCGGTGTATCTACGGAAAAAGAAGATGAAGAAGAAGTTACACTTAAATTTTACATAAGAGACACCGGCATTGGTATCCCCCAAGATAAGGTGAAGACTATTTTCGAATCATTTACGCAGGCGGACGGAAGTACAACCAGAGAATACGGAGGTACCGGCCTTGGGCTGACCATCTCTAAAAGGTTTGCCAAATTGATGGGTGGAGATATGTGGGCGGAAAGCCCTACGAGCGGGAACACAACGCTCAACCACTCAACCATCCTATCACTCAACCAAAATCCTGGCAGTGTTTTCTATTTCACCGCTGTATTTAAAAAAGATCTTAAATCTTCAAAGCAGCCTGCGCCTTTAAACATTAATGCCCTTAAAGGAAAGCCGATTCTTATTGTTGACGACAATGAAACCGCTCTTATTGTCGCAGCAGAAACAGTAAAAAGAGCAGGAATGTTGCCTGTCCTGGCCAGAAGCGGCGAGGAAGCACTTGACCGCCTGAAAGAAAATTCATTAGGCACTGGTTCCTCCTTGGGCGGATCATTGGGAAAAGATGAAACAAATGACCATTTCCCTGAAGTTGCTCTTATCGACATTGCTCTGCCGGGCATATCCGGTCATGAACTGGCATGCAAAATATCTGCACTAACCAGTGGAAAGACCAAGATGATAGCCCTGTCAGGCAATCTTTTTTCTGGTGCCTCGGCTGAATCCAAAAAGGCCGGTTTTTCCGGGTTTTTACCCAAGCCTGTACGCCCAAAGCTCCTGACGGATTTGATTAGAACAATTCTTGGAGCAGGAGAAAAACAACCTCAAGCTATTGTTACACAGCACAGCGTAAAGGAGACTGTATCACATGATATACAAATCCTCTATGCAGAAGATAATAAGGTAAACCAGTTGCTAGGGGAAAAGATGTTCAACCGTATGGGATATAATAATGTAAAAATCGTTCCTGATGGCCTTGAAGCGGTAAATCGGATCAAGAAAAACAGTCATTACGACATTATCTTTATGGACTTGCAGATGCCGAATATGGGCGGTCTGGAAGCTACAGAGAAGATTAGAAAGTGGGAATTGAAGCTCACAGCTCATAGCTCACAGCTCGTAGAAAAAGACGACAAACCCGCAACTCATATACCGATTGTTGCTCTTACTGCAAATGCTATGAAAGGAGATCGGGAGATGTGTATTGAGGCCGGCATGGATGACTATCTGACCAAGCCGTTCAAGCGTGAAGAGATTCAGGTAATGATAAGCAAGTGGGTTCCCAGAGCGAAAGCAGCACTCCAGGTTCCTAAAAAGGTAAAGATACTCCTTGTTGAAGATGAAGAAAAGATGTGCAATTCCATCATCCGGCTCCTGAGAAGAGAAATGCCTGCAACAACAGTAATGACAGCCGAAGACGGCATCGATGCTTCCGCAAAACTAGGTAGTTTTGCGCCGGACTTAATACTTACGGATATTATGATGCCACGCATGGATGGAGTGGAATTCGTCAGGTACGTCCGTAAAACCGACAGATACGAAAAAACAAGGATAATAGCAATGACAGTACTGCACAAGGATGATTCACGGGTTTTGGATATCATAAATGCCGGAGTTGAGAAGGTCATTTATAAGCCCTGTGAAAATGAAGATATGGTTTTAGCTGTAAAGGGTGTCCTTGGGGCGTAACTACTCAACTATTTAACCAACTAAAGAGGGAAAAAACAATGGAACTTGAAAAATTAGCGGAAAGACTTGGCCTTGATGTTGAGGACATCAGAGAGCTATTTGAACTTTACGTGGAAACCACCGCCTCGGATCTTGCTGAATTAAAAGAAGCAATTGAAACAAAAGATGCACAGCTTGCTCATGCAAAGGCGCATTCCATAAAGGGCGCATCAGGCAACCTCTGCCTTGATGAAATGTATAATCTGGCAAAGGAGATTGATGACCGCGCACGGGTAAATTCTTTAGATGGACTGGAGGAAATAATTCAAGGCCTCGAAGAAAAATATAACAGCCTTGTAAAAGATTTTGAGAAAAGCAATTGAATAAATAGTTGACCACTCAACCATTATCCATAAAAGGTTAATTATGAAGATACTTATAGTAGAAGATGATCCGGTTTCCCAAAGGCTTCTGGAAAAGATTGTCCGGCGTGAAGGCTATGACACAATACTGGCAAATAACGGAAAAGGTGCATGGGAGATAGTTAAAAAAGAAAAAGTTGCGCTGGTAATTACCGACTGGATGATGCCGAAAATGGATGGACTCAAATTATGTCGGGAAATCAGGCAGGCGAACCTCCCCAGATATGTTTATATTATTTTACTGACAGCCAAAGACCAGGCTGAAGATGCCGTAGCAGCGCTTGATGCCGGTGCGGATGACTATATGAGAAAACCCTTTAACCCTGATGAGCTAAAGGCCAGGATACTTGCCGGCAAGCGTATTCTTGAGCTGGAAGATAACCAGAAAAATGCCAATGCTCAGCTTCTCCAATCTGAAAAAATGGCTTCAGTGGGCCAGCTTGCCTCAGGCGTAGCCCATGAAATCAACAACCCAACCGGGTTTGTAAGCAGCAATCTGAAAACATTGACCGATTATCAAAATGACCTTAATAACCTGATAAGGCTTTACAGAAAATTAGTTACAGATTTAAAGGAAGCAAACCTGGAAAACCTGTCTTCTGCCATGGAAAAGCAGTTAGAGCAGATCGCAAGCCTTGAAGATGAAGCTGACATCGATTTCATCCTTGAAGATATTATGGATCTGATTTCAGATTGCAAAGAAGGAACTGAGCGGATTAAAAAAATTGTCCTTGACCTGAAAGATTTTGCTCACCCTGGGGAAGACAAAATACAACCCACAGATATAAATAATGGAATTGAAACAACGCTGAATGTTGTATGGAACGAGTTAAAATACAAGGCTACCGTCAATAAGAAATTGGGAAAGCTGCCTATGGTAAAATGCTATGCCCAACAGCTTAACCAGGTTTTTATGAATCTCTTCATAAATGCTGCACAGGCCATAGAAAAGCAGGGAGAAATCAGCATTTCGACCTGGGCCGATAACGGGTTTGTAATCATAAAAATAGGAGATACCGGATCAGGTATTGACAAGAAAAATCTTGGCAGAATTTTCGATCCGTTTTTTACAACCAAGGACGTAGGCAGAGGAACAGGACTGGGCTTGAACGTTGCGTATAACATTATTAAAAAACACAATGGTACTATTGATGTGAAAAGCCAGGTGGGCAAAGGGACTGTTTTCAAAATTAGGATGCCGGTTAACTTAAGAGGATCATCGCCCAAAGAGCTGGTCGATTGATCAGGATTCAAGGATTCGAGGGGTCAAGGGTTCGAGTAAAAAATCACCGAAAAACAAATACATACAAAAAAATCCATGCCTCTTGGAACCGTTTTTTTATATAGACATACTTTGAAAATATTAAGGAATAAGGGCAGTGAAAACGCAAGTGTTTATGTCATCTGTATAAAGCCGTTTGCATTCACTTGAACCCTTGACCCCTGGAATCCTTGAACCCTCTTTTCCAACTAAGTTGGAGAAGAACCAAATAAATGAATAAGCATTATTTGAATTCGACTTAATACAAATTTATCAAATCTTAATAGACCTGCGAAAACAAATAAGCTGTGTTTAACTTGTGGGAGAACCATTATGGATTCTAAAACAATGATGAAAAAGCTGGAACGGATCGAAGATCTTCCGACGCTGCCTACAATCCTTTTTGAGGTTAACAGACTGCTCGAAGATATTAACACGTCTCCTAAAAAGCTGAGTGACGCTATAAAAAAAGATCCCTCCATGGTCGTAAAAATATTGAAGCTGGTAAATTCAGCTTTTTATGGCTTCAGGTCCAGGATCAGCGATATTTCCAATGCCGTTGTGCTGTTGGGATTTAATACTATCAGAAACGCTGTTATCTCTGTTTCTATAATAAAAACATTTTCCGGTAAAAAAGGACTGGAGGGTTTTGATATAACCGAGTTTTGGAAACACTCGATTGCAGTTGCTGTGACAAGCAAACGACTTGCTGAAAAATGCCGGGTTGAAGCCCCGGATAGCTGCTTTGTAGCCGGCCTGCTTCATGATATCGGCAAGCTGGTTTTATCACAGCACTTTCAAGATCTTTTTACAAGGGTATGGATAACAGCTCAAACAGAAAACCTGACCTTTTATGAAGCGGAAAAAAAGGAAATTGCTGTAAAACACCCCAGGATAGGAAGTTTTCTTGCAAAAAAATGGCAGTTTCCGGACCATCTGGTTGATGCTGTTAAATGTCATCATGCTGTTCGAAAAAGTGTCAGTAATTATGAGATGGTTCTCATTGTTTACGGGGCCAATATTATTGTGAATCACTGTGCAAGGGAATCTGATAAATCAATAAGCATATCTGCTGTCCATCCTGATGCAGTTGAGATGCTGGGGTCTTACCTGGAAAACACAGGCGAGTGGTATGAAAAGCTGAAAGCTGAAATCGAATCGGCATGTGACTTTTTCCTTAAAGAAGAGGATTAAATAAAGCAATAATCGCGAGGGGAATAAAATGAGCGAGAACTGTCACGCAGTATTATGCGTGGATGACGAAAAGAACATTCTGCGATCATTAAAACGCCTCCTGAGAAAAGAAGACTACAGGCTTTTAATGGCATCGAGCGGTGAAGAAGGCCTGATGGTTATGGAAGAAAATGACGTTCACATAGTAATATCCGATCAGAGGATGCCGAAAATGAGCGGCACGGAATTTCTGGCTGCTTTAAAGACGAAGTATCCTGACGTTATAAGAATAATACTTTCCGGTTATACGGATGTGGATTCCATTACTGAATCCATAAATAAGGGACATATTTACAAATTTCTGCTAAAACCCTGGAACGATCAGAATTTAAAACTGGAAATCAAACAGGCCCTTAAACAGTATGATCTTATCCAGGCCAACAAGAAACTTGATGAAAAGGTCATCCAGCAAAATAATGAGCTAAAAGATATTAACGAAAACCTGGAAAAGCTGGTGCAGGAAAGAACAAAAACACTTGAAATTCAAAATCAGGCTCTCGAGCTTTCCAGGGTAATACTTGAGGATCTGCCCTTTCCGGTAATCGGTATCAGCGCAGAAGGAATGATAGTTTTGACCAATAAAGAAACTATGACCTTATCATTCAACGGCACCAGCATCAATGTCGGCAGTAGCCTTTCGGATTATTTTTCAAAAGAGGTGGAAAAAAAGGTAACCGAAGTGCTCACGTCTTATGCATCCTGTTCAATAAAAGGATACCGGTTATCCGAAACGACTTGTGATATTGATTTAATCCCCCTTTCCGGAAGATTTCGCGGCAAGGGATTGATTCTGACATTTTTTCCGTGTGGCAATTAATTTTGACGGTTTCGTAAAAAGTCCAACTTCTGTGTTGTGCTGCATTTCGTAATCATTCAACGTACCATTAGTACGCCTCATGATTACAAAATTTGCACGCCTTGAATTTGAACTTTTTACTAAACCGTCTAAATCGGACTTATATGAGTTCATTAATTTTGAAAGAGAGTGCTATCAGAGGTGAAAAAAATGAAAAAACTTAAAATCGTTTCCCCTATTTCAACTAAAAATTCTGACAGCATTGAACTAATTACAATGTCTCTTCAAAACCTTGATCATGATCTTTACTATTTTTTAGATACAAATGAATTGTTTACCATGGACCAAAAAGATCTTGATATCATTTTGCTTGAACCTGATATGCATTCATGGCAGTGGCTGAACATACTCATAAAAGCTAATCAAATTCTACCTGAAATTCCTGTGGTACTTTTTTCACTCGAAGCAAATGCTGAAAATGGCTTCTTTCGCTTATCTGGCGATGCAGCGGTATTCCTGGCTGACGATGTTAAACTACTAACGGAAAATTTAGATCATATAGTAAAAACAAAAAACTAATTGGAAAAGAAGGTCCTGTTTGTAAATGACGAGTCCAATTCCTTATTGAAAAATGCTGCAAATCTATTGCTGATTATCAATTAAATTTTGTTCATGCCTTAAACCTCGCCTTTTTATTTATTCATTTTCACTTTTTTTCGCTAAAAAAAGATCTTGAACCATCATTATAGTTGTGTTATGCAGGCCTGAATAAAAAAATGCTTTCCCAATGATCAACCCTTGGTGATGAATTTAACGAGACCCTGAAAGGAAGCTATATATGACTTCAAAGAAAGAACTGCGGCTGGCATATGCACTTGCAATTATTTTATTTGTTGTGGGTGTTTTAAGCTATGCCATTGCAGCCTTTTCCGCCAAAACGCCGGAAAGCCCGATGAGATTGATGTTCAAAGGTGTAGCTGGAAAAGTTTTATTCGACCACAAAACACACACGGGAGATGCAGGATATGGAATTTCCTGCGAACAATGCCATCATCATCCAGAAGAAGATGAAGCTGCACTCCGTGCATGCGGCGACTGTCACAGTTTAACTGAACAAGAAGATGCCTTTCCAGAGGCTTGTGCCGAGTGTCATGAATCGGACGAAATTGAAGACTCGAAAATCACTAAAAGAGTAGATGCTTTCCATTCGCAATGCATTAACTGTCACAAGGAAAATGAAGCCGGCCCTGAAAAATGTGCGTCGTGCCACGTCATGTAACCCTATAATCTATTAACGTTTTTCTTCGTGCCTTTGTGTCTTTGTGGCGAAAAAATACGATAAAGGTCCAACTATGATAAAAAGATCATTTTTCGGTTTAGCTAAACCCCGTTTTGAATATAAAACACTTCCGGATAAGCTGCCTGAACCTGAAGAAATTTCCTGTTCGGAAAATGTTACCCTTTTATTAAGCACTTTTCCGGAACAAAAGGATGGAACCTTATCTGTTAAAGAAGGCGATAAAATTAAATACGGCCAAAAACTGTTTTTCATCAACAATGAGGATACATATGTAATCTCTTCCGTTACAGGAACAATATCATCCATATCTTCTTTAACCGGTGATTTTGGAGCTTTTTACACTGCTGTCTCGATTAATGTTTCTGATAATGAAGAGATAGACGAACAATTTGAAAAATACGCCAAAACGTCATCCCCAGATACAGCAAATACAGCCAAAGATTTTCTTGCCTGTGTGCCGGGTAATCTGCCCCTAAACTCACTTATTAATCCAGAGAAACCGATAAATACCATTGTTATTTCAGGTTGCGAGAATGATCTTCTGGTTTATACGAACCAGTACATTGTAAAAACTGCTATCGATTCAATAAAATCCGGAATTGATATTTTAAAAGATATAACCGGTGCAGATGACATCATAATTGTTTTGCCCCGTGGTTTTAAACATGAATTCGGCGATATCGACGCCCGGGTCAGCACCATTGATACCGGTTACCCTGCAGCATCTCCCTATCTGATTATGCGAAACATTCTAAGCCGGATTGTGCCTGCAGGACAAAGCCTTGAAGATCTTGGCGTATGCTTTATTACGGCGGAAGCTGTCGCTTCTGTCGGCCGTGCTTTTACAAGCGGAAAAATACCGGTTAAAAAAACAATAACTGTTATTGATAAAGATGAAAGCGTTAAGCTCGCAGTTGCAGAAATCGGCACGCCCGTTCGGGATATTCTAAGTCAACTCGGCATTACCCTTAATGAAAAAGATAGAATTGTTCTGGGAGGACCAATGACAGGTACCGCTGTATATTCAGATGAACATCCGATTATGCCGGATACCGGTGCCATAATGATCCAGGACTCAGAAAATATTCCACATGTATCCGACTATCCTTGCATAAACTGTGGTGACTGTATACGGATTTGTCCTGCAAAGATACCGATTAACATGCTGGTTCGCCTTCTTGAAGCAGGACAATACGAGGAGGCTGCCGATTATTATGACCTTTATTCCTGCATCGAATGTGGTCTTTGCGGCCTTGTCTGTGTATCAAAAATTCCGATTTTTCAATACATAAAACTGGCAAAATATGAGCTTGGCCGGATGAGTATAGCGGAGGAGCCGGATGACTACAGCGGAGGCGATGATGAGTAATCAGAAAAAATTTATAGTATCCCATGCTCCTTTCTGGCATGACGGAAGCAGTATTACCCAAAGAAGTTACCATATAATGATAGCGGCTTTGCCCGCAGTTTTATTTGGAATTTTTCAATACGGATTGCCTGCCGTTGCTGTTGTATCTTTTTCCGTCTCCTGTGCAATTTTCTGGGAACTTGCCATGAATTTTGTAACAAAGCGCTCTTTAACCATAGGTGACGGCAATGCTGCTCTCATAGGTCTATTGTTTGCAATGCTCGTCCCTGCTACTTTACCGTGGTGGGCGGTACTAACAGGCACCTTTGTTGCTGTGATTATCGGCAAACAGATTTTCGGCGGAATCGGAAGCAATGCGTTTAATCCCGTAGTTCTCGCAATTGCCATTTTAATGGTATCATGGAAGGATCTTTTCGATTTCGATGAAGCTCTTTTAAATTATGACCTTGAATTTACAATGCTCTATCCCATCGCAGCACTCAAGCATTTCGGCACAGCATCAATAGAGTCATTTACTGCCGGTGATCTTTTACTCGGAAAGCAGTCTGGTGGCATCGGCGCAACATTCGGCCTGGGCCTGATTATCGGCGGAATCTATCTTATCATCAGGGGATTTATCCGCTGGGAAATCTGCTTAACTTTTTTGCTCGGTGTGTTCGCAACAGCTTTAATTTTTAATTTGTATGACGGTAATCGTTTTGCAGGACCTGTATTTCATATACTTACCGGCTATACACTGATCGGCGCTTTTTTTCTTGCAACAGAGGATTCGTCATCACCGGTTAACTTTATTCCGATGCTTATCTTTGGTGCCGGTGCAGGAGCATTGACTGTACTGATAAGAAATATTGGTGCCCATGTCGATGGTGTTATTTATGCAATCCTGGTTATGAATCTTGTAAACCCGCTTCTGGACAAGATCCGGCCAAAAGCAATTGGAAAGGTTGGCTAAAATGCGTGAAATGATAAAAATGGTCGTGGTTCTGACACTTTTATGCACCTTTTCCGGGGGACTCCTTGCCGCCATACGTGGCGGAACAAAGGAAAAAATTGAATATCAACAGTTAAAATTCGTAAAAGGCCCTGCAATAAAAGCAATTTTAGAAGGATCATCCAACGACCCCATCGTTGACCGTTTTAAAATAAAGGATGGAAAGATTGAAAGGAGTTTCTTTGTCGGCATATTTGACGGCAAGGCTTCTGCGGTCGCTTTTGAAAGCTTTGGAAAGGGATTCGGCGGTGATATCGGTCTCATGGTTGGTGTAAACATCAAGGATGATAATATTATAGGTGCAGGTGTTACCACGCACAATGAAACACCGGGTGTCGGGTCCAGGGCAAAATCAGACCCCGGCTTTGCAGCTCAGTTTAAAGGTTTATCCATAAAAGATACATTCAAGGTCAAAACAGACGGCGGACAGGTGGATGCCGTCTCCGGTGCTACGGTTACCTCCCGCGGTGTCACTGTCGCAGCAACTGAAGCCGGTAAGATTTATAAAAAACTTAAACCTCAGATTGCAGAAAAATTAAAGGCATTTGCTAAGTAGGAGAAGATAAAAAGATGGCTAAAACTATAGTCCAGGAATTCACCAAGGGTCTGTGGGATGAAATACCTCCCTTTCGACTTGTACTCGGTTTATGCCCTGTACTGGCAGTGACCAAGACAGTGGAAAACGGAATTGGCATGGGTATGGCGACAACTTTTGTTCTGGTATGTTCCAATATCCTTGTTTCATCTTTGCGGGAAGTAATTCCGCCAAAGGTAAGAATCGCCTGTTTTATTATCATTATCGCGACATTTGTTACGGTCGTGGAGCTTGTTATGCAGGCATTCACCTATCCGCTCTTTCTCAAGCTTGGAATTTTTATTCCCCTTATTGTTGTTAACTGTATTGTACTTGGCCGTGCTGAAGCATTTGCATCTAAAAATGGTATTATTGCCTCACTTGCGGACGGGCTTGGAATAGGCATCGGATTTACCCTTGCCCTCGGTGCTCTTGGAGCCGTGCGGGAGCTGTTCGGAACCGGCATCCTTACTATATGGGAAAAACCCATACAGATTTTCGGGCCTTCTTTTCAGCCTTTTACATTTATGATTGAAGCTCCCGGAGCATTTATCTGCCTTGGGCTTATGCTCTGTGTTATGAACATGGTCGGCAGCAAATAGGAGATAAAAATGGGTGACTACATTGTTCTTGCAATAAGTTGCATTCTTATAAATAACATTTTGCTTGCCCAGTATCTGGGTAATTGTCCTTTTTTAGGCACATCAAAGAAAATGGAAACCGCTATCGGCATGGCCATGGCAGTTGTATTTGTCCTTGTTATGGCAGGCGTAATTACTTGGATTTTTAACACATATATACTGCAACAATTTGGTCTTGAATATCTTCGCACGCTCTCATTTATCCTGGTTATTGCATCTCTTGTTCAGTTTGTTGAAATGTTTTTAAAAAAGTCTATCCCTGCCCTGTATGCCGGGCTCGGAATTTTTCTACCCCTTATTACCACTAACTGTGCCGTAATGGGCGTTTGCCTCATTAATGTCAACGAAGAATATACTTTTCTGCAGGCCCTTGTAACATCATTTAGCTATGCCGTCGGTTTTGGCCTTGCTCTCATTCTTTTTGCAGGAGTGCGTGAACGCATCCTTCTCGCCAGGGTTCCAAAGCCCCTACAGGACACATCCATAGCACTGGTTACTGCAGGAATACTCTCTTTAACATTTTTTGCTTTTAAAGGGATGGTATAGGAGACAGTTATGTTAGAAGCTGTTCTTGTCATGTTTGGCATAGGAGCAGCATGCGGCTTAACGCTTAGTGTTGCTTCTAAAGTATTTTATGTTTATGAAGATCCGCGTATTGCCGAGGTTGAGTGGCATATGGCCGGGGCAAACTGCGGCGGCTGCGGTTATGCAGGATGTTCCGCTGCAGCAGTTGCAGTTGTCGAAGGCAAGGCTCCGCCCTCTGCCTGTGTGGTTGCCGGCACTGAATCAGCTGTTAATATTGCAGCAATAATGGGTGTTGATCCAGGCAGCGCAGAGCCGCTTATTTCTTCAAACACATGCCTTGGCGGCAACAGGGCGGATGATAAATACCATTATCTGGGAGTCAACAGTTGTCACGCACTTGATGCTTTTTATGGTGGGAAACGGGTATGCAGTATTGGATGCCTGGGACTTGGAGACTGCATAAGGGCATGTAACTTTGATGCTATAGAGATTGGAACCAATGGCTATCCTGTTGTCGATGAAAGCAAATGCGTCGGATGTGGTGCATGTGAAAAAGTTTGCCCTAAAAACATTCTTACCGTCAGGACCATGTCACAACGGCTATTGAAATTTAATGAGGAAGATGATGCTCTCGCGCCCTGCCGACAAACCTGTCCTGCGGAAATCGATATTCCTTTGTATATTTCACAGATCAGAGATGGCGATTACGAAGGGGCGGTTCATACCATCCGCGAGCGAAACCCTTTGCTCCTGTCATGCGGAAGGGTCTGCCCTCACCCCTGTGAATCCTACTGCCGTCGCGGTATAGAAGACGATCCTGTTTCAATAAACCAGTTAAAACGCTTTGTCGCAGACCTGGAGATGAACTCGGGAAAACGACTCCCCATTCCGTGCGCGCCTGACACGGGTAAACGTATCGCAGTTATCGGGGGAGGACCGGCAGGACTTAGCTGTGCATATTTTCTGCGCCGCCTGGGCCATGAAGTCACCATATATGAAGCAATGCCGGAAATGGGAGGGATTATAAGGTATGGAATACCTGAATATCGACTTCCGAAAAAGGTTCTGGCCTGGGAAATAGAAGGCATTTTAAACCTGGGTATTGAGCATCACACCAATATGCGCCTTGGAGTTGATTTTGATTTGGACTCCATTATAAAAAAAGGATTCGATGCGATATTCCTCGGGGTTGGAGCCTGGAATGATTACAACCTGAAAATAGAAGGTGAAGACCTTAAAGGATCTTTTAAAGGAATAGACTTTCTCTCCAGAGTAGCCTCTGGTGAAAAAGTACCCATTGGTCGCAGGGCTGCTGTGATAGGCGGAGGCAATTCAGCTATCGATTGTGTCCGCACCCTTGTCCGCCTTGGTGCCAAAGAAGTATATATAGTTTACCGCAGGACTCGAAAAGAGATGCCTGCAAACGAAGTTGAAATCGTTGCCGCCGAACATGAAGGAATAAAATTTCATTTTCTCGCTGCCCCTGTCAGTGTCGTTGGAGATGATAATGGCAATGTTACCCATCTTGAATTCTTGAAAATGGAGCTTGGAGAACCGGATGCAAGCGGAAGGCGCCGTCCCGTACCCATCGAAGGTTCTGAAACCTTGATGGATATCGATATGCTTATCACGGCCATCGGTCAAACCCCGGATGTTTCCTTTACACAACAGGAAAGACGTCTGGAGGATCTTGAAATTACCAGGTGGAAAACAATAGATAATAATCCTGAAACACTTCAGTCAAGCATTCCATATATTTTTACAGGTGGCGATTCAGCAACCGGGCCTTCTCTTGTGGTCACTGCTATAGGAGGAGGAAGAAGGGCGGCCGCATCGATTCACCAGTATCTTTCAGGAGAACCGGTTGAACCACCTGAGAAATCCTTGTTTCAAAAACATATACAAGAGTCGATTTTTGAATCAGTGGAAGGAATAAAGAAATCACATAGAACCGAAATGCCCGAACTTGAAGTGGAAGATAGGATTAAATCTATGGACGAGGTTGACCTTGTTCTCGACGAAAAAGATGCCCTGAACGAATCGAAACGATGCCTTTCCTGCTGCCGCCTCTGCTATAACAGGGATGAAATAGCAATTAGCTCATAGGAAATAGCTGGTAGCATTTTCAGAAGTCTCGCAACGCTTTTATACACTCTTCCATATCCTGCGGAATCGGCGATTCAAAAGCCATTTCTTTTTGTAAGGTTGGATGAAAAATTTTAAGGCGCCATGCATGGAGCATCTGCCGGGTAACTTTCTTTTTAAGATCAAGCTTATTTAAAAAAACACTTCCCACCTTACGAGTGCAATAGACCGGGTCTCCTATAACAGGATGGTTGATTGCAGCACAGTGAACGCGAATCTGGTGTGTTCTACCTGTCTTTAAATTAACCTTAATAAATGTTGCATTTTTAAACCTTTCGCGAACCTCCCATAAGGTCTCAGCCTCCCTCCCCTTCCTGCTCTTTGTGGACATTCGTTTTCGATGAACAGGATGCCGGCCAATGGGAAGAATAATCGAACCTGAATCAGACTTCATTTCACCATGTACAAGGGCAAGATATTCTTTTTTGATTGTTCTTGATTTGAATTGCATGGAAAGTTTTTCATGAATAACAGAATTTTTAGCAACAACCAGCGTCCCGGATGTTTCTTTGTCAAGCCTGTGTACAATTCCCGGTCTTATTTCTCCGTTGATATTTCCAATGTCCGGGCAATAATAGAGAAGGGCGTTTACAAGGGTGCCTGAATAGTGGCCCGGTGCAGGATGGACTACAATCCCGGCCCTTTTGTTAATGACAATCAGATGTTCGTCTTCGTAAAGGATATCGATTGGAATCGGTTCGGGTTTAAATACTGCAGGTATGGGTGATGGGATGTTACCGCTTATTTCTTCTCCGGCCTTCACCCTGTATCCGGGTTTTTTATTTTCACCCTGAACATGAATGTGGCCTTCAATAATCAATTTTGCAGCATAGGACCGCGAGCAATCCGAAATGACGGACGCAACAACAACATCAAGACGCTTTCCGGTATCTGGTTCATCGACAAAAACAGTAAAAACGCTCTGGTTATGCATGATTTTAGGAGGGATTAACTTTTGGGGGTGTCTGCATTTTCCTGGTCTTCCGGTTCTTCCGGTTCTTCCGGTTCCGGCGGAATGAAAAATGATTGGATCTCTGACATTATTGCCTCTTCATCAGTATTCTTAGCTGTTGACAATTCCTTTACCAAAAGTATTGTTGCGGTGTCAAAAAGCTTTCGCTCCCCAAAAGAAAGATCTTTTGTGAATTTTAATATTGACAGGTCCCTGTAGACCTCTGCCACATCGTAAAGAGATCCTGTTTTTATTTTGTCCATGTAATCTCTGTACCTGCGATTCCAGGTCTGGTTATCCATGGGATTTACTTTTCTCGTCTCCAATACCTCATAAATCTTAGGAACCTCTTTTTCGTCAATAACCTCCCTTAATCCTACAGATTCAACATTCCATGTGGGAATCATGATAACCATGTTATTTTCAAGAACCTTCATGATATAAAAATCATGCTCTTCCCCGTTTATAACCTTGCTTTCAATCGCTTCAATCATACCAACGCCATGTGCAGGATAAACGGCAAGATCACCTATTTGAAATACCGGCACTTTGTGATTAGCAGGTTGGGCCTGTTCATTAGCCTTTTTATTATTCATATTAATACCACCCATAGGGTTTTTTAAAGAGTCATCAAGATAGTTGAGTTTAAACGCATATCACAACTTTGCCCAATAATCAATAAAAAAAGGATTGGCGCATAATTGCGCCAATCCTTTTCAAGGTTTATTCTATGTTACATGTTGTTTACAGCAAAAACGGCACTAAAAGCAGCGCAACAACATTTAATATCTTAATCATCGGATTAATAGCAGGACCTGCGGTATCCTTGTAAGGATCGCCCACTGTATCACCGGTTACGGCTGCCTTGTGAGCATCACTTCCTTTGCCTCCAAGGTTTCCGTCTTCTATATATTTTTTTGCATTATCCCATGCAGCTCCACCTGTTGTCATAGAAATGGCAAGAAATACGCCGGTAAGAATACTTCCTATTAAAACCCCGCCAAGGGCAATCTTGCCAAGGAACAGGCCGACAAGGACAGGAACAATTACCGGAATAAGCGCTGGAATAAGCATTTCCTTTAAAGCAAATTTGGTTACAATATCCACACATGCCTTGTAATCAGGCTTTGCAGTACCTTCCATGATGCCTGGAATCTCTTTAAACTGGCGTCTTACCTCGTCAACAACTGCCCCACCGGCTTTTCCAACAGCCTTCATGGCCATGGAAGCAAAAAGAAAGGGTAAAAGACCGCCTATAAAAAGACCGATGATAACATATACGTTACCTAAATCAAATTGTAATTCACCGCCGCCGTGCATGGCAAACTCCTGTGTATAGGCAGCAAAGAGCACCAGGGCCGCCAGACCAGCTGAGCCGATGGCATAACCCTTTGTAACGGCCTTTGTGGTATTTCCCACAGCATCCAGCGGATCTGTGATGGCACGAACGCTTTCATCCATTCCCGCCATTTCGGCAATACCGCCGGCATTGTCCGTAATCGGACCGTAAGCATCGATGGCGATGACCATGCCGGTCATGGAAAGCATTGACATGGCTGCCATGGCAAGACCATATAAGCCTGCAAAATAATGCGCAAGACCGATGGCAAGACATATTGAAAGTACCGGAGCCGCTGTTGACTCCATGCTCACGGCAAGACCGGCAATGATATTGGTTCCGTGACCTGTTGTAGAGGCCTGGGCAATATCTCTAACCGGTTTGCGTATACCAGTATAGTACTCGGTAATTATAACAATTACAAGAGTAAGAACAAGACCCACGAGGGTTGAATAATAAATCGACATTGCCGAAATACCGGGGATGTTCCCCATCATATTTCTACATACAAAAAAGAATGCGATGCCCGCAATGATAGCGGCACCGAACATACCCTTGTACAAAGCGCCCATGATATATCCGCTGCTGCCCAGACGTACAAAAAACACCGCAATAATAGATGCAATAATGGAGACAGCACCTAAAACAAGCGGAAATTCAACTGCAATGACGATCTTGGGAAAGAGCAGATTACCAAGAAGCATGGCTGCAACTGCCGTAACAGCATAAGTCTCGAAAAGGTCTGCGGCCATTCCTGCACAGTCGCCAACATTATCACCGACATTATCTGCAATGGTAGCCGGGTTTCTGGGATCATCTTCAGGAATACCTGCTTCAACTTTTCCCACAAGGTCGGCACCCACATCGGCACCTTTTGTAAATATACCACCACCGAGCCGGGCAAAAATGGAAATAAGACTTCCACCAAAGCCTAATGCAACAAGTGCGATTACTGCATCCCTTTGCGGTGTTCCCATATTAATTAAAATTGTATAGAATCCGGCAACTGCCGTAAGGGCCAGTCCGGCAACGATCATACCTGTAACTGAGCCGCCTTTAAAAGCCATGGCAAGGCCTGCTGCAAGACCGTTTTTAGATGCTTCAGCCGTTCTCACATTGGCAATAACCGACACCCGCATACCGATATATCCTGCAATAAAAGAAGCAACGGCCCCGACCAGAAAGCCGATTGCCGTCTTAATCCCCAATGTAAATATAATGATAACAAAAATAATTATGCCGGCAATTCCCATACTTTTAAGCTGACGGTTCAAATATGCAATAGCGCCATCTTTGATGGCGGCTGCGATTTCCTGCATTTTTTCATTTCCTGCCGGCGCGCTTTTTACTACGCTTGCAAGAATAATAGCAAAGATTACCCCCACAATACCAACCAGTGTACAAACCAACGGTAAATAGTCCATTCTTTCCTCCATCTGAAAAGTTTAACTTGTCAATACGGTTTTTTTGTTATTGAAACGGTTCATTCCATCCTTTATCCCTTTGCAAAGGATGGTAACTACTGCATCCCGGGCCCCGGTGATTACCTGGTCTAAAATCTTTGATTCACCAGCAGAATATTTACCTAGAACATGACCGGTAACATCCTCTCCCCCCCCGGAACGCCCGATGCCGATGCGAATGCGAGAAAAATCACCTTCGCCAAAGGCATCCATTAAAGATCTTACTCCATTGTGTCCTCCATGCCCTCCTTTCTCTATTATTTTTATTCTTCCAAAATCAAGATCTATGTCGTCATGAATAACCAACATATCCCTATATAATATTTTAAAATACCCGGCAAGATTTTGAACCGGAGGCCCGCTTTTATTCATAAAAGCCATCGGTTTTGCCAGTATTACATCAACGCCTTCAATTACACCTTTTCCAAAGACCGTGTTAAATTTTCTTTTGTCAAGGGATATGGAAAAAGCCTCTGCAATATTATCAACTGTCATAAAACCGGCATTATGACGGGTCTTCTCATATTCTCTTCCAGGGTTTCCCAGCCCCACAACCAAGCGTAATCGTACCGTCATAAACTATTCTTCTTTGCCGGTTTCTTTGCCTGTTTCCTTGCCGGTTTCCTTGCCGGTTTCAGAAGTTTCTTCTCCTTCAGCGGCGCCCTCCTCACCTTCTTCAAGTTCTTCTTCTTCCTCAACCTCTTCTTCTTCAACCTTTGGACTTAGTACAGTCAGGACTGTATAATTAAAATCGGCCTGAATTTCCGCATCACCTTCCAGAGGAATCTCTTCTACATGGACAGAATCGCCCATATCAAGATCAGTAATATCGATCACAATTTCTTCCGGAATTTCGCCAGGAAAGCACAATACTTCCAGGTCATGTCTTATTATCTGGAGTACACCGCCAAGCTCAACGCCCTTTGATTTGCCTTCTGTTACAACAGGAACGTTAACTTTAATTTTACGTTTCATATCGATCTCATAGAAATCGATATGAATAAAATCCTGCGAAACCGGATGTGTCTGCAATTCCTTTATTATAACAGATTTTGAAACGGCTTTTCCATTTTGGATAATAAGGTTTAAAAGAACCTGGCTTACATTACCTTCTTTTAGGACTTCCTCAAAATCACCTGTGTTAACAGACAACAAAACAGGTTCTGTTTCCGGGCCGTAAAGCACAGCCGGTATTCTCCCTTCACGTCGGAGAACCCTTGCAGGGCCATTTCCCGTAGTTTTTCTAACGTTTGCTTTTAGGTCAATTTGTTCCAAATTATTTCCTCCTTAAAAATAGTTTCGTGAAAAGTTGTTTTTCACCACTGAGCTCATAGAGAACACAGAGAATATTTTAATTTATTAATTAGTTATCTCTGTAAGCTATGTGGCCTCTGTGGTAAATTCAATTTTTACGAAACTATCAACATTTACTTATACAAACAGTGATGTGACAGAGTCTCCTTTATAGCTTCGGATTATCGCTTCTCCAATAAGTTCCGAAATTGTCAGTACTTTTATCTTGTCACAGACTCTTGCTTTTTCACTTAAAGGAATCGTGTCTGTTACCATAAGACTTTTTAGTTTAGAATCTGTTACCCTTTCCACAGACGGACCGGATAGTACGGCATGGGCACAGCAGGCATGAACTTCCGTTGCACCGTTTTTTATAATGGCGGCGGCTGCCTCGATCAACGTGCCCGCTGTATCGACCATGTCATCAAGAATAATTGCAACTTTTCCGGCAACATCGCCAATGACCGCCATAGCCCGAGCCTTGTTCGGCGCATCACGACGCTTATCTACAACAGCAAGATCCGCATGAAGCCTTTTTGCAAAAGCCCTTGCCCTTTCAGCTCCACCTGCATCAGGAGAAACAATCACAAGGTTATTATCAAAATGGCTTTTTATGTATTCAAGAATAACCGGTGCGGCAAAAAGGTTATCCACCGGTATATTGAAAAAACCCTGAATCTGGCCGGCTTGTAATTACCCTGTTTGCACCGGCGACTTCCAGCATATCCGCAACAAGCTTCGCACTGATTGGAACTCGGGGAGCCACTTTTTTATCCTGTCTTGCATAACCGTAATATGGAATTACAGCGGTTATTCTGCTCGCCGAGGAACGCTTAAATGCATCTATCATTAAAAGGAGTTCTACAAGATTGTTGTTCACGGGTTCACAGGTCGACTGTATGAGAAAAACGTCCTTTGAACGAACGTTTTCATCAATTTCAATCTGTATCTCGCCGTCACTGAATGTTTTGACTTTGGCATTGCCCATCGGAAGGTTGAGATAATCACATATCTTTTTTGAAAGAACGGGATTTGAGTTTCCCGAAAAAATTGCAAGGCCGTTGATTGAATTTTCATCCATATTTATAATTTCACCGATTTAAAAAATGTTGGTTTATAAAACATGGCTGGGGCGGGAGGATTCGAACCTCCGAATGCAGGAACCAAAGTCCTGTGTCTTACCGCTTGACGACGCCCCAAAAAATGCATCATCCTCAATAAATCAGGATTTCCGCACTACCTTTGAAAAACCGGACTTTTCGAATTCTGCGCTTATCTGTGAAGGTCTCGTATCATGAAGCCTGTACATCTATTATACATCCGGCATCAGTTATCATATCTGTGAGAAAAAGCTGCCATTCACTATTTTTAGAAAGAACATGCTTTGCCGCACGGGCCTTATTATGATCAGAAAAAAGGCCGAACACAGTCGGCCCGCTTCCTGACATAAGCGCTCCTTTTGCGCCATAGCTTAAAAGTGTTTCCTTTACCGCAATTATTTCAGGATGTCTTGATACCACAACAGTCTCAAGATCATTGTGTAAATCGTACGCTGCATTAAATGTACGTTTCTCCAAAAGAGTTTTTTTAAGAGTTTTTTTACTTTTTGTCAATCCTAAATCGACATTTTTATAAACTTCGGCGGTCGAAACACCAAATCCCGGATAAACCAGTAAAATTTTGTATAAAGGCAGCCCATCGCAAATTTCAAGTTTCTCACCAATACCGCTTGCTCTGGCTGGTTTCCCCAACAAAAAAAATGGGACATCCGCACCTATTGAGGTGCCCATGGCCATGAGATCATCAAGAGAAAATGGATACCCGTAACAGCGGTTTAATCCTAAAAAAACGGCGGCAGCATCACTGCTCCCGCCACCAAGTCCGGCTGCGACCGGTATCTCTTTTTTAATTTTGATTTTAACACCCTCTTGTCTGTTTAATCTATTTAAAAAAAGATCAGCTGCTTTAAAAGCGATGTTAGTTTCATCCTCCGGAACTTCCGGGTTTGAACATGACACGGTGGTCTTTTTAACGTGCGTTGTGAGGGAAATCGTATCATAAAGGCTGACACAACACATGATGGTGACCAGATCATGATACCCGTCCGGTCTTTTTCCGGTTACATGTAAAAACAGGTTTATCTTGGCTGGAGAAAGAATCTTCATAAAGCAACTCAATTTGGGTCAACTATTATAGGACATCATAGCCGTCAAGCAAAAAGGCTATGAACATCGAACGTCCAATATCGAACTTTGAATAAGGTATTCTACCCATTTATAAACTGGTAGAGCGACACGCGGCGCAAGCGCCTGCGCTGCGCGAGCGATTTCATCATTCGATGTTCAATGTTCGATGTTCGACGTTCAAAAAAAGACTTCGCTCTTTAGCACACTTTCAGTTTTGCTTATTCCTTCTCTTTAACGTATATAATCCTCAAATCATAAAGAATGTTTTTAAGTATTTGTTCCTCTTCTTCTGTTAAATTCCCGCGGGTTTTCTCTTCAAGCATATTTAAAATATCGATGGTCTGTTTTGCTATGAGTAGATTTTTCACTTTCTTACCCGAAGCGGGATCTTCAATCGCTCCAAGGTTAACCAGCGCTGATGCGTTCAAAGAGATTATGAAAGTCGGAAAATTTATCTCCGGAAGCTGAGCTTCGGCTTCTTGTTTCTTCGCTGATGCCGGCTCCTGAGCCTCTGTTTCCTCTTTTGCAGGTTCCTTTTCGGGTTCTTTATTTTCTTCTTTAAGTTCCTGCTCTTTTTCAGAGAAAATCCTTTTGTCTTTTATAACAAAACCCTTTTCTTCGCCTTTCTCGTCAGGCATTTTTATCCTCCTTTATTAAAATTGATGAACTCGTAAAAAATCCGATTTAGACTTTTTACGACCCCATCAAAATTCCAGCAACGTGACCGTATTTATCATGGGCAAGTCACGCAGCTCTTTAAGTACATTATTTGGTATAGGTGTGTCTGTTTTAAGAAAAATAATATTGTTTACACCGTCTTCATCCTGGCCTACCTGCATTCGGCTTATATTAATATCGTTTTTACCAAGGGTCATGCCGATACTTCCAATGGCGCCTGGTTTATCAAGATTAAAAATAAGAGCAAGATGACCCTCCGGCATCAGCTCAAGCCCAAAATTGTTGATCTTAACTATCCTTGGTTCACTCTTTCCATATATTGTTCCTGACACCACACTTGTCATTTCAGTCGTATTAACTCTGACAGTGATTAGATTCATCAAGTGCTCGGCATCGGTGCTGGTTGCTTCAGTAACTTTTATACCCCTTTCTTTTGCAATAATATTTGCATTGACAAAATTTACATCATCTTTGACAACTATTGCGAGAAGTCCTTTTAAAACCGCCGTTGAAACAGGGGCAAGATCAAGATCGCTAAAATCACCATTGTACTCGATCACAACTTCTTTTACAGCCCCTTTGACAATCTGTGCCTGAAGGCATCCCATTCGATCGGCAAGAGTCAAAAATGGCCCCAGCCTGGCAAGAAGTTCGCCTGTAACCGACGGAACGTTTACCGCATTATGGATTGTGCCGTTTTTCAAAAAATCAATAATCTGTTCCGCTACCCCAACCGCCACATTGGTCTGCGCCTCCTTTGTTGACGCACCAAGGTGGGGCGTACAGATAACACGATCGTTTTCAAACAGCCGACACACACCCGGTGGTTCGGTTTCAAAAACATCGAGTGCCGCTCCGGCGACTTTCCCGGATTGTAAGGCATCATTTAAGTCATCCTCATTAACAATGCCTCCACGTGCGCAGTTAATCACCATAACACCGTCTTTCATTTGATCAAAAGCCGCCTTGTCAAGAAGTCCGATTGTGCTTTTAAGCTTGGGCACATGCACTGTTATATAATCAGCCTCCTGGTATAGCTGTTCTATGGAGACGCTTTTAAACCCGGCCTTTTCAATCTGTTCATCTGTGACATTGGCATCATGTATTCTCACTCTCATTTTCAGCCCCCGCGCACGGTCTGCAACAATGGAACCGATTTTTCCGAAACCGATAACACCCAGTTTTTTGTTGAATATCTCTCTTCCCTGAAGTTTTTTCTTATCCCACTGGCCATTTTTTAAACTGGCGGTTCCCGAAGGTATGTTTCTCGTCAGTGCCAGCATCATGGCAATCGTATGTTCAGCAGTCGTTATTACATTACCGCTCGGGGTGTTCATCACAACGATTCCCCTTTTTGTAGCCTCGGGAATATCTACATTGTCAAGGCCGATTCCCGCACGGCCGACAACCTTCAGCTTTGTTGCCGCCTCCAGGAGATCTTTCGTCACCTTTGTCGCGCTTCGTATAACAAGACCGTCGTAATCCCCGATGATACCTTTGAGCTCTTCAGGAGGAAGCCCTGTATTAACATCAACTTCAATCCCCTCTTCTTCCTGAAACATCCGGATGCCGATTTCACCTAGATTATCGCTGACCAAAACTCTCATTCTTTTTCCCTCCTGATTTCTTTAAATTTGACTTCTATAAGTTGTTTTTAAAACCTGTTTTGAGCGACAATTTTGCCGGTTTTTATTGCAAATTCTTAGTGAAGCTGAGCGTAAAAATGAAAGCTGTCTGAGTCCCGAGCAAAGCGAGGTCGAGTTCTTTCATTTTAGCAAAGCAAACTTAGAATTTGCCAAAAGTGGCAAACAAAGCGAAAAATGGGTTTTAAAACAGCTTCGGGTTAATTTCAGTGATGCCATTGCAAAGCAATATGAGCAAATTCAGCATAATATTTCAACTCATTTTGTCAAGCTGTTTCAAAAGAAAATATCTACTGTTTCACCTTATTTATTCGATACTGGATATAGGCATCTCGAAATGCCTCATACGGTTCAACAGCTGCCTCCTTAATAGACTCATAATCTCCTATGTGCAGAGAAGTTTCGTTTATCTTATCGAAAGACCAGATTGCAACTGAAGCTTCAACCGGTTTCACATAGGTAATCGGATTTAAAAATCGGTCTCCGACCATCCCCACGGAATCACGCAAAGTAGAGGGACCAAGCAAAGGCCAGACCAGGTAAAATCCATTACCAATACCATAAGCACCAAGGGTTTGTCCAAAATCCTCATCACTTATATCGAGCTTGAGATATTTTTTAGCTGGATCTGCCACTCCTGCTATCCCAATGGTGCTGTTAACTACAAAACGGACAAACTCGGTTCCGCCGGCTTTTACTTTACCCTGAAGCACACAGCTTGTCAGACGGATCGGTGTATAGATGTTGCTAAAGAAATTTCTGACGCCGGTTCTGACTACACCTGGAATTACCACTTTATATCCCTTTGCAACAGGCTTTAAAAACCAGAAATACAACTTGTCATTGAAGTGAAACATTGCCCGGTTCCAAAAAGACAGAGGATCTGCCACCGTAACCGCCTTTTCTTCAAACTCACTTTCAAATTCATCAAGAAATTCGTCCTTTTCTTCTAAGTTTGACTGAGATTCCTCTGATGAAGATATCTCCGGGTTTTGAGAAACAGATTGGTCGACCGGAGGATCAGAAGGCAGGACAGTTGTGTTAGCCTTTCTGTGGGCGCACCCGGATAATATCAAAAAAGCAAGTGCAAATATTAATAAAATTAGATTAAACTGTGTTTTCATTATTAATCAACGTTTGAATGAAAAATTTCAACTAATTGATTTTAAGGGTAATATCGCTCAAAAGTGAAACGAAGATTTTCCAGAGAACGCATGATTTAGCTGCATCAACAACTCATTAATGGAGATCTTTGAAAAATGGTAATTTTTCAAAGATCTCATCTGATAAACATAAGCGATTAACATCAAATTATCAAGGGAGGGATTAATTGTCAACGTCGCTTTATCCAAGAATCAACCTTTGCGGATCACATTTTTTCCGCAACATCTTAAGTTCCTTTTGTGAGGGAGCTAAAACTTTGGATGAACGTGATATATCCACCTCGAAATCCATATTATCAAGTACTTGCTGCGGCGTAATTTCCGGGAAACATCCTTTAAGATACATTTCTTTTGTTTTATCATCAAATCCCATTATCGCCATGTTCGTAATAACGGTTGCCGGTCCTCCGTCAGGGAGCCCGGCTTTTTTTCTCCCTTCAGGCCCGTCAAGCCAGCCCGGGCTGGTGATATAATCTACCTTTGGCACAAATTTTCTTTTCTCATGCTGCATGAAAATGATCGTCCTGCTGACAAAAGAAGCTACGTCACAGGCCCCTCCGCTTCCTGAAAATCGCACTTTTGGCTTAAAATAATCCCCGATAACCGTTGAGTTCAGGTTGCCATACCTGTCAATTTGAGCGGCACCCAGAATTCCCACAACCTTTTTGCCTGTAAACCTGTTCTGCATAGTGGCAAATGCATCCGCAAGACCGCCGTTGACTGATGTCCAGAACATGACACGGGGATCAGCCACAGCAAGAGGAACTTCTTCCAGCTTTGAATCCACAGCGCCGGTTTCAAAAAATATGACGCTGTTGGGTGCACTGATGTGTTTGGCTGCCATGGCAGCAAGCATGGAGATTCCTGTTCCGCAAAACACAATATCTCCATCCCTTATCTCCCGTGCGGCAGCAATTGTCATCATTTCTCTCATTGTGTAGCCTGTCATGGAATACTCCCGAATAGTTATTCTATTTCTCTCTTTATCTTCTGTCTAAGTTTGCTGCATACCCGGTCCGCGGATCTGCTTTGATCATCTCCATCCGTTTTTTGCCGATTAAATCAAGTAAGTTCTGGTGATCCTTGACACCGTAAACAAATTTTTCAAGATATTTTTTATAGCTAAGATCATCCGCAGCATATTCCTTGTATTCATTAAGGTAAACCGGATCGTAATCGTAATAACGGTAGCTGGCTGTTGGAAAAGCACCAAAAGGGACATGCACAACAGCATCAACACAAAAAAACGGTATCTGGTTTTGATCCGGGTTTTTTCTTAACTCTTCAGATTCAACCAGTTCTTCGCAAGTTATAATAAGATGTTTTGCTGATTTCGCCTGTTCTATATCTGCAAAGGTGAGCCCTTCAATCCTTGCAGTTCCCTGCCGGTCGGATTTTTGAACGTGAATGATGGTAACATCCGTATTTATGGCCGGTACCAGAACCACCTTGGTTGCATTTGTCCAGGAAGTAAAAGGATTGTCTATAACAGTAAGTTTTTGATCAGGTATTTTATGATCTGATTTTCTTAATTTCTCGGAAAAACCCCATTTATCAATAATATCTGTCCCCAGTGAAGATCGTGTTGGCAAAAAAGGGACACCCATCGCACCTGCGAGAAATCGCAGAGTCATCTGGTAATTTGAATAGTCTTCAACGATGATCGTTCCTTCTGTAACCGCCTTTTTAAACCTGATACATGTGGGCGCGAATCTGCCGTTGCCGCCATAGGCAATTTCCAGCCTTGACGCACAACCGGCGCCTATAAGCTCATCAACTCCCTGACCATTGGAATGGGCATATAAATGAAGGTCCTTTATTTTTTGGCGAATAATTTCATATACAGCAGCCATGGGATTTCTATTAATGGTAAATCCACCAATGGAAATATGGCTGCCATCGGCAACATAGAGCTTTATTGCCTCTGACATATTCATTACTTTATCAAAACCGGTATTCATGAAAAGATTTCTCCTTTTAAAATCACACGTATCTGCAGCAAAAAGCGAGAATAAAGACTCCTGGTGCGATTCATTATAATCCGACAACGTAACTTGCAAGCCCTATTTAGCCACGCGTAATCGTTGCGGGTTACGGGTCGCGCGTTTCAGGTTTTAAGCGGAATATTCATCCGGATTTTAAACCCGGACCACTTACGAAATCACCAAATGAACAAGTTAAAAAAAACGTATTATGGTAGCGATAAACGTGGTTGTAAAGATAAGCAGGTCATAAAGCTACAAAACCGATTCTGCAATCCACGTTTCAAGTTTCATCGGCTTAGTGATATAACTGGATACGGACTTCCATTCACATTGAGCGCTTAACTCTACACCCTCGTGTATTATTGAAACAGGTCGATCCGAGGAAACAACAACAACCATAATGTTATCATGCTCAGCCGTGAATCTGAGAGCGGAATTATAACGTGCTCCCCGCGATCTGTCTTCCCCGGGAATGGACCGTCCATCCAGCAGGCAGGCAAAGCCATGAAGATTTAAATCAGTGGCGATATGCAGGGCACCATCTATTTTAGACAGAGATTTTGTCAAATCCAAAAGTTTTGGCTTTTGAAGATCGAGCGGTTGATCGAGTTTTTGACCTGAAATAGCTACGGGTTGCTCATTTAGATCAATAACAATAGTGCAGCCGTATTTTTGTGTTTCTGCATTGTGAACAATACTGGAGATAATTTTAAAAAGAGTGCCTGCATATGATGAATCCATGTCTGATTCGAGTAGGGCTTCCTCAACTTGCACAAGTTTTGCCTCATGTGTTGTAGATTTAAAACTGCCATCAGAAAAACTGCAGACTTCACTGCCGTTGAGTCTTAAAAATCCGTGTATTCCCTGGAAATCAGCAGTTATGTGAAACTTGGGTATTTCTCCTATGGCAATTCCCACCACAGTTTTTGCATCAGATACCAGCTTTCGGTCAGAATACTCCACCGCTTGCAAAAGTTTGCGAATGTGCTTAAAATTTTCCAGGCTGGGTCGCTCCATTTCAGGAAATTTCACCACAAATTCCATGTCCTGAATGGCTTTTTTTTCCAAGAAAACCAGTTCGCCCCTGGGCCACTCTCCTTCTTCCCGGGTTTTTGAAATACCCAGTACAGCATTCAAGATCGGGTAAACCCGCATCTGGGTATCCCATCCTAAAATGACATTCATTTCGTCGACCACATAATCGCGGACAGCATGAGTTGCATATTCACGGAGAAAACTGCCTGAAATGCCTGTGTATAATTCTTCTTCATTGGCAATATCATGGGAAAAGCGCCAGGCAGCATGTTCCAGCCACCGTTCCGTTGGACCAACCGAACACAGATCCGGATGATGCTCTGCAAACCACATTTGGTAAAAAACAGCGCTGGAGCGTCCACCATAGGAGATGAGCCCTGCCAATTCTAGATTTTTTTCCGGAAGCATATGACTGAACTTCCTCTTGTCATTTGAAATCCATGCGTCAGTGCGCCAGTCATTAGAGTCCAGATATAGATCTTTGAATTTGGGTTCATGCCCATTAAGAAGATTCTGGGGATCATAAATGTACACAGAATCGTGAGGCATTAAAGCATAAATGACGGCACTCCGACTTGGGCCGGAAAAATGGGAAAGGCCGTCAAATAATCCATCAATTGTTTCGGGAATACACCTGCGTGTGAAAGCATTAACAGACATTGACTCACTCCACTAAAAGCTGTAATATTTCAGTTTTTTAAAAAGCTGCCTAATCGTTTATAATTGTTATATTTCATAAAATGAAAATATTGTCTGTTGCTCATAACCTGTCGATTGGATAACACAACAGGGCGTAAAACTCAACTGACGATAAACATTTGGGGAAAAACAAACGGTGCTTATGATTCTTTGTTGTAACTACTATGGACTCCGATTTTCACTGAAATGACGACTTTTTACGATAGCATCATAAATTATTTATAGCTAAAATATAGCTACAAAATTCTTGACAATTTTTAAATTGCTGGTATGTATTCAAAACAATTTTTTGCATTATAAAACAATATTTTTTCTAATTATATTATTCAGGAGGAAAGTAAATGGATTTTGCTCTATCAAAAGAACTTGAAATGCTGCGAAAAGCGGTACGGGAATTTATGACTAAAAAGGTTGCTCCAAATGCCGATGAATGGGATGCAAATCATTATCTGCCGTACAAGGAAGCCATGAAGCCCATGGGAGAACTAGGCTTTTTCGGAACAGTTATACCGGAAGAATACGGCGGCGAAGAAATGGGCTGGCTGGCTGCCATGATCGTAACCGAGGAAATCGCAAGGGTCTCAAGCTCTCTCAGGGTTCAGGTCAACATGCAGGTGCTTGGTTGCGCCTTTACTATATATAAATACGGCGGGGAAGAAATAAAGAAAAAATACATAGAAAAGCTTTGTACTGCCGAATATATTGGCGGATTTGGAATTACCGAGCCTGATGCAGGGTCCGATGTTATGGCCATGACATCCACAGCAGAAGACAAGGGTGATCACTGGCTTTTAAACGGTTCCAAGACCTGGATTTCGAACGCCAATTTTGCAGATGTGATAATTTATTATGCTTACACGGACCAGTCAAAAGGATCCAAGGGTCTTTCCGCCTTTGTTGTTGAACTGAAGAATTTTAACGGTATCAAGACATCCGGCCTGGATAAGATGGGATCTCATTCCTCGCCTACCGGTGAAATTTTCCTGGACAACACAAAGGTTCCAAAAGAAAATATCCTGGGAAAACCCGGCGATGGCGCCAAAATTGTTTTTGGCTCCCTGAACCAGACACGTCTGTCCGCCGCTGCCGGAGCTGTTGGGCTTGCCCAGGCATGCCTGGAAGCATCGGTAAAATATTGTAACGAACGAAAGCAGTTCGGCAAACCCATAGGCCAGTTTCAGATGAACCAGGATCTGATTGCCCAGATGTCAACAGAGATTGAAGCGGCAAGAATGCTGGTTTATAAGGCTGCGTGGGTTAAGGATCAGGGGAAGCTTAACAACGGGCTTGATGTTGCGCAGGCAAAATATTTTGCAGGTGAAGTGGCTACAAAATGCGCCAACTATGCCATGCGGATTTTCGGCGCATACGGTTATTCCACAGAGTACCCAATAGCCAGGTATTACAGGGATGTTCCAACTTATACCATGGTGGAAGGATCGGCCAACATCTGCAAGTGGATTATTGCATTAGATCAGCTTGGTATCCGGAAAGCAAATCGATAGTACCCTAACCAGGACAAGCCTGAAAGGAAAAAGATTTTTATCACGAAAACACGAAAGGTCGAAAACACGAAAAAGACAAAATTATAGTTTCGTGCTTTCCCAATTTCGTGCTTTCGTGATTGGCTTTTTTACCATATCCTATTATAACCTTAGTGGTTAAACTATCAAAAAGGGAGTTTGTATTGGATAATGAGATAGCGGAAAAAACAAAAAAAACCGCAGAGCTTTATTTTAAAGATGTTAAGGATGAAAGGCCGTTTGAACTCTGGCGAAGTTTTGACAAAGATCTTGCAAAGGATCTTTCCCTGTTTATTACCGGCAGGATGTACGCCAGGGAAAAGATACCCCATAAAACCCGGCAGCTTATTACGGTTGCAACCCTTACAGTACTTTCCCGCCTTGATGAACTGAAGCTTCACATTCAGGCATCCTTGAATGTCGGGTGTTCACCGGAGGAAATTGCAGAAACAATATTTCAGACTTTCACCTATGCCGGGATACCAACAGTCAATTCGGCACTTAAAACCTTAAGATCTGTCATGAAAGAAAAAGGAATGTGGCCTGTTGCAGATGAATCTTCATAAATTCGTAAAATCAGTATTTTTAAAATTGACGCTGCTTTTATAAAAGAGTATAGAAAATGGTAAATACTCAAATAGATAGACTGAAGGCTGAAACTGATAAAATAGCTACTTTTTCCTTCGGCCTAAACACCTGAAAGATCCTGTGAGAATGTTCTTCAAAGAACTGAATTAATATAATAAAAAAAACCGGGAGTTATGTACTATGAGACCTTATTTTGAAAAAATGACGGAATTTGGACGCGAACTTAATAAAGGCCAGATTTTAAGCAGCGAAGAAAATGTTAAACAAATAAAGGAAGTAGAAGCTGGGATAAAGGAGGCCGTTGAAAAGGTCAAAGCCGTTGGATTCCCTGAAGAAAAAATCAATGCCCGTGGTATGATGACCGTATGGCAGCGGCTTCGATACCTGGTTGATCCTGGAACATGGTCTCCTTTGCATACCCTTTATAACCCTGCCGAAAACGAAGAAGGAACAACCAATGTTTTCGACGGACTGGGAAAAATCTCAGGCAAATGGGCTGTTATTATCGGTTTTGACAATAAGCTTCTGGCCGGCGCATGGGTACCCGGACAGTACGAAAATATCCTGAGAGCAACGGATCTGTCAAAGCGGCTTAATATTCCGCTGGTCTGGCTGGTAAACTGCAGTGGTGTAAAACTAACCGAGCAGGAAAAGTTCTATGCCAATCGACGTGGTGGTGGAACTACGTTTTTCCGGCATGCTGAACTGGAGCAAGCCGGGATTCCCATTCTTGCAGCTATTTACGGAACAAATCCCGCAGGCGGCGGGTACCAGGGAATCAGCCCCACCATACTTTTTGCCCATAAGAACTGCAATATTGCTGTTGGCGGCGGCGGAATACTAAGCGGAATGTCTCCCAAGGGACATTTCGACAAAGAAGGAGCCGAAGCACTGATAGCTTCTGCAAAACAGTTTAAGGTCGAACCTCCTGGTTCTGCGAAAATTCATTATGATGCAACCGGATTTTTCAGATATGTTTACGATGAAGAAACCCAGGTGCTGGACGGAGTAAAGGATTATATGAAGGACATGCCTGCCTATAATCCCAAATTTTTCCGTGTTGCGGACCCCAAGCCCCCGAGATTTCCTGCAGAAGACCTGTATCGGCTGATCCCTTTTAACCAGAAACAGATGTACGATTTTGACGAAGTGCTGGCACGCCTTGTTGACGGCAGTGAACACATGGAATTTAGGCCCGGTTACGGACCGGAGATTTATACCGGATTATGCAAAGTCGATGGATACCTGGTCGCTTGCATAGGCAACCGCCAGGGATTTCTGGGAGAAAATTATCCGGAATATGCAGACTATCCAGGTATCGGCGGAAAGCTTTACCGCCAGGGTCTTATCAAGATGAACGAATTCGTAACTCTTTGCGGTAGAGACAGGGTGCCCATCGTCTGGTTCCAGGATACATCAGGAATCGACGTGGGAGACATTGCTGAAAAAGCAGAGCTTCTAGGATTAGGCCAGTCCCTTATCTATTCCATACAGCAAACCGACGTTCCCCAAATGCTGATACTGCTTAGAAAGGGAACCGCAGCAGCACATTATGTTATGGGCGGACCCACTGCAAACCGACATAATGCCTTTACTCTCGGAATAGCAACTACGGAAGTATATGTAATGCATGGTGAAACAGCAGCAGCAGCAAGTTTTTCCCGCAGGCTTGTAAAGGAAAAGGATGCCGGCAGGGATCTGGATCCGGTAATAGATAAAATGAACAAAATGGCACAGGAATATCACGACTACTCAAGGCCCGTATATTGCGCCCAGCATGGCTATGCTGATGAGATCTCAAATATGGGTGATATCAGAAAATATATGGCTGCCTTTGCAGGCGCACTTTACCAGAACCCGAAATCTATCTGTCCTCTTCACCAGATGCTTTTGCCAAGAAGTATCAAAGGATAAGGTGGAAAGGTGGAAGGCTGTTGGGGGAAGGTGCTTTTAAAGCCTTGTTCAGTGCAAAATCATATTCCGCCAAAGCACGGCAATCGTGCCCTTTAGACCCCTTCAGTCTTCAGTCTAAACCCCTTCAACCTTGTAAAAATGGAAAATCAGAAAAAAGCACAACGCCTGGTACAGTTGGATGCTAGCGTAGCCGGACCGCTGTTCATGCTGTCAGCAGCATTATTGTTTACGCTTCTCAATCTTTTGATCAAGCTGCTTGGTCCGCAATTTACCATCTGGCACATTGGTTTTTACAGGTTCTTCGGCGGTATAGTTGTACTCCTCGCCATCTTCGGACGCCACAGCAATCTGTATAAAGGAAATAACATCCGCCTGCTGATCATCCGGGGGTGTACCGGATCTGCTGCCTTTATTTCCATTATCACGGCGATTCGTTTGCTTCCGGTATCCACGGCCCTGGTCATTTTCTATTCCTTTCCGGCCTTTGCCGCCATTTTCTCTTTTCTGATTTACGGAGAGCGCATCGGAAAGCATGAAATCATCTGCATTGCCGTGGTCGTGATCGGCATCGGGGTTCTGTTTGATTTTCAGCTCACCGGGGGGCTTTTCGGGCAGACCATCGCACTCGTGGGCGGGGTGTTTGCCGGGCTGACCGTAACGTTGATTAAGACGCTCCGGGAGAAAAATGGCCCTGTCATCATCTATCTATACTTCTGTACCATGGGCGCATTTGTGACCTTCCCCAAGTTTATCATGCACCCGATTCTGCCTTCCACACCCATTGAATGGGTCATGATTCTGGGAATCATCCTTGCTTCAGTAACGGCACAGCTTCTGATGAACCAGGGCTTTTTCTACTGCAGTGGGTGGGAAGGAGGGGTTTTTATGTCCGGCGAAGTAATCTTCACCGCCATAGTGGGTATTTTCTTTCTGGGGGATCCCGCTACCTGGCGCTTCTGGACCGGAGGACTTATGATATTCGGAAGCGTAGTAGCCCTGAACCGGTTAAAGGCCAACGGGAGAAAACTGCCGAGCCTTAAAAAGAAAGCTCCTGAAATGTAAATTCAGAACTCCTGACCTGTGTACATATTTTTCAATTGTTATGAAAGCACGGTCGAAATTTCAAATGCAACATTTTAAACATCGAACATCGAACGCTCAACATCGAACGTCGAATAAGGATATCGCTTCGCTCCTTTAGATTATAAAATTGAAACACTGAAGGTGTACAGTCATTCGATGTTCGACGTTGGATGTTGGATGTTCATTTTTAATTTAGTTCATAGCAGTGTTTAATAGAATATGTTGCATTCAGCTTTGCGCCAGGTCAGGAGCCCTGAAATTTATTTTTAAACGAACCCTTAACTTCTTATTTTTTTGATGATGAACCAGCCTGCTGTCAGAATTAAGAGAATCCCAAGCAGTAGTGCGGAAAATGCCAGCCAGGTAACATAAGTTCCCCGTTTGAGCAGTTTGTACGGGTTCAAACTGGCCTCGATTACATTTCTGCCTAATTTTTTCCGGTATTTCTCAGGAATATCTGGCAACCCATCACCATCGGTATCAGGAAAGCTTTTGATATACTCCATAACAGCCTTCCACTCCTTAAGCTCTTGAATCCCAGATTTTTGTTTGTCCGAATCCAGACGCATGGTTTTTAAATCATCAATGGGATTCCCGTTGCGATCTTTAGGTACAATATCCAGAACATTCCAGGTAAAATTTCCGATAACCTTCAAAAACGTTGAGTTGTAAATGTCGGCCCCAATACGCAACAGGTTGCGATTTGATTCCGAGTAGTCCAGAAGCTGGTAACCGTTTTCTTCATCTCCTATACGGATTTCGCTAACCCTATCGAATATCATACGATACGGGTTGTAAGTAAACTGTATCCCTGATACCTGCAGAAAATAGTCGCTACCTTTAAGCGGATAGACGCTGGTCAGGACCTCTAAGACTTTCTTCAATTCCGCCGGATAAACATAAATGGTAATCAGCGGGTAACCCATGGTTTCAGCATCATCAAAGCCGATTCCAAGAGGTATGACGCGAAATACATCGCACACCGCAATTTGTCCGGTTTTCCCCTTGACAATCGGATCCCGGATAACACCGTGGGAAATTATGGAAGCCACAACTTTGGTGGAAGGATCTGCAGGGTTATAATTGTTTTTGTTGATATACCACCGTATGGAATCCGCAATGAGGTTCCCCAGGTTTGATTCCTCGGTTTTTAGGAAAAGATCAAAATCCGTTTCAGCAAGAATTTTTCTGAAAGTGAGGCCTTCTTCAGCCAGAACCTGGCGGTTGATGTCAGCCTTAAACGCTTCAATTTGTCTGGAAACTTGAGTATCACCCTTAATCTTATCATCGATATCCACTAGCTTGTAATTTTTAAGGAAAACGCGACCGTCATTATATGCGATATCAATCACGCCCAATTGCTTGCCGTATGCCCATGCCTGAACAATAATGGTGTCGTTGACCAGTAACGCCTTTTTTATCTTCGTATGGGTATGACCGCTTATGATGATATCGATGCCGTTTACATCTCTGGCCAGGGTTTCATCTTCCGAACGTTTTTTGTTTTCTGATAGCCCGCTGTGAGACAGGCAAATCACCATATCGGCCTTTTCAGTTCCCCGAAGAACCTTAACCATCCTTTGTGCCGAAGTGATCGGATCATCAAAGGTAACCGGAGATGCAAAGGGAGCGACTTCAGCGGCGTTTTTTCCCATTAGTCCAAAAATGCCGATCCTAAGTCCTGCTTTTTCCAGAATAATATACGGCTTGACAATTCCGCGGGTAAATATTTTTTCCAGGGAATCATCTTTGCTACTTTCTTGACTGAAAACAGCATTGGAAAGAACTAACGGCGGGATCTGTCCGTAACGATGAGCGGTCCTGAGTATTCGCGCAAGCCCGTCCGGTTTCAGGTCAAATTCATGATTGCCAAGAGTGACTGCATCATATCCCATCATGCTCAAAAGCCTCAATTCAAAGGAGTGTTCTCGACTGAGCATATGAAACAACGATCCCATCATAAAATCACCGGCATCAAGAACCAGTACCGGGTTCTTGCGATTTTGTTTAACCGTCTTGATAACCGTCGCAATTCTGGCTAATCCGCCTATGGTTTCGTCATCTCCGGTAATAAAAGGGGTATAGGCAATATTTGGAGGGGCCCCTAAAAAATGAGAATGCAGGTCATTTGAATGAACAATTGTTATTGTTTTTTCAGCTGCTATGATTTGTTGAGATATCATTATCAACAAAAATGGCACAAGGAAAGCTAGTAAACGTTTCATTTTAAAACCTCTTGCTTTCCTATTTTGTAATTTTTATCACAATAAATCCGATTCTGCTTCGCTTTATCAGCAGATGTATGGTTTCTCCTTTTTTAATTTTTTGCATCTTTTTCTGGTAATCATTCAGTGTTGAAACCGGCTTACGATTAATTTCCTTTATAAGATCTCCCTGGCGTACTCCGGCAAGTTCTCCTTTACTGCCTGGCTTGACGCCGGTGATCATCACACCCATTTCGTTTTCGTCAAATCCTAATTGCTTTGCTATTTCCGGAGTCAGTTCCGAGGCCATAAGACCCAACCCGTTAGAGCTTTCAGCTTCTTTACTGACAAGAGATTCGTCATCTTTTCTTTTGGCTACCTTGATATAAACCGTTTTTTCCTTACCGTCTCTGATTAACAGTATGGCGATCTTTTTCCCAACAGCAATACCTGCAATTGTCCCGGAAAGTTCACGGGCAGTCGGAACCGGTTTCCCATCTATTTTAATGATAATGTCTTTGGCTTTTATACCCCCTTTGTCAGCAGGATCTCCTTTAAAAACATGAGTGACCAGAACGCCTTTTTTATCCTTCACCTTGTAGTATTCTGCAAGTTCAGGTGTCAGGTCCTGGATACCTACACCCAACCAGCCTCGTGTCACTTCACCGCTTGTTTTTAACTGTGCAATAATTCCATCAGCCAGGTTAATTGGAATGGCAAATCCGATGCCCTGGCCGCTTGCAATTATCGCCGTATTAATACCCACGACCTCGCCTTTCATGTTAATAAGCGGTCCCCCGCTGTTTCCAGGGTTGATGGAGGCATCCGTCTGAATAAAATCGTCATACGGGCCGGATCCGATGATACGCCCCTTGGCACTGACAATCCCAGCTGTAACAGTCTGTTCTAACCCGAATGGACTTCCAATTGCTACAACCCATGTGCCAACTTTTAACGCATCCGAATCACCAATTTTAAGGGGAACCAGATCTGAAGATGCAGCAATCTTAATAAGGGCCAGATCGGTCTTTGGATCACGGCCGACTATCTTTGCATCAAACTCTTTTTCATTTGCGAGTTTAACCTTGATCTGGTCTGCATTTTCTACCACGTGATTGTTGGTCACAATATAACCTTTGCGGTCAATGATAAAACCAGACCCTAAACTGCGCTGTTTAAACTCTCGTTGCGGATCCTGCCCCGGATTTGGCCCGAAAAAGTCCTTAAACGGATCATTGTCGCCAAAGGGTTTTCCAAAAAAATGGCGAAAGACACGTCCTCCCCCTTTTACAATTTTTACCGTCCGGATATTCACCACTCCTGGTTTGGCTTTTTGGGCCAGATCAGTAAAATTCATTGGAACCATGGTGCTCTGGCCAGAGGTTTTTGATATTGCCGTATTGGGTGTAAACCCCAGCAAAAACCCTGCAAAAGATAAAATCATAATATATGTTGTTAGTTTTTTTGCTATTTTCATTTTTTACCTCCGTTAACCTGATTAATTTCTACTATAAACCAAATGTGTTCATAATAAGCAATTTTATCACTTTTTACAAAATGTCAATTTATAATGTGGCTACAGCGTCTTTGGTTGTGTTTTTAACCCTGTACATGGCTTTATCTGCCAGAATAAGAAGATCTTTTATTGTCCCGGCATCCGCAGGGTGCATGGCAATTCCAAAGCTGGCTGTAACCTTGACCGGCCTGGATTCTGATTGCAGGTAGGTCGTTTCTCTGATTGCAGAGAGGATTTTTTCCGTTAGCTTTTTAGCCTCATGTTTATTGCTGTCCGGGAGTATAATAACATATTCATCCCCTCCGTACTTAACAAGGATATCCTTTTCAAAAAGACAGTCTGTAATGGTCTGTCCAAGTTCTTTCAGCATTTTTGTACCGAGCAGGTGGCCATGCAAATCCACAACCGTTTTAAAATTATCTATGTCAACAAAGACAACTGCAAATTCAGAGTCTCGACGGTCTGAATTTTCAATAAGTTCTCCGATAATTTGATGGAGATATCGTGCGTTATAAAGGCCTGTATATTCATCCGTTACATTCATATGTTGAATTTTTGCAAATAACCGCGAATTTTCAATGGCAATGGCTGCATAGTCCGTAAAAATTGTAAGAAAGGGAAGATATTTTGTTTCAAACAAAGCTATATTTTTAACATTCACAATTTCAATAACCCCAAGGATCTTTCCATGAATTTTAAGAGGAACGCAGATAATTGATTCTGTTTTAAACCCGGTCAGTTCATCCACTTTCCTGCTGAATCTAGGATCATCTTCAACATCCGATAAAAACATTGGGATGCCCGTCCGGACTACGTGCCCTGAAATACCTTCACCAGGTTCCAAACGGACTCCTTTCATAAAATCACTATTAATACCGACTGCGATATCAAAGGTTAATTCACCTGTTGTTTCATTTTTTAAAAGAAGGGACCAGTTCTGGGCCTCAATCAGCAGGCTGACCTTTACCATGATAAGCTCAAGTATCTGTTTTAAGTCAAGTGTGGAAGTTAAGACTTTTCCGATTTCCACACATGCTAAAAGCGCATTGGTCTCATATAAACATTCATTTTTATCAGATTTGCCATCAATCATATTTTTCTCCTGAGCTGGCTATGCTGAAAGAGCAGGATAAAAAGTTAAACCGTAACTATTCAGGCTGAAGTTGTTTAAGATGAAGGCTGATGGGGTCAGGAAAGCACGATTGCTGAACTTTGGCGGAATGTGATTCTTGCATCAAACATTGCTTTAAAATGCGCTTTCTCCTAAAAGTCTTCAGCCTTCAGCCTATCCACCTAAGTTACGTTAAAACTTTGACGGTAAAGAAGTAATGAATTGAAACATTTGTGTCAATAAGGAAAATATATAGATAGCCGTTCACGGCTTGATACTTGACGGATCGTAGCGTAGATCCCGTCTTTAACGAAAGGAAAGCGGGGAAATTGGAAAGTAGAATTTCGAGAGGCCAAATTCCCAATTTCTGATTTCAACGTTCCGTGAACGCTTACAATATTAGCTTGACATACAGGAAAATATAAATATATTGTCTGTATAAAAAAGAAAGAGCGCCCTTGGGAGGAAACAATATGCCGGTTTATGAATTTGAGTGTCCGAATGGAATAATAACAGAAAAGCTGGTTCGAATGAATACAAAAGAAATTATGTGTCCAAAGTGCCGTAACAAAGCAAAAAAAATTATTTCTGCGTGTACCTTTGAGTTGAAAGGTGGCGGATGGTATGCAGACGGATATTCATCAAAAAAACACTCAAAAACAAAATAAAAAATCAGTTTTTAAAAATATAACAAACAATTTATGGGGTTATCAGATGATAACCCCATTTTTATTTGTAAGCGTTCACAGGCACCGCATCTGCACGCGCTCAGGGCAACCAGCATAGCACAAAAACTATAGCTGGTCGCCCTAAGCACGCACATCTGCAGCACCTGTGAACGCTTACAGACTTAAGATTGTGCAATCTATCCTAAATGGGCGTAAACGGAACCTTTTTACGACGCCATCATACCTTGCTTGACACACAAATCTCATTTGTCTATACTCATTTTAGATCTTAATTCTTACAGTTTAATCCTATGGACATTTCATCATTAAAATCAATTTCCCCTGTTGATGGCCGTTATCAAAAGGTTACCGGGAAATTAAGCAACTACTTTTCTGAAAGCGCTTTGATAAAATATCGTGTATTCGTTGAAATAGAATATTTTATTGCCCTTTGCGACATACCACTTCCTCAACTTGAAAGCTTTGATAAAAATTTAGCTGGATCTCTGCGGACTGTTTATAAAGATTTTACAGATACTGATGGTATAAAAGTTAAAGATATCGAAAAAATAACTAATCATGATGTCAAAGCCGTAGAATATTTTCTTAAGGAAAAATTTGATGAACTGGGGCTTAATCAATATAAAGAGTTTATTCATTTTGGGTTAACATCACAGGATATTAATAATACAGCCATTCCGTATTCTTTGAAAAAGGCATATTTTGATGTTTTAAAACCTGTCCTTGATGAGGCAATAGATGTGCTTGGTAAAAAAGCCGTTGCCTGGAAAAATATTCCCATGCTTGCCCGAACCCATGGACAGCCGGCATCTCCCACAAGTCTGGGTAAAGAAATCTATGTTTTTGTTGACCGGTTATTAAATCAAACTGCTCTTTTAAAACAGATTCCTTTTTCAGCTAAATTCGGTGGTGCAACAGGTAATTTCAACGCTCATCAGGTTGCTTATCCCGACATTGACTGGATTTCTTTCGGAGATCATTTTATTAAAAATATCTTTGAACTTGAACGCTTAAAAGTTACAACTCAGATTGAGCACTATGATAACCTGGCTGCATTTTTTGATAACCTTAAACGGATCAATACCATATTTATCGATTTAAACCGGGATATCTGGTCTTATATTTCCATAAATTATTTCAAACAAAAACTTAAAGAAGGGGAAGTGGGCTCTTCTGTTATGCCGCATAAGGTAAATCCCATTGACTTTGAAAATTCAGAAGGCAACCTGGGGATTGCTAATGCCCTGTTTGAGCATCTTTCGGCAAAACTGCCTGTTTCAAGGCTGCAAAGAGACCTGACTGATTCCACTGTTACAAGAAATATCGGTGTTCCTGTTGCTCATACACTTATTGCTCTGAATTCATTTTTAAAAGGTTTTAGCAAATTAATACTCAACGAAGAAGTAATCCGCACTGATCTGCAGAACAACTGGGCGGTTGTTGCTGAAGCGATTCAAACCGTTTTGCGTCGAGAAGGCTATCCCAAACCCTACGAAGCATTGAAAGAGCTGACCCGTACTAATATGCACATTGATCAAAAAAAAATAACCGAATTTATTAAAACCCTTGATGTTGGTGAAAACATTAAAGAAGAATTAAATAAAATCACTCCGGAAAATTACACAGGGATTTATAGTTTTTAAATTTGATGGCGTCATAAAAAGACTCATCTACGGCGTTGTAGCGGTTTTGAGAGGAGAAAATTAAGAAATGAAAAAAATAACTGCCCTGATCGAAGCAAGGCCGTTTTGTATTTTTGACAGCGGCCCGATGGAAAAACTGAAAAAAGAAGGGGTAAATATCATTGATATGCGAGGCTCCGGTATCGATGATGCGAAATTCATTGAAGCTTTGAAAGGTGTGGACGCTGTGCTGTGCGGCAACGATCTTCTGGTTAATGATGCAATGCTGGATATGGCGCCTCGTCTGAAAGCAGTCGCCAAGATGGGTGTAGGATTGGATACTGTGGATATTAAAGCAGCTTCCAGCCATAATGCAATTGTTTTTAATACACCGGGAGCGAATAACCAGGCTGTGGCTGATCACACTTTTGGCCTTATTTTAAGCCTGGCCAGAAAAATTGTTTTTTGCGATCGGAGCCTTCGGGATAAACGCTGGGAACATACTAAAATCATGGGTATTGAAATCTGGCAAAAAACCATAGGGTTAATCGGACTGGGTGCCATCGGCCGGTGCGTAGCACTAAGGGCAAAAGGTTTTAAGATGAAGGTTGTGGCATCTGACCCCTTCTGGCCCGAAGAATTTGCCAATGAACATGGTGTCGAAAAAATGGAGATTGATAATTTACTTAAAGTCTCCGACATTGTCAGCCTGCATCTGCCTCTGACTGAGGAAAATAGAGGAATGATTAATGAAAAGACCTTGCACAGCATGAAACCCACGGCGCTGCTCATCAATGCAGCCAGGGGTGAAATAGTAAAAGAAAAAGATCTTTATAATGCCTTAAAAGATAATGTTATCGCAGGTGCAGGACTTGATGTTTTTGAAAATGAGCCTCCGACAAATTCGCCGCTTCTTACCCTTGATAATGTGGTTATGACACCTCATATTGCCGCATTCACCCAGGACGCGATGAACAATATGTGCACAGGTATTGCTGATCAGCTTATTGAATACGCTAAAGGAAATAAACCTGCCCATATTGTCAATCCTGAAGTTTTTGACCGTGTGAAAACATGATCGCAGTACTGCTTTGATGAACTCGTAAAAAGTCTTTGAATATGCGCCGGAGGGCTAACTAAAGAGCTTGTTGAAATCAAAGGTTGTAATGAAAAAATATTTTCCGGCTTTCTGGATTATTGCAATATTCGTATCATGCTCAACCCTTCCGCCACCTAAGGTAGAAAATGGAACCTATATAAACCCGGAATTTGGATTTTCAGTTAAAATACCTGGGGGCTGGGTGAATTCTACGCCAATCCCGCCGTGGGTTCTTCAAGAAATACCTCCTTCGGAAAAAATTAATTTAAATTTTTTGTTCACAAATACGGAACCTCAACTGGGAATAATGAGCAAGGGACGCATCCTTGCCTCATGCAGCAAGCTTGAAATTTCCTGGGAAAAGTTGCTTTTGTCATGGGATAAAGTAAATACCATCTTAACAAAAAAGCTTGAAATAAAAAAAAAGGGCGAAAATAAAAAATCCAGCATAAAAAATTATTCTTACCAGACTTACAACCGCTCAAAAGACGTCTGTCTTATGCCTGCCTTTTATGAGGAGATAGACGCATATCATCTTAAGCTTTTAAGAAAGAGTTTTTATTACAAATGCAGTGATCAAATGGTATGTAAAATAATTTTTTATGCCATATCAACGCCTGGAATGTTCAAAATAAATTCACAGGCTTACCGGAAAATGATTCAGACGTTCACAATAATCGACAAGAAGTATTAGGGTATGGAAATAAATAACTCATCGTTTTTGCACCCCAAGGGCATTTGCTTCGCGGCACATCCCAGATTCCAATAAGTTATTGATTTCCAGACCCTTAACGGAGGAATATCTGTGCATAAAAAGCAATTATTTATTGTTTTGTGTTTAATTAGTTTATCAATCTTAGGCTCAGGCTGTGTCTCAAAAATGAAATATATAGAACTTGAAGCCAGGTTGCATAGTACAGAAAAAAAAGCTGCACATGATATAAAAGAGCTCGCAGACACTCAAAGCTGGTATGAATATCAGAAAACAATAAACATGCAACTTGCCGGGAGAATAGAAAAGCTTGAACTGGAAATGAAAAAAAAACAATCGGTTATTAAACTTCAAAAAGAAATAATAAGCCTGCTCGATGATACAAAAAAAACTATTGAAACCAGCCTGAAAGATCAAATTGCACAACAGGAAATCGAAGTAGTGAATATGGAAGACAAACTGAAAGTGATCTTTATAGATAAGATCCTTTTCAATTCAGGCTGTTCAAATATTAATAACAGCGGGGAAAAGCTGCTTTTGAGAATGGCTGGTTTTCTCAGGGATAATAAAAAGCAAAATATTATGGTAGAGGGTCATACCGACAACGTCCCTTTAAAGGCAAGTTTAAAAAAAAGATTCGCCAGTAACTGGGAGTTATCAACCGCCAGGGCAGCAGCTATTGCCCGTTTTCTTCAGAAAAAAGGAGGGCTGGATCCGAAACGGCTATCAGCATGCGGGTACAGCTCTTATCGACCTGTAGCCCCAAACAATACAGAAAAAGGTCGCCGGCAGAATAGACGCATAGAGATCATCCTGGTCCCTGTGAACTGAGCCACCTATGATGCAGGCAGATAAATATTGAATGTACTGCCGTGCCCTTTTTTACTGGACACCTTAATTATTCCTCTGTGGTTTGTTATTATGCTGTAGGTTAAAGCAAGGCCAAGCCCTGTGCCTTTGCCGGCTTCTTTTGTTGTAAAAAAGGGTTCGAATATTCTCCCCATTATTTTCTGCTCCATGCCGGTCCCTGTGTCGGTCACAGAAATGCTTACATACTTTCCACCACGCACTTTAAACGGCTCACAAAAATCGTCATTTAGCCTGACATTTTCTGTTTGAAGGTAAAGATCGCCACCCTTTGGCATGGCATGCCATGCATTAACATAAAGATTAATAAGAACCTGCTCGATCTGGTTTTTATCAACTTTTACATCCCATATATCTTTTGCAAGTTTTTTATGAAGCTTTATCTCTTTCCTGGCGCGAATAAACATTATGGAATTCGTTTCTATAATATCATTAAGACATGTTGACTTGAGCTTATATTTTTCTTTCCTGGAAAAGCTGAGAAGTTGTTTTGTAAAGTTTCCTGCGCTTGTAATACTGTTTTCAATTTCCGTGATATACTTATGCTGATGTTGATCAGCATTTATTTGCAGTCGCATTATAGAAATACTACCCTGGATACTCATTAGTATATTATTAAAATCATGGGCTATGCCGCCAGCTAATGTACCAATGGCTTCCATCTTCTGGGCATGAATCAGTTGGGCTTCCAGCTGCTTTTTTTCCTGCTCAATACGCAACTGATTGGTAATATCCAGGATCAGCGCTACTGTTTTAATTTTTCCGTTTGAATCCTCAAAGCGGTTAGCTCTGATTTTCACGCATTTTTTTTCACCGTTTTTACAAATAATATCGTATTCATCATAGGAAGCAATTTTTTCATTATGCTGTTGCTCCAGCAAATGGTCCGGAATTAGTATTGCATTTTTATCAGCCAGATATTTTCTGAAATCACTCCCCTCTATTTCTTTGAGGGAATAACCTAAAATTCGTGGCAGTACACTGTTTGCATATAATATTATAAAATTATCATCAACAACCATAATCCCATCGTGAGAGTTCTCCACAACAGATCGATACCGTTCTTCACTTTCTCGAAGAGCGTTTTCCGCTTCAATGCGTTTGCTGATATTTCTTGCCACATTCAGGATAACCTTTTTTCCCCTGTATGTAATTGGCCTGGAATTAATTTCAACAGGAATACAGCTTCCATCAGTTTTAAAATGACAGGTTACAAGGGTTATTTTGTCCTGACTGGAACTCCCGGTTTTACTATCAAGCTGTTTGATAATCATTTCACTGTCTTTATCAGGAATGATAGCGGAAAGATTCAAGTTAAAAAACATATCGGATGTATATCCTAATTGCAAATAAGCCGCTTCATTAGCTTCAAGAATATTGCCTTCCTGATCAAAGATATAAACCGCATCATCTACATTTTCTAAAAGCTCCTTATAACGGGATTGCTCTTCTGCATCTTTCAGATTTGCAAGCATAAAATTAAATGCCTGAGATAATTGGTTGAATTCCCAGTAATTCTTGTCGTTCTTTTCAAAAAGCAGTTTTTTATTTCCTTTTGAGATCAAAATAGCCTTTCGCGTCATTTCCCTTAAAGGCTCCACCATTTGTTTGCTTAAAAAAATTGACATTATAATAGAAACTGCCAGAACAGAAAGCGAAAATAATCCCATTAAAAATGTAACTCTTCTTTTTTCGCGTGTAAGGCTTTCTTTGGATGAAAGAAAAAATAGACTATAAAATCCTTTGATTTCAGATAGAACGACATTTGAGCCTAAAGAAATGAACTCTGATTTTGCAAATGAGCTGTTTAGATCTATTGAATCTAAAGGCAAGGTGTCTTTCGAATTCAGGCGGAAAAGGGAACCAGAGTTGAGAATGGCGATATCGCCATCCACTGTTTTAAGTATTTTTTCTATCAATTTTTTATCTTGTGTAAAATCATAGAGGGCATAGGCGGTTCCCATATGTTTTTTCAGGTGCATAACAGGAGCTGAAAACCACCAAATTAATTGTAATTTGTTTCCATCTTTCAAAATTTTACCTTGTGGCAACCTGGCAGCAGCGAAATCGATTGTCCTTTTAGATATTCCTGAATATTTATCCGGAAAGAATGTTTTTTCCCCGGACTTTTTCACGAAATAATAAACACCATCACGGGACGGATAAAATTGTGTTACCCTTTCCCTCAGCTGCGATTTGGCTCCAAGCATTAATGTAACCCGGGTTGTATTGTCGAAACTGAGATTTTTTAATATGTCTTTTATATCTGCAATCCGATTATTTAAAATAATTTCGACTTGCCCTCGTTGGGCGCGCAGTTTTTTATGGAATTCCGATTCTACTCTTGTGCCGAAATATATATACAGGGCTACCAGGATAACAACGACAGATACTGTAGCAAGAATAACATAAGTTGCTATCAGGTATGTAGAAAAACGTTTTTGATTCTTATGCTTCAATTGCTCTTTCCTAAAAAAAAGTACAAACCTTGAATTAATAATGATTGTATAGTACGGTCATATTATACAATAAAACGATAAGACTCAATAGAAAATATCGGCAATTGCAAAACACTTCACTTGATTGAAAAAATTACGCTTATGTAATGCATAATCCTAAAAATTGATGAACTCGTAAAAAATATCACCGATGGTGCCCGCAGGAAATGCCCTTGGGGTGCTAAGTAGAAAGTCCCGTCACGATTGAGAAATTGGTTCGAATAAGCGGAGGACACGTAACGTGCTGAATAAAAATGGAAACCGCAAAAGCATTTTAGATTCGATGATGCTCGCCGCAATTTTTATAGCCACAGCTTACTGGATTATTGATTCTATTCTAAATATATTCTTTTTCAATAAATATAATATTATTGCTGAACTCATCGGAGCTGATCTATACAACATTTATATTCGGGTTGTTGTTTTATGCCTTTTCATAATTTTTGGTTCCCATGCCCAGGCATCCATAAACAAATTCAGGAAAACTGAAAAATCTTTGAAGGAAGGAGAGGAGCGATACCGCACCTTATTCGAGTATAATCCTATCGAAACAATCACTGTAGATCATGATGCCCGGGTGACCGGGTATAACCTGGCCAAAATTAATTCCGGTGACAAGGTGCCTGAAATTGGGGATATAATGTATAAAGACTATGCCGGAAAACACAATATTAGTATGTACAACGAGTTAATGGAGTGCATCAAGTCTAACATATCCAAAGAATTCCCCGAACAAAAGTACAATGACAATTTTCTTTTTATAAGAATAGCGCCTTTTTCAAAGGGCGCAATCATAACCGCCCTCAATATTACAAATCAAAAGCGGCTTCAAACACAGCTCCAGCAGGCAAAAAGGATGGATGCAATCAGCACCTTAGCAGGCGGAATTGCTCATCAGTTTAATAACATTTTAAGTGGGATAACCGGCAATACAGAACTTCTGCAGATGGAATATGAGGGTGATAATAAAATCAAAGAATTTGGTGAGCGTTTATTCGGTTTAACCACTCGCATGACCAATTTGACCAGTCAGTTGCTTGCCTATGCAAGAGGTGGTAAATATCAGGAAAGACAGTTATCAGTGGGGGAGCTTGTGAAAGAAACACTCCCTTTAATCGAACACAGCATGAATCAATCAATAAAAGTGGTTATGAATTTGGAAAAGGATATTCCGATTATTAAAGCTGATGCAACTCAATTGCAAATGGTTTTTTCTGCTGTTATGAGCAATGCATCAGAGGCTATAGAAAAATCGGGTTCTATTCGGGTTGCAGTTCAAAAGAAAGACGTTGATGTCAAATACGCCATGCAGCATCCCGGTCTTAAAGTCGGGCAGTATGTCCGGCTTACAGTGGAAGATGACGGCAAAGGTCTTGACAGTGAATCAAAGGAAAGAATTTTCGAACCGTTTTATTCCACAAAGCTTCAGGGCCGCGGACTTGGTATGGCTGCATCATATGGCGTTATTATTAATCATGGAGGCTGGATCGAAATTGATTCCGAACCGGGCAAAGGCGCTGTCGTGAGTATTTACCTGCCTGTCTCTGCTGACACTGAAGAGGTTTTATTAAGAAAGAAAAAAGAAATAGCTGAAATTTCAAAAGGTGAAGGGACAATACTTATTATAGATGATGAAGAAGAAGTCTTGGAAACAAGCCGTTTGGCATTGGAATATCTTGGCTACAAGGTTTTAACGGTGAATACCGGCATGGAGGCAATCAGCATTGTTGAGACCGGCGGCGAAGACATTGACCTGGCTATACTTGATATCGGCCTACCGGATATTCTGGGTGACAAGGTGTGCGAAAGGATTCAGGAACTTCGGCCGAACATAAAGATTGTTATTTCAACTGGATATATGGTTGAAGACATTAATGATGATTTGAAAATAAAAGCTCAAGGCATTATTCAAAAACCGTTTTCAATATCAGAGATGGCAATGAAGTTAAAAGAGGTACTGGGTGATTAACCGGCGGATGTTATATAAATGTTGAAATTAAATTTCATACCTGACGTAACAAATAATAAGAGCACACGATTTGCAATCCTTCTTACCGTTGTAAAGCTATTATTAATTTTGCCGGGTATCTGCGCTATTGCCGGCTGCTCTTTTATTATTTCAAAAGCTACCGGCGATCTTGTAAGCAACCTGTCTGCAGCCATTCTTAATAATGATGACCTGGCAACAGTTGAATCAGGAGGGCCTGCTTACCTTTTGATGGTTGATGGCCTGGTACAGGGAGAACCTGACAATGTTTCATTGCTTTGTTCGGCTGCCAAATTATATACTGCTTATACCACTGTTTTTATTAAAGATAAGGTAAGAGCAAAAAAACTGACCGATAAAGCGCTAAGCTACGCATTCCGCGCTGTTTGCGCACGCAGGCCTGAGGCCTGTTCAATGCGCAGCAACAGGTACCGAGCCTTTGTAGAGGTCATAGCAGGGATGAACGTTCAGGATGTACCGGTATTATATGCTCTTGGAGAATCCTGGGCCGGCTGGATTCAGGCACACAAGGACAGCTTAATTGCTATTGCCGAACTTTCACGTGTTGAAGCAATTATGAAGCGTGTGGTAGAGCTGGACGAGTTATACGAGGATGGCAGTGCTCATTTTTATCTGGGTGTATTTTCAACATTGCTCCCGCCGGCATTGGGAGGCCGGGCTGAGGAGGGACGTAAGCATTTTGAGCAAGCCATTGAAATGTCAGGTGGCAGGAACCTGATGGTGAAAGTAACTTTTGCCAGGCAATACGCCCGCCTGATGTTTGACAGAAAACTGCATGACCGGCTGTTACATGAAGTCCTAAAAGCCAATCCCAACTTACCCGGCTACGCTCTTATTAACACTTTAGCCCGGAAAGAGGCACAGGAACTCCTTGATAGTGCTGATAATTATTTTTGATGGCGTCGTAGAAAATCCCATCTACTGCGTTGCAGCGATTTTTCAGACACTCGGCATACTACATGTATTTCCTCGTCCCTGAAAAACCTCTGCGCCTTGTATATGAAACTTTCTACTTAGCCATCGGCGTTATTTTTTACGAAATCGTCATTTTTGATTTTATAGTAATATTTTAGCTTTTTTAAAAAAAATTACCATGGAGTTTCTCGGAGAGGCAATGAATCTTAATTTTTAATATCTGTAAAATTTCCGTACAAATCCGTGGTTAAATTTAAAGACGCTTGATATGATTTTATTTTATGATTTTCCGGCTTATCCGGGTTAGGATAATGATATGTCAGGTATGCTGCGTACCGCTTTTATCGTATTGTTTTTCCTGCTGTCAAGTCAGGCCCATGCCGTAGTGCTCAAAATCGCCACATTGTCTCCCGATGGATCCAACTGGATGATTGCAATGCGGCAAGGCGCAAAGGAGATAGCTCAAAAAACCGACAAACGGGTGCGTTTTAAATTTTATCCCGGAGGAATTATGGGCGACGATAAAGCAGTCCTGCGCAAGATTCGTATCGGTCAGTTGCATGGAGGAATTCTGACATCCGGGAGTTTATCAAAATTTTATCCCGATATCCTGGTTTATAACCTGCCCATGGTATTTAAATCATTTGATGAAGTCGATTACGTTAGAAAACGTATGGACAGGCTCATTATTGACGGATTGAAAAAAGGCGGCTTCGTAATATTCGGACTGGCTGAAGGTGGTTTTGCTTATTTGATGTCCAAAACGCCTGTGAAAAACAACGATGACATACGGAAAAATAAAGTCTGGATACCAGAAAATGATGAATTGGGCATAGAAACCTTTAAAATCATGGGTTCAACACCCATTCCCCTGCCTCTTGCAGAAGTTCGTACAGCCCTGCAAACAGGATTAATCAATACAGTGACTGCTTCAGCGATTGGAGCTATTGCTCTACAATGGTATACCCAGGTTGACTATATAACGAATACCCCGCTTATGTATATTTGCGGGTTGCTTGCAATAGATAAAAAGGCATTTAAAAAAATTCCCCTGGCTGATCAAGGGGTAGTACGCAATGTTATGTCCCGGATATACAGACAGTTCGACCGGGAAAATCGGAAAGATAATATAAATGCCCTGGAGGCTCTGCGCAAACAGGGCATTAAATCAGTGATGCCGGACGACAAAACCCTGAAAGAATGGAAGGAATTAGCTCTGGAAGTAACCGGAAATGTAATCGATTCAGGCCAAATTTCACAGGGGATTGTTAACACCCTGCAACATAATTTAGAAGATTACCGTTCAAAACCTCGCAAAACAGAGTAAGCGTTCACAGGCACCGCGCATCTGCGCGCGTTCAGGGCAACAAGAATAGTAGACTGTAGCTGATCGCCCTGAGCACTCACACCGGTAGCACCTGTGGACGATTACAGGAAGGAGATTGTGCGACCTTTTTGTTACGAATGGGCGTGAACGGGTAAAAAACAGATGAATAACAAACTCGACAATTCATATTTCAAGCAGGTCCAGGCATTTTTATACCGGGTGGAAAACGGCATTTTGGTGGTGTTGCTGCTTTCAATGCTTGCAATGGCGGTTTTGCAGATTTTAATGAGAAACCTGTTTGGAACCGGAATTATCTGGGGTGATATTCTGGTGCGCATCCTGGTACTGTGGGTTGGCCTTGCCGGTGCCATGGTGGCAAGCAGGCGGGGTAATCACATCAATATTGATATACTTTCCCGTTATCTGCCTAAACGAGTCGGAAATACCGTTAAGGGCGCTGTGGAATTTTTTACTGCAGCGATTTGTTCGGTTGCAGCCTTTTACACCTTACGTTTCGTAAAAATAGAGTTTGATGAAGGATATATGGCCTTTGCCCAGGTGCCGATCTGGGTATGTGAAGCAATCATTCCCATTGCTTTTATCGTTATTGCCCTTCGCTATTTTATGTTGTCTATAATAACTTTTTCAAAAACAATTTAATCCTCATCGTGATATTATATATTCTTTTATTCTTAATAATTTTAGCAGCCCTTATCGGCACACCGCTGTTCGCTGTAATTTTAGCAGTTGCTATGATCGGTTTTTGCCATTCAGGAGTTGATCTGTCGGTTATTACCATCGAAATTTATCGAATCGCCGACACCCCCCTTTTAATGGCGCTTCCTCTGTTTACCCTTGCCGGGTATATAATGGGAGAAAGCAAGACATCAGAGCGACTGGTACGTTTGACACGTGTTTTTTTAGGCTGGATGCCGGGCGGGCTTGCAATAGTGGCCCTTGTCACCTGCGCTTTATTTACCGCTTTTACAGGCGCATCAGGTGTAACCATAGTTGCCCTGGGCGCGCTTTTATATCCGGCGCTAAAACAGGGTAAATATACAGAAAAATTCAGCCTTGGCCTTGTGACCACATCCGGCAGTCTCGGACTGTTATTTCCGCCATCGTTGCCACTCATTCTTTACGGAATTATTGCACAGCAAATGAATACAGGACACGATGTCACTATTTCCAACCTGTTCCTGGCAGGCATTCTTCCGGGTATTCTCATGGTTGTTTTGTTATCTAGCTGGAGTTTATGGTCAAGCCGGAACAATCTTGAAATCAAAACACCGTTTTCCGGCAAAGAAGCCTTTTCAGCTTTGCGGGAAGCAGCCTGGGAGATTCCGCTGCCACTTTTTGTGCTGATTGGCGTTTACGGAGGTTTTCTGACAATATCGGAAGTTGCAGCGGTTTCTGCAATTTATATCATAGTAGTTGAGGTCTTTATCTACAGGGAGATAAAACTTTCCCGGCTTCCAGCCATAATGCGCGAGTCGATGGTTGTATGCGGTGGAATTTTATTGATAATCGGCGTATCACTGGCCTTTACGAATTATCTTATCGATGCCGAGGTTCCCATGCGGCTGTTTGAGCTCATTCAGGAACTGGTAACAAACAAAATAGCATTTTTAATCCTGCTTAACATATTTTTATTGCTGCTCGGCGCAATACTAGATATTTTCTCAGCGCTTATCATTATGGTGCCGCTTATACTTCCTGTAGCTGCAAGCTATGGCATAGATCCGGTTCATCTGGGCATCATTTTTCTGGCTAATATGCAAATAGGTTATTTTACACCTCCGGTGGGAATGAACCTGTTTATCGCCAGCTACCGTTTTAATAAACCCATCACAGAACTCTACAAAGCTTCCATACCATTTATGATTGTATTGCTGATAGCACTTCTTATTATTACATACTGGCCAGGCCTTAGTATGGTCTTTTTGTAATATCCCGTTTATTGCTACAATATCATTCCCATGTATGCCTCTCCTTAAATTATTGTAACTACTCACCTATTCAGGCTGAGTAGCTACAAATTATTAAAAAATATCTAAAGTTATTCATTAAAATGCCGATAATAGATTCAGATCGTTTATGTGCGTAATGATTCAAAATCGAAAGTTATCCGGTGAAAAAAATCAGTAAAATACTGCCTTTGATTTATTGTACGGCTTTTATTCTTTTTAGCTCAGGTGACTCCATGGCTGAAAGCAACATGGCATCTCAAAGCAGCTCTGCAACTGCCAGTCTGAATTTCAAGATTCATATTCCTGCGACACTATATCTGCAAATCGGAACAATCACGCAAACAAAGGATAAGGATGCATATGAGGTTAATCCTGCAAATAAAATCAGACTGGTATCACAAGATAAAAAAAGTCGCATAATAAAAACGTCAGGCCTGATATGCAAAGGCGGCATGATTTTTTTATCCTCCGGCAGCAACAATCTTACAAACGGATTGCATAGCAAAACAACTTGTTATATTTTAAGCTCACCATGATTATTCGTAAGCGTTCACAAGGCGTAGCGCGTACAACCTTTTTGTTCCGAATTGGCGATTATTCTAACAACATAACCTGTCAGCTGTACTTATCCCGTCTTCCCCTCCTTTTAAACTGATTATATTTTTCCAAACGCGTACACCCTGTTTTATCGCAGTATCTTTCTTGACAGACAGCACTCTTTTCTCTATAATATTTAAAATAATAAGAGGAGAATAATGATGAAACGACATATTGCCTTTTTGTTAGTTCTTACCTTTTTCATATCGATACCGCTTGCAGCAAATGCGGACTTTAAAAGGACAAAAATAGCTGTCCTTGACTTTTCACTCAAAGGTTCCGGGTTTGAAACTGAAGATATGGGAGCTATTGTAGCGGAGTGGTTTATTACCGCCTTTGTCAAAGAAGGCAGGTTTGACGTTGTAGAACGCGGACTGCTCAAGAAAATTCTTAATGAGCAAAAATTGGGAATGTCCGGCGTCGTTGATGAAACCACCGCAACAAAGATAGGCAAACTCCTTGGTGTTAAAATAATTATTTCAGGTTCTGTGCTTAAGCTTCAAAATATTCTGGAAATCAATGCCAGAATCATTGATGTTGAAACCGCTTCGATCATTGCGGCTGAAAATGTGAAGAGTTCTGCTGCAGCTCAGCTTCAAGACCTGGTCGTACAAATGTCTGCTAAAATAATTAAAAATTTTCCCCTGGAAGGTTATGTTGTAAGCCGCAAAACAGGAAAACTGAAAGCTTCAATCGATCTTGGCAGGATAGCAGGCGTAAAAGAAGGCATGGAGTTTATCGTTTATAAAGAGGGAAAGATCATACGACACCCAAAAACCAAGGAAGTACTGGATGTCGAGACTATCGAAACAGGCAGATTAATCATTACAAAGGTCAGGAACAAGATTTCAAAGACCGATATTGTTGAAGAAAAAACACCTGGGGCTGTCAAATTTGGTCAGATGGTTAAGAGCGTAGGCCCGTTAACTCCCATACATCCTGAAGCAACTGTTGACAGAGCTTTACGGACAGAACGTTCAAGCCGCCGCGCGAGAAAAAGAGCTCCGGTGGCAACTGTCTCTCAAATTCTCTATCTGTTAAAATCACCAAACTCAAAAGAAAAAATAAAAGGTGCTCAATACACCGTTAAATCATTCCCGACCAATCCACAACTTTTAAAGGTTGCAGAACAAGAGCTTTTAAAAGGATATGAAATAAATACAAGAGACAGAAACCATGCTGAGGCAATGGCGTGGATGTGTAACGTTCTGGGTCGCTCGAAGCAGATCCAGTATAAAACCACACTGGAAACGGTTTATAAAAATGCATCCAGCAGAAGAGTGAAAAAATATGCCAAAAAAAATTATAGGCTTTTAAAATAACATGATTTTTCGTTAGATTCTATGTAGCCGTTCACGGCTCGAGACTTGAAATTGGAAAGTAGAAATTCGGAAAGAGTTCACGGTTACCGGTTATACAGCTTACGGTTGAAAAAAACAAAAAGCATAGGAAAATGATGAGGCCCTCTTTTGAAGATTTAAAAGAGTTAATTCAAGAATTGAGATCAATATCCAAAATGCTGCAGTCGTTGCATAGTTCATTGTGAAAACCGTGAACTGTGAACCAACAACTGTAAACGGCTACAAAGCATGAAGGCCAAATTTCCAATTTCAACGTTCCGTGAACGCTTGCAATTCTAAAACCCTGTCACTTAGAGACCTTTGAAAATTATCCTCAAACAAAACGATCCTCAAGCGAAGCGCTCCATTAAACAGTCAGGAAACTAAAAATGAACCAGGTTTTGATTACAGATGTAGCGGCTGTCACTTCGCTGGGCGACGATCTCGAACAGTTGTGGCAGGGGCTTATGGCTGGAAAGACAGGAATAAAGTCTGTCAGACATTTTCCGGTTGAAAATTACATCTCTAAGTATGCGGCATGCATTGCAGACCTTACCTCATCTGCCTGCAAGCCGGAACACTCCAGGATGCGTAGCCTTCTTGACCGATTATTAGAGAGTGTTGGCCCGGTTCCCCATGATTCGTTTCTTCTTACAGCAACAACAAAAGCAGGTATTGATGACCTTGAAAAATTGTGCAGGGAAAACCGGGTTGACACCAAAGACATTATCCTGTCCTCCATAGGAAATATTGTTTCCCAACAGCTAGGGCTTACTGAAAAAGGTATAAATATAAGCGCATCCTGTGCTTCTTCCGCCATCGCAACGGCACGCGGCGCTGCAATGATTGCTTCCGGTAAGGTAGAATCTGTTTTGGTGTGTTGTCTTGACATTATTACGGAATTTATTTTTTCCGGTTTTTCTTGCCTGCAGGCATCATCGCCATTTCCCTGCAGACCATTTGACCGCAGCAGGCAGGGGCTTACTCCAGGAGAAGGCGCCGCCGCCATTCTTTTGATGAGTGAGGATCGTGCAAAAAAAGATAACCTTTCCTCTCTTGGTAAAATACTCGGCTGGGGTGTATCCAACGACGCTACACATATCACGGCGCCTGCACGGGATGCCAGTGGTCTGATACGCGCTATTCGCCAGGCATTGAAAAGAGCTAATCTGACAGAACAGGAGATAACAACAATTAACGCCCACGGTACAGGCACGGTTTACAATGACTTAATGGAGCTTACCGCTTTCAGACAGATATTTGGAGAGCGCAAAGTTCCGATCTGTTCCGTGAAAGGCGCAATAGGGCATACCATGGGGGCAGCAGGAGGTATTGAAGTCGCCCTGGGTCTAAAAACACTTTCAACACAGATTGTACCACCCACTGTCGGTTTTTCCGATCCGGAAGATAGTGCAAAAGGGCTTGTCAGTTCCAAACCAGTACAAATATCAGGTGACTATCTTCTGACAACGAATTCCGGATTTGGTGGGATTAACGCAGCCATCGTCCTGGCAAGGGAAGGTACCCGGTGATTGCCTCGATTACCGGTATCGGATGGGTAACTGCCGCAGGCATGGGATGCGGCAGGAAATCTGACAGCTTCTCCATGCCGACAGACAATCTGCCAAAAATTACCGGCACGGTAGTCTTTGGCAAACCTTATAAGCACTTTGGAAGAATGGATGAATATTCCAGACTGGGCCTTGCAGCCATTGCATTTGCTTTAAAAGACGCCGGTCTGGAAAAATGGAATAAAAAGCGTGACATCGGCATCATTGCTTCCACGCTATATGGCTGCCTTCATACGGACATCGATTTTTTTAACACAGTCATACCGGATGAAGGACTCATGGCCAGTCCGAATCTCTTTGCCTATACTCTTCCCAACTGTTTCCTTGGTGAGGCGGCTATCCATTTCGGCCTGACAGGAGAAGGTTTTGTAGTAAACGATCCTTCTCATGCAAGGCTGACAAGTTTACAAACTGCCCTGGATATTATATCCTGCGAAGAAACCAAAAAGATGGTTTGTGGTATTTGCGATCTGGGTCGCCCGCCTATTTTTGGCCCCGGACAAGACGTGCCCCCAGGGGCACTCTTTTTTGTTATTGAAAAATCGCCGGAATCAAACCTTTCCACATATGGAGAACTTAGCCTGGGAAAAGATGGTTCCATAAGTTTTAATAAAAAGAAAATATCCGATTTAACGTCTTTGGTCGATGAATGCATAGTCAACAAGAACCGAAAGTAATAATCGTCATACCTGTTTATAATCATTCTACTAGCCTGCCTGGCATTGTAAATGGTGCTCTGGCAGTACATGAGGATGTCATGGTAGTAGATGACGGCAGTACTGACAAAAGCGCCGATACTCTGGCAGGACTTAACGTACACCTTGTTCACCACGGAAAAAACCTTGGCAAAGGTGCTGCTATTAAAACAGCAGCCCGGGTTACACGCGAGTTGGGAATGACCCATATTGTAACCATAGATGCAAACGGCCGGTATGACCCTGCCGATTTTCACCTTTTTACCGGAGCTTTGAAGGAAAATATGGACTCCATTATTGTCGGCAGGCGGGATTTTCAAAAAGGTGAGGTGCCTATCTTATATCGCTTCAACCGGCGTCTGGCCAACTTCTGGTTTCAGGTACAAACCGGCAAAAGCCTTTCAGATGTCCGCTGTACATTTCGTGCATATCCGGTTGCAGTGCTTGAAAATTTAACCTTGAGAACCAGGCGGAATTCATTTGAAGTTGAAGTGCTGACAAAAGCAGCCTGGGCCGGGGTAAATTTAAACGAAGTAAATATTTCTGTTTATTTCCCTTGGCCTGAAAAGCATAAATTTAATTTTGATTTTCTCATGGATAAGTTGCGAGTTACTCTTTTTAATTTTCACCTTACTATGCGTTCAATCGTTCCATGGCCACATCAAAAACTTATAAGCAAAGACCGACCCGGAGAAAAAATCAGTGTATTACATCCGCTGCGATCCATTAAAACTCTGCTTACTGAAAATACTTCTCCAAGACAGCTTGCCGCTGCTTGTGCGCTGGGAGTCTTTCTGGGTACACTGCCGATAATTGGGTTCCACAATATTACTATACTTTTTGCAGCGAGCTATTTTCGCCTTAACAAGGTTGTAGCTCTGACCACCAGCGGGTTATGCTTACCGCCTTTTGTGCCTGCATTGTGCATCGAAGCAGGGTATTTCATGCGTCATGGATCCTTACTGACAGAGATTTCCATAAAAACTTTAGGCTATCAGGCCCTTGATCGAATTTACGAATGGCTGATAGGTTCACTTGTGCTTGCTCCGGTATTTGCAGTATTGGTTGGAAGCATTATATTTCTTATCGCTTTATCTTTAAAAAGAACCCGGAGGAGTTCACTGTAAATCATGAGAATAGTACTTGTACATCCTGCCGGCTCAAACTGGGTGCCCGGTAAAAAAGATATAACCGCAACGGCAAACCGTATGGCTCCTCTCGGCCTTCTTTCCATTGCTGCTTTTCTTGAAAAACAGGGCCACGAGGTTTTTGTCCATGACTGCCTGGGGCCTAAAGCCCCTTTCAGCACTAAAGCAAATGCAAAGATTATCCTTGATTTTAAGCCGGATCTTGCAGGTTTTTCTGCTACAACCTCGGGCTTTCTTGATGGATACGATCTTGCCACTGAAATTAAAAAGGCGCGACCACAAATCACTACCGTTTTCGGCGGAGTGCATATCTCGTCCATGGGATCTGTTTTGCTTGAAGATTTTAAAAACATCGATTTTCTTTGCCAGGGCGAAGGGGAAGTCACATTGGCGGAAATTGCTAATGGTAATGATCCAGACTCAATAGATGGTCTGATCTGGAGAGATATAGATCAGATTATAACAAATCCGCCGAGAACTAATATTAAGAATATGGATAAACTCCCTTTTCCTGCATACGAAAAGCTTGATGGTTTTCCTGAAGGCTACAATCTGCCTTTATTCAGCTACATCCAAAGTCCGGGTGGTACAATGATTACAAGTCGTGGATGTATCTATCATTGTTCATATTGTGATCGTTCCGTATTTAAACAGGGTTTCCGCTTCAACTCCCCGGAATATGTTTACGAACACATTAAGTATCTAAGCACACGCTTCGGGATTCGCCATATTAATATTTATGACGATCTCTTTACAACCAACCGCAAACGCATAACCAGGCTTTGCGATCTTTTGATTTCAAAACCGCTCGGTATGCAGTTTAATTGTGCCGTTCGTGTCGGATACGCTGATGATGAATTACTTAAGATGTTGAAAGAGGCGGGTTTCCTGCAAGTTTCTCTGGGAATTGAGACAGGCGACACCGATTTGATCAAAATTCATAAACCCGGAGCCGATCTTGATGAGATCCGTGATACTGTAAAACGTATTCAGGCCGCAGGACTGAGAGCAAAAGGTCTTTTCATGATGGGACTTCCAGGCGAAACAGTGGAATCGATTCGCAAAACAAGCGATTTTGCCATATCTTTAGGTCTTGATGATATGAACATGTCCAAATTTACACCATTTTACGGAGCCCCTGTATGGTCCACAATATTTGACGATGGCACTTTTGATAATGACTGGCGAAAAATGAACTGTCTTAATTTCGTGTTTGTACCGAAAAGTATCGACTCAAAGGAAACCCTTGACCAACTTTATAATGAGTATGTCAAGCGGTTTTATACCCATCCTGCCTGGAGAAAAAAATTTAAAAAAAGAATCTGGCAGCATCGAAAAAGTCTTATGCACATGCTCAAACATTTGCCGACTTTCATAGCCGCCAAACGGACCTTTGAACCGAAGTGAAAGGCGTAAAGACAGGAAAAAACACAAAGGCAGAAGGTAGAAGTAAACGAACATTGAACATCGAACGCTTGTCCCGGCGTAGCCTTGGCGAAGCTGGATCCAACGTCGAATTTTGAATAAGGTATTCTGTCAAATTATAAACCGACAGAGCGAAGCGATTTCATCATTCGATGTTCAACGTTCAACGTTCGATGTTCGACGCTCAAAAAAAACTTCACTTTTTTAGGCACACTTTAAGATTTATCAAGGCAAAGCCAGTTATCTATGACTACGCACAAAATGCTTGGTTTTAAAGCTGTTACTTTTTTCAACTCTTGTCCCTCTGCACTCAGCTCATAATATAAGGTTTAGCAAAATCGTCGTAAAACAGGGTCTGCCCATGTTTCAGGTCAACAACACGATCTGAAATCCCCTCTTTTTCCAATTCCCGTTTAAGATCAACCGGTGGAAAATGGACCGGCTCATCCCCCAGCCGGAAGGTTCCCCAGTGAACAATAAGAAGATGCCTGGCACGAAGTTCGCAAAATGCCCGGACCGTCTCATGGGGATTCATGTGGCTGGAAGCCATGAACCAGCGGGGTTCATAGGCACCAAGATTGAAAATTGCCAGATCAATGGAAAATTCTTCTCCGATCTCGCCAAAGCCCTCAAAATAGCCCGTATCACCTGAAATGTAGATAGTAAAACCTCCAGCGGTCCTGATTAAAAATGAACCCCACAAAGACCGGTTTGGTCCAACCAGGGGATTCCTCATTGTCCAGTGGTTGCATGGAAGCAGCGTTATTTCCAGTTTACCTTCACTAAAAGTGTCAAACCAGTCCATTTCAGTACGTCGATTCATTTTCAGATCATCAAGGATTTCATTATAACCCAGAGGGGTAATCACATGGGTATCTTTTCCTAAAGAAGCAAGGGAAGGTTTATCCAGATGATCATAATGACCGTGGGTAATGAGGACATAATCAGGAGGTGGAATCTCTTTTATATCAAAAGCCAAGGGTGAGAAATCTTTGAAGAATCCTGGAATCCCGAAAAAAAGTGGGTCTACAAGGATGTATTTATCCGCATCTTTTATCATCACGCAGGAATGCTTAATAAATGTGATTGAAAGACCCTTTTTATCTTTTACCGTTTTCCAGTCAATGGAAACAGGAATCATGCGCTCTTTATTATAAAAGGCTTTGAAGCTGTTTTTTGAAAACAACTTCCACTGTATTATCCGCCATGGACTGCCGAAATTTGCACGGTTAAAAGGATTTACAAACTGATTTTTACCGTGATGGATTTTTTTTAGCACGATTTCCCTGAGACTTAAGATAGATTGAACACCGACATCCTTTTTCTTTCTCCCGGCAAAGGCGGTCTTGAAAATTGCATCAAAAGGGAGAAGGCAAAATAGAAATACCATTTTACTCCATGTAAGAAGCTTATTTATGAAAAAGCGACGCGTCATGATATTGTCGTTTTCGAATTTTAAAAACCCGGGATTGATTTAAAATTCTAATTTCAAACTGTTTTAAAAAGATGAGGAAAAGCCATGCAGGGAAATAAACAGACAACCTTAATCGAGTTTTAGCTCGATTAGGGTTTTATTTACAAAAAATTAAAATCGTACCCGTTCACACCCATTCGAAACAAAAATGTTTCACAATCTGGGTCCCCTAAGCGTTCATAGGTGCTGCAGATGTGCGTAATCAGGACGACCAGCTATAGTAGTCTGCTATGCTGGTTGCCCTGATCGCGCACAGATGCGCTGCCTGTGAATGCTTACAATCAGACCAACCCCTGGTCCATCATAGCATCAACTACTTTAACAAACCCGGAAATGTTGGCGCCATTAACGTAGTTGCCGGGGGTACCGTATTGCTCTGCCGCATCCAGGCAGCTTTGGTGAATACTTTTCATGATTATTTTCAATCGGTCGTCTACCTCCTCACGAGACCAGGACAGGCGCATGCTGTTTTGGGTCATTTCCAGGCCGGAAACAGAAACCCCACCGGCATTTGCCGCCTTTCCGGGGCCATATAGGAGCTTATTATCAAGAAAAATATCTATACCTGCCGGTTCTGTCGGCATGTTTGCCCCTTCACACACCAGTATAACACCGTTGTTGACCAGATTCCGAGCATCTTTTTCATTGATTTCATTCTGAGTGGCACTGGGAAAAGCGCAGTCTGCTTTATGGTTCCACAGGGGATTATGATCGTTGGCAGGATCAACCGGAGTATAAACAGCGGAAGAATACTTCTCGACATATTCTCCAATCCTTCCCCTTCTCACGTTCTTGAGCATCTTTATGTATTCAAGTTTTTTTGCATCTATTCCGCTTTCATCATAAATGTACCCGGAAGAATCCGATAAAGTAACAACTTTAGCTCCAAGCTCCAAAAGCTTTTCTGCGGTAAATTGGGCAACGTTTCCGGACCCGGAAACCAGACATGTGGCCTTTTCCAGTGTTTTATCCCTGGTGGCAAGCATTTCGGCAGCAAAATAAACTGAACCAAAACCGGTAGCTTCCGGCCGTATAAGACTGCCTCCCCAGTTGAGACCCTTACCGGTTAGTATGCCGGTAAATTCATTTTTCAGTTTTTTATACATCCCGAAAAGAAAGCCTATCTCTCTTGCACCCACACCTATATCTCCTGCAGGAACATCGGTGTTGGCACCAATGTGACGAAAAAGCTCACACATAAAACTGTGGCAAAATCGCATGACCTCGTTATCCGATTTCCCCTTGGGGTCAAAATCCGATCCACCTTTCCCTCCACCCATGGGCAGCGTAGTCAGCGCATTTTTAAAAACCTGCTCAAAAGCAAGAAACTTAAGAATGCCAAGATTAACCGACGGATGGAAGCGCAGTCCTCCCTTGTAAGGGCCTATGGCACTGTTCATTTCTATGCGAAAGCCCCTGTTGACTTGCGGTTCTCCCTGATCATCCATCCATGGTACACGAAATAAAATCACCCGTTCCGGTTCAACAATCCTTTCAGGTATCTTTGCCTGCCGATAAACAGGATTTTGATCCAGCACCGGTTTTACCGATTCCATGACTTCGCTTACTGCCTGGTGAAATTCTCTTTCCTGAGGATCCTTGTTTTTTACTATTTGCATAATATCTGACATAATAGCTTTCTCCTTTAGAAATAATTTGTTTTGATTGCTTGGGTTTGCGCAGAAATAAGTTCGCAATTTTAAGTGTTGAGGCACTCGGTTGGCAAGGCGCGAAAGCGCAGGAATATCAGGCATATTCCGAGCTTTCGCAACGCAGCCAGACGTGATGCATCGGTGCTTAAAATGTGAAGTTATTTTCGGAGTCTACGCTTACCTGCGCGAGCCCTTAGTAACTTTGCATTCATTTATTTTAATTCTTTAAGAATGTCAAACCATTATAAAAGGCTGTGACAAATCTTGACATCTATTGTAATATGCTGTTATGATTTCGTTTTAATAGTAATAATGTTATCAAAAATCAACAAATTAAGCTCATTTATACAAACTTGCCCTTAACAGACTGATCGCTCACTGCTTTTGACCCAAATTTAAGGAGTTTTTGCTATTTCACTTCGAACGTTAATACTTCTCACAGTTTTAGCTGCTTTTAGCTTGTCAGCATATAGTTCATATGCCGAGACCCCGTTGCCCGAAGACAATTCTGAAACAGCTCTGGATTCTACTCCTTCGATTTATGTTGATCGTCTGATTGATGAAGATATCATTAAAGAAATAGAGCGAGAAGAAGAATATGAAGAAAGTGGCCTGGGACCAGGATCAATAGGAATTACTTACCGGTATTATAATAATGACACCGATAGTAGTACAACCCTAACCGAACACGGCACACAGCTTCGCTGGCGACAGGAAACAATAAGTAACGGCAGCTTTGAACTTCTTGCTGAAGGACTTATATCAGATGAGCGTGAGGATGAAAAAATAAAAGACGGGCGGGTTCTTTTTAGGCAACAGGAGTATGTGCTCAAAGACTCGCTGCGAATAGACAGCGAAGTCGGACATTTTCGCGGTTTTACACCCATTCAGGTCAGCAGAAGCTACCGGTTTTACCTTCCGTCAACTATTTTACAGGGAGTAAATGCAAAATTTTACAATAATGATACAACCTTTTCCTTTAATGCCGGAGAAATAGGAACATATAAAGGAATTGCCGCCCAGGCTTTTGAAAAAACCGAAGGAAAATTATATGGACTCGGCGCTACTTATCGCGTTGATGACCAGTGGGAACTGGGTGCTCAGTTCTGGAGTACAATTGACCCGGAAAATGGAGAAAACCATCGAAGTTATGCCGGTGTTCTCCAATATCAAGATACTGAAAGCTCTCAAAACCTCCAAATACATTTTCTCGGCGACAGCAAAGGAAATACAGGCCTGTGGTTGGACGACAACTTTAAATATGGCAAATGGCATCACTACTTTGGCGCATTTTATTTTCAACCTGACTTGCTATGGACGGATACCCCCATTGACAATGACCGTGAAGGACTTTATTTGCGCTCAAATCGTGAATCCTACCGCTGGCAATGGACACTGGGAAGCGAGGTTTCCAAAAACAATCTGGATGAAGACCCGGAACTTGCCGGTAATGTCACTACCGCATCATTTATAAACGGAACATGGCGCTATCGAAGAAAAACACAGTTCGGCGGATCTTTAAACCTGAATACCACCCATGCCGATTCCGGTACTGCCGAAGACGACAGCAAGATTTACGGGCTGAAAAGCTTTGCTCTGCACCAATTTGGAGTTGGTAGCAGCCGTCTTCAGTTAAGTCTTACTGAAGATGATGCACCGGAAGATGACACAACTTCATATGGGGTATTGTGGGATCATGTATGGAAAGCACCTTTTCTAAACAGGCTTAATACGGACATAGAATACACCTGGACAGATAACAGAGATGATGAACTCAGCCTACGCCTTTCTGCCGAAAAAGCGCTTTTGACAGACGTAAAGATTACAGGAACCGCACAACATGTTATCACAGAAGATAATACTATCGGAAAATCTAAAGGAACAAGTTTATCATTTGGACTAAGCTGGCAGTTTTACGAAAACTGGCTGATTAGCCTGAATGCTGATTACAACCGCAATATGAATGATCCGGAAAATACGGAAAGCACGACAACGGACGGTAAAACAGTTTTATTTTCTATAGGCTATGCCAGGGCTTCAGGAAGAAAGCCTCTTCTTTATGGGAAAGCAACCGGCAGTCCCGGACGGGGAAGAATAACAGGAAAAGTCTTTCTTGATGAAAACAAAGATGGCAGCCAAGGCATAAATGAAACGGCCTTGAAAAATATTGTTGTATATATAGACGGTCGTTTCACAACGGAAACCGATTCAGATGGTGATTTTGAATTCTGGCCGGTTGCTTCCGGTGATCATTATATCAGTATTGGAATTGAAGATGTTCCGCTGCCGTGGGGTCTTGAGGATGAATCGGCACAGCGGGTATATGTTTCCACCCGCGGTGAAGGCGAAATCGATTTTGCTTTGATTAAATTGAATGAGTAAATGCACTATTAGATACCTTTGAAAAATGCTAATTTTTGTTCAAGTTCAAGGAAGGCGAAAATTTTAACCGCAGGAATATATGGAATATTTCGAGGATTAAAATTTAAGCCTGACGCAGAAATTGGACAGATAAGCGCAGACTTCGAAAAGTGGTGTTTCGAAGTCTGCGCTTATCTGCAAAGGTATCTATTCGAGTATTGTATCTACTTTATAGGTGCCCCCATCCCATTCTATCAACCCTTTGAGATATAGGGGGAAGATAAGCTCTTCTATATACTCAATTCCAGATATATCCTTGTCTGCAAATAAGCTGATACCCCTGGTCTCCCCGGGCAGTACGGGAAAAGGCGACAAAAGCAGTTCGGCCTTCTTCCCGCCCGCGTCTTTTGCAATTACACTGCCGGATGGACGGGCATGCGCCTTTCCCCAGTTGTGCAGATTAACCATAAGTAAAGTTTTTCCATCGCTCTTTTTTTTAGCTACACCTTTAAATTCAAGTTCCGGTTTTGCATTACCCACCGCGACATAAACGACAACCGCAATTGCGCCGGCAACAGGGACGTTGAAACTTCCAAACTTCATTGCATCGATGGTTTCCGGTGCAGGAGAAATTACCACGGCAAACCTGCTTTCTCCATCTTGGGCATCTCCAGGTATATGAACTTCAAAACGATAACGCTTGATCCTTTTAGGAAGAAGCTTGAAGGTTCGCCGCTCTATCCGTGTCCATGGCCGACATGATGAAGCTGCCAGCGGTTTATCCGGGGGATGGATAACAACTCCGCCCTGCTTATTCAAGTCCCAGTCGGCTGTTCTAACCTGGTAAATGCCTGGCGCAGTATCTGCATTTTCAATTGTAATAATCTCCCTTAATATATCACCCGGCTTTCCTTTCAGCTCAAAATTTGGCGGACTTATACGCACTGCAAATGTAGCACATTCTGTTTTGCAGGGCATGGCAAGGATTGAAACAGATAAAAGTATAAATGCTAAAAAGGTCGTTTTGCAAAGATTTCGTTTAGTATCATTCAATTTCATAGATAGGCGCATAGCGTAATTTTCCGGTTAAACGGTTTGCATCGAGTTTTAATGTAAAGGTAAAAAATTCAGTCAAAAGAGGAGAGCCAATAAGCCCTTCAAAAATCAGTGCGCGATTGCCCGGAGATGTCGTACCTGTACTAAAAACACCGGTAGTTTTCCAGGCAAGCGAAAATCCCTGGCTGCCATTAAACCCGTCGATTTGCCTGGGCAGTGCCAGATAGATTCGAGCCTTTTTCCCTATATAGTTTGATGTGTTCAAACGCACTTCCACATCAGGTATGTGTGCCTTTAGAAGGAAATATTCATCTTTACTGACAGAGGATAAATTCTCCTTCTTTTCCCACTCGAATCGGACGTTAAATTGCTTTTTAGGAGATTGGGAATCATCCAGAATGTCTGCAGCCTGGCTTGAAATAGAAATGCCAAGAAGGACAGATGCGGATAGAATGATTTTAAACAGCTTTAATCTTGCTGTCCGTTGAATGCTGATATGTTGTTTTAGGAAAATCATGGAACAGACACCGTATAGGTCACCCTTCCCGTATATGTCCCGTATGGAACAATCTGGGTATTGTTATAAAAAAATGTGTGCCAGTCCCTGACGAGCCAAAATGCACGTGTAGGGGGTAGTATTACCTGTGCCGGCGAACCGGTAAAGTTACCTGAAGGGATGTCCTCATCCTGTGCTGTCCAGCTTATGCTTGTAAAGGGAATTGTGTCAGTGCCATTGCTAAGAGGTGTTGATGAGTCTGCGCTTATTATGAAATTGGTGGACAAAGCTGAAAAAAAATTTGCCCGCCTGGCAGAAGCCTCTATAAGAATACTGCTTGGCGTACCCGCGACCGGTGTGCCGTCACCCAAATTTGTAGCGGGAACACTGTGGGTAACCGTTGTTATGCCTGTTGCGGCACCCACCCTGATCCTTACTTCAGCCGGTGCGCCCCAAAAGTTAAAAGTAATCTCAGCATGTGCGACGGGCTGAAAGATTAACATCAGTAAAGGAAGAAAAAAAAGTGCTTTTATCATGAAAAGTCCTTTAATCCACAACCCATCACCGGAGCCGAATACCGCTGCAGCAAATCAAACTGCAGCGGTGTTTAAATTTTTAACATACCTTATAAAAGACACCCTAAAATTAAGGAATGGCAGCGGTGTAAGTCACACGTCCACCAGTTCCACCACCAGCGCCATAAGTGCCAGCCTCAGGTGGTGTTGCCGGGTTGTTGTATGTGTATAACCAGTCAGTTTGTATATTGGTGATATTTCCGACTGCCGTTGGAAAACTAGTGTTTCCGCCTGCGTCGCTCAATGTTGGTGCTGGCAAAGTCGGGTCACTCGTTGCTGTGCTAATTTGAGCATAGGAAATAAAACTACCAGAGCCATTTCCTAATCCAGCACCAGCACTATTATTGTTCTCAGTAATCCTAATATTGCCTGCATTACTGACAAGCCTCAAAGTTACTCTTCCGCCAAATAGATCTCCACCAGTACCAGCTGTTATAGCACCCGGTGTAGCGACATCGGTAGCCGTTGGATTAAAGGTGATTTGATCAATAGCAGCTGCGCTGCCTACTCTAAAAAAAATGAATTGTGGGATAATAATTTGAAAATCAAGATTAACCGATGCGCCTGCGCCAGTTGACTGGGCTGCAGCACCTGTTGCGAAATTACTCTCTGCCCTTGCAAAATTAACATAGCAAAGCGCTATAGCCATTACAAGCCCTAATAATATGATCCTTGCCTTTGTTTTCATAATCCCTTCCCCCTGCCCTAATAATATGATTCCTGTCTTTGTTTTCATTTTGTTTTCCTCCTTACTTACTTTTTTGATAAATTTTCATTTAGGTTTTGCTGATTCTGTTTTTTATTTTCCGTTAAAACAGTTAAAGTCTGTACAAGATCTGTAACTGAAAATGGTTTTTGAACGAAATCATGCACTTTTGCCTCATTTTTTTCTAATAACTTCTCAGGGCTGATATTTCCGGAAATCAGGACATTAGCCGTATCGGTTTGATTGATGGCAGCCTGCTTAAAAAAATCTATGCCGTTCATTCCCGGAAGTGTAAAATCGCTGATGATGATATCGAATTTATTGTTTTGCAACACGCAAAGCCCTTCTTCAGCAGTTTCAACAGCCATTAAGAAGCAGCCCTTTTGTGAAAATGCCAGTCGAAAGGAATCTCTTATCAATTCATCATCGTCAATAAGCAGTGTTTTCATCTTTTTTATTTTAGAGAATGGGTCCATTTTTCCTCGCTTTTTTTAGGGACACCATATTGCATAGCATATACCGTGCCAAAGTTGCATAAAGCTTTATATGCCAATTAATTACAATATGTTATAGCATTCATGTTGAAACTATTGCTTTGTGGAAAAAAAGGGTATTGTGGGAAATGACTCAAATTGGTTGTGTGAATTGACTCAATTGTGTAAAATAACCCAAAAACGAGAAATGACTGAAAGAAGAGAAGATTATGATGAAAAACTAAGGCTTCGCGTAAAAAGTCCGATTTAGACGGTTTCGTAAAAAGTCTTTGAATAAACGCCGGATGGCCAAGTAAAAAGGTTCATATACAAGGCATAGCTGTTTTTCAGGAACGAGACTATACATTATAGTATGTCGAGTCCCTGAAAAATCGCTACAACGCAGTAGATGAGCCTTTTTACTTGGCCATCAAGATTGTTTTTTTATGCGGTACCTGAACTTATCCCTGCTAAGCCCGAGAAGGCTTGCAGCTCTGCTCTCATTGCCGTCAGCCATTTTAAGAGCAGCATCAAAATAGTATTTTTCAATAGAGTTAAGAATTGAAGTGAAATCTATACCTGAAGCAGGCAGTGGAGGGATAACCGGCATGTCATCCGGCTTTATGTCTGGTTCATCCAGACGAATTTTTTTTAACTCAAGATTTTCCGCCCTTAGCACCGGCCCATCCGACATTAGAACCGCCCGTTCAACAATATTCTTCAACTCTCGGACATTACCGGTCCAGTGATAATTCTGTAAAGCAACTTCGGCATCGGGGGAAATATATGTAAAAGTCTTTCCGAATTTCCGACCGAACTCCAGAAGAAAGTTTTGCGCAATGGGAAGAATATCATCAGGCCGCTGGTTCAAAGAGGGAATCTCTATTTTAACAACTGCCAGGCGGTAATATAAATCCTCTCTGAATTTGCCGTCTTCGATCATTTTCGGCAGATCCCTGTTGGTAGCGGAAACAATCCTGGGTCGCACTCGGTGTTTCTCCGTTCCGCCGACACGATAATACTCACCCTCTTCAAGAAAACGCAGGAGTTTTGCCTGGGCAGCCATACTTAAGTCTCCCACTTCATCAAGAAAAAGGGTGCCATCTGCAGCTTTTTCGACAAGACCCATTTTCCCGGAAGCATCAGCCCCGCTAAAAGCACCTTTTTCATAGCCAAAAAGTTCACTTTCAATAAGCTCTTTTGGTATTGCCGCACAGTTTACACTGACTATTTGGCCTTTGAAATGAGGGCTTCTGTAATGTATCGCTTTTGCTATCAGTTCTTTGCCTGTGCCTGTTTCTCCGACAATAAGGATTGAAGTATCCGAACTTTCTGCAACCCTTTTTACGATTTCCATAATATCGGAGATCGCATCGCTCTCGCTTATAAAGCAGGGTAGGTTCTCTTTGAGATATTTTTCATGAAGCATCTGGATCTCTTTTCGCATTGAGATCGTTTCAAGAGCGACCCGAACATTTGCTATTAAAGAATCCATCTTAAGCGGCTTTACCACGTAATCATAGGCTCCGAGTTTCATCGCGCTGATCACTGTTTCTACATCCTCATAAGCAGTAATCATGATGACTATTATTTCCGGATGCTTTTCTTTAATTATCTTAAGCGCTTCGACTCCGCTCATACCAGGCAGGCCGATATCAAGAAGAATCAGATCAGGAGTATCGTTTTCCAATGCATCGATAACCGCCTCAGCTGAAGCAAATGCCTGAACCTGGTATTCTCTTTTCAACGCAAGGGTGACACCTTCTCTTGCAACCCCCTCATCATCAACAACAAATACAGAGTAATTCGTCATCTCGGGCCCATCCTTTTCTCAATCGGAAGTTCGATACGAAACTCGGCACCGTCCCATTCGCTCGTGCCCACACTGATCGTTCCGCCATGGTCGGCAATAATTCTCTGGGCAAGGCTCAGCCCGATACCGGACCCATCAGTGTGTGTTGTAAAAAATGGATCAAAAATTCTCTCTCTTAGCTTCAAGGGCACACCGGGTCCGGAATCGGCAACACGTATAAAAAGGCTTTGATTTTCAAAATAAGATGTAACCTTTATCATTTTTTTATCATCTTTTTCCTTCATTATTTGAGTTGCATTATTAAGCAGGTTTAAAATTACCTGTTCCATTAAGTGTGCATCTCCATAACACTCCGGCAGATTATCAGCCAGAGATGTTTCTATTTTGATACCTTTTTTACGCAAGGTAGCCGTGGAAAGCTTAATGGCTTCCGATAAAGAATGATTCAGGTTTATCTTAACCATTTTAGGGGTGCCGGGCCTTGAAAAATCGAGAACCCTTTTGATAACAGACTCAATTTTATTGGACGCGGTCTGGATTTGCCCTGCTATATTTTTTATCATTTTAATGCTGTCAGGACTAAAGGTATCAGCATCGCAAAGATCTTCCATGGTGTACAAATAGGAATTAATACCGGTCAGCGGGTTTCTTATTTCATGTGCAATTCCAGCAGCAACCCGACCCAGTGAGGCCATTTTGTGTTTTATCATGACCAGGTACTCCAACTCCTTAGCCCTGCTAACATCCATCATATTAACCAGTATTGATTCCTTGCCAAGATAATTGAATGCACTCGCATGGCACTGTACCCATTTTATATCTACCTGGTCCTTGAATTTACATGAGGGACTGAACCTGAAATCTGTCTCGACCGTTTGTACTTTACCGGAAAGAATGCCTTTATATAACCTTTTAACTTTAGACATATCATCTGGATGGAGAAATTCGAAATTAGTGATTTCAAATGAATCAGGTAATTTCCCCAATAAGTTGCTTTGCTCTTTATTCTTATAAACAATTTTATTGTCCTGTATAATGCAAATTCCGATCAATGAATTTTCAACCAGATTACGGAATCTCTCCTCGCTTTCCCGCAGTGCAACTTCGGACTCTTTACGATTGTCTCTAAGCCTTTTATTCTCAAGAGCATTTTCTGTTGTTTTTAATAATTCCTGTTGCTCAAAAGGCTTTCGAATATAATCATAGGCTCCTTTTCTTAACGCCTTTATTGCTGATTCTATAGAAGCAAAACCGGTTATTATGATTACTATAGATTCAGGGCTTTTTTGTTTGATATGATCCATGACCTTATACCCTTCCAGGTCCGGTAAAGACAGATCGAGTAAAACAAGGTCGAAGGCAGTCCGGTTAACACTTTTTATCGCTTCACGACCGCAATCCGCTGTTACTACTTTGTAGCGCTTTTGAGACAGAAGATCTTTTAGATGCGCACAGACACTTAGATCATCATCCACCACCAGTATATTTGGAATATCGTGCATTTCTCCTCCGTAAAGAATCTTTTTTACCTTTATAGCATAGATTGGCTATATTTGAAAAGGGGGGTGAAAAAACATTATTTCTGCTCACGTTCTCTGCATCTGCGGATAGGACAAAAACTGTTGATTGTAAATGATGGCATCGCAAAAAGGCTTTGAATAAGCGCCGGATGGATAAGTAAAAAGACTCAAATTTAAGGCGTAGCGGTTTTTCAGGGATGAGACGATACACATAGTATGTCGAATTCCTGAAAAACCGTTACAACGCAGTAGATGAGGTTTTTCACGACTCCATCAACTTTTTGACAAAAAGATTAAAATTTAATACGCTAATTACTGGATGCTATATAAAATAACAAGTAATCAGTACCCAGGAACAAGCATCTTGATGTATTATTCTTTATTAAAGGGCTCGTATGTTATGCGTCTAACCACTAAAATTGGAATCTGTCAGATAGCTCCGATAATGTTTTTTTTATTCTACTTTGTACAGGTGGGTTTTGGCTATGATACCATTGAAAAGATTCCGGTTCCAAACGGGTATGAAAGAATTCGATACGATAAAAAAAGCTATAGCCATTACCTTCAAAGCCTGCCTTTAAAAGAAAGTAGAAAAATTTATAAGTGGAATGGAAAGAAAGTATTTGGTGTACTGTATAATATTTATGCGGTAGTAGATAAACCCTTGCTTTTTAAATCCGACCTGGAACAGTGCGCTGATTTTTGCATGAGGTTCTGGGCTGATTTTCATAAAAATCAAAACAAACTGGATAAGCTTTATCTGTATGATTACAGCGGGAAAAAGAAGTACTACAAAAGAAGTAATAAAAAATACAAAAGCTTTCTAAGATGGCATATGGCCTATTCAAACTCATATTCAATTAAAAAAGGGGCAAACAAAGTAGAAACCGGAGATTTAAAACCTGGAGATATGTTTGTTCAAAATAAAGATGGCGGAATCGGGCATGTTTCTTTGGTTGTTGATTCCGCAAAAAATAAAAATGGTAAGCAGATTTACCTGATCGGCTATGGCTTTATTCCGGCACAGGAATTCCATATAGAGAAGGCCCAAACAGGATACGGTCTCGGCAGCTGGTTTACTAAAAAAGGGTATGAAAAATATCTATCAGAGTTTCCCTTCAGTCCTTATGGTAAACCGGTAATACGAAGTTTTGAGTGAAAGCTGTATTGCTTTTTATTTAAACACCTCCTTTCCTTTGAAATCGCGATAAGGATCGAAACTTTTTGAGATTTCCGCATCATCCGGGCCATGGTTTTTCGTGATCAACCGGTAAATTAATTCAGCCATGCCGGGTCCAAGCATAAAACCCTGACCACACATTCCAACAGCCTGATAGAAATTATCCAATTCCCTCACCTTCCCTACTATGGGAAATCCATCTGGAGAGTTAGGATATTGCCCGCGCCAGGTACGTCGAACTTTTAAGTTTGCAAGCATGGGCATAATGTTTATCATTCTTTTTGCAATCATCGGCAGAAATCCCGAGGTAGCACGACTATCTGTTCCCAAAATTGGTGGATCGGGAGTCAAACAAAAAATGACCTGGCCTTCAGTGCTCTGGTAAAAATAAAAATTCTTGGACCCTGGTTCCGACCGCATATCAACTACCATAGGCCCCATAAACGGCTTAACGGGCTCAGTGATCCCTGCCTCATGACAATCAGGATCTACCGAAACTTCAATCCCTGCCATTTGAGAAATATCCCTTGCATAGACTCCGGCAGCATTTAAAACATTGGCCGAGTAATACTCCCCTTTGTTTGTTCTTACTGAGGCAATCCTGCTTTTTTCTATATGAAATCCGGTAATTGTTTCATTGAATATAAATTCGGCTCCATATTCTACCGCCTTAAAATGACAGGAGTTGATGAATAACAAAGGGGAAGCGGAGCCGTCTTCCGGGGAATAGGTGCTGCCCCGCAATCCTTTCATGTTAATTCCGGGATTTAATTCCCTGTACTCTTTAGGTAACAACCAGTTGATATTCAGGCCATAACCTTTTTGAATTTTCATTAAATCATTTAAAGTGGTTTCATCTTCTTTGGTATAGGCGGGGAATGAATAGCCATTGCTCTTCCATTGGATATCATCTCCATATATTTCTTTCCATGTAGAAAATATATCTATACTTCTCTGGCTAACCACTATTTTACCTTTATCAGAGTGGGTTGCCCGAATACCGCCGATTGCCTTTTTGTCCTGCCCCTGTCCAGGAGATGCCAAAGAATCAATCACCAGCACGGATTGCCCGCTTTTTGCAAACTCAAAGGCCACCGGCACTCCAATGGAGCCACTTCCAATAACAATCAAATCGTATGGTTTTTTCATTTTGTTTTCATTCTAAAATATTGGCAAAAACGCCAAGTGGAGTTTCAACAAAAACAGGTCTTATTGTGTTTAAACTGACCTCTTCTAAAGGAACTCCTTCTTCCTTAAACATTTGTAAGATTAAATTTTCACAAGTCTTGTAACCACATGCCCCCATTCCTGCCCTTGTAATTGCCTTTATTTGATTCATATCTCTTATACCTGACCTGATCAACTCACGGATTTCGACAGCAGTTACTCTTTCACACCGGCAAATAATTGCCTCGTCAGAAATTCTGTCCAATGTGATTTCGTCTTTAGGCAACGTGACTTCCTTTTTTTGAATTCGGAATCCTGCAACCTGTTTGGCCATTTTTTCAGGAACTTTAATCTTTATAATCTGGGTTTTTCTTGATGCCTTTTTTATTGCAGCACTAAAAATAACCGCTTCTCCAAGCGGATTCCCCTCATAATCAGTCAAAAGGATCCTGTCCCCCTTTTTATACTTATAGTTATATACTTCATAAGGTAAGGAAACTATCGGGTTGTTTTGGTCTTCACGGTAATCCACCAGGGAGATTGCCAGGCCGGGGCAAATGAACAGGCATTTGTGGCAACCAATGCATTCATTTTCAGTAATCTGAGGGTTTTCCAGCAGAGAATCACCGGGAATATAAATAACATTTTGTTTGCATACAGAAACGCATGGATTACAGGGAATTTGCTGATGGCAATGGATGACAGGCGTGATACCGGTTTCAGGGTAAGAATCATAAAGGGGCGTTGTAGCTGGTCCGGGATGTTTTTTCAAAGCATTTGCCTTTTCATACCATGCCTTCGGAACGGGCCTACTTTCTTTGCCGAGTACTCCGGCAATTTTTCGGCCGGCTATTTTACCGCTAAACATGGCAGATGATGCCTCGGCAATTTCCTTTGCATCACCGGCCTCAAAAACTTTTATTCCTGCCTGCTCTGCCTGTTTGAAAAATTCATTTACAGGACTAAGCCCCACTGCAATTAAAACCGTATCACATGCATATGTCTTTTCCGTGCCGTGAATCGGTTTGAAACTATCATCTATTTTGCACACGGTAACAGATTCTACATTTTCACTTCCATTGGCGGACAAAATGGTATGTCCTGTATATATCGGCACACCTAATCTTCTGATCTTATTTGCGTGTACCTGGTAACCACCGACTTCCGGCAGCGCTTCGATCAACCCCACCACATGAATGCCTGCCTGCAAAGCGTGATAGGCAGCTATCAGCCCTACATTACCACCTCCCACTACAAACAGCCTTTTGGCAGTCTTTACAAGATCTCTGTTAACCAGGGTTTGAAAGGCTCCTGCTCCATAGACATCCGGCAAAGTATTTCCTGGAAATACCAGAGATTTTTCCCTGGCACCCGCTGCATTGAGGACAACTCTGGGTTTCACAATCGAATATTTTTTGCCGTCAGTAACGATTCCCACTTTTTTGTCACTGAAAACATACATTGCCGTACTGTTTAACCACACCTTTATACATTTTTGTGTTAGCAGCTCTTCTTTTAGAATTGTCGCAATATCTATTCCCCTGGTTCCTGCATAACAATCATTAATTGAGCCAAAGAATTTGTGTGTCTGAAGAACTAACTTTCCTCCCAATCGATCTTTGTCATCAACAATAAGGGTTTCAATTCCTCTTTCACCTAACTGAAGTGCAGCAGAAAGACCGGCGGGACCGCCGCCCACTATTAACACCTCCGTCTCAACTTCTTTGATATCCGAAAATTGTAAATCATCAACAGGTACTGCAAGTTCCGGCAGCCCTTCAATACTTTCCACAACCATACTCTGTTTTACTTTTGTCATACAGGATTTTACCGAAACACCATTTGCGATAACTGCACATTGAGCACATTGTCCGTTGGCGCAAAACATTCCCTGGGCAGAGTTATCCTTAGCATGATGGCCAAATACATGAATTCCGTTGGCGAAAAGAGCAGATGAAATCACTTCCCCTTCATTGGCCTCAAGTTTCTGCCCATTCCAGTAAAAAGCCATTTTCTTTGTCTCAGGGATACTGAGAACAGGATGTTTTTCAATTCTCCATTCTGACATGAAATGATACTCCTTAAACTTGGTCATTTAAATCTTGATGAAATCGTAAAAAATATTATCTATGGCTAAGTAGAAAGTTCCATATACCCCCGCTAAAAATCAGCGGGATAAAAAGGCGCAGTAGATGGGACTTTCTACTTAGCCATCAAATCTTGACACCCGGTACGGATAAGGATCCACATGCGGAGCCTCTCCGCTTAAAATTTCAGAAACCAGCTTTCCGGTTCCCGGGGCCATGGTGAGGCCCAGCATATTATGCCCGGCCGCAATCATAACATTCTCCAGACGTGGAGATCGATCAATGATAGGTAATCCATCACAGGTCATGGGCCGCCACCCGCACCATTCATCCTGTATGCCGCTAAACTTCATATTTCGCAAATAACTTTGTGCCGCATGAAGCAGTGCATCAAGCCGCAGCCGGTTAAGACTTTCATCATATCCGGCAAACTCCATGGTACCACCCAGTCTGATATCGCTTTGCCAGGGAGTGATAACTACTCCGGTTTCCTGGAAAAAACATGGAATCGATGGACTGTTTTGAGAACGCTGCATTGTTACCGAATACCCTTTCCCCGGTTGAATGGGTAATCTGCAACCAAGAACGTTATTCAACAGGGGAGCCCAGGCACCGGTGGTCACCACAAACTCATCTGCCGGAAAATTTTCCTCCCCGGTAACGGCTGCAACAGCTTTATTGTTTTTGCTTTGAAAACCGGTCACCTCCGTCTGTTCTATGATTTCAACCCCTTTTCGGATAAGGACCCGTTTTAATTCTTTCATTAGACCATCCGGACGAAGATGGGCGGTATGCCTGGAAAACCAGGCACCTGCAACATTATCCATCACAGCAGGCTCTTGTTTTAAAAGCAACTTTCTGTCTAAAGGAGTTTCGCGGATACCAAACTCTTTTTTCAATGCATCACAAGATCCGTATTGCTCAAATTCTTTTTTAGATTGGAAAATATGCAGGGCACCCTTAACTGCCCAATCACAGTCCAACGCTTCTTCGGCAATTAAAGCCTGGTAAAGCTCAATGGCTTTTTGCATGAGAGCTGCGCGGCCTTTTGCAGATATCAAAATATCATTTTGATTACAGTGCAGGGCAAACTTCATCAACCATTTTACCAGTGCCGGATCTATCCTCGGCTTAATAAATAGGGGGGCATCTTTTTTAAAAACCCATCCAAGGCCTTTAATTAAATTTTCGGTGGAGTTAAGCGGTAGGATATGATCGGGCACAATCAGGCCGCAGTTTCCATGGGAAGCCCCGTAACCAAAGCGGCCTTTATCAATGATGGTCACCGACCATCCTTTTTGTTTTAAATAATAGGCGGTGGCGGCACCGATGATACCGCCGCCGATGATAACGACTTTGGAGCCCTTATGCATGGTCAATGTCCCCTGAAGAGACTTTTGCAAAGTAAAGCTTTTTGGAGTTGTTGATTTCGCAAAGGCGGATCAGGTTTACTCACCCAGATAAGCCTTTCTGATTTTCGGGTCATGCAGAAGGGTATCGGCTTTGTCTTCCATTGTAACCTTGCCGGTTTCAAGGACATAGCCGCGCTGTGCCGTCTGAAGTGCCAAATTGGCATTTTGCTCCACCAGCAGGATTGTTGTGTTTTTCTTTTGATTAATATCGTGGATAATTTCGAATATTTTCTGCACCAATAACGGTGACAGCCCCAAAGAAGGTTCATCCAGAAGAAGTACCTTGGGTCTGCTCATCAGCGCTCTGGCGATTGCCAGCATTTGCTGCTCGCCACCGGAAAGGGTGCCTCCATGCTGTTTTTGTCTGTCTTTCAGGACCGGGAAAAGGGAAATAACATTTTCCATGTCCTTATCTATTTCCACCCGGTCTTTGCGGAAAAACGCTCCAAGTTCCAAATTTTCCCGTACGGTTAATCGGGGAAAAATGCGTCTGCCTTCAGGAATCTGACACAGCCCCATAACCGGTAGCTTTTCCGCAGCAATGCCCCGGATGGATTTTCCGTTGTAAAAAATATCACCGTTGTTGATGGGGACGATGCCGCAAATGGCCATCAGTGTGGTGCTTTTACCTGCGCCGTTAGCACCGATGATGGTCACGATTTCACCCGGAAAAACCTTTAAAGAAATATCTTTCAGGGCTTTGATATTGCCGTAACTTGAAGAAACATTTTGAAGTTCAAGAATCGGTTCCGCCACGATCTACCCCTCTTTCTCTTCCGACCTGGTCCCCATGCGTTTGGCCGGAATCAAGCCTGCAGGTCTAAAAAGCATCATCACGGTCATTGTCGCACCAAAGACTAGCATCCGGTAGAGCTCAAATTCACGAAAGACTTCCGGCAAAACAATCAGCGCAGCAGCACCCAAAAAGATACCGGGAATGGAACCCATTCCGCCCAGGACCACCATACACAAAACCATGGCTGATTCAAGAAAGGTAAAACTTTCCGGGCTGACAAATCTCATCCTTGCTGAAAAAAACGCGCCTGCCAGACCGGCAAATATTGCACCCATGGCATATGCAAGCAACTTGAGGCGAAAGGCGTTTACACCCATCAGTCCGGCCGCTGTTTCATCCTCCCTGATAGACTCCCAGGCCCGTCCGATGCGTGAAAAATTGAGCCTGTGAACGCAAATGATCGCAAAAATAGCAAGGGCAAGGGCCACATAATAAAGATAGTACAGCTTCTTAAGGTAAAATAATTCAAAACTGAAACCATCAGCAAAACTGGGAATATAAATAGCCGGTACCTTCACACCCAGGATACCGTTGGGACCGTTGGTCAGCGTCATCCAGTTATTAAGAATAATTCGGACAATTTCGCCGAATCCCAGTGTAACAATTGCAAGGTAGTCCCCACGCATTTTTAAAGTCGGATATCCAATGATGCAGCCGGCAAGACATGAAGAAAAAGCGGCCGCAGGAAGGCAGATCCAAAATGACAGGCCAAAATTAGCATTCAAAAGCGCATACGTATAAGCGCCCACGCCGTAAAATGCAATATAGCCCAGGTCCAGCATACCAGCCAGCCCCACCACAATGTTGAGTCCCAGCCCAAGGCATACGTAGATAAGAACATTAATCGCAACGTCCTGGGCATATCTGCTAGTAAAGATAACGGGAAAGAGGAAGGCAAACGCCATTAAAAGAGGAATCCAAATCGATGCAGGCAAGGCCCCTGACCATCTTGCAACTTTTCCCCTGGCTGCGGACACAGGATCTGCTATTGGTTTCAACATTCCGCTTTTGTTGGTAATATAAAGCAGCAGGCATATAGATGAGCCTGCAGCAATATAAAGCCAGACAGTCATGGTGCGGCCAAAAGACAGGGTGCCGTCCGGATGGATGCCCAGCAGCGGCCAGAGAAGTCCCAGCAGCCATAACAGACCGATAAAATAGCTTTTCCAAATTTTTTTAAACTCTTGTATCATCTACATTCTCGCCCATAATTCCGGTTGGTTTGAAATATAAAACGGCAATCAGTATAATAAACGCAAACACATCCTTATATTGTCCGGAGATATAGCCTGCACCAAAAATTTCCACCATACCGATAATCAATCCACCCAGCATTGCACCGGTAATATTTCCGATACCACCCAGTACCGCAGCTGCAAAGGCCTTGATGCCGGGAATAAACCCCATATCATACCGAACCGATCCATAATACAATCCCACCATGATTCCGGCTGCCGCTGCAAGACCCGCACCCAGGGCAAAAGTAAGTGAAATGATTTTATTGCTTCCTATTGCCACAAGGGAGGACATTACCTTATCCTGAGCCGTCGCGCGCATTGCCATTCCGATTCTGGTTTTAAAAACAAGAATATTTAAGCCGATCAGCAAAGCAATTGTAAGAGCCACAATTCCCATCTGCAGGTAGCTGATGGTAATCATGCCGAACTCAACCCCCCCCTGGAAAAGTTCCCCGGGATATGGTTTGTCAAACACACCCTGGGTAAGCATTAAACCGTTTGATAGGAATATGGACATGCCCAGGGCTGAAAGAAGTGCCGCCAGCCTGGATTGATTCCGCAAAGGTTTATAGGCCACCTTTTCAACCCCCATGGCTAAAAATGCACAATAAGCCATTGACAGGGCAAATGCGCCCATCAAACAAAGTATGGGGTGAGTCTGCATATAACCCAGGCCTGTAAGGTAGCTTAAAATGATAACACCCACATAGCCGCCGGCCGCGAAAAATTCACCGTGGGCAAAATTGATAAGCTGAATTACCCCGTAAACCATGGTATAGCCAAGGGCAATCAGGGCATACAGCCCGCCAAGGGTCAGTCCGTTGATCAACTGCTGAATGAAATATTCCATATTTTTAATAAAATCGTGAATTAACTTTTATGAACTCGTAAAAAGTCTTTGAGTAAACACCGGATGGCTAAGTAAAAAGTTCTATATACAAGACGTAGTGGTTTTTCAGGAACGAGGCAATACATGTAGTATGCCGAGTGCCTGAAAAACCGCTACAACGCAGTAGATGGGACTTTTTACGAGGCCATCAAATATGATTGCCCGGCCACTGCGCCGGGCAATCATTTCTTGATGGGTTTTATTTCAACAAACCCTTTTCAGGATCCCAGTAGGGTACATATTCGCCGTTTACAATCTTAAAAGCAATATATGCAGATCCTGAATCGCCGTTAGATTTGAATTTGACATGTTTTGAAGCGCCCTGAAAATCCATTTTCATGATTGCCGCCTTGATTTTGGCTGGCTTGGTGGATTTCGCATTTTTAATGGCATTCATAAGGACGGTGGCGGCATCATAGGCATATGTGCCGTAAGCGCCGATATCTCCGTATCCTGCGTCCTTCCACCTTTTTTCATATTCCTTATATGAAGCAGTGGTTTTATCCGTAAAACCATAAGTCACGCAAACACCTTCGACCGCATCCTTGCCAACCTTGATGAAATTCGGGTGATACATGGCATCATTAGATACAATGGTTGATTTAAGATTCAAACGTTTCGCCTGTATGGCCATAATGCTGCCGGATGAATGGTTTTGAAGACACATGTAAAAAATATCCGCATTTGCTCTTTTGGCCATGGTCAGAAGCGCGGAAAAGTCCTTGTCGCCCTGGTTAACATGATCGTGACCAAGAACCTTAATGCCAAGTTTCACACAGGCTTTATTCACGCCTTCAGCCAGCCCCTGGGAATATGTGGTTTTATCGTCAACGATAAAAATAGATTTGGCCTTTAAAGATTCTTTCATGAACTTGGCGGCTGCCGGAGCCTGATCGTCATCTCTTCCGCACAAACGAAACATATATTTAAGACCGCGGTCAGTGACTTTTTCATTGGTGGAAGCCGGCGTCAGCATCGGAATGTCTTCTTCGGCAAGGGTTTCGGAGCCGGGGATGGTGGAAGATGAGCAATATGCACCGACAACGCCTACAACCCCGAGGTTGATGAGCTTGTTGGCTGCAGCCACAGCCTGTTTCGGGTCACATGCGGTGTCCTGTGGGAAGAGCTCGATCTTGCTGTATCCGGGGATACCTCCTGCTTCTTCAAACACTTCAATTGCCGTAAGCACGCCGTGTTTAATATCATTTCCGTCAGCGGCATAAGGCCCGGTTAAAGGACTCATTGAGCCAATCTTTAAGGTCTTTGCTGCTGCAGTACTTACAATAAACGGTACCAAAATTAATCCTAAAACCACCATCAATAAAAGTTTTTTCTTCATTTTACTCTCCTCCTTAAGTTTTTTGTACCCCTTCATGTCCATTCAGGACAAAAAGGCTGCACAATCTTCGTTCTGTAAGCGTTCACAGGTGCTGCAAATGTGCGTGATCAGGTCGATCAGCTATAGTCTGTGCTATGCTGGTTGCCCTGAACACGTGCAGATGCGGTGCCTGTTAACGCTTACGGTTTTTGTTGTTCGGCCGGTTGGCCAAGATAAGCTTCGATTACCTTAGGGTTATTTTGAATCTCCTCAGGTCCTCCTTCCGCAATTTTAACTCCATGATCCACGCATATTATGCGTCGGCACACTCCCATCACAACTTTCATATCATGTTCAACTAATAGCACGTCAATGCCTAAATCGGATACACGCCCTATGTCTTCCATCAGTTTAGCTGTTTCAGCAGGATTCATTCCCGCTGCAGGTTCATCCAGAAGCAATAATTTCGGTTCGGAAGCCAGCGCCCTGGCAATTTCGAGTCTGCGCTGCAAACCATAAGATAAATTTTCGGCTACTGTATCAGCGAACTCTCCAACACCCATAAAATCTATCGCTTCTCTGGCTTTCTTCCTGATGTCGTTTTCCTCACGCTTTTGGGACTGGCTTCTCAATAAGGCGCCCACGACACCTTTCTTTGATCGGCAGTGCCGGGCCACCATGGCATTTTCCAGGGCAGTCATGTTGGAAAACAGACGAATATTCTGAAAGGTTCTGGCAATTCCTTGATAGAAAATCTCATGAGGGTTTTTACCGAGAATACTTTTACCTTCAAACTGTACATTTCCTTCTGATGCCGTGTAAACACCGGTAAGGACGTTAAATACAGTGGTCTTTCCCGCTCCGTTGGGACCGATAAGCCCAATGATTTCACCGGAATTTACGGAAAAACTCAATTTAGACAGGGCCAAAAGACCCCCGAATCTTACTGTGATGTCCTGAATCTTAAGCTGTGCCATAAAATAGATGATCTCGTAAAAAGTTCAATTTAGATGGTTTCGTAAAAAGTTCAAATTCAAGGCGTGAAAATTTTGGAATCATGAGGCGTACTTATCGTACGTTGAATGATTACAAAATGTAGCATAACGCAGAAGTTGGACTTTTTACGAAAGCGTCAATCTTTTACCTGCTGTTTCTCTTTCTTCATATATCCACTGAATCTACGAATGTGGCTCTGGGCAAGCGATTTGGCCTTTACCACATCTCCCTTTTCTATAGACTGCACGATATTGGAAAGGTCTTCGTAGTTTTCCATTAACTCGCGTTTCCCCATGTGAAGAAAGTTGTCATAGTAACGGTTGATATTATTATGTACCATCTTTAATATTGATATATAGATAGGATTTCCTGAAATTTGAGCCATGGCCAGGTGAAGTTTTTTATCCGCCTCAAGAAAAGCATCCCGGTGGGAGGCCCCTTTTTCCGCATGTTTTTTTGCTTCTTTGAGAAGTTCTTTCAGTCGTTGAATATCTGCGGCAGTTGCCCTTTGCGCTGCAAGAGCCACCACATCTCCTTCAACTCCTTCCCTGAATTCACACAGGTGGCTTAAGGAAACTCTTTGTGATCGAATCAGAATGTCCAGACTCTCGCGGATCTGTTCGGTGTTGGCGGATTTAATCATAGCACCGCCGCCAACACCCAGCTTGATTTCGATGAGACCCTTTTGTTCCAAAACACGCAAGGCCTCTCGCAGTGTGCCCCGGCTGGTCTGGAACATTTCTTTCAGTTCCCTTTCAGCAGGGAGCATCTCGCCGGATTTTACACTTCCGCTGAGGATAGCCTCTTGTATCTGGTCAACTATATCCTGAAAGATTCTACTTTGCTTGGCTGCACGGAACATGTTGTTTATGCTTGTCGGTAATGAAGATTTTCTGAGACCTTTTGTACAACGTCACATTACAATCATTATAATGGTTAGACCATTAGTATCCAACGTCTCTATTGATGTCAAGGAAAAAATGGGTCATTTAAACCAGTCCATCTTCATTAAGTGGCCTATTTTCCAGAATTCGCTCAGGTCGTAACACCGATAGATCAAGTACCGGAGACCGTTCGGTTATAAGCTCGGAAATATAGCGTCCCACAGCCGGGGCCTGCTGAAGCCCGTGACCTGAAAAGCCATTGGCTAAATAAAAGCCTTTTAGCTCCGGCCACTCTCCGAGAATTGCATTTCCGTCCAGTGTGTTGACCGCATACAAACCGGCCCAGCCGCGAATCAATTTTAGCGTATCAAATGCCGGAACGAACTCGGCCAGTTCCGGCCATAGAATCTCCATAAAACGTTTATCATCCCAGGTAAAATCAAAACCGACCGGGTCCTCGTCCATCGATTTTCCCAACAGGATTAAGCCACCTGTTTCAGATCGAAAATACAGACCTGAAGGTAATATGGTCAAAGGCAGCGGAGCTTCCGGCTTTACTGCCGTGTCCATAGCAAAAACCTGGCGTTTCACCGGATCTACAGGAATCTTCACACCTGCCGTCAAAGCCAACCCGGCTGCCCATGCCCCGGCGCAGTTAACAACAATTTCTGCTGCCAGCATGTCTCCATCAGCCAGTTTTACTCCGGTAATCCGTTTTTTTTCTGCTGCGATTTTAACGACTTCACCTTTTATATACTCTGCACCAAGAGATCTGGCTTTGGCCCTGTATGCCATCAGGACTGCATAGGCGTCAAAATGGCCGTCTTGGGGCCCGAAGGTACCTCCAACAAGACCAGCCGGCTCATAAAGAGGATAATGCTGTTTGATTTCTTCTAAAGACCACCATTCTACCTGACAACCCAGGCTTTTTTGCAGGGCCACAGCTTCTTTTGCCGCATTTTTGCCTTTTTCATCAACCAGGAAAAGATTTCCCTCACGGCGGTATAAAATGGCAGGCCTGTTGTCATTAACGGTCATTTCATCTTCAAATCGTTCAAGAGCATCTAAAGCATATTGTGATATCTTAATGTTTTCGGTGAGACTGAACTGTATGCGTGCGTTGCTTACGGAAAGGGTGGTCGAGGCCAGGGAATAGGTGGGATCCATCTCAACCACCGCCACTTTGAGTTTACCATCGCTGCTCATCAGATTATATGCGACAGAGCTGCCGATAATGCCTCCACCTACGATTATGATGTCATATGTCTTTGAATTCATGAAAAAATGCCTTTATTTTAAAAAATATTTTTTTACCTGAATTTTGCCCGAATTGGAGGCTTTCATATGCAAGGCATCTAAGGCGATGCTATAACGGCAGCCAGGTGCCTATCCCTTTTTCCACAGCGCGCTTGAAAATTAAAGGCGCCACCGCCATATCATCAATGGCAAGCCCCAGGTTGGCAGTCATGGTCTTTTCGTTATCAGTTTCCCGACCCTTTTTTGTTCCGTTTGCCAGTTCCCCCAGGTCAGCATGTAAAGGGGGTATATTTTGGAAATAGCCGACTGTTTTGTAATGGAGCATCTGGGCGGTATCATCGGTGCAAAACTTGTCCGACTCGCTTATTGCATCGGGATGCCAGTAGGAATCAAAATCGACCAAAGATGCAAAGGCCCCCTCATCCATCCAGCCTGCCTGGATGGTGGCATGCGGTTTTTTTAAAATTGGCCCCGCGGTAACAATAATATCACAGCCTGTGACTGCTTCTTTCGGGTTTTTTACCGGGACGGTTTCGATGTTGAAGCGGTTTTTGATATCAGCAGTATATCGGTTGAGAGCTTCCGTCGAGACATCGTAGGCCATCACCTTCTTAATGGGAAACAACACTTTTAGTGCCTCAACGTTGGTTCTTCCCTGTACGCCGCAGCCCAGTACACCGACAGTGGCTGAATCGGGCCGTGCAAGATAGCGGGCGGACACGGCTGTGGCTGCACCGGTGCGCATGGCGGTTATCCAGACACAATCCATTATGGCAATGGGCAATCCGGTTTTGCTGTCGTTTAAGATCAGTAGCCCGGTGATATAAGGAAGTCCCTGTTTTGCATTTTCCGGAAATCCACTGACCCATTTAACCCCGGCCGACTCTAAAGCCGGGATATACGCAGGCATGGCATGAATAAAGTTGTCCCCGCCACCAGGATGAATTCCGGGTTTCGGAGGCATTTCCGTGCGGCCCTCGCCTTTTTCTTTAAAAACGGTTTGAAGTGCTTCAATGATCTCCGACATGGTAATTCCCACTGCTTCCACATCGGCTCTGGAAAGATACAGAATTTCTTTAGTTGCCATACGGCCCCCTTTTGTCTAATTGAAAAAATAAATTGTTTGGGATGCTATAACACTTTGACAAATGATAGTAAACTTGAGAAATTGAGTGTAGGTAAATTCTCAATTATTTTTAACTATAGCATTTGAGGAATAATACTAAAATGATTAATATTTATGAGTTTCTTGAAAATGGCAATATCGAATATCAGCGCCATGACCACCCTCCGGTATTTACGGTGGAAGACGTCCATCGTTTAACCCCCGACCTGCCGGGGGCAAAAACCAAGAATCTTTTCTTTCGTGACAAAAAAGGAAACAGGCACTTTCTGGTTGTAGTTCCGGCTGACAAGCGGACCAATTTAAAGGCGCTGCCCGGTGTTCTCGAAAGCAGCAAGATCAGCTTCGGATCTCCAGACAGGCTTATGGAACATCTTGGGATAACACCGGGTTCGGTATCTTTGCTGGCAATTGTAAATGATCAAAAAAATAGGGTTGAAGTAATAATTGATGAGTCCTTATGGGCATCAGAAGCTTTTCAGTTTCATCCCCTTGTTAATACGAGCACCCTGATTATTTCACGTGAAGGAATTAAACGCTTTCTGGCTGCCACCGGACATGAGGTAAAAATTTTGGATATCCCGGCACAAGGATAGCTGAACAGGAAAACTTGATCGTTCCTTTCTTCTGCTTCTGTTTTCCCGGCAGGAAAAACCCGGATATTGATGATATTAATTTGATGAGTTCGTGAAAAGTATCACCGATGGTGCCCGCAGGAAATGCCCTTGGGGTGCTAAGTAGAAAGTTCCATATACAAGGCCCTCACGGTTTTAACCGGCCAATATTTACCCAAAAAGCTATTATTTTAATTTGTATAATCGAAATTTAATGTTAATTAATAGTATATTATGAATGAAAGCAAATCGGCCAAAAAACCGGCCAGAAAAAAAAGGCGCTCACTATTTTGATGATGACCTGCTGGCGGATTTCTGCATGTTTTTCTTTGAAATTTGCCTGGATCAAATACGCTTCATGGAAGGCTTGCTGCGACTTGACCAAATCGAAACCCGGATCGACTGGTATGTGGAAAAGCGGGCCAAACAGGACAAAAATCCTTTGCGGGTTGAGACGGCAAAATTACTCAGAACCGTATTTATGCGGGGTGCCATACCAAGAGGTATGGCCGCTGAGATCCTGAACATGAGCGAGCGCAATGCGCGCCGAATCGTCAGCGCGCTGATCAAGGACGGTCTTTTGCAGTCACAAAGCCACCGAGCGCCGTTAACGATCGGGCTGCCGCTTGGTGTTCTTCCCTATTACTTTCCAGATCTTTACGACCCTTCGGTAATTGGTGAGGAGTATAATTGAGCGCTTGTACAGTTTGCCGGAGCTAATTTAAATATTCGGATTTTATTTGAAGGTGACTTTTCGTTTTTTTTGTGTACGCACTGCATTTACGTTACCGGCATATTACAGACAATAATCCACCCTTAAAAATCATCGAAAAGTTTGAGTTGCTGCTCGGAGTCCTTTTTCCCATCAATATCGGAAGGCTTGTTTTTACTTCCAAGATTACCGCGTCTGTCCTTTTTTTCAGCAGCCTTCTTTTCATTTATAGTCGATTGTAATTTGTATCCGGCTGGAGGTGCCTCATCAAGATTATCACGCATAAAACCGGGCACCAGGAAACCCTCCTTAGTTTCATAAATGCGGAACATATCTGAAATTTCCGGTGTGCAGTATTCCTCATTGCCGAAGTAAATATCGCATGCCTTCTGGATAAGCCCGGCCTTGCTGCTTATCGTTGTCTTTTTCGTACCGAAAAATTTACACACATCATCGGCCGTGATGCTAATCTCGTTTTCCGGATCGAACAGAAAATTCACCCGTGCAATGACATGAACAATAGCTGAAGCCCAGATTTCAATGCAGCCTCGCTGGATGGACAGCTTCCGCATTCTCGCAATCCTGTTGCATAATTTAAGCGCCAAACCGGTATGCATATTATCGAGCTTGATTCGACCGAAGTCCTCAATCATACTTTTTATTGCTTCCACCCTTTCCGCGATCTTCTTCTTATTTGGACTTTTTAGCAGAGCCGCGTAGTTTTTTCATTCAAGTTCAGATATTTTACCTCCACCCCCAATAGTACGATTTTGCCCAAGTTTTTCTATGACTGTTTTAAGGTGTCTTCCAGAACAGTTCCATCCGGATAAGCTGTAAACCCTGTCGTGAAGCATGTAGCAATCGCCGAATAACCGTAAACCTTTGCGTCCAGGTTTCTGATTTTTACCTTATATTTCAGACCCGTGTCGAACTGGGTCTTCAGCTGGTGAGTATCTGTGAAAATTGGCTCAAGGCGGCACGCTGTTCTTAAAAACTGGCTGGCTTCTGGGAGAAAGTATTTTGCGACTGTGTCCGCATCACCTTTGTTGAGTGCATCATGCAACGATTGTACAGATTGCTTTATTTTATCGACATCATCAGCTACAGCTATCGATGGAACGATGCTTAACATAAAAAAACTATAATTAATCGTTTCATCCCGCACCTCCTTGAAAATTTTTGAGAGGCTATTATATTCCTAATGTCACTAACGTCGCTTTTCAGCGGGCGCTGCTGTTTGCGCTCCGCTGCAAAAGCATTGTTCGGCAATTTTTGCCATGATTCATTGATGGTGAGGTATTAAACAAATCTGCCCACTTTTTCTCTTTTTAGCCCTCTTAATGCCAAAAGAAGCTTCTATTCGCTGTTGGTAAATCTATAGAGTTGATTTCTTGGGATGAGCAATAACGAGCCCAGGATTTTCAACTCCTGTTCCTCGCACAAAAGAGCTCGTTCGCGTACTCTTCCGAGAACTCTGGAGGCTGATGTAGACCCCCAGAACCAATTAGCAAGGTCATCAGGGCTTGCAGGCCCTCCAGGCTGAGCCGAAACGGCCTCGGTGTAGTAGGCTTTAAGGTCTTCGCTGGCAAGCTTCATAGCAATGTCGATAGGTGTGTCGCTAACCGGACTCTCAGGCATCCCCCCTTTTATAAAAGCCGAAAAAAATTCGATTATTTCGCTCAGTGAGAGCTTTGAGGTGCCGGTGGTAGTTCGCCCTCTTTTTTTTAGCCCTATATCAAACCAGTTTTGCAGCCCCTCCGCCTCTTCTCGAAAAGTCGACAGCAGTGTACTAATATCATCAATTTCTTCGCCTTGCCCAGCTATAACACCAAAGCTTACTGGGCATGCAGTGGGCGTGAACTCACTTTCCGAAACGGGAGCATCCTCTATAAAATCCTTGATGATTGGTCCCTCAGACTCTTCAAGCAAACTCAGTGCAGCCAGCAAGACTTTTTTTTGAAACTCAGGCTCATCCGGTGCTCCCAATGGCCTACCGAGGTCGAAAGGTACCCAAAGAGCCCTTGGCGGGTTTATGCGTTCCGTGTGGTCGCGGACTAAACTTATCTGGGTGGTTGGAACTCCTTCTCTTTCGATGTAATGACTAAGCCCGCCCACGGCGCGCGTGCAGTTTGGTCAGACCGGCACAAGCAGAACCGCATCAACCCCCTCTGATATCATTATATGGGCAAGCTCCCTGGCTCGCTTCTCCATGGCTGTCGGGTCTGTTGCCCCCATAAAGGAGTAATGGTACTGGGCAACGGTACCTATTTCACCTGCTTCGACAAGTTCCTTCAGACGCTGGAGCGGGAAGACGACATTGATATCCTGCTGGTAGCCGGTGCGATCGTAATTGGTGGAGACATGGCTCATCACGATATCTGATGAGGGCGTATCGGAAGCAATAATCCGATAATCGTCAGCTCCCACTCCAAAGGGGCGGTCATTTCTTCTCTGAAGACCGGCGGTTGAGATAAGTGCCACTTTTCGCTCATTTAGCGCAAGGCCTTTAACTAAGTCTGTCTCTTCATAATCAGGGCAGGGAAGCGCCAACAAATGCTCCCTCTCGTAAGATGGTAAACTATCCAATCGTGTCATTCTGTCCTCTTCTTATTTTGCAGCCGAACGCCTCTTATCACCGGCAGCAAAAAGTGGGGTGGCTGGAGCGTAGCGGAAGCTGCGCCGCTTTTTGCTGTCCGAGTGCATGTGACTGTTATATGCCATTTTTACACAGCAACATTTTGCTGATACCATTGGACGGTTTCTGTAATAGCAATATCGTGTGGCGTACAGGCATTACCAAATCTATCTTCGTATTTTTTATGCTCAACTATGTACGGCTGATCCCACTCATACATCATCTCTTTCATCTCCTTTAACATTGGATTGAATAATCCCAAAAACGAAATCATCAATTTACCGGCAGTTCGTATTTTTATTGGTCTATTTATTTGTTCTTCGACAATTGATGCCAGTTGTCGAGTTGTGATCGTTGGAGCATTTGGGACATGCCAAACTTGACCAAATGAATCGTGGCGATCGCTTAGATTGACTAATGCTGCAGCAAAGTCCTTTATGTATGTGTAGGTGTGTGGCAAATCAATATTGCCCAGTAAATTTGCTGGTTTGCCCGATAAAGCTGCTTTGAAAAACATTTCACCGAAAGTAGAATTTTTGACTAGAGGGCCAAAAAAATCAGAACCTCGACCTATTACTACATTTAAGTCTTTTTCATTTAATAGCATCTCTACCATTAACGCCCTGACTCTACCTTTGCGGCCTGTTGCCTTGTATGGAAGTTGTTCGTTTATTGGAGTTCCGTTTGTATCACCATACCCATATAGATTGTCCCCATAAATCAATCTGCAATCTGCTTGTTTCACTCCTCCAAGAATTCCTTTTGTCAACGGTGGAAATTTTTTAGGCCATTGTGTATACGGTGGCATAGCACAATGAAACACTGAGTCTGCACCCTTGCAAATTTTGTAAACAACTGATGAGTCATTGGCATCTCCTGAAATGACTTTTATTTGCTCTGAGATTTTATTGGCAACCTTCCCGCTTCTATTAACAACTGTTACTTGTTTGCCTTGCTCAGCCAACACTTGAGCCACCCATAGACCTAATGGTCCAGTGCCAAAGACGATGTTATTTTGATTTTTCATGATTCTCCTTTTGCATATAACGCTCCGGCTCAGAGGTGCTGGACACGCAGTGGCCAGCATCCTTTTGTAGCCGGTTGTTAGATTAAATTGTCAATATCGCCTCTATTTTGTACATTCCCTTCGACCCAGTCTTCGCTGTCTACTGTACAGTTCTGTTTTCGGCTTGCATCACAGAAAAGGAATTATTGTCATCCTTGTCCACCCAAGGTCCATATCTCGCGCCCGGTCTTGAGGATCTTTTTGAGGATCTTTACGTCATCAACGCCCTCGGCTTCGGCGATTGAGAGGAGCTCAGTGACGTCCTCGGGGCTTCCGTCACAGAACCCAATGGGGCGAGGATTATTGGGCTGATTGATTTGAACCTTGAACTCGCCGCGGTCCCAGCGTGTCTGCGTAGAATTGTCGTATGGCTGAATCATATGTTTGATCTACTCCTTAATTATTAGATGAACGAGTCCAATGAATTACATGCATATTTATCTTGTAATCTAACGTTGAATTCACAGGTTTCGCGCTGTTTGCGAAATCCAGTGGAATGATTGGTTATGTAATATTTTTAGTTTTAAATTTTTTAATGTGGTTTTGTATTTCTGCTTCATTTTGTAATTTGTGCCAACGCTCATATTTTTTGTGTAAGAAAAAAAGTGGGACTCCCATAACTAAAAGCGGTGCTAAACCAATTACATAAAAAATCCATTTTAGATCTTCAGTAAATGGCACAGAAAAATACGCAGGAAACGTTTCAGAAAATGCTAAGCTCCTTAGTGGCAGAATGCATAAAAAAGCCCATAAAAGAAGGATACAACCAATTTGCAATGAGTATTTACCTATCTTGAGCAATGCTTTCATTTCATTATTATTTCAACACGTAGCACTGGCATCACCGGCGCGACTAGCGTCCGGTGTATGCGATCGTTAGTGTAATTTTAGATTCAACTTGTTTCTATACTACTTCAAAAAATCAATTATTAGCTTATTTATGATTTCAGTCTTTTGGAATACTATTCCATGCCCTGCGCCCTCAACCGGTTTAAACTTGAGTCGGGGAAGAAAGGATCGAATGTCTTTGATCATATCTTTTGTGATCTCAGTATCAGTCCTTCCCCAGATCAATAGAATCTCGCGTTTTTGTTTACCCAATAGCTGATAATCATTTGTGTAGTCCCCAATAGCATTGTTTCTGAGCATGGATAAAAGAGATCGCTGGAAACCTTTATAAGTTGTTTGTTCTGCAAATAGTTTACTATATGTCTCAGACTTAGGATTACCTTCAAACAAGCCGCTCGAACGGTCCACGATGGTTTTTATGCCGATGATACGCGCAGCAAATTCTCCGATAACTGGTATTTGAAATAGTGTTGGTACTTTGAAGTTATTAACTAATGGAGAAATTATGACAAGTTTCTGAACCTTGTCTGGATATTGGGCGGTGAAATTAACAGCGATACCACCGCCAAGGGAATAGCCTATTAAATCAAATTTTTGAGTAATCTTAAGTTTGTCAACCAGTTCAAGTAGCTGTCTTGTGTAAAGTTTCTTGTCGTAGGTCTCAGCTGATCGATCCGAATAACCCCGGCCAAATTGGTCATAACTAAGAGTCCTAAAACCAGCGTCATTTAAAAATTTAATTTGGTTGTCCCACGTCCATATTGGAACAGTTCCTCCATGTACGAGAACTACTACTTTCCCATTGGTTGGACCTGTTAATTTGTAATGTGTCACACCCTGTGAAAGATTTATATATGTGCCCCCTAGTTTTTCACGCTCGCTTTCGTTCAATTCATTGTGTTCAGGATCAAGAAGATAATAGACTCCGACTAACACAATTAAAAATATTGCACAAAACGCAACCAACCATTTACTTTTCATAGCATTCTCCATTAAGTATTTTTAGAATCTTTTGAATTAACATCAAACTCATTTTGTGATCGCGACATCTTTCCGATTAGCTCAACACACTAACGGCTGGTATCAGCTGACCCAAGCAATGTTACCGACCAAGGTGATTCGCAGCTGTGAACATGGATAACCTACCAAGGCCATTTGGAAAACTGCGCTGCTTGGGGTCAGCTGTATACCTTTGTTGTGCAAAAATGTATGAACATGTATTTTTTTTCTAAAAAGATGTCCTTTCCAGATTTCTAGTGCCGTCTGGGTTTATATACAGATTCATTCCTAGAGCAACACCTTTCCTATTCCGTGAACCATGATCAAACCGCAAGCCAGACATACTCCCCTTGCCGTACATCCCGTTAATCAGACAGTAGAAATAAATACTACCGTCACGGTTAGATTTTACTCGAATACGACTTTTATAACCGCCTTTGGGAGCTGTTTTCATTTCACGAAATGCCATGTGCTGTACATTAGTCGAGGGCTGATAGATAATAATTCCGCCATTAGCCCGGGAAAAATCAAGTATAGCCGGTGCCGGAACAGGACGAGGTTTAGCGGCCACGGCAACAAGTTGACCTGAACTATCCAAGGCTGGTTCCAGTTCTATATACAGGGGATTCTCACCAGAACTGGACTTAGCTTGAACCACAGGAAGGGGTATGTTGCTACTCACGCGCCCACTCTCGCCATCAACCAGTGCTACATGATCCTTCCAGTCAGGTCCTGAATCTATAGCCACCTGACTGAATACTAGTTTGGCAGGCTTGTCATGGGTGAGCTGTTTAAGGATTACTTTCATATTCGTCTGTTCAACAACGGGAATCGTGCCATCTTGGTTAACAACCAGTAATTCTGGAAGGGGGCCGCCACCAATTTTTTTCTTGAAATACAGGGCCTCGGCTTTGGTTGAATAGTACCCCTCCTTGTCGAAACTTAGAGTCATTGCTGAACAATTATCACAGGTGATCTTAAAGTTGCCGTCACGAACAACCTCTGAACGTCTACGATTATATTCGCGGTCAGCCAGAACAATCTCAGTGACATATACCCGCACATTGGAAAGATTTCTGTTGGATTGATCTTTTATTGAACCCGATACGACAAGTGGTCCAGATGATATTGGTTCACCTGGCTCCTTTTGTTTATTGGCTGGACGTTGTTTGGTGGTTTTTACCTGTTGCGCAGAAGAAGGTTGTATAACATTTAAATCGGTTCTCTGGGCTTGGGTCAGTTTCTTTTTCCATCTGCGACCATAACGATCTATTAGAGCATTACTTTCAATTGTCATATTTACTGTTTTGCCACTGTCCAAAGACAAGGTAATTTTTTTGCCGTTTATTGTATACTTTCCACTATATTGATGTGTTGCTCCTTCATGCAGAAAAAATGAACCATCGTTATGAAGTTCCATGTCTCTTTTATTATCCTTACGAAAGTATATACCAGTGACAGATGCAAAAGAAGCGTGACTGAGAGAGTCACCCTTTTCTTTTGTCGTTGTTACATGCTGCGCTGAAGATGGTGGTGCTACATTTGAGTAAGTAACCTTTCCATGCTGATCAACCCATTTATACATCTTGGCATAAAGGGAATTGGCTGGTATTATGAGTAGTAATACTAATACGGCAAATTTGAAAAAGAGCATGTCATTTTTCCCTTGGAAGCTGCACAACGCCTGCATCACCGGCGGCTTAGATGATGGTTGATTAAAGTGGAACCTTTTTTCGAAGTTTTGGGAAAAGTCTCCATCAAGGGCGCTATTGCCGTCCGCGTGTATGCATTTGTTATATCATTTTAGGTCAATATATAAAGGGAATGAGTTTCTTTGTATTTGATTTATAATCACGAAACTCATCTCCATATTTCTCTTTGAGATACTCCTCCTTCAACGGAATAAGAATCATGATAAAAAATAAAGCCATTGAACCTGGAACAATAAGCAGTTTTATAGAGTTTGCAACCATGGCTAAACCCACAAAAAGAATAATGTCTCCCAGATAATTTATGTGAATAGCATATTTAAATAGTCCTTCAGTATAGACATGTCCCGCATTCTCCTTTTTTTGTTTCCAAATGTTCCTTAAGTGTTCTGAGCGTGAATTGAGGTATGATCCAATCAAAAAAAAGACAACTCCAATAATTTCAATGAAACCAATCCGTTGATTTTTTTGTCCTCCGATAAAGGCCATATACGGAATAATAAAAGGCATTATACTGGTTATTACAATAGCCTCAACCCAATGCATTTTTCGTCGATAGAAGATAAACGTTGTAAATAAAAGTCGTATAAAATAGACAACAAAGCAGGAAAGTAAAATAGCGTTACGGTAGAGATCACCGGTAATTTTGTATGGTTGTAACCAGGTAATAAGCTCTTTTTCCGTTACAAAGGTTAGGTAAAAAGTGGTACTTAGAGAAGTTGCCATGGTAGCGATAATCAATGCTTTAGGAAGTAATGACTTTTCGTGTTTATTACGGAATATCATAATTGTTTGTTTTTCTGATGAAAGTTGATGCGTCCAGGATATAACATATTAATCTATGAACGTTCACATCTTTGCACTTTTATACATTGTAATAAATAAAGTAAAATTTAACCTCTATAAATTACTATTAATTAGTTAAGAATGCATATTATGCGAACATCACATAATATCATCATTTCCGCTGATATCTACTCATATGACCCGAATCAAAAACGTTTTTATTAAAATGCATTTGTATTATTCCGGATAACCAATGATTATATGGTTTCCGGTTAATTCCTAAAACTATTAGCCTTCACAAGCATTTTTATTTTTTTTGAGACTTTTCTAAACGTACTGAAAATAGTTCTTTGGGCTATCATGCCCATTCTTTGATGTAGACTGCCCCTATTTTTTTAACTATTCGACTTGTCAATATATCAAGGAACGTCCCGCAACCCTT